>JGI12316J15310_10000026_pt24 | contig 307232 bp, 233 predicted proteins | sample MarCyaLeptolynsp_FD_15310 | JGI IMG/M metagenome (IMG submission 15310)
CGCGGCAAGGCGCTGGCCGGTAAATCGACGCTCAACCGGCTCGAGCTCAGCGCCGATGCCGACCACCGCTACAAGCGCATCCGGTGCAACTTCGCCGCCGTCGACGACTTGCTCGTGGACCTCTATCTGGAGGCCGAACCGGATTCGGCGGCGCCGATCATCCTCGACCTGGACGCGACCGATACGCCGTTGCACGGCCGCCAGGAAGGCCGCTTTTTCCACGGCTATTACGGGCATTATTGCTACTTGCCGCTGTATATTTTCGCCGGCAATCACCTGCTGTGCGCGCGACAGAGGACGGCGAATCAGGATGCCGCGGCGGGCAGCTTGGCCGAGATCGAGCGGATCGTCGAGCGGCTGCGCGCGCGGCGTCCCGGCGCCCGGATCCTCGTGCGGGCCGACTCGGGTTTCTGTCGTGACGAGCTGCTGGCGTGGTGTGAAGAAAACCGGGTCGACTACGTCGTGGGGCTGGCGCGTAACGAGCGGCTGCACGCGATGATCGAGCCGGAGCTGGCCGAGGCGGCGGCCGAGCAAGCGGCGACGGGGCGGGCGGCGCGACGCTTCGCCGAGCTGCGCTACCGCACGCTGGAGAGCTGGAGTCGCCAGCGGCGGGTGGTCGCCAAGGCTGAGCAGCTGGAAGGCAAGACGAATCCGCGGTTCGTGGTGACGTCGTTGACGCCCGAGCAGTGGCCGGCGCAACGCCTGTACGAGGAATTGTACTGCGCGCGCGGCGAAATGGAGAACCGTATTAAGGAGCAATTAGACCTGTTCGCCGACCGCATGAGCGCGCACGAGCTGCGGGCGAACCAGCTGCGTTTGTACCTGGCGTCGATGGCGTATGCCTTGACGCTGGGGCTGCGGCGGCTGGCGCTAGCGGGCACGGCGGCGGCGAATTGGCAGACCGAGACGCTACGGCGACAGCTGCTGAAGGTGGGGGCGCAGGTGCGGGTGACGGCGCGGCGGGTGTGGCTGTCGCTGTCGGAAGCCTGGCCGTGGCGGCGGCTGTTTGAGACGGTGTGGCGACGGCTGTGCACCGAGCCTCCGGCGGCAACTGTTTGAAAACAAAGAAGCGAAAAATCCGGGCCGCGCGAGCGGTGAAAGGATAAGTGCGTGCAAAATCGGCAAAAACCCAAAAACGGGCCTCAGCCGGTCGGCGCCGAGGAGGCGCTTGGCGGGCTCAGTGGTCAGGATCGGCCCCGCCGGCGCAAAAAGCGCGCCGTCGGCACGGCTCCAAGCCCTGCCGCCCCTGCTTCGCCCCCTTGGTAAGAAATGCGGGCTAAGGGAGCGAAGACCGTTGTTGTTCCGGGGCGACTCGAGTTGGTTTCAACGACACGCAACATGGCATCCTGACCTGGACGCTCTCATCCTGGGGCGTTTGCGCATTGCGGCGGCGATTTTCGCCGTGCTCGGCCTTTATGTCGAGTGGATTTCGCTGCCCCGGGCGATTCGTTCCCCCGCCGGTTTCCATACCTGGGTCACGCTGGCGGCGATCGCCGCCTCGACGCTGTTGATCATGGCGATCAACCGGCGGCGCATCCGCACGCGGTCGGCGCAGCCGCTGGGCGTCGCCTTCACCTTGGGGCTGCAGATCGTGCTGGCCGTCAACGTCGGCTCCAGCGCCAGGGAGTTGCACGGGGGCCTGGCGCTGGACCCGATGTGGGGCTTGCTCGCCGCCGGTTGGCTGGTGCTACCGACGAAGTGGCTCGCCGCCACGCTGACGTTGGGGCTGAGCATCTGCGGCTGGACCTATCTGCAGGCTTGGGGCGGCGGGTTGGCCGGCGCCCAGATGGTGACTGGAGCGGCGGCGGCGCTGCTGGCGATCCGGGTCCGCAACGACACCCTGGAGGTCCGCTCGGCGCTGCGCACTTCGCGCCAGCAAGACGTGGTCAGCCAGGCCGAGATCGAGCGGGCGCATCGCATCGCCCAGCGCCGCATCGACGAGCTCGAGCAGCTTTACCGCACCGCGCCGGTCGGCCTGGCGGTCGTCGACTCGGAAATGCGCTTCATGCGCCTCAACCAGAAGCTCGCCGACCTGATCGACAACCCCGAGGCGCGCACCGGCGACCCGCTCTCGCAAGGCGCCCCGATCCTCGCCCAGACCCTCGAGGCCGCCTGTCGCGAGGCGCTCGAATCCGAATCGCCGCTCACCGACCTCGAGTTTCACACCGGCGAGACGGGCGAAAAGCGCTACTGGCAGGTCAGCTGCTACCCCTTGCGACTGGAAGACCGCGAAGGCGTCAGCCTGGTGTTGCAAGAGACCACCGAGAGCCGCCGCGCGCAACGCGAGATCCTCGAGAGCAAGGAGCGCTACGAGTTGGCCGCCAAGGGCGCCAGCGACGGGCTGTGGGACTGGGACCTGCGGCGGCAGCACATCCATTTCTCGGCGCGCTGGAAGGCGATGCTCGGCTACTCCGACCATGAGATCAGCGAGGAGCCCAAGGAGTGGGCCAGCCGCGTCCACGAGGCCGACCTGCCGCTGCTGCGCGAGCGCGTCCGCGAGCATCTGGAAGGGGTCACGCCGCACTTCGAGATCGAGCACCGTATGCGCCACCGCGACGGCTCCTATCGCTGGATGCTCTCGCGCGGCGTCGTCGTACGCGACGAGAACGGCGAGCCCTACCGCATGGCCGGCTCGCAGACCGACATCTCCGACCGCAAGCGCTACGAGGAACGACTGGTCCACGACGCCGCCCATGACGACCTGACCCGGCTGCCCAACCGGATGCTGCTGTCCGACCGACTCGACCGTGCGCTGGCTCGCACCGCCCGGGAGCCGGGCTTCCGCTTCGCGGTCCTGTTCGTCGACCTGGATCGATTCAAGCTCATCAACGACAGCCTCGGACACGCCGCCGGGGACAAGCTGCTGATTCAGGTGGCCGAGCGGCTGCAGGGCTGCGTCCGGCGCGAAGACACCGTCGCGCGTATCGGCGGCGACGAGTTCACGATCCTGCTCGAAGGCCTCTGCGACGAGACGGCGGCGTTCCACACGGCGGAGCGCATCCAAGAGGTTCTCAGCGAACCGGCGCCGCTGGGCGGCCATCAGGTGCGCACGACGGCCAGCGTCGGCATCGCTCTGTCCGGCGGGGCCAACCGCAACGCCGAAGAGCTGTTGCGCGACGCCGATCTGGCCATGTATCGCGCCAAGAGCTTGGGCGGCAGCCGCTATGCAGTCTTCCAGGAAGAGCTGCACCGCAAGGCCCTGCAGGCGCTGAGCCTGGAGTCCGCGCTGCGTGTGGGGCTGGAGAAGAACGAGTTCGAGCTCTGGTACCAGCCGATCTTCTCGTTGAAGACCGAGAAGCTGGCGGGCTGCGAGGCGCTGATGCGCTGGCGGCGCCCCGAAGGCCTGGTATCGCCGGCCAGCTTCATCCCATTGGCCGAGGAGACCGGCTTCATCGGCGAGTTGGGGGCCTGGGCGCTGCGGACCGCCTGCAAACAGGCCGCCGAATTGAGCCGCCGGGGCCTGGGAGACTTCATCATGTCGGTCAATATCTCGGCGCGACAGCTCAAGGAGAAGGCTCTGCGCGATGTCGTCGCCGGCGCGCTCGCCGAGTCCGGCCTGGCGCCGGCCCAGCTCGAGCTCGAACTCACCGAGAGCGCCTTGATCGAGAACCTTGACGTGGGCGTCGCCAGCCTGCGGGAACTCGCGGCGCTGGGAGTCCGCACGGCGCTGGACGATTTCGGCACCGGCTACTCGTCATTGAGCTATCTGAGCCGCTTCCCGCTCGACACGCTCAAGATCAGCGAGCAGTTCATCCAGGACGCCCCCAGCAACCCCGACATCGGCGCCATCGCCAGCATCATGATCGAATTGGCCCACTCGCTCGGGCTGCGCGTGGTCGCCGAGGGAGTGGAAACCGAGGCGCAGCGCGCTTACCTGGCTTCGCGCGAATGCGACGCCTACCAGGGCTACCTGCGAGCCCGACCGCTTCCCGGCGACGAAGTCGGCAAATGGATGCTCGACTGGCAGCACAACCGCCGGAACCGCGCCGCTTGCGTAGCCTGAGCCGGCGTACTCTCCAGCCCGCGAACGGAAACTCCGGGTTAGCATGGAAGGCGAACAGCCCCAGTCCGCGAGGAGATCCCCCATCCCCGTCCACCTTCCCATCGATTCGCCGTGGACCCGCTCGGCCGAGATGATCGACGGGTTGGCCGTGACCCGCCTGCGTCGCGACCAGCCGGGCCCGTTGCGCGCGGCGCTGTTGGCCGACACCCACATCGGAGCCGATCCCACAGCCACCTTTCGCGGCGACTTCAACCCAGCCGCTAACTCGGCCGCGGCCGTCGAACCCGCGCTGCGGTTCGAGCCCGAGGTGGCGTTGTTTTTGGGGGACCTGGCCTGGGGCTGCGGCGAGGACGGCGACTACCAGAGCTGGCGAAAGCTGTTTGCGCCGCTCACCGTCAGCACGCCGACGGTTTTTCTGCCCGGCAACCATGACCGGCGCGATCGCATGCTACAGCATTTCTGGGCGGACGGTCCGGCCGAAGCCGAACGCGTGATCTCCATCGTGGAGACCCCTGTAGTGCGACTGATCGGGCTCGACTCGCTCTATCGCACCGACGTGGTTCCGGGCCTGCTGGGCGAAAAGCAGCGCGCCTGGCTCGAGAGATTCCTCGCCGCCGAGGACGCGCGTCCAACCGTCGTCCTGGTCCATCACCACATCGGCGAAGACGACTACGCTCTGCTCGACGGCGACCGCCTGCTGCGATTGCTCGCCGAACAGGCCCACGTCAAAGCCCTCTTCACGGCCCATCGCCACGCCTACCGGCGGCGGATCCTGGACCGGCTGCACTGCATCGCCGCTCCGGCGCTAGGCATGCCGTTCGAACCCGAAGAGCGGCTGGGTTGGCTCGAGGCGACCTTCGACGGGGCCGCCGCGCGGCTGCGCTTCCGCGGCGTCGATGGCCGGGGGGACGAGGAGGAAGTTCGCCTCGACTGGCTGGCGTAGGCGACATACTGAGAGCCGGATGTCGCGCGTGATCCTGGCCGCCTTGTTCGCCGCCGCCTTGGCCGCGGCCGGCCCGGCCGAGTGGGTTCCCCTGCGCTGGGAAGGCGGGCCGCTGGAGGTCCGTCGCCGTGCGCAGCCCGACTTCGAAGCCGCTTCGCCGATAGCATCCGAACTCCTGCTGCAGGCTTATCAGCCCGATTCGCTCGACCTCTTCAACGACACGCCGTTCAACTGCCTGCTGCTGACCTGGAGCCTCGGCGAGCCGACCGACGACGACGCCGAACAGCGCTCCCTGGCCGCGGCCCTGGCCCGGCGAGCCCAACAGCGCGGAGTCGCCGCGATGGCGGTCATCGAACCCGGCTCGGCCTGGATCGAAGCGCTCGAGGCCGCTGCCGAGGCGAGCTTCGACGGCGTCGTCCTCGACGGCGACTTCAGCGCGGAGCAAGTGCAACAGGCCGCCGACGTTTTGGCCGGCCGCGGGGCGCTGGTCGCGCTCGGCGACTGGCGCCGGACGCTCGCGCTCCGGGAACCCGCCGTCATCGGCCCGCGCGACGGCATCTGGCCGATGCTGTTCACGGCCGAAGACGAGTCCGACACCTTCCAGTCCGGACCGACGACCAACCCCTGGGTGCTGTCCAACGGCTGGCGCGTAGCAGCGGTCCGGGCCGGCGCCGCAGGACGGCCGGTGTGGGCGGGGCATCGTCCCAAGCGCTACCGCGACCAGCCCTTCTCCGCCACTGACTACGTGCGGGCCGTGGCCGACACGGCGATGGCCGGCGGCCGCTGGGCGGTGGCGCTCGATGGAGAATGGCAAGCGGGCCTGCTCAACGGCGACGAAGAGAAGCTCGAAGGCTGGCGCCGCATCGCCGCTGCCGCCGCATTCTTTGAGCAGCACGCCGCATGGCGCGAAATCCCGCCGCAGCCGGCCGTCGTCGTCGCGCTCGATCCCGACCAGCCCGATGTTTTTTCCCACGCCGATACGCTCAACCTGTTGGCGGTCCGGCACGTGCCGCATCGCGTCGTGCTACGGCCGGAGCTGAGCCGGCAAGGCTTGCCGAAGGGGTTGCACGGCCTGACCTTCGATCACGAGCCGAGCGACGACGAAGCGACGGCCATCGACACGCTGATCCAATCCGGCGGAACCCTTTTCACCGGTCCGAGATGGGGGCGGGCCGGCGTCAGCCTCGGCATCCCGAAGGCTGCGCTCGGCGCCGGGGGATTGATGGCCTACCCGTCGGAGAAGTTCGAAGAGGACCAGTTCGCCACCGACCTGCGCAAGCGGCTCGACGAGAGCGGCTCCACGATTCGCATCTTCAACACCGGGACGCTGATGTCGTTCTATACCGAACAAGGCGACCGCGGCGTGCTGCACATCACCGAGTACTCCGATTACCCCACCGACAACGTCACCGTACGCTTTCCGCGCAAGATCGCCAAGGCGGTCTGGACGACGCTGGAGGGCGATGAGGAAGAGCTCGAGGTGTACGATACCGATGGAGGCGGCGAAATCGTCATCCCCGAAACGTCATGGTATTGCGCAGTCACGATCGACTTTCTCCAACCCTGACCGGACACGCCCGGGCCTGTAGCTGGACGCGCCGCCAGTGGCTCCCGACCGCCGCCGGCGCGGCGGCTGCCGTGACAGCGACGGCCCGCGGGGCCGCGGCGGCGACGCCGGCTCCGGCGGCTCCGGTCGCGATTGCGCGCTGCGAGAGTTACCGCACGGGCGCGCTCAAGCCGCAGCTCGAGACGCTGTTCGACCAGTTGGGAGGCCTGGCGCCGCTCGTCAAGGGGAAAACGGTCACCATCAAGCTGAACCTCACCGGCAGCCCGGCGATGCGGTTCCAGGGCAAGCCGCTCGGGCTGACCCACTACACGCACCCCAACGTCGTCGGCGTGGTCTGCGGGCTGCTCGACGCCGCCGGCGCACGGCGCATTCGACTGGTGGAGAGCGGATTCGCGACAGCGATGCCGCTCGAAGAGTATATGCTCGAGTCCGGCTGGCCCCTGCGGGCCATCCAGTCTTCAGCGAAGGCCATCGAGATGGAGAACACGAACTCGATCGGCTCGGGCAAGCGCTACAAGGAGTTCACAACCGGCGAGCGCGGCTACGTGTTTCGTTCCTTCATGCTCAACGAGGCCTATGACCAGACCGATGTTTTTGTCAGTCTGGCCAAGCTCAAGAACCACGCCACGTGCGGCGTGACGCTGTCGCTGAAGAACTGTTTCGGCATCACGCCGTCGTCAATCTACGGCAGCGACGCCGGCGAGGATGAGCCCAACGAGAGCCCGACGACTGGCCGGATGCCGCTGCACTTCGGCAACCGTCAGCCCTCGAGAATCGCCGCACCCGAGATCGACCCCAGCAGCCCCCGCGACTCCGGCTACCGTGTGCCGCGCATCGTGGCGGATCTGGCGCTGGCTCGGCCGATCCATCTGCAGATCATCGACGGTGTTGAAACCATGATCGGCGGCGAGGGGCCCTGGATCGGGTCGGAGCACTTGCGCACCGGCTCGCCCCGCGTGCTGATCGCCGGCCTCAACCCGGTCTCGACCGACGCTGTCGCGACGGCGGTGATGGGCTACGACCCGCGCGCGGTCCGGGGCGAGCGGCCCTTCCCCGGCTGCGACAATACGATGTTGCTGGCCGAGCGGCACGGCGTCGGCTCGGCGGATCTGACCCGCATCGACGTCCGCGGCCTGTCGATCGCTGAAGCGAAGTATGAGTTCGATCCGGCGCCGAAGGCCGGCATCGGCGGCGAGGCCGGGCGCGGCTGAGCGATCCTGTTCGTCCTAGAATTCGTCCATGAGCACTACTGAAAACAAAGCATCCGCGCGGGTCTTGATCGTTGACGACGAAGACGATCAGCGCAACGGACTAGCCAGCCTGGTCTCATCGTGGGGCCACGAAGTCCGCACCGCCCGCGACGGGCAGGACGCGCTCGAGAAGCTCGACGAGTTCGCCGCGCATGTGATGCTGACCGACCTGACGATGCCGCGCATGGACGGCTTTGAGCTGCTGCGGCGTCTGGCGCTGGAAGGCGGCGGGCCGGTCTCGATCGTGCTCACCGCGTTCGGGTCGATCGAGAACGCCATCAAGACGGTGCACGACCTCGGCGCGTTCTGGTTCATCGAAAAGCCCGTACAGGGCGCAGCCCTGAAGACGCTGCTGGCGCGCGCGGTCTCGCAAGGCAAGCTGCGCGAAGAGCGCGAATCGCTGGCGCGCGAGCTGAGCTACAAAGGACGGCTGGACGACCTGGTGGGCCGCTCGAAGGCGATGCGCGAGATTTTTTCACTGATCCGCCAAGTCGCCCCCAGCAGCGCCGCGGTTCTGGTGACCGGAGAAAGCGGCGTGGGCAAGGAGCTCGTCGCCCGCGCCATCCACAATCTGAGTCCGCGACGCGAAAGCGGCCGCTTCATCGCCATCAACTGCGCGGCGCTGCCGGAGTCGCTGATCGAAAGCGAGCTTTTTGGCCACGAGAAAGGCGCGTTCACCGGCGCGCTGCAGCGCCGGCAGGGCTGCTTCGAACTCGCTGACGGCGGCACGCTGCTGCTCGACGAAATCGGCGACATGCCGATCGGCACCCAAGCGAAGCTGCTGCGCGTGCTCGAGGACAACCGCGTGCGGCGCCTGGGCGGCGACCGCGAGGTGCAGGTGGACGTGCGCGTCGTCGCCGCCACCAACAAGAAGATCGAAGAAGCCGTCGGCGAGGGCGAGCTGCGCGAGGACCTGTTCTACCGCCTCAACGTCTTCCACATCCACTTGCCGCCGCTGCGCGCCCGCAAGGAAGACATCCTGCCGATCGCCGAAGCGCTCATCGCGAGCCACAACAAGAAGCACGGCTGCAAGGTTCTCGACATCCACCCCGATGCGTTGCAGAAGCTCGAGCTGCACCCCTGGCCGGGCAACGTCCGCGAGCTGCGAAACGTGCTCGAGCGGGCGGTGATTCTAGCCGGCGAGGGCACGATCCTGCCGGCGCATCTGATCGGCCTCGACGCCGAAGACGCGCGGCCGGCCTCGGCAAGCGATCCGGACGCCATCGCCCTGCGGGTCGGCACTACGGTCCGGGACGGTGAGAAGGCGCTGATTCTCAAGACTCTCGAGCACACCGGCAACAACAAGACGCGGGCGGCGAAAATCCTCGAAGTCAGCCTCAAAACCTTACACAACAAGCTCAAGGAGTACGGATCGTGACCTGTCCGGATGGATCCCTGCACCGAGGACGGGGACGGCGTCCGGCGAACATATTTCCAGCGCGCGCCTGATCGTCACTCATGTCGCTAAAGACCCGCTTGCAGGTTTGGATCGTCGCTTTGGCCGGGGCGATCGTGGTGGTGCTCTCGGCGCTGTATCTGCGCTCGACCATCGCTGACAGCTTCGCGCAGGCGCGCGCCATCGCCGAGATCAACGCCGGCCAGGTCGAATCCTACATCTCCAGCAGCGCCCCGGCGCAGGTCGCCGCCGTCACCCCGCAGCCGACGACGGCCGATGAGCTGGTGGCCGCCTACGTCACCGCCGCCGAGCAGGACGCCAAGCTCAACGGCCTGCTCGAGCAGCTGATGGCCAACTCGCCGGTCATCGTGGAAGGGCTGGTGACCGGGCCCGGCGAGCGCATCGTCGCCGCATCGATCGGCGCCAAGCGCGGTCAACGCCACGCGCCGCTGCCGCCACTCGAGGAGTTTGAAGGCAAGACCCTGCTGCGGCGCGTCGAAGAGGTTTTTTCCAGCAACCAGGACTACGAGGTGATGCGCGAGCTGGGCTTCCAGATGGAAGGCGGCCAGCGGCGCGTGCTCACCATCCGCATGATCCTGTCTTCGGTGCTGCTGCGCGAGGCGATTTGGCCGCGGCTGCAGCCGTTGGCGATCGTGTCGGGGCTGGCGCTGCTACTTTCGATGGCCGCCGCCATTGTGGTGTCGCGCATCGCGGTGCGTCCGCTGCGGCACATCGGCAATCTGATCGACAGCATCACCAGCGGCGAGCGCGAAGCCCGAGCCCACGCCGCGCTCACCGGTTCGCGAGAAGTCGCCGTGGTCGAGTCGAAGCTCTCGATGCTCGGCGAGCGCGTGCGCGGCGCGCAGGATGACGCCAACCAGCTGCGCTCGAACATTGACCAGTTGCTGGCGCGGCTCGAGGACGCCGTGCTGCTGTTCGGACGCGACGATCGGTTGGTGATGGCCGGCGGTTCGGTCGACCGGCTCGTGGAGGGCGGCCGCTGGCAGATCATGGGCCGCACCGTCGACGAAGTCTTCCCTCTCTCGACCGAGCTCGGCGCCTTCGTGCAGGGCGCCATCCAACTGCGACGCAACACGCGGAACTCCCAAGTCGTCTACCACAACCGAGAGGGCGCCCCGGTCACCGTGTTGCTGTCGATCGAAATGCTCGAGGAGTTTCCGAGCCGCGACCGCATCGGCACGCTGGTGACTCTGCGCGAAGCCGAGCCGCGCAGGCAGATCGAGTCGCAGCTGGATCTATCCACGCGGATGGCCGCCATCAGCCGGCTCACCAGCGGCGCGGCGCACGAGATCAAGAACCCGCTCAATTCGATCGCACTTCACCTGGAGGTGCTCAAAGGCAAGCTCGAGGCTGAAAGGGAGGATCTTGGGGCGCAGGAGATCGAAGTCATCTCGCGCGAAATTCAGCGCCTGGACCGCGTGGTGCGCTCGTTCCTGGACTTTACGCGCCCCGTCGAGCTCAGCGTCGAGGAGGTCGATCTGGCCGCACTGCTGCAAGAGTTGGCCGGGCTGGTGCGTCCGGATGCGGCCGAGCATGACGTTTTGGTCGAATCCGAGATACCGTCCTCGGCCTGGACGCGCGGCGACCGCGACCTGCTCAAGCAAGCGATTCTGAACGTGATCCTCAACGGCATCCAGGCCATGGAGGACGGCGGCGAGTTGCGCATCGAGCTGTTGGGCGGCGACAACTTCTGGACCATCCGGATTCGCGACACCGGCCCCGGTATTCCGCCCAAATTTCAGGACAAGATCTACCAGCTTTACTTCACGACCAAGCAGAAAGGATCGGGCATCGGCCTGGCGATGACGTTCCAAGTCATCCAATTGCACGGTGGTACAATCGAGTTTTCGAGCGGACCCGGCGGCACGGAGTTTCGCCTGCAATTACCAACGGTCAGCAACAGCGCCGTCGCGGACCATTCCGTGGCTGGGAGGAAAACGGCAGTATGACTTTCGCAGTCCCCCCGATGCGGAAATCGTTGCAGCCGTGGGAGTCGGCGTGGACCGGCCGAGGAGTCCTCGCGCTCGCACTCATGGCCAGTGCGTTGCCGATTTCGTGCGGCAAGCGCACGACCGTGGCGGGACCGCCGGTTTCGGCGCCCGCGCCGCGCCCGCCGACCGTCATCGAAGAGCGATCGGGGGGGCCGCTGTCAGCCCCGCAAACTTCGGTGCAGTTGCCGCCCGCGCAGGAGATTCCGAAGGGCGCCGCGACGGCGCCGGCTCCCAGCACGACGCCGCGGCCGCAGCCCGCCGCCGATGCGCCGCCCAGGCGGCAGCCCCCGAGCCCGACCGTCGCAGATACTGCGCCTGCGCCGGCCGTCCAGCCTGAGCCGGCGGCCGCGTCGGACCTGCCGCAGCTGTCTCCGCTGATTTCGCCCAACGAGCGGCGCTCGATGGAAGCCGAACTCGACCAGCGCCTGGCGCAGACGCGCGCCAACCTCAACCGGCTCAGCGGTCGGACCCTCAACGGTGAGCAGGTGGCGGCGGTCAAGCGCATCCAAGCATTCCTCAAGCAGGCCGAAGACACGCGGCAGCAGGACCTGAACCTGGCGCGCAACCTGGCGCAGCGAGCGCAAGTGCTGGCCGAGGATTTGGTCCGCTCCGCGCGGTGAGGTAGATTGGTTCCTGCCAAGGAGGCTGCAGTCCCCATTCGCCTGTTTTCCAAGAGTTCGCGCCGCCAGCCGATCGTCGGTCTCGACATCGGTACGGCCATGATCAAAGCCGTTGTGCTCGAGAAGCGACACGGCCGGGTGCTACTCAAGAAGGCCGCCCTGGCCGGCACGCCGGCCGGCGTGCTCACCGCCGGCGCCCTCACCGACGGCATTACCGTCGCGCGCAGCCTGAAAGCCCTGTTTGAGGAATACCAGATCAAGGAGAAGGGCCTGGCCGTGGCGGTAGGGGGCGAGAAGGTGCTCTGCCAGGCGGATCGCTCCGCGTCGGGCGGCGGAGACGGCGTCGTCGACTTCATCCGCGAGCTGGCGGCTAAGCAGTTGAGCTATCCCGTCAGCGCCGCGTGCCTTGGCTGGCAGCCGGTGGAGAGCATGATCGAGGGAGCGGTGTTGTGGACGGCGACGCCGGTCGAGCAGGTGGACTGGCTGCGCGAGGCGGTTTCGCTGGCGGGCCGCAAGACGGTCTACGTCACACCGCAGGCGTGCGCGCTGGCCAACGCCTACAGCTTCAGCATGAAGCCGGCTTCGCGCGAGACAGTGCTGCTGCTCAACATCGGCGCGCGCTGTCTGACTCTGGCGTTGATGCGCGGCTGGGCGATCGCCTACGCTCGCGATGTGACTGTGACGCGCGAAAGGATCGATGTCGACGTACCGCTGGCGGCCCGGCTGATCAAGGCGCTCGACGCCCACAAGGACCAGATCGTCGAGCGCTCGCGGCCGCATCCGGTACAGCAGATCCTGATCACCGGGGGCGCTGCGGGTTCGAAGGAGCTGCGGCAAGCGCTGCAGGAACGTTTTGACGTGCCGGTGGCGACTTTCGACCCGTTGGACCAGATGCAGTACGCCCCGATGTCTCCGGCGGCCTCGGTGGTGGAAGAGCACGGCCCGTCTCTGGCAGTGGCGACCGGCCTGGCGCTGAGCGCGATCCAAAGCCTATGATTCGGATCAACCTGCTCAAGCACATGCCCGCTCCGACCGAGCGGCTGCAGGCGATGCTGAACCCGAGTCGCTCGGGCGGCTTCATCTCCCGACGCGAAACCATACTGGGAGGCCTGTTTCTGCTGCTCGCCTTCACCATCCTGGGGACGCAGCTGTGGCTTGCTCAGGAGCCGCAGGAGGAGCCGCCGGTGGAAGAGGTCTCCGACCGGCCGGCTTCCGCCTACCCCCAGTTCAAGATGGGGGCCGGCGCGGCCAATCCGTTCGAGGGCAAGAAACCCTCGGACGCCGGCAGCCAGCCCGCGCGGCTCGACTCAACGCCGACCGCACCCAAATCGGCTCCGCCGGCGGCGCAATCCGCACCAGAACCAGTCGTCGCCAAGACGGCGCCCAAGCCTGCCGCGGAGCCGCAGTCGCCGGCCGCTCCCAAGGGCGACGAAGCGTTCTCCGGCAAGATCACCGGCGTCCGCGTGACGGCGGTCGAAGACGGCGTGGATCTCTTCTTGCCGGTCCAGGGACGGCCGCGGGTGCGCACCTTCCGGGTCGACAACCCCAACCGGGTGGTCTTTGACATCCCCGGCGCAGTTCTCGAGGCGCCGCGCGAGCAGACCAGCCAGAGCGTGGAGAGCGCTTGGGTGAGCCGGGTGCGGGCGGCGCAGAACTCGATCGAACCGCCGCTGGTAAGGGTGGTGCTGGAAGTCCCCGAGTTCCCGTCGATCCAGCACTCCGCCAGCGACGCCGGCGTCGCCATTCGGGTCCGCCGGCCTTGAGCGAGTACGTCCAGCGGCTGGCGCGCCTGCAGCGTCGGCTGGCCGAGGAGGGCTGCGACGCCATCTTCATGGCCACACCGGTCAACATCCGCTACCTCACCGGTTTCAGCGGCAGCGCCGGCTGCCTGCTGGTCAGCGTCGACGAGGCGTACCTGTTCACCGACGGGCGCTACCGGCTGCAGGCGGCCCAGCAGGCGCCCGATGTGCGCCTGACCATCAGCGGCTCCGACGCGCTGGGCGACATGCTCGAACTGGCCGCCGGGTTGCGCATCGAGCGACTGCTGTTTGAATCGAACCGGCTCAGTTACCAGCTCTGGCGCCGGCTCGCTACGGGGCTGCCGCGCACGAACCTGGAGCCGGCCGATCAATGGATCGAGCAGGCCCGCCGGATCAAGAGCGAAAGCGAGCTGGCCGCCCTCCGCGCTTGCGCCGAGCTCAACGCCTCCAGCTTTTTGGCCGTGCTCGAGAACGCCCGCCCGGAGTGGACCGAGCTCGACCTCGCCGCTGAGATTGAACACGAGATGCGCCGCCGCGGCGCCTCGGGAGCGGCGTTCGACACGATCGTCGCCGCCGGCCCCCATGGCGCGCTGCCGCACGCCATGCCGCGCCCGCAGGCGCTGGGGCGCAAGCGTCTGGTGGTCGTCGATCACGGTGCTATACTTGGTGCTTACGTAAGCGATCAGACTCGCTTGATTGCTTTTGGCGATCCCGGCCCGGAGGAGCTCCGCTTGGTGACAGCAGCGGCGCAAGCTCAGCTCGAATCGCTCAGCACGCTCAAAGCCGGAGTCGCAGCCAAAACGGTGGACCGTGCGGCCCGGAATTTCTTGAAACGGCAGGGACTCGACGAGTTGTTTGTACACTCGACCGGACACGGCCTGGGTTTGGAGATCCATGAGAGCCCCAAACTCGGTCAGAATGAATCCATGCGGCTGCGCGCGGGGATGGTCGTCACCATCGAACCCGGGGTGTATCGAGACGGGGTGGCCGGCGCCCGAGTCGAGGATGTCGTGGCGGTCCGGCCTGACGGGTTCGAGGCGTTGACGCCGTCCATCCCGCATCTGACAATCCTGTAAACCAATCTGCGACGGAATCCAAACTACAGCGCTATGAACCTGGACGACATCAAAGACCTTTTGAAGGCTGTCACCGACAGCGACGTCAGCGAGCTCGAAGTCGAGCTCGACGACGCCAAGGTGCGCATCCGGCGCGGTGCGCCGGAGCGCGAAACGACGCAACAGCCACCCTACGTCGTGGTGACGTCCGGCGGCGCACCAGTCGCCGGGGGAGCCTATCCGCCTTCGATCGCCGGGCCGTCCGGCGAGGTCAGCGATCCGCGGCCGGCTCCGCAGCCTCAGCCCGAGGCCGCCGAGGACGACGGACACACGCTGGTGCCCTCGCCTATCGTCGGCACTTTCTATGAGTCTTCCTCGCCCGGCGCTCCGGCGTTCGTCGAAGAGGGCGACAAGGTGGCCGTCGGCCAGGTGCTTTGTATCATTGAGGCGATGAAGCTGATGAACGAAATCGAGTCCGAAGTGGCCGGCGTCGTCGTCAAGCGCTTCGTCAAGAACGCTCAACCGGTCGAGTACGGGCAGACCTTGTTTGCCATCAAGCCTGAGTAAGAAAGATCGCTCGCGCCCGACCGCCTTGGGGGAGATCGAAGAGCCATGATCCAAAAGATCCTGATCGCCAATCGTGGAGAGATCGCGTTGCGCGTCATCGCGGCCTGCAAGGACCTCGGCATTCGCACCGTCGCGGTCTACTCGGAGGCCGACCGCGAGTCGCTGCACGTACGGTTCGCTGACGAGGCCCTGTGCATCGGCCCTCCGCGCAGCAGCGAGAGCTACCTCAACGTCCCGGCCGTCATCAGCGCGGCCGAGATCACTGATGCCGAGGCGATCCACCCCGGCTACGGATTCCTGGCCGAGGACGCCGCCTTCGCCGAAGTCTGCGAGGTCTCCGGCATCAACTTCATCGGTCCGAGTTCGGAGCTGATTCGCCTGATGGGCGACAAGGCGCGCGCTCGCAAGGCGATGCAAGACGCCGGCGTCCCCATCCTGCCCGGCACCGAAGGCCCGGTCGAGACCGAAGCCGAAGCGCGCAAGGAAGCCGAGCTGATCGGCTACCCGGTCATCCTCAAGGCGGCGGCCGGCGGCGGCGGCCGCGGCATGCGCATCGTGCGAAACGCCAAGGACCTGGAGCGCGCATTCCACCAGGCCCGGCACGAAGCCTCAGCGAGCTTCCAGTGCGCCGACGTGTACCTCGAGAAGTTCGTCGAGCAGCCCCGGCACATCGAGTTCCAGGTGATCGGCGACAAGCACGGGCGCGTGGTCTCACTGGGCGAGCGCGAGTGCTCGATCCAGCGCCGCCACCAGAAACTGCTCGAAGAAGCGCCGTCGACGCGGGTGGACGCCGCCCTGCGCGCCGAAATCGGCGAAGTGCTCGAGACGGCCCTGTCGCGGGTCGGCTACTCCAACGCCGGCACGGTCGAATTCCTCATGGATGCGGACGGCAAGCTGCACTTCATCGAGATGAACGCCCGCATCCAGGTCGAGCACCCGGTCACCGAGGCGGTCACCGGCATCGACCTGGTCAAGGCGCAGATCCGCGTCGCCGACGGCGAGCATCTCGACGCCATCCTGCCGGAAAAAATCGAGATCCGCGGGCACGCCATCGAGTGCCGCATCAACGCCGAGAACCCGGAGACCTTTGCTCCCTCGGCCGGCCGCGTCACCAAGTTCATTCCGCCGTCGGGCATCGGCGTGCGCATGGAGACGTCGATCTACTCCAACTGGTTCGTGCCGCCCTACTACGACTCGCTGCTGGCCAAGCTCATCACCACCGGCCACGACCGCACCGAAGCGATCACGCGCATGCAGCGGGCGCTGGAGATGATGGTCATCGAGGGGGTCCACACCTCGATTCCTCTGCACCAGACGATCATGTCGGACGAGGACTTCGCGCTGGGCAACTTCGACACCAGCTTCATCGAGCGGCTGCAGGAAAAAAAAAGGGTAGCCGCGGCGGCGGGCTAGGCTGAGCGCCCGCCCCGCCTCTCAATCCCAGTCAAAAGCGAAGCGCCGGACGTTGGCCAGCGCCTGTTCGAGAGCTTCGTCGCTGAGCCCCATCGAGCGCGCCGCGTCATACTCGCCGGCGAGCGTCGTTTGGAAGAACGTTGGGTCGTCGGTATTGAGCGTGACGGGAATCCCCGCTTCCACCAAGCGCGGCAGAGAGTGCTCGGCCAGGCTCTGGAAAACTCCGGTCTTGATGTTGCTGGTAGGGCAGATCTCGAGCGGAATCTGGTTTTCCGCCAAGTAATCGAGCAGCCGCGGGTCTTCGACGGCGCGCACGCCGTGGCCGATGCGATCCACCCGCAGCACCCGCACCGCATCCCAGACGCTTCCAGGCCCCGCCGCCTCGCCGGCGTGTGCGGAGAGCTTCAGTCCGTTTGCCCGCGCCAGTGCAAAACATTCCGCGAACGGCGCCGGCGGAAAATCCGCTTCCGAGCCGCCGATCGTGATGCCGACCCAACCGTCGGGAGGCCGCGTGAGCAGTTCCTTGAGCAGCCCCAGCCCAGCCTCGTGGCCAAAGTTGCGCACCAGGTCGACGATCCAGCGCAGCCGGATGTCGCTCCGATTCGACGCCTCCGACAGCGCCTCGCAAATGGGCTCGAGCGCGATGCCGTGCATGCGGTACTCGGGGATCGAAACGATGACTTCGGCGTAGCGCAGCCCTTGGGCGGCCAACTCGTCGGCGACCGCCTGCACCAGGCCCCGAAAATCCTCGGGAGTGCGAACGAAATAGCTGCTGAGCAGATACGACGCGAGAAATCCTGGAAAATCGTGGAACTCAAACAGCCGCTCGGCCGCCTCGGCGGACGCCTGCGGTTCGAGAAACGGTTGCAGGTGGGGGTAGCGCCCGAAGAACTCGAGGTGCCGCTCGGGCGCAGTTCGCAACGCCTGGGCGGGCGAGATCCGCTCGAGCAGCCGTGCGAAGTAGGCAGCCGGCATCGCGCCGCGCAGGTGAACATGCAATTCGGCGTCCGGGCGCCGCGGCGAAGGAGCCATCCTCCGCTAGAATAGCGCCCGTGGACCTCACCCGACGAGACGCCCTGCGCGCACTGACCGCCGCCGGCTTCGCCGCCGCTGCCCTGCGCGCCGAAGATCTGCCGCCGATTCGAGCCATCACGCGCGGCCCCAAGCACCACTGGTTCGGCTACTACGACAAGTGGGAATTCGACCCTACCAGCCGCTATGTGCTCGGCATGGAGGTCGACTTCGAACACCGTTCGCCGCGCGCCGACGACGTGATTCGTATCGGCATGGTCGACACCGAGGACGGCGACCGCTGGGTCGAGCTGGGAACCAGCTCGGCGTGGGGCTGGCAGCAGGGCTGCATGCTGCAGTGGATCCCCGGCTCTAAAAGTGAAGTCATCTGGAACGACCGCGAGGACGGCCGCTACGTCAGCCGCGTCGTCGACGTCTTCAGCGGCAAGTCGCGAACCCTGCCGCAGCCGATCTACGCCCTGGGGCCGGACGGCGACTGGGCGGTAACGACCGATTTCCGGCGCCTCAACGACACCCGCCCCGGCTACGGCTACTCCGGCATCCCCGATCCGAACGCCGACCAGCTCACACCCGACAACGTCGGCGTGTGGAAGATGGATCTCGAAACGGGCAAGTCCGAGCTGATCTTTTCGGTCGCCCAAGCCGCCGCGGTCGCCAATCCACACAACGACACCGCCGGCCTGAAGCACTATTTCAACCACCTGCTCGTCTCGCCCGACGGCAAGCGGCTGATTTTTCTGCACCGCTGGCGCTTCAAGCCCGAGTCGGGCCGCAGCTTCGGCACCCGCATGTTCACCGTCGGCAACGACGGCACGAAGCCATACGTGCTCGACCCCTACGGCAAGACCTCGCACTTCATCTGGCGCGACCCCGAGCACGTACTCGCCTGGGCCTGGCATCCGACCCACGAAGACGCCTTCTATCTCTACCGCGACCAAAGCGAGCAGGTCGAAGTGGTCGGCAAGGAGGCGATGCCGCTCAACGGCCATTGCACCTACTTGCCCAACGGCCGCTGGATCTTGAACGACACCTATCCGGACAAGGACCGGCTGCAACACCCCTACCTCTTCGAGATCGCCACCGAGCGGCGCGTGCCGCTGGCGCATTTGTATTCGCCCGAGCAGTACAAGGGCGAATGGCGCTGCGACAACCACCCCCGCTACAGCCCCGACGGCAAGAAAGTGGTGGTCGATTCGCCGCACGGCGGCTCCGGTCGCCAGCTGTACCTGATCGACATCAGCGGCATCGCCGTCTGATTCCCCTTTTCCGCATCCCAAAGGAAACCTTCTGCGCGTGACTGCGCCTATTAGTGTGGAAGGCCCTGACGAGGTCTGCGCCCAGAGTGTCGGGCGCCCCTCGGGGAAATCGGATGAACGCCATGTCCCTGACAAATCTGGGAGACGGGCGGCTGCTGGCAGCCGCGGCAGCCCCTGCTGCGCCGGATCCGGAGCCCGCCCCGCATGGGCCGGAACCGGTTCCGAGCTATGAGCCCGAGCCTGCGCCGCCCCCGCGGCGCGGAGGCGGCTTGTTGGCGCTGCTGGCCCTGCTGGCCGGCGCCGGACTGGGCGCATGGCTGTACCAGTCGCCCGCCGAAATCGCAGGCGTCACCAGCGGCGGCGGCGGCGCGGGCTTCTTCCGGACAGTCAGCGCAACCACCGGCGAGCTGCGCGAGACATTGCGCGTGGGCGGCAACATCCGGGCCGAGGAGTACGCGGCGATCCGCGCTCCCCAGATCCGCACCGGCAGCCGCAGCGGCGGAGGAGGCGGCTCGATGACGCTGATCGCAATGGCCGACGCCGGCGCGTTCGTGCGCAAGGGCGACGTCATCGCCGAGTTTGACCGCCAGAGCCAGCAACAGCAGATCGACGACCAGCAGGCCAACGTGGTCCAGGCCCAGGCGATGGTCAAAGTGCGCCAGGCCGACCTGATGATCGAACTCGAGACGAAGCGGCAGGAGCGGGTCGCCGCCAAGTCGGAATACGAGAAGGCGAAGCTCGATCTGCGCACCGCGCCGGTGAAGTCCGCAATCGAAGCCGAAGTCTTGCGCAACCTGATGCAGGAGGCCGAAGCGACCTACGAGCAGCTCGATCAAGAGGTCAAGATGGTTGAGCGGGCGCAAGAGGCTGCTTTGCGACAGGTCGAAATCGATCTCGAGCAGGAGCGCATCGACCTCGAGCGCGCCGAGATCAATGTCCGCCACATGTTGCTGACAGCCCCGATCGACGGCGCGGTGGTGCATGAGACGGTTTTCAACGGCGGCACGTTCGCTCAAGTGGCCAATGGAGACGAAGTGCGGCCGGGCTCGATGTTCATGCAGATCGTTAACCCGGCCTCGATGGTGCTCGAAGGCCAGGTCAACCAGGCCGACAGCCAGAAAGTGCGCATCGGCCAGCGCGCGGAGGTTCGCTTGGACGCTTATCCGGGCGAAGTGTTCGACGGAGTCGTGAGTTCGGTATCGGCGATGGCCGGCGCGGGCGGCAGCAGCGGACGTTTTCGCTCGGGAAGCGGCGATCATGTGCGCCAAATTGCGGTCACGATTGATATCCTCGACCAAGACCCGCGGATCATTCCCGATCTTTCAGCGAGCGCGGACGTGATTCTCGAGGCGCACGAGAACGTCGTCACCGCCCCGCGCGAAGCGCTCGACCGAAGCGACGGCGGCTACTTCGTGTGGGTGCGCTCCGCCGGCAAGGGAGCTGAAAGGCGGCCTGTGAAGCTGGGCCGTTTCAACGATACGCACGCGGTGGTGCTCGAAGGCCTTGCCGGCGACGAGACGCTCGAAGTGCGCATTGAGGACGCCGCAGGTCTGAGCCGGCGGTAGAGAGTACAGAGAAGAATGGCGAAACGAAGTCAATTGGGCCAGCGCAGAAGTTCCTGGGCGGCCGTGCGCTGGGTGATCCTGGCGGCGATCGGAGCTGCGGTCAGCTATGGCGGTCTCAAGCTCTATGAGCCGGAAGCGACCGAGATCCCGTCGGCGCGCGTGGAGAGGCGCGATTTCGTCACCAGCGTGTCTTCGCGCGGAGAGCTCACCAGCGCCCGCTCGGTCCAGATCATCGCTCCCCAAACGCCGGATCTGAAAATCGTCCGCCTGGCCGAGAGCGGCAAGCCGATTCGGCGCGGCGAAGTGGTGGTGGCATTTGACGCCGCCGCGCAAGAAGACCGCTACGTCGAACGCGACACCACCGTCCGCCAGGTCGAGAGCGAGATCGCCGAGGCCGAGGCGCTGCACTCGATCGCCGACGAGCGTAACGACATGATCGTGATGCAGTCGAAATACAACCTCGAGCGTGCCAACCTCGAGGCCAGCAAGCAGGAAATTCTCGCCGAGATCGAAGCCCAGAAGGCCAAGATCGATGTCGGCATCATGGAAGGCGAGCTCTCGAAAGCGGAGACGACCGTCAATGCGACCAACATCAGCCAGGAAGCCGACATCACCCGCCTGAAGGAGCGGCTGGCCAAAGCGGTGCGCGATCGCGATCTCACCAAGCAATACCTGGGCAGTATGGAACTGCGCTCGCCCGTGGACGGTGTAGTGCAGATCCTGACCAACAACCGCGCCCAAGGCTCGTTCGGCACCAGCCGACCGCCCTTTCAAGAGGGCGACACGGTCTGGACCGGCGCAGTGATCGCGGAGATCCCCGACCTGGACTCGTTGCGCGCCGAATTTCGGCTCGAAGAGATCGATCGCGGCCGCGTGGAGACGGGCCAGGAGTGCCGCATCAAAGTCGACGCGGTCCCGGACGCCGTGCTGACCGGCAAGGTCGACTGGCTCAGCCCGATCGCGACGCTGGTCTTCCGCCGGCTGCCGCCCGAGAAGAACTTTCCGGCCCACGCGGCGATCGACAAGCTCGACCCGCGGCTGCGTCCGGGCATGAGCGCCACTGTCGAAGTGGTGGTCGAGCGCCGCAAGAACGTGTTGGTGATCCCAGCCAAGGCCAGCTTCCAGATTGACGGCCGGCCGACGGTCTTCATCAAGCGTGGCAACAGTTACCGGCCACAGCCCATCGAAGTCGCCGCCCGTAACACGACAGAAATCGTGGTCGGAGGCGGTCTCGAAGAGGGGCAGGAGATTGCGCTGGAGAACCCGGAAATCGTCCTCAAAGGGGGCGGGCGGTAGCGCGAGAACGCAATGAAGAAGATGTTCGTCAGACTGTTGGTGCTGCTCACGGTAGCCGGCGTGGTCGCCGGCGGGTACTACTTGGTGCAGCAGATCCCGGACGATCAGAAAGGCGACAAGCTCGCGCTGATTCCGGTGGAAAAGGGCGATCTAACCGTCCGCACCTACCTGCGGGGAGAGTTGCGCGCGGTGCGCTCGCTCACCCTCACCGCCCCGAACCTGGGTTCGCAATCACAGGTGATTCAGCTGGCGCCGGCCGGTTCGCTGGCCACGCGCGGCAACCTGATCGTCGAACTCGATGACTCCGAGCGCGTGGCGGCGCTCGAGGACGATCTGCTGTCGGTGGAGAAGATTCAACAGCAGCTCAAGCAGGCTGAGACCGAGCTCGAGATCCAAAAGAGCCAAGACCAGGTCGAGCTGACCCGCGCCAACTTCCAGGTGCGCCGCTGGGAGCTCGAAACCCGCCGCAACGAGCTGCTCTCTTCGATCGACGCGCGTAAGAACGATCTGAGCCTCGAGGAGGCGCAGCGCCGCAAGGCGAAGCTCGAAGAGGACATCAAGAACCGACTCGCGCAGCAGGAAGCGCAGCTGGCGGTGTTGCGCGAGCAGCTCAAGAAAGAAGAGCTCGACGTGCAGCGCGAACGCAAACGCATTGAAGAAGCCCGCGTGCTGGCGCCGATTTCCGGCCTGGTCTCGATCCTGGAGAACCGTTCCGGCGGCCGGGGCGGCTTCGGCACCAGCACGCCGACCATCCGCGAGGGCGACCAGATTCCTCCCGGGCTGGCCGTGGCGCAATTGCTCGACCTCTCCGAGATGGAACTCGTCGCCAAGGTCGAGGAAGTCGAGCGCGCCAATCTGCAGGAGGGCCAGGAAGCGCTGCTGCGCCTGGACGCCCTGCCCGGCAAAGTCGTCAAGGGCAAGATCAAGCGCTTGGGAACGACGGCTTCGATGAACATTTTCCGCGGCGAGGCGACCAAGAAGTTTGACTGCATCGTCTCCATCGACATGCGGCAACTGCTCGAGAACGTAGGCGCTTCGCCGGAGCAGATTCGCCGTATCCTGGCGACCGCCGAGCAGAATTCGTCGCAAGGCTTCGGGGCGCCCGCGGGCCGTCCCGCCGGCGTGCTGCCCGGAACCGAAGCAGGCCCGCGCACCGCCGCCGGCGGCGGTGCGGCGGCAGGCGGAGGAGGAGCAGGCGGCGGCGGACGCCGTCAGATGACGCCGGAGATGCAGGAGCAGATCAGCAAGCTCACCGGCGGGAAAGAAATCTCGGCGCTGAGCCAGGAAGAGCGCCGCGAAGTCTTCCAGAAGCTGCGCGCCCAGATGGGCGGCGGCGCCAACGGCGGGTCGGCGCGCGCAGGCGGACGGCCCGGAGGGCCCGGAGAAGGCCCGGGAGGCGGCATGGCCGCCGCCACCGGCGGCTTCACGCTCGAGCAGCGCAAGAACGCGGTGCTGCCCAGCCCGCCCGAGAAGGGCTCCGACGTCGACATCCTGCTGCGTCCCGGCCTGCTCGCTGACGCCGAAGTGATCGTACAGGAAATGAAGGACGCCATCTACGTGCCTTACCAAGCTTTGTTTGACAGTTCGCAAGGCCCGATCGTCTATCTCTGGGACGGCGACAGGCTCGAGCCTCGAGCCGTGAAGGTCGGAGCGCGCTCGGAGTCGCAGGTCGTCATCCTCGAAGGTCTCGAAGAGGGCGACATGATCTCGCTCGAGTCGCCCGACGGCAGCGGCCGCGGACAAAAGAAGCGCAAGAAATCCGACAGCAAATCCGGCGGCGCTCCCGGCGCCGGCTTTGGAGCAGGCCCCGGCGGCCCCCGCGGCGGGGGCGGCGACTAGACCGATGCAGATTCCAAGCGTCCTACCTGAGCTCTGGATGGGGCTCGCGAGCCTGCTGGCTCACAAACTTCGCTCCCTGTTGACGATGCTCGGCATGATCTTCGGCGTCGGCGCCGTGGTGGCTATGCTCTCGATCACCGCCGGAGCGCAGCAGGAGATGGTGCGATACATCGATCTGCTCGGCGTCAACAACATCATCGTCGAGGCCAACGAGGCCGTCGACCGCGACCAGCTGCTGGCCAACCGCGAGATCTCGCCCGGCCTGACCTTCCGCGACGCCCGCGCGATCGAGGCCAATACGCCCAACATCGCCGCGATGTCGCCGCGCAAGAGCTTTTCGCCCACCACCGTGCTGCCCCCCACCGAGCAGGACGTGCCGCAGATTATCGGCGTGCTGCCGAACTACATCGACATCTACTCGCTGCGAATGATCGAGGGCCGGTTCTTCGACGAAGAGGAGAACCTGCGTTCGGCGCCGGTCTGCGTGCTGGGCGAGACGGCGAAGGTCGCGCTGCTGGGCTACGGCTCGGCGGTCGGCAAATACGTCAAGCTCAACGAAGTCTGGCTGCGCGTGGTGGGCGTGATCGCCCCGGCGGCGACGGCGGAAGCCGATATGCCGGGCCTGGAGACCGACGACCGCAACAACATGGTCATCGCTCCGTTGAACACCGTCATGCGGCGCTTCGAAGACAACAACAGCTACCTGCGCGACGAGATCGACGGGATCTTCGTCCGGGTGCAGACCGGCGCCGACCCGATCGAGACCGCTGACGTCGTGCGCGCCATCCTAACGGCGACGCACAACGACGCCGGCGACTTCTCGATCACCGTACCGGCGGGCCTGCTCGCGCAACAGCGCCAGCAGCAGAACATTTTTCAGGTCGTGATGATCTGTATCGCCGGCATCTCGCTGCTGGTCGGCGGCATCGGCATCATGAACATCATGCTGGCGACGGTGCTGGAGCGTACGCGCGAAATCGGCATCCGCCGCGCCATCGGCGCACGCCAGCGCGACATTGTCCGGCAGTTCCTGATCGAGGCCGTGCTGATTTCGATCGTCGGCGGCCTGATCGGCATCGCGGCTGGGTTCGGCGGTTCCAAGGCCATCACGATCTTTGCGGGCTGGCCTACGGTGGTCAGCATGGTGTCGATCGTGGCGGCGTTCGGCGTGTCGGTCACGGTGGGACTGCTGTTCGGCATCTATCCGGCCGTCCAGGCGGCCAAGCTCGATCCGATCGAAGCCATCCGCTACGAGTAGTGCAGGCGAGGATGGCCGAAGGGACCAGCAATCAGGCAGGAAGCGGCGCTTCGCTTTGAGATGCGACCCGCGCGATGTGTGTCCAAACGATTGATGAAACGGAAAGGCTGAGGAATGTTCAAGCGATTTTTGGGGCTCGTGCTCACCACGGCGTTACTGGCGACGACCTCGCCCGCACAGATGTCCGTCTTCCCGGACAAGAGTTACTGGCAGGCGATGTGGCAAGCCGCTCCGTACGACGTCGAGATCGAATCCGTCAGCCAGTTGGAGAACTATGTCGTCAACGACCGCATCGAGCTGTCGCTGAAGGCCTATCTCGAACTGGTGATGGCGAATAATCCGAACATCAATCTCCAGAAGCTCTCGGTCTATGAGCAGCAGAATGCGATCCAGCGTTCGCTGAGCCCGTTTGACCCGACGGCGACCGCTTCTTTCAACGCCAACCGTTCGGAGACGCCTTCCAACGACGTGCTGCAGGGCGCCGACGTGCGCAGCTCGCTCAACCAAGTCGGCCGCGCCAGCTACAACCAGACCTTCGACACCGGCACGCAGTTCCAGTCGGTGTGGGTGAGCAACCGCTCGTCCAACAACAGTCAATTCACTACGTTCAACCCATCGCTGACCCAGAGCTGGCAGGCGCGCCTGACCCAGCCGCTGTTGCGCGGTCGCGGACGCAGCATCCAGCGCATCCCGTTCATGATCGCCGAGTCGCGACTCGACCAGACCGAGGAGCAGGTCCGGCAGCAGATCATCGGTTTGATCTTTCAGGCCGAGGCCGCCTACTGGGACGCCGTGCAGCAGCGCGAGCGGCTGCAGGTTCAGAAGAACAACCTCGAGCTGGCCAGCGCCTTCCTGGATCGTTCGCGGCGCGAGCTCGAGCTCGGCGCCATCTCGCCGTTGGACATCTACCAACCCGAGCAGCAATACGCCACCGCACAGGTCGGCGTGACGCAGGCGCAGTATCGGCTGCAGCAGGCCGAAGACGCGCTGCGCCGCCAGATCGGCGCCGATCTCGATCCGCGCTACCGCGACACGCCGCTGGTGCTGACCGAAAAGGTCTCTCCGCCGGCCTATACGCCGACTTTCGATCCCGAGCAGACGGTCGAGGTCGCGCTGCGGAACCGGCCCGAGATCGAGCAACGCCGTCGTCTGCTGCAGATCGATGATTATCAGATCAAGCAGGCCACCAACAGTCTCCGCCCTGATCTCTCCCTCGACGCGAGCTACCAGTCCACCGGCCGCGGCGGAAACTTCTTCGACCGCAGCCTGCTGGGCGACACCGGCATGGGCACGGTCATCCCCGGCGGCCTGGGCGACGCGCTCGGCCAGCTCTTCGACTTCCGCTTCCCCACCTATTCGGTGGGCCTGACGCTGAACCTGCCCATCCGCAACCGCCGCGCATCGGCCGATCTGGCCGATGCGACCATCCAGAAGCGGCGCGATCTTTACCAGTTGCGCGCCATCGAGCAGGACATTCGCCTGGACGTGGTGCAGGCGATCGCCGGAGTCGAGCAGAGCAAGGCGGGCGTACAGCAAGCGACGGTCGCGCGCGACTTCGCCCAAAAGCGCCTGGACGCCGAGCAGCAAAAATACGACCTCGGCGTGACCACGGCCTTCATCGTGCTCGACGCGCAGGACCGGCTGCTGCAAAGCGAAGCCGACCTGCTCGATCAGGCGATCGCCTACCGCCGTTCGCTGCTGACGCTGTACCGCGCCACCGGCGAGCTGCTCGAGCAGCGCAACGTCAGCATCAAGTACGACTAGCCGCCGCCGAGGCGCCGGGGAATCCCGGCGCCTGACGGATCTGCCGCGCCTGCCACACATGCCGGCGCGCATGGCTGAGCATCAGCGCGAAGGCCTCGCCCAAACTCATCCGCAGCAGGCTCGTGATCGGCGAGGCCAATCGGTTTTTCGCCAGATCGAGTCCATCGGCGTCCGCCATCGTCGCCGCCAGGTCGCGGTGCAGCTTCTGGAAGCGAGGGTAGACTTCCCTCTGCGGGCGGGCCTGCTGCGGCTGGAAAGCCTTCGGCGCGCTGAAGCGCCGCGTAACGGGCGGCTCCAAGGAGCGGATCATCCACCCCATCACCCATCCGCGCTTGGGCTCGCCAGCGCCAGTCTTGCCCCACTGACGGCCTTCCCGGATGCATTTCTCGAGGTTCGGGGCGTACTTCTCCACCGTCACCGACAAGTGCTCGAAGCACTCGCTGATTGACCACTTTCCCGCCTCGGGCCGCCATCGGAAGGCCTCGTCATCGAGGTTGGCAACGAGCGCATCGGCTTCAGCCAGGATAGCCTCGAGTTGGCGCAGGTCATCCGCCAGTTCCGGGTTGGTCAGCATTTCGGGCACAGAACCACAGTCCTCCTACCCGGTGAATGCGCAATCGCGTCGGCAAACCCGACACAGAAAGATCAGCCCCGCGACGGACGGTCAACCACTTTCTCGGCGCGGGGATCCCAGAACAGCACCTTGCCCTCGCGGAAGCTCTGAACGCCCATCGTGATGACCACCTGGGCGTGGTAGCCGGTATCGGCGTCGAGGTTCGGCTTCTTGCGCGTCTTGATGCACTCGAGGAAGTTCGCCATGTGGGCGTCGGCAGGGGTGTCCGCCACGGGGATATCGACGGCCTTGTAGCCGAACTTGTCGACGAACTCGTCCTGGTAGATACCCTCGGACTCAACGGTGATGTGATCGGTATCGCCCTCGAAGCGGCCGTGATCGACCATCGTGATCGTGCCCTTCTGGCCGCGAATCAGACCCGGGATGTGGGTGGAATTCGCCATCGACGAACTCAGCACCAGCGAATGGCCCTTGGGAAAATCGGCCAGCAGGTTGAAGGTGTCGGGAACCTCGCGGTCGGGGAAAGCCCAGGTTCCGCCGCTCGAGACGACGCGATGCGGAAACTGCGGCTCACCCCAGCAGATCTGCAACGGCGCCACCACGTGATAGAACAGGTCGGTCGCGATGCCGCCGGAGTAGTCCCAGAACTTGCGGAAGCGGAAGTAGCGCTGCGGATCGAAGTCTCGTTTCTCGGCCGGGCCGAGCCACATGTTCCAGTCGATGTAATCGGCGCCCTTGCCCTGCGGGCCGGCCTCGGGCTCGATCCGCCAGTTGCGGTTGCCGCGCTCGGGCGTGGCGTTCCACTCGCCCGAGATCGAGTTGCGGTGGTAGGAGCCCTGGCTCGAGATGAGCTTGCCGATCATGCCGTCCTGGATGGCCTTGCGCGCCTTCCACCACTGATCGCGCGAGGTGGTCTGCGAGCCGACTTGCAGCACCCGGCCGGTTTCCTTGACCACCGCGACGACCTGCTTGGCCTCCTCAATGGTATGGGTCATCGGCTTTTCGAGATAAACGTCCTTGCCGGCGCGCATCGCCTCAATGGCGATGGCGGCATGCCAGTGGTCGGGCGTGGCGACGATGACGGCGTCGATGTCATCGCGCTGCAGGACTTCGCGATAGTCCAGCGTGGCGAACTCGGCTTTCGAGGTCTCCTGCGCAAGCTGTTTGCGCTTCTCGTAGACATCGCAGACGGCCTGGACTTTGACAGCCGAGCCATCCTCCTCCATGCCCAGCACCAGGCGCATCAGACTCGATCCGCGTCCGCCGACGCCGATCATGCCGACCTGCACCTTGCCGTTGGCGCTGCGGGATTGCGCGCGCCCGGAGGCGGCGGAAGCCAGGGCAAGACCGCCCCCGGCGAGAAACTGTCTGCGATTCCAAGAGGCGGTTTTCATGCGGGGCAATTCTAGCAAAAAAAGAGGCCGGCTCCGAAGAGCCGGCCTGGACTGCATCAAGCTCCGTCCCCCCGGCGAGCTTGATGAGTCGTCCCTGGTACACGGTAATTCTCCCATCGCCGCGCCGGATTGCTCAATGGCTCTTTCGGTTCAAAAAAATGACAGTACCGAAGTACTTTTGGTTCTATGACCAGGAAAGTCTTTACTACTATTCGCTGGTACGAAGCAAAATCGCCCGTTCCGCTAGGAGCGGCGCGAGGAACCGCCAACGCGGCGCGGGGCGCCGGCCAGGGGCTGGATGCTGCCCTTGCCGCAGACCGCCACGCCGGTCTCGCCCAGCGCGTTGAGCAGGTTGTAGAGCAGCGCGTAGACGACCTGCTCGCTCAAGTTCTGCTTGCCGGGCAGCCGGAACCCCGCCGGCAATTCGGTGGACAGGCCGATGCGCAGGCGGTCGGGCCGTACGCGCCGGCCGTCGAAGCAGTTGGCCACCGTCAGCGGGGTCTGCAGGACCACGCCGCTGAGCCCGTCCACGTAGAACTGGCAGCGGGAAAACCAGCCGAGGTTGGAGGGATCGGCGGCGTCGAACAGCAACAACTGCTGTTCGTCCGAAGGCCAGACCTCGATGACCAGGCGGCGCTGCGACTCCTCGATCTCGCACTCAAAGCCGGCCTGATCCACCAGGTTCCGAATCACGTCATGATCCGGCTCGAGGGCGACCAGTCGGCGGTCGCCTGCTTGAAGGAAGCGCATCTGACTTGATCGTAGCAGGGGCGCGCGAGCCGTCAACACGTCGCGTCACTCGAAAGGAAAGATTTGACGGAACCAGTCGACGACCACGCTCGCGGGCATCGTGTCGCCGCCTTCGTGGATCTGATAGCGAAACGCGTCCGGCCGGCCAAGGGCCTGATACTGCCGCTCGAAAGGCGTTTTGTAGTAGCGCTCGTGCTGCGCGTGCGAGCCCCCGTCGGCTCTCCCGTGGCCGGCGAGCAGCGGTCTCGGCGCGTAGGCGAGAAGCGTGAGATTGCGGTCGCCTTCGAGAAACGTCCCCGGCATCACATGGCAGAGGTCGGTGACGCCGGAGAAGTTTTCCGCGGCGGCGGCGTCGGGCAGGTAGACCGTCTTGCGGCCGAAGTCCGCGACGGCGCCGATACGATTGGTAAAAAGCGCCGTCTGGACCGCCAGCCAACCGCCGAGCGAGACGCCGGTGGCGCCGATCCGCGTGGCGTCGACGCGCGGATGCAGCGCCAGAATCTCCACCGCCGCCAGGGAAGCCTTGATCTGCGCCTCGCGCGTCGTCCGCCCCATCCCCAGTCGGAAGCTGGCGATCTCAGGCTCATCGACCCCATCCGGCGCTTCGCGGGCCAGATAGCCGGTATCGAGCTTCTCCACCGCGATCGCGGCAAACCCGGCTTGCGCCAGTCGGATGGCGACGCCCTCCTGGTAGCTGTCCAGATCCACCACCAGATCGTGCAGACCGTGCCGGCTGTGGCCGGAAAAGCAGGCCACGCCGGGGCGCACCGCGTCGCCGTCGGGGAGCGCGAGCGCCGCGGGGATGCGCTCGCCGGTCTCGACGAGTTCGATCAGGTGCAACTCGACCTCAACCCCGTGCAACTCGATCGTCTCGAGCAGATGGTCGCGGTAGAGCCCGGCGAGGGGGCTCGAATCGACGCTCGGACGGCGCACCGCCCACTTCTCCAGATGCAGCGATTGCTCGAGCACGCCGATCATGCGGGCCTGGAAGCGCTCGAACTCCTCGGGCGGGAGTGGGAGGTCTGCGACGCTCAACGCACGCTTGGAGCGGTAGGCGCCCAGCAGTTGCTCGACCGAGGAGGGAACGTCCTCGAAGACCCGGGCCAGCGGGTCTTCGAGGGTCTGCGCGTCCAAAGAGATTCCCAAAGCGCAGGCAAGAATCAGAATTCGCACGCTTCGATTCTACGCGCTGCAGTTCGCTACACTGACGGTTTTCCGGGATGGACTCGATGGAGATCAGCTGCGAAGAACTCTCGAAGGCCCTCGAGAGCGGTGAGACTATCCGTTTGGTGGACTGCCGCGAGGTCTGGGAGCACGAGTTGGTGCGGCTGGAGAACTCCGCCCACATTCCCATGAACGACACGCCGGAGCGCGTGGACGAATATCGCTCAATCGAAGGCGCCTGCGTGGTCTACTGCCACCACGGCGTCCGTAGCATGAACGTGGTTGGGTGGTTGCGACAGCAGGGAGTGGGGAACGTGCGCAGCCTGGCCGGCGGGATCGACGCATGGAGCCGCGTGATCGACCCGGCGTTGCCCCGCTATTGATACATTATGAAACTACGCTTCTACTACAAGAAGACCTGCTCGACCTGCCGCAAGGCGAAGAAGTTTTTGGAAGAGAAAGGCGCTGATCTCGAGCTGGTCAACCTGGACGACAAGCTCAGCGCCGAGCAGCTCGAAGCGCTCATCGGCGAGCGCGATTATCGCAAGTTTCTCAACCCGCGCAACGCTCTGTACCGCGAGCGCAACATGAAGGACGAGAAGCCGCCGCGCGCCGAAGCAATCGCACTGATGGCCGAGCACCCGAACCTGATCAAGCGGCCTCTGACCGTCTTGGGCGATGAGATCGCCCTGGGCTACGACGCCGACAAGATGGAAGAGCTGGCCCAGAAGGCCGCCGAGTAGAGAGAGTGTGTAAAAATACTGCGCCCGCTGATCCAGACGGTCCGACGATACACCGATTCCGTCTCCGGTTTCCCTATAGCCCCGGTTTTAACCGGGGGAAATGCACGTCTAAGCAACTCAAAGTACGACACTTGCCCTCACCCGCGAGAGCGGGTGAGGGCAAGTGCAAGAGACGGGAGGGTCCGATCTTAGTTACCCCCGGCTGAAGCCGGGGGCTATCACCGAACACTCCTGTCACGTTTTCACACAGCCTCCAGACAGCGCGGCGTCAGCGCCGCAACCGCGAGACCTCTCGCTCGAGTTCCCGCACACGGCCTTCCAACACACGATCCGTCCCGCCGCCTGCGCCGGAGCGCAGGGCCTGCTGTTCGAGCCGCTGCACGCGCGACTCGAGGCTGCTCAGGCGATTCTCGAGACTGGCGGATGAGAGCGTCGGACTGTCTTGCAGAGTCCTCTGCGAGAACACTCGCTCAAGCCGTTCAATGCGTTGCAAAGGCGTCAACTCCTCATCTCCAGGGGGTTGCTGGGCCAGCGCCGAACCGAGCAGCACGGCGCCAAGAAAAAACGAGAGCCGTTTCATGGCTCTCGTTCTAGCACTTCCTTAGCGGGTTGAGAAATGCGATCAGACGCGGCGTGCGCTCTTGATCACCACCGGTTCGAGCGGCACATCGTCGTGCATACCGCGTCTGCCCGTCGGCGCCTTCCGGATCTCCTCGACCACGTCCAAGCCTTCGACGACCTTGCCGAACACACAGTACCCCCAACCTCGCGGAGTCTTGCTGCTGTGGTTCAAGAAGTCGTTGGTATCGGCGGCGTTGATGAAGAACTGCGCGGTGGCGCTGTGCGGGTCCGACGTGCGCGCCATGGCGATCGTACCCTTCTCATTGCCCAGCCCGTTGTCGGCCTCGTTCTCGATCGGGTCGCCGGTCTGCTTCTCGCCCATGCCCTCATCGAAGCCGCCGCCTTGGATCATGAAGTTCGAGATCACGCGATGGAAGATCGTTCCGTCGTAGTGCTCGGCGTCCACGTAGGACAGGAAGTTGCTGACGGTCTTCGGCGCTTTCGCGGCGTCGAGTTCGAGCGTGATCGAGCCCTTGGACGTCTCCATCACCACGCGCGGGTTGCTTTCTTCTCCAGACATTCGTGATCTCCCTCTCTCTAAAACAACCTTACGACGCGCGCTTGACCGACTTGATCAGGATCGTTTCGCGAGGCACATCCGCCATGCCGCCGCTGTTGCCGGTCGGCGTGTTCGCAATGGCGTCGAGCACATCCATCCCTTCGATGACCTTGCCGAACACAGCGTAGCCCCAACCCTGCTGCGGCGAGTTGTCGAGCATCGCGTTGTCGGCGTGGTTGATGAAGAACTGCGAGGTGGCGCTGTGCGGGTTCGCCGTGCGCGCCATCGAAATCGTGCCGCGCAGGTTCTTCAAACCGTTGGTCGCTTCGTTGCGGATCGGCTCTTTCGTTTCCTTTTTCTGCAGGTCGGGCAAGTGCCCGCCGCCCTGGATCATGAAACCCGGAATCACGCGGTGAAAGACCGTCCCGTCATAGAAACCTTCGTCGACGTAGGCAAGAAAATTCTTGACCGTCTCCGGCGCCTTGTCAGGATCGAGTTCCAGAGTCATATTGCCCTTGGAGGTGCTGATCACAACGCGAGGATTCTTGGGGGGCGGGGGCGGCGCGGGCTTCGTCTCGGCCTTCTTGGCCGGGGGCGCCGGCGCTTCGGCGACCGGCTCCGGCTCCTCGACGGGCTCTTCCACAACCTCATCGGCCGGAGGAGGCGTCGTCTCGGCTGCCGCCGGAGGCTCCTCGACGGGAGCCTCAGGCTCGGGGCTCGAACCGCAGCCGGCCCACATCAGCAACACCACGAGCAGTGCAGCCCACACCGCCCGCCGGGAGTCATTCTGGCGCAGAAAAACGTCCATCGACCCAGTCTAGCAGGGCGCCGTCGCCGACTCCAGGGCGGACGCAACCCCTGCTCCACAAGGGTCTGCGCCGCCCCGAACCGACGGACGCTACAGCACCGGGCCGGAGCCGGTGGTGAAGACTCCGCGCAACTGATCGGCCGAACACAACAGCCGGAAGTGGTAGGTCGTATTCGGCTGGAGATCGATCAGAGCCACCTGCCGATTGACCGCGCCGCCGCCGTCGTTGATGCGCTCAAAATCGGTCGTCCAAAACAGCTTGTCCAATCCGAAATCAACATAGCAGGCCGCCGGGTCCGGGGCCTGATAGTCGATCAAAATGGTCGTTTCAAACGAGTCGTCGATCTTGAGGGATTGAACCAGCCCCATCTCGTTGCGAAGCTCCTCGACGTCCACGCCGTACGCGGGAAAACTACTGGTGGCGGACTTGCCGTAGTCCATGCGCTCCTTGAAGAACGCCGCTTGCCGGTCCAGACAGGTCTGCCCCGAGCCGCCGATGATCGCCGTGTGAAAGTTCGACGGACAGCCGCCCGAGCAGGAGAAGTCTGAAGAGGCGTCCGCATTCATGTTGTTGACGACCTTCATCTCCGGCTCGAGAGGCGAGGCGACGGCATCGAAGACGCACGGGATCGCCACGTTGTCCCACTCCGACAGCGGATCCGGAGTCACCGATCCGCGCCGAAAATGGTTCAGCCAGGCGCTGAAACCGCGGTTGCCGGTGGGCGGCTCAAAGCCTGCTCCCGAGCCGGTCAGGCCGCCGAAGTAGCGCCGGGAGTAGGGAAAGACGTTGTTGCGATACACGGTCGTGCCGTCGAACTGCCCGCCCAGGGTGAGGAACGACGCATCGCCGCCCATCAACTCGCCGATCGTATTGTTCTCCACGATAAGGTCGGTCGACGGCGTGGCGTCGCGGAAGAACTCGCCGTAGAAAGGACTGATGCCCCACGGCTGGTTCACCTCGCCGGATTGCCCGCTGGGAGAGGTCTTGCGCGACGGCCGGTTCGTCCGCACCAAGTTGTTCGCGATGCGGATCCGCCGCGCGGACTCGGTCCGGGTGACGCGGCTGCCCGGGCCGGTCAGATCGATCGAACCGGCGTTTTCCCAGATGCTGTTGAACTCGATCAGAATGTCCCGCGCGGTCGAACCGGGCGGATCGAGGATCAGGTCGTTCTGGATGCTCATCGCGATGGCGGCGCCCGACGGCTGCGAGTTGGCCGGGTTCTGCCGCATGTCCAGCCCACGAATCGCGATCCGCTTGCCGCACTTGAACTCGATGAAGTGCCGGCTGGGGTAGTAGCGGCCCTCGCTGTCCGGCAGCCCGCCGGTTCGCGACTTCGGATAGTAGAAGAAGCCGCGCTCGACCAGAATATCCTCGGCGCAGGTCTCATGCCCCGACTGCGCCAGCATCGCGATGCCGGGAATGCCGAAGTTCGCCACGTTTCGAAGCTGCACATCGCGGCCATTCGTCACCGAATAGATGACCGGCGTGGACGACAGCACCGACTGGACGCTCGACCGGCCGGCCTCCTGCGTCACCGGATGGATCGGGAACCACGCACCGAGGTCCTGCACCCAGGAGTGGATCATGGCGCCGGAGTTGGCATACGTCGAAGCCTTGGCGCGGTCCCACGAGAACGCGAATCGCAACCGCACCGGCTTGCCGCCGCCCTGCACCAGCACCCGGTCAAGTTGACAGCGGGCGCAGCGTCCGAAGGCGGCGATCTGGCTCAGCCGCGGCGGGTCGACCGACATCCAACCGCCGACGACGGGCCCGCTCAGCGTCGCGCCCAGCAGCCGGATGTGCGTATCGTCGACCACATCGAGCACATGGACCTGGTTGGCCTGCTGCGCGCCGGGGCCCGCCGTGTCGAAAACCGCAACCGGCCCCACCTCCCGCAGATGCCCGCCGGTGCAGTCCGCAGGCGGGACGGGATTGAGCCGCACCGTTCCTTGCGAGCGATTCTGGGACCGGATCGTATAAAAGCCGTTGCAGTCGCCGCTCGCGCCGGAAATCTCAATCCCGGCAAAGTTGTTGAGCCGGTGGGTTCCGTTCGTCGTCGCGGTGTCGCCCTGCACCGAGATCAACGGGTAGCTGTAGTAGTTGCCGAAAGGATGCGGTTCGGCCGTCTCGCACACCGGATCCAGTCCCTCTTCGCAGCCGATGAGCGGCGTGGAGATCCGGTCGGAGACATAGCCGCCGCCCTCGTATTCGCCTTCGACGGCGCCGCCGCAAAGAAAATTACTGGTGTTGTTTGATGCGTTGTAGCTGACGCCGCGATTTAGACAGCTGCGGTGCGCATAGGTGTCCTGTATGCCCGGCAGATGCACCTGCAGAGCGTCCAGGCCGGCCTTGCCGCGCAAGTCGCCCACAACGGTGATGCGGCCGTTGCTCTCATCGAAATCGACGACCGGCCACAGGTTCCGCACGACCTTGCGGTGGTCGGCCAGTGCAATGGTGAACCCGACGAAGCGCCATCCCTCGGTACAGGGGGCGTCGTTCGGGCAACCCCCTGAAGCGATACCGATCAACGGGTTGTCATTGTTGTCGATATCGCCGGTATTCGACTCGATGGAGCACGTTTCGGGTGAGCGGAATGTCGGGTCGATGCGAATCCCGGGAGGCGGCAGCAGCTTCGGATCGGCGTCGCAGCGGACGATCACCAACCCGGACCCGATCTTCTGAGCGAGGTCAAAACTGAGCCGGCCCTCGCTCTCCGGCCGGCAGACGCCTCCGGCCGGAACAACGACCTCATGCACCAGATTCGGATCGGCCGCCGCTGCGGCGTCGATCTGCGCCTGCAGGTTCAGGCACAGGCCGCTTTCGTCGAGCGCCACCGGGAACGAACCGCCGTTCACGGCCGGAGGATTGTCCGAGACCGGCAGGTTCACCGGAGGCATCGGGGCGAGCGGCGGCGAGCCCTGCGCCGCCGCCGTGGTGAAGCGCGGACGCTTCCTCGCGCCAACCTGTACGCACTCATAGCCGCCCGGCTGCGCGCCCAGCGTCGGACAGTGCTGCTGTTCACACTGGTCCCAGTCGCCGAACACGTCCGGATTCGACGCCGCCGACACCTGGATGTCGAAGTAATAGGTCGACGACGGCGCCAAGCCGGTCACCGTGCGGAAGCGGTAGGTGACCTGGGCCTGCGGCGGCGTGCCGCCCCATCCGCCGGGCACCTCCGCGGTGGTCGCGCCTCCCAGGGTGGAAGCGTCTTCGCCAATGCGGATCTTCGCGCGCGTCGATGAACCCGGCGAGTCCGTCTCGAACTGGAAGGCCGTGAGGCGATCTCCGAGTTCGGCGATCTGAATGTTGTAGGGGCACTGCGCCCGGGCCGAGCCCGTCAGCGCCAGCGCGCAGAATACGACGCCGACCCAGCGCCGGCAGGCGAACCGAAGGAAGACTTTCATAGCGGGATTGCGCCGGGCTCGGAGCTGAGCCGGCTCCTCTCGCCTGCCACCATCCCAACCATTCCCCCGCCTGGGACGCACGCCGCCGGAATGATCGCCCTCCGGCCCCCGCACAAGCGAGCAAAGAATTCTCCGGCCTGGCAATATGGCGGAGGTTGGCGCGCCGCCGACTCCCCCCGGTGGCGATACGATGAAAGGGAATGCAAGCTCGCGTGGTCTGTTTCAACGCGTCGTGCGGCCGGGAGTTCCCGATCGACGAGGTCGTCTACGAGTGCCCCGATTGCGGCGGGTTGGTCGAGGTGGTCAATGACTACAGCGGCGTGGACGCCGATGCGCTCAAGGCCCTGTGGCAGTCACGCCGGCTGAGCCGTGAACCGCTCGATGTCTCCGGCGTCTGGCGCTTTCGCGAAATGCTGCCTTTCGTGGAAGACCCCGCGCACGTCGTCACCATCCAGGAAGGCAACACACCGCTGTTCGACGCAACCCCCGCGGCGCAATACGCGGGCCTGGACGCGCTGCAGCTGAAGCACCAGGGCTACAACCCGTCGGGTTCCTTCAAGGACAACGGCATGACCGCCGGCGCCACCCAGGCTCGCCGCCTCGGCATGCAGCGCGTGGCCTGCGTTTCCACGGGCAACACCTCGGCGTCCATGGCCGCCTACGCCGCCGCCGCCGGCATGCAGGCGATCATCTTCTTACCCCAAGGCAAGATCGCCTACGGCAAACTGGCGCAGGCGCTCGAGTTCGGAGCGTTGACCATCCAGGTCGAAGCGAATTTCGATCAGATTCTCGCGTTGGTGCGAAAGCTCTCCGCCGAACTCGGCATCTATCTGCTGAACTCTGTCAATCCGTTCCGCATCGAAGGGCAGAAGTCGATTGTGATCGAGATGCTCGAGCAGCGGAACTGGTCCGTGCCGGACTGGATCATCTTGCCCGGAGGCAACCTCGGCAACGTCTCCGCTCTGGGCAAGGGGCTCCGCGAATTGCGCGAGATCGGCGTGATCTCGAAGTCGCCCCGCATCGCCGTCGTGCAGGCCGAAGGCTCATCGCCGTTTCACAAATTCTTTGAGGCGGGCTTCCAGGGACCGTTCGAGCCCTACCGCACCCCCGAAACGCTGGCGACGGCCATCCGCATCGGCGATCCGGTCTCCTGGCTCAAAGCGCAATTCGAGATCGAAGAGCACCAGGGCGTCGTCCTGTCGGCCACCGAGCAGGAGATCGCCGACGCCAAAGCGATCGTCGGCCGCTGCGGGTTCGGGTGCGAACCGGCGTCCGCGGCCTCCGTCGCCGGCCTCAAGCAACTGGTCGCCTCAGGAACGGTGCGTCCCGACGACGATGTGGTGGGAATATTGACCGGGCACCTGCTCAAAGACCCCGACTACGTCTACCACTACCACACCGGCGGCCTGACCAGCCCCGACGGCTCGAAGCTGGCGCCGACGTTCGGCAACGCGCCGGTCGTCATGCCCAACGACGCGGCCACCATCGCCAAGTTCCTGGAGTCTTCGGCCGCCGGCTGAATCTCCACGCAGGCGCCGCCGCGCGTCAGCAGATAGGCGACCGAAACCGGACCGAGTTCGTTTTCGAGACGGCGCATCCGCTCGGAGAGGTTGTCAGCCGGAAACATGCGAATGCGGCCGTCCGCCAGCTTGACGAGCACCGACTCGGACGGCTCATGGCCGGCGCTGCGCATTTGTTGACGGATTTGATCGAGCCATTCCCGCACCCGGCTCATATCGGCCGCACCCGGCTGGGGTTGAGCGGAAATGGATCGGCTAACCGATCTCTACCCGGGCTACGCGCGCCGCGATGCCGCCCAGGATCTCGTAGGCAATGGTTCCGCAGCGCCGGGCCAGCTCCTGCGCCGTGATCCCGGCGCCCAGCACGATCGCCTCGTCGCCGGGTCGAACCTGGTCGCACCCCGAAACGTCGACCATCGTCACATCCATGCTGATCCGTCCCACTACCGGGCGCTCCCGGCCGTGCAACAGCACCCGCCCCCCTTGCCAGAGCTCGCGGCGGTAGCCGTCGCCGTAACCGACCGTCAGCGAGGCGATTCGCATCGGCCGCGGAGCGGTGAAAACTCCGCTGTAGCCGACCCGGTCTCCCTCAGCGATCTGCTGGATAGCCGCCACCCGGGCTCGCCACTCGAGCGCCGGCTGGACCTCGACGCGCGGCTCGGGCGAGACCCCCACCGCCTCCGGCAGCACCCCGTACAACGCCAACCCGCAGCGCGCCAGGTTCCCGTCCCCGGCGCGATAGGCCAGCCCCGCGCTGTTCTGGAAATGCGTCCACCGCGGCCGCTCGATTCCCGCTTCATCGAGCGCTTCGAGCACTGCGCGGAACTTCGCAACCTGCTCCGCGCCGGCGGGGTCCTCGAAATCTTCCGCCGAGGCCAGATGCGTCGATATCCCTTCCAGCGAGACCCCCGACGCGCCGGCCAGGGTGCGACAGACAGAGAGCGCCTCCGCCGGGCTCACCCCCAACCGATTCATGCCGGTATTAACCTTGAGGTGGCAAGGCAGCGGCGCGTCGGCCGATTGCCGGCCCTGCTCGATCCAGCGTGCGACCTGGTAGTCGGCATGCAGCAGCGGCGTCAGGCGTCGGGCGACGAACTCGCTCTCCTCGCCGGGCAAAAACCCGGAGAGGACCACGATCTCACCCTGCACGCCGGCGTCCCTTAGTTCAGCGGCTTCAGAAAGACACGCCACCCCGAAGCGCTCGCAGCCGACCGCCTCCAGGCGGCGAGCCACGCCAACCGCCCCGTGGCCGTAGGCGTTGGCCTTGACCACCGCAAGCACATCTCCGCCCGGCGGGCAGGCGGCTCGCAGTCGGCGATAGTTTTCGGCGATGCGGGAGAGATCGACTCGGACGTGCGTCCGCATGGGAGGTCTGATTTCGACTCTAGCACAGCCCCGGCGGGCGCTTTTCAACCCCGCAAATAAGGCCGAACGTAGTCGAATGAACGCTCCAGATCGCGCCGGGCCTGGTCGGTCAGCGGCCTCTCATCGGGATTGCGCGTCTTCCAGTTGGAGAAAACTCCGCGCAGGAACAGCACGTAGTTCGCCGACACCAGACCGTAAGCGCTCACCTGCGCAAGGAACAGCGAGACGCGGCCAAAGGCGTCCATCGCCTCGCCTTCGCGGCCCGCCTGCCAATGATCCCAACTCGCCGCCAGCAAGTCCGCCCAGGAAGCCACTGGCATGTTGCCGTCCGAGCCGCGCGCCATCTCGTCGATCAGCGTCTTGCCGTGCCCGCCGGTAAAGACGCCGAGCGGACGCGGCGGGTGCGCAGCCCGGAACTCGCTGATGCGGCTCAGCGTATGCCCCGCCTCATCCTTGACGTACTGCAGCGTCGGGACCTCCCGCATCAACTGCAAAATGAACTCCACACTGACGTTGCCGATCGCCTGGATGAACAGCGGCAGATCGCAAGCCTTGCCGACGGCCGTGTAGTAGGAGCGGATCGCCTCGAGATCGAACTCGCTCTGATTCTCCTTGCGCGGCGGCAGCGCGATGATCGCGTCCGGGCGCAGCTTGTCGGCGTGCCTGGCGTATTTGACGGCCGTCTCGGCGTCTTCGGCCTGCACGCCGATCACGACCTTCGGCCGCAGGCCCGCCGCGGCATTCACGATCGTCTCGGCGCCCTCGATCCGCTCGTCGAAGCTCAGCCGGGAGTACTCGCTGGCCAACTGCGGCCACACCAAGCCGTGCGTTCCGATCTTGTCGAGGAAACGGACCTCGGCCCCCAAGGCCTCGAAGTCCACCGGCCCCGCGTCCAGATACGGCGTCTGCATGATCGGGTAGACGCCCCGCAACGGAACCGCTCCGCCGGTCGCTCCGACCGCCGGAAGAGCGGCGGCGGCCGCCGCCATCGCCATCTGCTCAAAGAAGCTGCGTCGCGTCATCCCACTAGCCCTCTTTGCGGTGTTTTTGAATCAGGTCGTCGGTGATCTCGGTTCCGAAGCCCGGTTTCTCCGGCGGCAAGTAGTAGCCGTTGTCGAACTGCGCCGTCATCGCCGTCATCAGGTCGCTCACCGGCTCGCCCGTCCCAAAGCTCTCCGCCATCGGCGCGTGCGAACTCGTCAGCACCAGCGGCAGGCCGTAGAGGCTCCCGCCGCGATGCGGCAGGAACGGAACGCCGTGCTCGGCCGCCATCACGCCGATCTTGCGCGCCGCCGTCAGACCGCCGCACCAGGTCACGTCCGGCTGCGCCACGCCCAGCGCCTTGTGATGGAAAAGCAGCCGATAGCCATGCTGCGTGTACTCGTGCTCGCCGTGCGCAATCAACGTGGACTTCACCTCGCGAACCAATTGCGCATAGCCCAGCACGTCGTCCGGCGACAGCGCTTCCTCGATGAAGTACAGCCCCACATCTTCGAGCCGGCGAGCCATCTCCTTGACGTAGGCCACATCGTCCCACTTGAACAGCACGTCGATCATCAGGCGCTTGTCAGGTCCGATCGCCTGGCGAGCCTCGGTGAGGATCTTCACGGTCCGGTCCATGCCGACCGCTCCCTCCAAAACGCCGTCGCGGATCGGCACCTTGAAGTTCCGGAACCCCATCGAGAGTCCCGACTCCGGCTTCGTACTCGTGTAGTAGGACTCGGCTTTCGGCTTGGTCAGTCCGCCGAGCAGTTGGTAGACCGGCCGGTCGACCCACTTGCCCAAGATGTCCCACAGCGCGTTGTCGACGCCGCTCAGCGCAGTCACGAAAATACCGCGCCGGCCGTAGGACAGGCTCGAGGCATACATCTGCTCCCACAACAATTCGATGTCGAGCGGATTCATCCCAACCAGCAGATGCCGCAGGTGCTTTTCGACAATTTCGCATCCCGCCGAGCCGCCCGCGCCCAACCCGTAGCCGACCACGCCCTGGTTGGTGCGAATCGTCACCACCAGCGCACCCGACAACTGCCCGAACGGCCCGATGTAGCGCCAGCGCTGCGGATCGTACGGCCCTTTGAATTTGGGCAGAGCCCCCTGGTTCGACCGTGGCCGCAGATTGACCGGCGTCGCTTCCACCGCGGTGATGACCAAAGAGCGGTCGGACTGCGCGGCGGCTTGCGCGGCCGCCCCCAAGCCGGCGAGGCCTTGGATGAACTGACGTCTCGAAGAAGCCATAGCGGGGCCTAGTCTAGCAGCACGGCGGGCGCGACGGCCGCGCTAGGATGGGACTTGGCCGCCCGCACACAGAATCCTTGGCCGCTGAGGATTTGGACGGCGCTGATCCTGTTCTCCCAAACCACCTGGGCCGGAGAAATCGCCGGCATCATCGCGACGACCGTGTTCGGCCCCGGCCCGGCCGACGTCGGCTCGCCGCCGTATCTGCTGCAGAAGGGATACCACTGTTTCCTGTTCGGAGTCTTCGGCTGGTTGCTGGCGCGGACAGGCAAACGACGGCCTCCGGCTCAGGCATTGGCGATCGCCATCAGCGTCAGTATCTTCGCCGAGATGCTGCAATTGCTCGCCCCCGGGCGCCATGCGCAGTGGAGCGACGCCGCCATCAACATCGTCTCCTCCAGCGCGGTGTGGGCTCTGGCCTCGCGCCGCCCGCCGACCCTCTGAAGAACGGCGCTCGCTGCACTCGCCATCGCTTGGACGATGAGAGTGCGAATGAGGGGTCTCGTTCGCTTCGCTTTGACGGCAGCGCTCACGCTCAAAACAGTTTCGCTCGTCAGCGCGCCGGCAGCCGACGCCAGCGGCAGGGTTTTCGACGCCTACGACTCCCGCGTCCAGGACGGACGCCCCCCGGAGCGCCCGCGGCCGCTGTTTCAGTTGGGTCAAACGCTCACCGGCCCGGACGGCCGCTCGGCCGAGGCGATCGTGCGCGACTACCTCGCCGCCGCGGCCCTCGGAGAGGAAGGGGCTTCCTCGTACGCCGTCGTTCCCTACGCCGAGTCATCGAGCGCCGACAGCCGCCTTCGGCATCTTTATCTGCAAACCAAGTTCTTGGGCGTACCAGTGTTCGAGGGCGACATCTCCGCCCACCTCGACGGCCAAGGACGGCTCCTCCGTCTCCAGCGCAGCGCCGTCCCAGCCCCTCCCCAGCGTCTGGCTCCGCGCCTGACGCCCCGGGAAGCCGCCCAACGCGCTATCGACCTGCTGGCGCCCGCTCTCACCGGCGCGCTCGACGTTCTCGAGCCGCCCGCCGGCCCCGAGAAGGCGGCTTCGTTCACCCACCCCGGACTCCGGCAACGGATTCGAGTCAGCCTGGTGTGGTTTCCATCGGCGGACGAAGCCCGCGCGGCCTGGCTGCTCTACATCGAGCCGGCGCCGCAGCAGGCTTACCAACTCGTCCTCGACGCCGACTCCGGCACACTGCTCCTGAGCCGCAGTCTGGTGCGCGAAGCCGAACCCTCGGGCCGGGTCTTCCCAGCTCCGGGTACGCCCTATCCCGACGCCGGAACGCCTTCGATCGAGCCGTTTCGCGGTTGGCCTTCGCCACCCGGCGGCGGCTGTCCGCCGGCCATCTATCCGGCCGGCGTCAGCGCCTGCTGGACCGACGGCGCCGCCACCGCGGGCAACAACATCGACGCCTGCGCGGACCTCAACGGCGACGATCTGTGCGATGGCCGCGCTCCCGGCGCCGCCGGCTCTTTCCTCTACCCTTTCAACGACTCCTACAGCCTCGACAACGACCCCGCGCCGGACCGCAACTTCTCTCTGGTCAACGCCTTCTACTGGACCAACGCGCTCCATGACTGGTTCTACTCCCTGGGCTTCGATGAAGCGGCGGGCAACTTCCAGAACGACAACTTCGGCCGTGGCGGACAGGGCGGCGACGCCGTTCGCGTCGATGTCCATGACGGCTCGAGCAACAACCAGGCCAACTTCCTCACACCGCCCGACGGCATCGCGCCCCGCATGAACATGGGCCTCTATACCGGGCTGCGGCGCGACTCCGCTCTAGACGGCGACATGATGACGCACGAGTACGCGCACGGCGTGACCTCGCGCCTCATCGGCGGACCCTCGAACGCCTCCGCGCTCTATCTGCTGCAAAGCGCAGCCTTGTCCGAAGGCTGGTCCGACGCCTTCGCTTTCGCCTTCACCGGCGACCCGGTCATCGCAGAGTACTCCACCCGCAACCCCCAAACCGGCATCCGCACCGTGCGCTACGACCAAAGCTCGCTCACCTTCGGAGATTTCGGCGTCCGCCGAGCCACGATGCTGCCGATCCAGAACCGTCTGGCCGGGCTGCCCCAGCCGCATGTGGACGGCGAGATCTGGGCCTCGACTCTGTGGGATGTCCGTCAAGCCGTCGGGCCTACAGACTTCCCCGCCCTTCTCATCGAGGCGCTGAAGATGACGCCGCCGCGCCCCTCACTGCTCGACGCGCGCGACGCCCTCCTGCAGACCGCCGCCGCGCTGGGCCTGGGCGGCGCCGACGACGCCTGCTCCGCCTGGGAGGCGTTCGCCCAGCGCGGCATGGGGGCCTCGGCCGCACTCAACCCGGTCGCCGACGGTGAGCCGCCGGACTCCGCCGTCAGCGTCTTCGAAGCTTTTGATTCGCCCGCGTCCTGCGGCGGCTCCCCGCCAACTCCCGCAGCCGTCTTGCACGCCGAAGACGCCGAGAGCCCGTCAGGGTGGACGGCGACCGGCCTGTGGCATCGCTCCAGCCTGCGAGCCGCCGCGGGCTCGTTCTCCTGGCGCTTCGGGCGGCCCGACGCCCTCGACTATGCCACCGGCTCGCGCGAGTTCGGCGAGTTGACCTCGCCGGTCATCGATCTCACCGCCGTCAATGGGGCCATCCTGGAATGGGAGCAGTTTTTGCGCACCGAAGGCTTTTGGCGGCGCTACTTCCTCGGCGGCTCTTTCGGCCCCTACCTTAACCTGGACTCGGCGCGCCTGTGGATTGCCGTCGACGGCGGTCCCTGGAAGGTCCTCACGCACCTGGCGCATCCGACGCCCGGGCAGGGATTCGCCCGCCACCGGATCCATCTGTCTCGCTACGCGGGCCACCAGATCCAGCTGCGCTTCGACTTCGACACCTTCACCGCCGCGTCCAACGGCTACGAGGGGCTCTATCTGGACGACATCCGCATAGCCGCGACCGGCGCGCCGCCGCCGACGCTTGCCGTCAGTCCTTCCCAGCTCGATCTCAGCGGCGTCATCGGCCAGCCCCTGCCGCCTGCGGTTGTGACCGTGCGCAACACCGGCGGCGGCGCGCTGAGTTGGACGGCGCAAGTCGTCTCCGGCGCCGGCTGGCTGTCCATTTCCCCTGCTTCCGGCGAAGGCGACGCCTCCATCTCCATCCAGGCCGGGGCGCCCGCCGGCGGTTCCTACCAGGGAGTCGTCCGCATCGACGCCGGCGACGCCGGGCGCTTCGATCTGCCCGTCTCGCTGAACCTCGCCGAACCGGCGCAGCTCCTCGCCGAATGGCGGCTCAACGAGGGCGAACACGGCGGTGGAGTCGCCATCTTCGGCCTCGACCCAGGCGTCACAACCGGCCCGGGCAGCCTCTCGGTGGAGGGCGTCAACGGACGCGCCCGGCGCTTCGGAGGCTGGGCGGACGGCGTCTCGATGGCGCAGCCTCTGGCCATGCCGGACCGCTTCACCGTCCGCGCCTGGGTTCGGCTGTCGAACACCCCACACAAGCTGGCAATTGTCGTCTCGACCTTCTCCGGCGCCGAGAATCGCGGCTGGTATTTGGGAGTCGGCCCGAACCGACAGGCCATCTTCATGGCCGCCACGCCTCCTTCCTCCGCACCCTGGCTGGTTTCCAAGACGACCCTGCAGCCCGGACGCTGGCACATGCTGACGGCGACCTACGACGGCGCGGCGAACCTGGCGCGCCTCTACGTCGACGGCGAGTATGACAACGCGATGGAGTTCCCCGGTTTGGCCCACAGCGTCCAGACGCCGCCGACGATCGCCAAGGCCTCGTGGAGTGAGAACTACTTCCTGCCCGGCGCGGCGGATGAAGTGCGCATCGAGTCCGGCATCCGTTCGGCCCAGGAAATCGCCGTCGACTTCGAGTTCTTCAGCCGCCCGCTGCCGCAGGTCCAACTGCCGGCGCGCGGCGTGTGGAGCTTCGAATCCCCGGCGCACGACTCCGATTCGAGCGGATACGGCCATCACGCGTCTGCTGTCGCCGGAACCTCGGGGGCCGGCGTCTCCGGGGACGCGCTCTCGCTCAACGGCTCCTCGGATTTCATCCTGATACCGGGTCGTGAGGCGCTGAGTCCCAACGACTTCACGGTCGCCTTCTGGGCCCGACTCCACCATCTGCCTGGAACCGCCGGAGCAGCGTTGGTCAGCAACCTCGACCCCGGCGGCGGCTGGGAAGCGGCGGTCGACGCCCAGGGTCGCCTACTCGTCACGTTCGCAGCGACTCCGGGTGGCGCCCAAACCGCCACCACTTCGACGACGCTCCCGGTCGGCGCCTGGAGGCGTATCGCACTCGCCTACCGATCGTGGTCGCGCACGGCTCTGCTCTATGTCGACGGCCAACTCGTCGCCCAGCCGTGGTTCGCCCCGGGCTTCACGCCGCGGGCCGACGGCTTCCTCGCCGTGGGTCGGTCGGCGGTTGAGCCTGAGCGGTTCGCCAATTTCGACATCGACGAGCTTATGCTGCTGGCCCATCCCTGGGACGCGGCGGAAGCGGCGGCCGATTTCGCTTCCTGGTCGCCGCCCGAGCCTTCCCCGGCCGAGGAGCCCTCGCCAGAAGAACCCGCGCCCCACTCACTGGTCGCCCAGTGGGAGTTCGACGAGACGGCCGTCGGAGCCGGCGTCTCTTTCGCCGACAGCATCGGCGGCCGTCACGCCGTCAGCGCCGCCGACCGCAGCCGCCCCCTGCAGGGCCTCGCCGGCCCGGCCCGCTACTTCGGCGGCTGGCCGGACTCCGCGTCAATTCCGAGCGCGCCCGAGTTGCACACCCCGAGCTTCAGCTTCTCCGCCTGGGTCCGTATCGACGTCGCACCTCCCAAATGGGGGACGATCTTCTCCACCATGGACGGACATTACAATGGCTGGCTCGTCGGCGTGAATCGGGACGCCCGCGTCATTCTCAGCATCGCCGGACCGCCCGCCTCGATGCCGTGGCTGCTGTCAGCACAGCCGTTGCCGCTGGGCCGCTGGAGCCATGTCGCCGTGACTTTCGACGGCCCCAGCCGCCGCGGCGCGATCTATCTCGACGGTCAACGCTCGGCCGGCGCGGTGTTTCCTTCCTGGCGGCCCTCCGCGTCCGTCGACCCCGCTATCGGAAAGGCCTCTTGGGGAGCGACCGGCTTCCTCAAATTCGCCGTCGACCGGATGCGCCTGTACGACTACGAGCGCTCCGCGGCGGATACGTCTGTCGAATTCTCCGAGCTCGCCGGACGGCGGCGCCCCGAGCCCCTCGGCCGCTGGGAGATGGACGGAGACCTCGCCGACGCCGGACCGGAAGGGCGCGACGGGAGCCTCGTCGGCGGGGAAAGCGTCGCCGGCCGTTTCGGCGGCGCACTGCGCTTCAACGGAGCCCCTGACGCCGGCTCTTTCCCGCCCTCCCCGGCCTGGTCGTCCGAGACCTTTACCTACTCCGCCTGGGTCAAGCTCGACGCCTTGCCAGGCTCGTGGGGGACGCTGTTTTCCACCTTCGACGGCGACTACCGGGGCTGGTTCGTCGGCGTGCATCACGACGGCCGCGTCATCTTCTGCGTCGCCGGCCGCCCCTCCTCGAGCCCTTGGTTGCTCTCGGACGCCGCCCTCGCTGCCGGACGCTGGACCCACATCGCCGTAGTCTTCGATGCCGTCAGCCGGCAGGGCTCGATCTATGTCGACGGATCGCTCGAAGCCACCGCGGTCTTCCCAGCCTTCACTCCGTCAGCAGGCGTCAGCCCCACGCTCGCCCACGCATCCTGGACCAACAGCTACTATCTGCCGGTCGCCGTCGACCGCATGCGGCTCGAGCCCGTGGCGCTCTCCGTGCAAGAGATTCTGCAGGGGGTGATGGAATGAAGATCCTGATCGTCTACGCCAGTCACGAGGGGCAAACCGCCAAGATCGCCCACGAAATGGCCGGCGCCCTGCGCAGCAAGGGGTTGGCCGTGGATGCATCCCGTGTCCAGGACGCTCCCGACCCGGCAAGCTACGACGCCGTGGTCGTCGGCTCCCCCATCCATCTGGGAAAACACGATCCGACTGTCGCCGAGTGGGTGAAATGCCATGTCGACGGGGTGAAATCCTCCCGTGGGGCCTTCTTCTCCGTCAGTCTCGCGGCTGCCTCTCAGGATCCAGCCGAGCGGGAGGAGGCGCAGCGGATCGCGAGGGACTTCCTCTCCGAACTCGGTTGGCAGCCGGACTTGGTGGCCAGCTTCGCCGGAGCGCTGGCCTACAGCCAATACGGTTGGATCAAACGCATCCTGATGCGGCGGATCGCGGCCAAAGAGGGAGGCGACACCGACCCGACCCATGATTATGAGTACACCGACTGGAAGTCTGTGATCGACTTCGCCGAGCATGTGGCGCAGACCGCCTAACGCCGGACGCGTTTGAGATTCGGGATGAACGGGCCGGCTTCGAACGGCATCCTATCCTGGTCGGTCCGCAGCTCCACCGGCTTGGCTTCCTTCAGGGCGATTCGGTTCGTCCAGGGGTCGAGCGCAATGCGGCTGCCGAGGGGCAAGGCCGCGATAGGTGTCACTTCCTCGTCTTGCGTCTCCGCAGCGAGGTCCTGTAGGCGGTCCATTCTCTCCGAAGACCCCAAGGCGTTGCCAAAGTTGCCTTCGATCAGGTTCGGCAGCATCGGCGCCCGTTCGCGCAGGGCCTCCAAAAACAGCGCAGCGTTGCCCAGTTGGGCGCCGTAGGGCGAGTTCTCGAGCAGTTCGAGAGCCTTGCGGCCGGCGGTCGCGCGTTCTTCCGGCGAGCGCTGCATCCGCATCCGGCTCAGGATCTCGGCGTCGTCGAAGATCGTGTAGTCGGAGAAGGCGTACATCGTCTCCACCGGGTGTGCGAGGACGATGTGCGCGAGTTCGTCGGCCAGCGCCATGGCCAGGCTGGCCTCATCGGGCAGCACGTCGATCAGGCCACGGCTGATGACGATCGCCTGTCCGATCGAAAACGTCTCGAGCGGAGTCGTCAGCAATACCCGGCACTCGACCTCGTAGGAGAGCCCGTTGGCAACCAGCAGGTTGTTGACCACCGCTTGCAGCACGTCGTCGACCGGCCCCGGAGGACTAATCAATCCGGCCCGCTCGAGCCTCTGGATCACGTTCTGCTGGGCCTGCCGTTCCCACAGACGGCGGCTTTCGAGCGGCGTGACGTCGTCGGGGCCGGTTTTGTCCTCGGCGCTGTTCTGCTCCTCGATCAAGATCGCCGTCAGCTCGTCGAGGTTGTCTCCGCGCACCTGGCTGTAGTTCCACAAACGGCTCTGCGCGCGAAACCGTGCGCCGACCTGCCCGGTCAGGTCTTCGTCTTGGATATAGATGAACGAAGGCGCCCAAAACCCGGGCTCGACTTCCTCACGCCAGGAATCAAAGTGAAAGTAGACCTCGTCCTTGCCGTACGGCGTGTAGGCGCCGTTCGCGCGAACGATGCGGTAGTCCCGATCCTCGACCCAAATGCGCCCCACAAACTTGCCGCCGGTATCTTTCTTGGGACGGATATCAAATACGAGAGTCCGGACTTCTCCCAAAAACTCACGCCTGACATATTCGAATATATAGGTGCGACGGTCGAACTCATAAATATCCGGAAACGCCATCTGCGCAAAACCGACCGGTATGAAACGTCCCTGTGACCCGGATAAAAAGTTCCTTTTGGAAGGCTTTGCGAAAGCCTCGCTGGCGACGAATGTCTCCCAGAACACCTGGTCGGGCGTCAGTTGCAGCTTGCCGATCAGATAGTGGTCGCGCACCTGGCCGGGCGCGGCGTCATCCACCGCAGCTTGAACGTAGGTCTCCATGAACGGCTGGTAGGAGCGCATCCGGTCGAGAAACGCTTGCTCGCCCGTGATGATGCCGTCGATGAGCTGCTCAACCAGTTCCCGCCCGCTCTTGCCGCGCGGCGGCTCGGCGGAGGAGGCTGCGAAACAGCCGGCGAGGCAGAGACAGACGATCCGGAAGAGCATCAACGGTCTTCTCCTAATAGGCGATCTGAAAGCGAACGGTGAGTCGCAAGCGAGCGTCCTCGGCTACACCGGCGCGGCGGGCGGGTTCGAATTCAATGGCCCGCACGGCGGCGACGGCCGCTTCGTCGAGACCATGGCCGAGTCCCCGCAGCACCCGGATCTCGACAACGCGGCCGTCCGCGGTGAACAGCGCCTCCACGGCGACATCGCCCTCCAGGCGCAGCGCTCGGGCCTCGGCTGTATAAACCGGATCAGGCTTGGCCAGGATGCGCACCGGCTGCACCTCAGGCTTCTCGGCGGCCTTCGGCGCCGCCGGGGCGGCCTCGAACTGACGCGCCTGGACGGAGCCGAAACCTGCCTGGGCCGTCTGGGCGGCCGCGGGACCACTCCCTTGCCCCGAGCGGGCCGAAACGCCTCCGAACCCGCTCACCTCAGCCGCTTTGTTGGCCGACTTGGCTTCGCTTTCACCCACTCGCGCCGATCCGAAACCGGCCGAAGCGGTCCGACCGCCGGCGACGTTCATCGCGGCCGCCTGTGCTTTCGTCGCCGAGAACATGGGCTTCCCGCTCGCCTCGATGTTGGCGTCCCGGGGCGGCGCTTCGGCCTTTACGTTGCCGAACACCGGCTCGGTGCGCACGGCCGGACGCGGCGCCTCGGGCAACGCAGGCGGCGCAGGTTCCGGACGCGGAACCGAAACCGCCTGCGCGGGGGCGCTCTCGATCCGGGGAGCTTCAGGTGCGGCGATCGCCGTTTCGGGCTGCGGCGTTCTGGGCGGCGGCGCTGTCACCCGAGCTCGCTCGACGGGCGGAGCGGCGGCGGGCCGGGGACGAATCCGCGGACTCGTCTTCGGCGGCCGGGGCGGCGCCTTCAGAGTCACGTGCATCGCCTGCCGCGGGGTCGGCGCGGGCGGCGCCGGCGCCGGGGCGTCGACGCGAAGCAGTGAAATGCCCAGCAGCAGCGTGACATGCGCCGCCACGCTGATCGCGAAATGGGCCGGCTTCCTACAAGGCGACGGATGGAGTTGGGACTCAAACACGGTCTACGGAGGGAACCGCCCCCCTGCAAGACCTATCGGCGCTTGGGGCGGCTTCATCCAGCCCCGAAACACGAAACGGCCGACCCCGAAGGGCCGGCCGCCGGTTGTTGGCAGTTCGAGTTGGCCTAGAAGAAGAACTTCAGAGCCAGCTGGATGGTGCGCATGTCGGTCTGCAACGAGCGGATCTCGCCTTGGCGAGCGCCATCAGGAACGATGGTGTCGATCGACGAGAAGCCCAGACCGGTCGGGTTGCCGAAGTACGGCGTGTTGGTGGCGTTGAACATCTCGGCGCGGAACTGCAAACGCATTTCGTCCTTGATCGGGATGTTCTTGTACAGCGAGAAGTCGAACGAACGACCCCACACCTGCCGCATCGTGTTGTACCCGTTGGTGCCGAAACGGCACAGGTCCTGCCGCGACGGAATGTTACAGGTCACGCGACGGAACGCCAGCGGATCGAAGGCCAGCTGACGCGTCGGCTCGTCCAGACGGCCGTCGTCCACGCGGTCAGGACGCATCAAGCCGTCCATGCCCGTGTTCAAGGCGCCGCCGGAGACGTTGAACGGGAAGCCCGAGCGCAGGCTCAGGATGCCGTTGGACTGCCAGTTGCCCAAGATGTGCTTCAGAGCGCCGGGCAGGTTCTTGCCGGGCATCTCCCACACAAAGTTGGCCACCAGGTTGTGCTTCTGATCGAAGCGGAACAGGCCGCGGTTGCCGCGCCGATCGTTCGGATCCTGGAACGCTACGCCTTCCTGTCCGCCGTTCTCGCCGTCGCCGTGCGACTTCGAAAAGGTGTAGGCGAAACCGCCGGCCAGACCGTTCGAGAAGCGCCGATCCACCTTGACCTGCAGGCCGTGGTAGAAGCTCTCGCCGAAGCTGTCCAGGTAGCGAATGTTGCCCAGCGTCTGGATGCCGCGCTCCGGCAACGCCGCGTCGAAGAACTCCGTACGCGGACGACGTCGCTGGAAGTTGGTGTCGGGCGAGGGGCCGGGGTTGTTGAAGTTTCCGATCGAGTTCCCCACGTGGGTGCCCTTCGAGCCGACATAGCCGATCGTGGCGACCGACTTGAACGGCAGCTCGCGCTGGATATCGAAGCTCCACTTCCACACCGCTCCGTCCTTGCGGTCCGGCGGAGTCATCAGCAGGTTGACCGGGCGTACCGCGCCGGCCGCGCCCGCCTGCTGCAGGAACGGATCCTCCAGCGTGATCGGGTTGGACCCGGGCCTGTACATGCGGGTCTGAACGTTGAACGTGCGTCCGTCCACGCCCGTCACCGGGAAGCGTTGCGCAATGTCGGTGACCGCGTTGAAGAGCTCGGTGCCCGACTTCGGCGGCATCAGGTTCAGGATCGTCCAGGTGTTCTGGTGATCCAGGTTGTCAAACCAGCCCGCGCCCGTGCGCAGAACTGTCTTCGCGTTCATGCGGTAGGCGATGCCCAAACGCGGCATGAAGAACCGCGCCGACTGCTGCCGCATCGTCTTCACCGCCCCGCGCTCGTCAACGAACTCGGGGAAGATCGCCGGAATCACCCGACCGTCCGGGGTCGTGTACCCGCGCCCGCGGCCGTCGACGATATCGGTGTCTCCGGGGAAGTCGAGCGTGCGCTGCAAGCCCTGCTGGTCCACCGGGACGCCGTTGTAGTCATAGCGCAGACCGAAGTTGATGGTCAGCTTCGAGGTCGCCTTGAAATCGTCCTGGAAGTAAAAGCCGAGCCGGTTGACGTGCGGGAACGTCAGCGGCAGACCTTCCGCCGTCTGCGTGTTGTTCGGGCGGCCCAGCAGGAACGAGGCGTAGTTGAAACCGGACTCGTTGCCGCCAAAGGCATAACGGCCTCGGGCCAAGTTGGCGGCGCCACGCTCCATGCGGATGTGGTAGTACTCGCCGCCGATCTTCATGTTGTGCTTGCCGCGAATCATCGAAACGTGGTTGCCAAGCTGGTAGGTGTCGAGGAAATCGAAACCGTTGCCGCCCGTCGCCTCCGCGACGCTCAGGCCCGGTCCGATGCCGGTGAAGTCCATCACGCCATGCTCACGCGGGGTGAGCGGCCGGCCGCCGTCGCCAAAGATCCGGATTTGCCCCACGCCGAGCGCGTCCATGTTGAAGCTCTCGTCGTTGGTGCGCGGATGCGTTGTGTCATTCGGCGAGAAGTTGAAGCCGAAACGCAGCTCGTTAATCGTCGTCGGCGTGATCGTCTTGATCCACTGCGTCGCCACGTTCGTCGACTTCGCGTCAACAAATCGCGGGAAGTTCGGGTTGATCGAGATCTGATCAAAGCTCGAACGGTCTGCGGCGATTCGGCCGAATACGCGGTTGTTGGCGCCGAAGATGTGGTCCACGCGACCAAACCACAAGTTGGTATCAATCGGCTGATTCACCGCGCCACGGTTGGTGAAGTCCAGCGGATCCGTCTGGCGGAAGGCCGCCTGCGGGATGAACTGGTTTTGGATGTTGTTCACCACGTTTTGGTTGATCTGCGTCGCCGGCAGGACGTTGTTCGGGTAAGGATCGCCCGTGAAGGCGTCGAACACAACGATCGGTGCGCGGAACGTATTGCCCGTCGCCGGGTTGATCGTGCCGGCCAGCAGTTCTGAGAAATCGCCCTGACGGAACGACGCTTCAGGGAACCAAGCCGTCTGCGGGCGCGCTTCACGCTGGCGCCTGCCTTCGTAGTTCACCGCCCAGAACGTCTTGTTCTTGATGATCGGACCGCTGACCACGAAACCGAACTGGTTGCGCCGCAGCGGGTCCTTCGGGGCGCGGTCCACGCCCGGCGCCAGCTCGAAGTTGAGGAAGTAGTCCTCGGCGTCGAGCTTGTCGTTGCGCAGGAAGTTGAACAGCGTGCCGTGCAACGCGTTCGTGCCCGACTTCATCGTAATGTTGACCACCGCGCCGCCGCCGAAGCCGAACTCGGCTGAGTAGGAGTTGGTCTGGATCTTGAACTCCTCAATGGCCTCGATCGAGGGCACGAAGTTGGCGACGTGAATGCGCGGATCCTTGGCGTCCACGCCGTCCAGCGAGACGACTTGGTGCGTTTCGCGCTGGCCGTTGGCCGACACGGAGAAAGCTTGGCCGGGAATTGGAAAACCACCCGAGCCGTCGGCCCGGCCGGTGCGGTTGCCAAACTGCACGCCAGGCGTCAAAACCGCCAGGTTCTGCATGTTGCGGCCGTTGAGCGGCAGCTCGATGATGCGTTTGTTCTCCACCACCGAGCCGGTGATGGCGTTCTCGGTCTGCAAGATGACCGAAGCCGCGGAAACTTCAATCGTCTCCGTCACTTCACCAATCTGCAGCGCGAAATTCTGGCGGACCTGGCCGCCGGTCTCCACGATGACCCCCGTGGCGACCTCGGCCTTAAAGCCAGGAGTCTCGCAGCGCACGTCATACGTACCCACGGGTACGAGCGTGAACGTGTAGTTGCCGGTGGCGTTGGTTTCCGCCATGTTCTGCACGCCGGTAGCGACGTTGGTGATCGAGACCGACGCGCCCGGAATGACGGCGCCGGTGGAATCGGTCACCAGACCTTGAATGGTCTGGGTGGTCGACTGGGCGAATAGCGATCCGCCAACAATCGATAACGCGACTAAGAGTAGCGTTGGTAAGGTCCTGAAACGTATTTCCATATAGGGAATCCCCCTCCTGTCAGATCAGGCGGTCGGCAGGCAGCTGGGAGTCGGCGAGGAGACGATGAACATCCCCCCGAAATGTGGCGGCATCGCGCCGCCGGGCCGCGTCGAAGCGGTTGTGCGTAAACTGTCGCGCCCCAATTCGGGATTTGACACTGGTAGATGGTTGTAGATCGCCGAACACGCCTGTGTCCGGTAGGTTAACAGTGCGCTGACGGAGCCAACAATCCCCAAATTTAGGGTGTATCCAACCGTGCTCGGGCCAAAATCCAAAGGAGCACGAACCCGCTTAGAGTCAATATTTTACTGGATTTTATTAGGATGATCGGCCAAAGCAAGGTGTGAGGAATTAGCGATTCATGCACCCAAAAGCATGGGAGGCCGCCCCATACAAAACAGGGCGGCCTCCGGTTGATTGCTGCTCGTGCGGGCTAGAAGAAGAACTTCAGAGCCAGCTGAACCGTCCGCATGTCGGTCTGCAACGAACGGATCTCACCCTGGCGGGCGCTGTCGGGGACAAGAGTGTCGATCGACGAGAAGCCCAGACCGTTCGGGTTGCCGAAGTACGGCGTGTTGGTGACGTTGAAGGCCTCCGCGCGGAATTGCACACGCATCTGGTCCTTGATTGGGATGTTCTTGTACAGCGAGAAGTCAAACGAACGGCCCCAAACCTGCCGCATCGTGTTGTAGCCGTTCGTGCCGATTCGGCACAGGTCCGGACGCGACTGAACGTTGCAGGTCACCCGCCGGAACGCCTGCGGATCGAAGGCCAGTTGCCGCGTCGGGTTGTCGAGACGGCCGTCGTCCACGCGATCCGGCCGAACAGGGCCGCCGGTGTTCAAGTCGCCGCCCTGGCTCACCGTGAACGGGAAGCCCGAGCGCAGGCTCAGGATGCCGTTGGACTGCCAGTTGCCCAAGATGTGCTTGAGCGCGCCCGGCAGGTTTCCGCCCGGCATCTCCCACACGAAGTTGGCCACCAGGTTGTGCTTCTGGTCGAAGCGGAACAGGCCGCGGTTGCCGCGCCGGTCAAACTGGTTCTGGTACTGAACGCCTTCCTGTCCGCCGTTCTCACCGTCGCCATGCGACTTGGAGAAGGTGTAGGCAAAGCCGCCTCCAAAGCTGTCGGCGAAGCGCCGGTCCACCTTGATCTGGAGACCATGGTGGAACGATTCCCCGAAGCTGTCGAGGTAGCGAATGTTACCCAGCGTTTGAATGCCGAGCTCCGGTTGCGCCGGATCGTAGAACTCCTGGAACGGCCGGCGGCTCTGGAAGTTCGTGTTCGACGAGGGGAGCGCGGCGTTGTAGTTGCCGATCGAGTTGCCCAGGTGCGTGCCCTTGGAGCCGACATAGCCGATGGTGGCAACCGTCTTGAATGCCAACTCGCGCTGGATGTCAAAGCTCCACTTCCACACCGCGCCGTCCTGGCGGTCCGGCGGAACGTAGAGCAGATTCGTCGGCCGCGAGACCGCCGCGCCGCCGGTGTTCTGCAGGAACGGATCCTCCAAAGTCAGCGGGTCCGTGCCGGGGCGGAACATGCGGGTCTGCACGTTGTAGGACCGGCCGTCGACGCCCTGCACCGCGATCCGCTGCGCTGGATCGGTGATCGAGGTAAACAGATTGCTACCCGACTTGGGCGGCATCAGGTTCAGGATCGTCCAGGTGTTCTGGTGATCCAGGTTGTCAAACCAGCCCGCGCCCGTGCGCAGAACGGTCTTCGCGTTGAGCCGGTAGGCGATGCCGAGGCGAGGCATGAAGAAGCGCGCCGACTGCTGCTTGAAGGTCTTGACCGCACCGCGCTCGTCGACGTACTCGGGGAAGATCGTCGGGATCACCCGGCCGTCCGGAGTCGTGTAGCCGTTTCCGCGGCCGTCGACCACGCCGGTCTGCCCGACGAAGTCGAGCGTCCGCTGCAAGCCCTGCTGGTCAACGGGATTGCCGTTGTAGTCGTAGCGCAAGCCGATGTTGATGGTCAGCTTGGCGGTCGCCTTGAAGTCGTCGTTGATGTAGAAGCCAAGCCGATTCACATGGGGGAAAGTCAGCGGCAAACCTTCCGCCGTGAATGTCTGGTTGGGGCGTCCCAGCAAGAACGATGCGTAGTTGAAGCCCGATTGGTTGACGCCGAAGGCGTAGCGCCCGCGTGCAATGTTGGCTGCGCCGCGCTCCATGCGGATGTGGTAGTACTCACCGCCCATTTTGAGGTTGTGCTTACCCCGAATCATCGAGAGGTGGTTGCCGAGTTGGTAGGTGTCGAGGAAGTCGAAACCGTTGCCGCCCGTCGCCTCTCGCAGGTTCAACCCTGGAGTTCCGCCCAGCCCGTTGAAGTCCATCAGGCCATGCTCGCGGGGGTTGAGCGGACGATTCCCGTCGCCCGCAACGCGAATCTGCCCGACTCCAAGAGCGTCCATGTTGAAGCTTTCGTCGTTGGTACGCGGTTGCGACGTATCGTTCGGCGAAAAGTTGAAGCCGAAGCGCAACTCGTTGATCGTCGTCGGCGTAATCGTCTTGATCCACTGCGTCGCCAAGTTGGTGGATTCGGCGTCGACGAAGCGCGGGAAGTTGGGGTTGATCGAGATCTGATTATTGGTCGAACGATCCGCAGCGATGCGGGCGAAGACACGGTTGTTGGCGCCGAAGATGTGATCGACGCGGCCGAACCAGAGGTTGGTGTCGATCGGCTGGTTGATGGCGCCGCGGTTGGTGAAGTCCAGAGGATCGGCCTGACGGAAGTCCGCCTGCGGAATGAACTGGTTCTGGATGTTGTTCACAACATTCTGGTTGATCTGCGTGGCAGGCAGAACGTTGTTCGGATAAGGGTCGCCGGTAAAGGCGTCGAACACGAGGATCGGCGCGCGGAACAGGTTGCCCGTCGCTGGGTTGATGGTGCCGCTGAGCAACTCCGAAAAATCGCCGTTGCGGAAATCAGAATTCGGAAACCAAGCCGTTTGCGGACGCGACTCGCGTTGCCGACGGCCTTCGTAGTTGACCGCCCAGAACGTCTTGTTCTTGACCAGGGGGCCGCTGACGACAAAACCGAACTGGTTGCGGCGCAGCGGATCCTTGGGCTGACGATCCACGCCCGGCGCCAGCTCGAAGTTCAGGAAGTAGTCCTCCGCGTCGAGCTTGTCGTTGCGCAGGAAGTTGAACAGCGTTCCATGAACCTGGTTGGTGCCCGACTTCATGGTGATGTTGGTCACCGCGCCGCCGCCGAAACCGTACTCGGCCGAGTAGGAGTTGGTCTGGATCTTGAACTCTTCGATCGCTTCGATCGAGGGCACGAAGTTGGCGATGTGAATGCGCGGATCCTTGGCGTCCACGCCGTCGAGCGAGACGATCTGGTGAATCTCGCGTTGACCGTTGGCCGACACCGCGTAGGCCTGTCCCGGAATCGGGAACCCGCCCTGTCCATCGGCGCGTCCGGTACGGTTGCCGAACTGCACGCCGGGCGTCAGGACGGCCAGGTTCTGCATGTTGCGGCCATTGAGCGGCAGCTCAATCACGCGTTTGTTTTCCACAACCGAGCCGGTGATGGCGTTCTCGGTCTGGAGTGTGACGGCGGCCGCGGAAACTTCGATTGTCTCCGTCACCTCGCCGATCTGGAGCGCGAAGTTCTGGCGGACCTGGCCGCCGGTTTCCACACGAAGATTGGTTGCGACTTCGGTCTTGAAGCCCGGAGTCTCGCAACGCACGTCATAGTTGCCCACCGGCACCAGCGTGAAGGTGTAGTTGCCGGAAGCGCCCGTCTGGGCTGTGTTCTGAACGCCGGTTGCGACGTTGGTGATTGTAACGGTAGCGCCGGGTATGACGGCGCCCGTGGAATCTGTCACCAGACCCTGAATGGTCTGGGTGGTCGATTGGGCGAATAGCGATCCGCCAACAATCGATAACGCGACCAACAGCAATGTTGGCAGTGTCCTGAAACATCTTTCCATATAGGGAATCCCCCTCCTGTCAGATCAGGCGGCCAGCCAGAAGTTGGGAGTTGGCGAAGGGACAGCATACATCCCCCCGATAAGTGGCGGCATCGCGCCGCCGGGCCGCGTCGAAGCGGTGTGGTGTAGTCGGTTGAGTCCCCGTTCCAGGACTCAACTCGCGCAGTTGTTGCAGTTGGCTGAACACGCCTGTGCCCGGTAGGTTACCACCGCTTTCAGGGGTGCAACAACCCCCGAATTCAGGGTGTATACAATCGTGCCTGGAGACCCGGGGTGACAGCATACAAACCACTCTATATCAGTGATTTATAGGTTCTATATGAACATTGTGGCCATCGATGAGAGCGACGCGTCGGAGAAATACGCACCCGAATCTTGGGGATCGATGACCCCGCAAATATGGGTAAACTCATCACTGGAGAATCAGGGCACAGGCACCCCAGGATGAACCACACCAAAGCCCCGTCTGGATGGGGGCGCCCAGGCATGCCCAATCGTGCCGACACACCTGGTGAAACGGGAAGGCCGCACCCCTGTGAACAGGGTGCGGCCTTCGGTTGGCGGATCTGTCGCTACGGCCTAGAAGAAGAACTTCAGAGCCAACTGGATCGTCCGCATGTCAGTTTGCGTCGAGCGGATTTCGCCCATCCGAGCGCCATCAGGAGTGATGGTGTCCTGCGACGTGAAGCCGATGCCTCCGGGGTTGCCGAAGTACGGAGTGTTGGTGATGTTGAACATCTCCGCGCGGAACTGCAAACGCATTTCCTCATGGATTGGGATGTTCTTGTACAGCGAGAAGTCAAAGGACTGACCCCAAAGCTGCCGCAAGTGGTTGTAGCCCGCATTACCGAACCGGCAGAGGTCCTGACGGCTCGGGATCTGGCAGGTCACGCGCTGGTAGGCCTGCGGATCGAACGCCAGTTTCCGGGTTGGGTTGTCGAGACGTCCGTCCGCAATGCGATCGGGACGCTGCTCGGAGCCACGACCCAGATTGAGGGGATCGCCGCCCAGTCCAATGTTGACCGGAAAGCCTGACCGAACGCTCAGGATGCCGTTCGCCTGCCAGCCGCCCAGTACGTACTTGAGGGCGCCAGGCAGATTGTTGCCGGGCATCTCCCAAACAAAGTTGGCCACCATGTTGTGCTTCTGGTCGAACCGGAACGGCCCGCGCGAACCGCGCCGGTCGAACGGGTCAGAAAACTCCGCGCCTTCCTGACCGCCGTTCTCGCCGTCGCCATGCGACTTGGAGTAGGTGTAGGCGAAGCCGCCGCCGAAGCTGTCGGCAAAGCGCCGATCCACCTTGACCTGCAGGCCGTGATGGAAGGTCTCCCCGAAGCTGTCGAGATAGCGAATAATCGCCAGCGACTGCACGCCGAGCTCCGGCGTGGCCGGATCGAAAAACTCGGGGAACGGCCGCCGTGTCTGGAAGTTCGTATCCGGCGAGGGTCGTGCGTTGTTGAAGTTGCGCACCGAGCTGCCGACGTGGGTTCCCTTCGAGCCGACATAGCCGATAGTGGCGACAGTCTTCCCTGGCAGCTCCCGCTGAATGTCGAAGCTCCACTTCCACACCGCGCCGTTCTTACGATCCGGCGGAGTGTACAGCACGTTCACCGGTCGCTCGACGGCCGCGCCGCCTGTGTTCTGGAGAAACGGATCCTCGAGCGTGAGGGCGTTTTGACCGGGCCGATACATGCGCGTGCGGACGTCGTAGGTCCTGCCGTCGGCTCCCGTGACCGGAATCAACTGGGCGTTGTCGGTGACCGACGTGAACCGCTGGCTGCCGGACTTGGGCGGCATCAGGTTCAGGATCGTCCAGGTGTTCTGGTGGTCCAGGTTGTCGAACCAGCCCGCGCCGGTACGTAGAACGGTCTTCTCGTTCATACGATAGGCAATACCCAAGCGCGGCATGAAGAGACGGAACGGATTCTGCTTCATCAGCTTGATCGCGCCGCTCTCATCAACCCGCTCAGGAACGACGCTCGGGATCACCGTACCGTCGGCCTTGGTGTAGCCGGCTCCGCGGAAGTCGAGGATGTTGCGGCTGTCGGGGAAGTCCAACGTCCGCTGCAGGCCTTCGCGGTCGACCGGCCAGCCGGCGTAGTCATAGCGCAGACCCAGGTTGATGGTCAACTTAGCGGTCGCCTTGAAGTCATCCTGGATGTACAGGCCGTGCCGGTTGACGGTCGGAACCGTCCGGGGCAGACCTTCGGCCGTCTCCGTCTGACGCGGTCGTCCCAGCAGGAACGACGCCCATCCGAAGCCAGCTTCGTTGCCGCCGAAAGTATAGCGGCCGCGGGCCAGGTTCGCCGCGGCGCGGTTCATCCGAATGTGGTACCACTCGTAGCCCATCTTGATGTTGTGCTTGCCGCGAATCATCGAAAGGTGATCGCTGAGCTGATAGGTGTCGAGGAAGTCGAATCCGTTGCCGCCGGTCGCCTCACTAACGGTCGAGCCGAACCCGGTGAAGTCCATGACGCCGTGCTCGCGCGGGTTGAGCGGGCGGTTGCCGTCGCCGGCCACGCGCACCTGACCGACGCCGAGAGCGTCCATGTCGAAGCTCTCGTCATTGGTGCGGGGATGCGTGGTGTCGTTGTCGGAGAAGTTGAGCCCGAAGCGCAACTCGTTGATCGTAGTCGGCGTGATCGTCTTGATCCACTGGGTCGCCAGATTGATGACCTCCGAGTCGAGGAAGCGCGGGAAGTTCGGGTTGATGAACTGCTGGTTGAAGCTCGAATTGTCATAGGCGATCCGGCCGAAGATGCGGTTGTTGGGACCGAAGATATGATCGACCCGGCCGAACCACAAGTTCGTGTCGATCGGACGGTTGATGGCGCCGCGGTTGGTGAAGTCCAACGGATCCGCCTGCCGGAAGTCCGGCTGCGGCAGGAACTGGTTCTGAATGTTGTTGACCACGTTCTGGTTGATCTGCGACTGCGGCAGAACATTGTTCGGGTACGGATCACCGGTGAAGGCGTCGTAGACGATGATCGGCTGCCGGAACAGGTTCCCGGTTTCCGGGTTGATCGTGCCGGTGAGCAGCTCCGAGAAGTCGCCCTGGCGGAACTGATCGGTGCCAAAGTAGGCTGTCTGCGGCAGCGCCTCGCGCTGCCGGCGGCCTTCGTAGTTGGCTGCCCAGAACGTCTTGTTCTTGACGATCGGACCGCTGACGACGAAACCGAACTGGTTGCGGCGCAGCGGATCTTTCGGGCGACGCTCCTCGCCGGGCGCGAGCTCGAAGTTCAAGAAATAGCTCTCCGCATCGAGCTTGTCGTTGCGCAGGAAGTTGAACAACGTTCCGTGGATTTCGTTGGTACCCGACTTCATGGTGATGTTGGTCACCGCGCCGCCGCCGAATCCGAACTCAGCCGAGTAGGAGTTCGTCTGGATCTTGAACTCCTCGATCGCTTCAATCGAAGGTACGAAGTTGGCAATGTGGATGCGCGGATCCTTGGCGTCCACGCCGTCCAGCGAAACGATCTGGTGAATCTCGCGCTGACCGTTGGCAGACACCGAGTAGGCCTGCCCCGGAATGGGGAACCCGCCGGAGCCGTCGGCCCTACCGGTCCGGTTGCCGAACTGCACACCCGGCGTCAAAACCGCCAGGTTCTGCATGTTGCGACCGTTGAGCGGCAGCTCGATGACGCGCTTGTTCTCCACGACCGAACCGGTGATGGCGTTTTCGGTCTGCAGCGTCACCGCCGCAGCGGACACCTCAACCGTTTCGGTGACTTCGCCGATCTCGAGGGTGAAGTTCTGGCGGACCTGGCCGCCCGTCTCGACGCGCAGGCCGGTCGCCACTTCGGCCTTGAAGCCGGCGGACTCGCAGCGCACGTCGTAGTTGCCGACCGCAACGAGCGTGAAGGTGTAGTTGCCGGTTGCGTTGGTCTGTGTTCTGTTCTGAACGCCGGTTGCGACGTTGGTGATGGTCACGGTGGCGCCGGGTATGACGGCGCCTGTGGAATCTGTCACCAGACCTTGGATGGTCTGGGTGGTCGACTGGGCGAGGAGTGATCCCGCTCCAATCGATAACGCTACCAGCAACAAAGCTGGTAAGCCCCTGAGACACGTATACATGCTTACTTCAACTCCCTGGAGCCCTTGGCGGGCTCTCTGGTTAGGACGGTCCGATCGAGGCTCGGACTTGGAGACGCTTACCGGCTGGGGAAGCTCCACCTGGGCCTGACCCCGATTCACTTGTCTTGACGGCGCGCGGCCGCTCGCTTTGGAACGAGATGGGCCGGAACGAAGCGCGTCCCTCAACCAATGAGTACATCGACGCCCCTTGCGCCGACGCCAAAAGACTACCACCAATTCATGGGATGGTGCAACCCTAATTTGGGGGTATCGATTCTCGCTCTCAGCGCATCGGAGCGGGCGCTGACAGCAAGACAACCAAGCTCAACGGCATTGGACACGGGATCGCAGCGTATCCGACTGCATACTACAATTGCATTTAGAATCAATAGTATACGGGATTTGGAGGCAGGCTGCGGCGGGGCCGCCCGGACCAACCGAGCGCGCCGGGCTACTCTGCCGCCCCGTTAGGCCGCAGACGAAGCCCCCGTGGATCGCCATATTCCCCACACCTGGATCCAGGGGGCACACACACCCCAAATGTACGGGTAATGAATTGCTAGCGGTGGGCCCGCTCGCTGATGTACTCGGGAAGCCCGCTTGAAACGCCCAGGTGGTTGAACTCCTCCCCGTGGGAGAAGCCGTGGCGCCAGCCGATCGTCGCAGCGAGTTCTTCGAGAAAGGCTTCGGCGAAGCCGGCCGGACCGTCCCCTCGCAGCTTCTCCAGCGCCGCCGGGGACGAGGCCAGACGGGTCTCGGCGATCTGCATCTCGCGCTGATTCGCTGACTCGAGGGCCGCGGCCGCCTTCAACTTGGCGTCGAAGAACTTCGAGACGTCGACGCCGATGAAGTCGGCCTTGCCTTCACCGCCTTCTCGCGCTCGATAGGGCCGGTAGGGCGAGTAGAAGTAGTACTCCCGCGCCGAGGCGCCCAACAGCCCCATGTAGGTCATCTCCTGCAAGAAGTAGTTGCCGCCTCCATAGGGCGCCTCTTCGGCCATGCGCCCGATGCGGTAGTTGTCGTCGTCACGCAGGTAGTGCACGTACCAGTCGGGGAAGAACAGGATCTCGGGCTTGTAGAAGCGAATCAGCGTAATCGCTTGATTCCGCAGCTCGGAGCTATTGAGGTAGGCGATCTCGCCGCTCTTGTGGCCCAGAAAGAGCGTCTCAGTCACGCCCAGCGCCTTAGCCGCCGCCTCGGCCTCGCGGCGATGGATCAGCCGCGCCTCGGCCGGATCGACGCCGGGAGCGACCTTTTCGCCATTGCCAAAGTGCACGACGATGACCGGCTTGCCTTCGGCGGCGAACTTCGCCAGCGTGGCGCCGGCGCCGAAAACGTAGTCGCGCGCCTCGGCGGTGAACACCAGCACGCCGCCGGTGGGAGCGGGCTTGTCGGGAACCGGCTGCGCGCCCAGCCCTCCGGCCAGCAACAGCAGAACGATCAGCGCCCGAAAACCTGTCGACCCGATCACCGCGAGCCCCCCTTCTTCACCGCACGCTCGAGCGCATGCGGCGGAATCCCCGCGCGCCGCCCCACGTAGTTGAACTCTTCGGCGTAGTCCATGCCGTGCTTGGCGCCGATCTCCGCCGCCAACTCCTTCGCGGTCGCCTTCACCAGATCCTGAATCGCCTTCTCGTCGAACGCCGGCAACGACTCCACCGAGCGCCCGTCATTTTCGAGCCGAATCCGAGTCGCGCGGGCCGTCTGCTGATTGCGGGTTCGCAGCATGGCCAGTGCGACGAGTTTGGCGTCAAGCAGCGCCTCGATGTCCACGATCTCGAGCCGCGCCGCAGCTTCGCCGCCCTCGCGCGGCCGCAAGGGCCGACCCGCGGCGTAGTAGTAGACCTCGGGAACGCTGTAGGGGGCCAGCCCGATCCGCTCGAGTTCGGGCGCGAACGTCGAGCCGCCGCTGTAGCCCCAGGCCTCCTCGGCCATGCGTCCCACGAAGTAGACGTCCCAGTCGGGCTGATAGTGGACGTAGGGGTCGGGGATGAACAGCTTCGCGGGCTTCAGGTGGCGGATCAGAGCAAAAAGCTGCTTGCGCATCTCCGTCGCCGAGACGTAGCCGGTCTCGCCGCTTTTGAAATCCATGAGCACCCAGTCTTCGACGCCGAGGTACTCGGCCGCCGCCTTGGCTTCCTGCACGTTCGCCCAGCGGGTTTCGGGCTGGCTCAAACCGGCGGACTCCTTTTCGTCATTGCCGTACTGGGCGACGGTCACCGCGTATCCGTCCAGCACGAGTTGGGCCAGGGTTCCGCCGGCGCCGACCATCCAGTCGGCTCCGTCGGCGGTCACCACCAGCACCCGCCCGGCCGATTGCGCCAGGCAAGAGGCCGCGGAGAGCGCCAAGAAAAGTAGCAGTCGACAGCTCATCGATTCTCGATCGCAATTGTATCACCGTGCTACTATCCGTCTTATTCCGGACATGCGGAGCGTCCCTGCACAGATCCTCGTCGCCGGCTTGTGGGCCGTTTGCGCCCTGGCCGCGCCGCTGCCCACCGGAAAGATCCCCGCCGGCAGGCAGTTCGTGGTCATCCAGCCTCACCACGACGACCATACGTGGCAGTACGGACACGGCGGATTCATCGCCAAGCTGGTCGACGCCGGCTGGAAGGGCGTCTACATCCGCGTCAGCAATGATGAGAAGGACGGCTCGCACGGCTGGGGCCGCAACAGCCAGATCAACGAGGCGGAGACGCTCGAAGCGACCCGGCATTTGGGAATCGAGAAGGTCATCAGCCTGAATTGGCGCAACGACCACATGTCGTCCATTCCGGTCGACGAACTCAGCGGCCAGCTCATCCTGCTGTTGCGCCAGATCAAGCCGGATGTGGTGATGGCCTACAATCCGTGGGGCCACTACGACCGCAATCCCGACCACCGCATGGTCTCCCACGCGGTCGGAGCAGCGATCTGGCTTTCGGGCTTTGCCAACGTCCACCCCGAGCATGCCGAGGCCGGCGCGCCGCCTTGGCGCGTGCCGCACGCTTACTTCTCGCAGCGCAGCGACTACGGCAAGGGCTATGAGCCCAACGTAGCCATCGAGCTCAACGAGGAACAGGTCGCCCGTAAGGCCCGCGCTTACTGGCTGCACCGCAACGTCCGGCTCAACCCGGCCACCGCGCGCTCCATCCGCGCCGCGCTCGACGAACAGGGGATGGAGATTCCCGAACTCCGCGGACTCGACGACACCAAAGCGACCGAGAAACTGCAGGAATGGTTCATGGAGTGGATTTCGCGGCAGCGCGGCGAAGAGAACGGCCTCGCGTTTGCCGAAGTTTTCTTCCACGTAGGCGAATGGCGTAGCTGGCCGGGATTGAGCCAATACCTCGAGGAGAACGTGGAGTCCCGATGAAGCGCCTGCTCGCAGCCTGCCTGGCGCTGGCCTTCAGCCTCGGCGCCCAAGACTACGATCCGCTGCCCCTGGCCGACATGCCGCCGGGCAAGACCTTTCTGGTGCTGCAGCCGCACCACGACGATCACACTACCGACTACGGCATGGGCGGATTGATCGCCCGTTTGGTGGATGAAGGCTACCGCGGCGTCTACGTGCGCGCCTCAAACGACGAGAAGGACGGCCCGCACGGGTACCCGCTCGACGACATGATCAACCACAAAGAGGCCGTGGCGGCGACGAAGGTTCTGGGGATTGACGAAGTCATCAGCCTGGGTTGGCGCAACGACTACATGGACCCGATCCCGTTGCAAGAGCTGCGGGCGCAGGCCATTCTGCTGATCCGCAAGCACCGGCCCGACATCGTGCTGGGCCACGACCCGTGGATGCACTACGACCGCAACCCCGACCACCGCAAGGTCTCGCGCGCCCTCGCCGAGGCTTTCTGGATGGCCGGCTACGCCAACGTGCATCCCGAACACCTCGAACTTGGCTACGAGCCGCACCGCGTGCCCTACTTGTTCCTGAAGGGCCGCGTGGACTACGGCCGCGGACACTGGCCGAATGTCGCCGTCGCGCTCAATGACGAGCAGTTGCGCCGCAAGCAGATCGCCTTTCACACGCACCGCAACGTCTATGCGAACCCGCGCCGGGCCGCCGCCGTCCGCAAGACACTGAAAGAAGAAGGCCTGGTGATCGACGAGATCGAAGGACTCAATGACCAGCAGGCCGCCGTGGTCTTCGACGAATTTTTCATGGAGTGGATTTCGCGCCAGCGGGGCCGTGAAAACCGCACCGACATGGCCGAGATCTATTGGTTCCGTGACGAGTTTGACCACCTGCCCGGACTCGCCGACTACATCCGCAAGAACGCCGTACGCAAATGAGACTTCTTTGGATCCTCCTCGCCTTCGCCGCCACGCTGTCCGCACAGCGCACGGCGCTTGTCGTCGCGGCCGACCAGACCGATTGGGTGCTCGGCGCCGGCGGCACGATCGCCAAGCTGGCCGAAGACGGCGTCCAGGTCCACCTGCTGCGCATTGCCAACGACGAAAAAGACGCCTGGGAGCTTTCGCCGGAGGAAGCCGCGGTCCGCGCACGCAAGGAAAATGAAGCGGCCGCCAAGATTCTCGGCGTCGCCGAAGTCCACTCGCTGGGCTACCGCTCCGGCGAATTGGCCGGCGTGCAGCACACCGAGCTGCGCGACCGCATTCTGTTCTACATCCGCAAGTACAAGCCGCAGATTCTGTTCATCCCCAATCCCTATGCGGAATACGTCGAGGCCCTCGATCGTTTCTACGTCGGCAAGGCCGCCGAAGACGCCTGGCGGTCGGCGCCGTTGGTGAACGTGCAGCCGGCCTTTGCGAACGTCGGGCTCGGAGCGCATGTGGTGGACGAGGTCTACTACTACGCGCAGCCGTTCGACCCGCGCCGGCGCGAGCCGGAATCGACGGCGACGTTCGTCCCCCAACCGACGGTTCGCGACATCGCGGGCTCGATCGCGAAGAAAACCCGAGCCGCGCAGGCGCTCGAGACCGCCAACGAATCGATGGCCCAACGTATCAAGCAGCGCTTGGATGCGACCGGCCGCCGGCTCCCCTTGCTCGATACGATCAACGAGTCGTCCATCCATGAGTTAGTCTCGATCAATGTGCGAAACTTGGCCCGAATGGCCGCCCAAGACTCTGCGTATGAGTTGGCGGAGGAGTTTCACTATGCTGGCATCGAATTCCAAATCCCCAAGAAATATCTGGAGTAGTTGGTTCGCCCTGGCGCTGCTGCTCAGCGCGCCGGCGTCCCTGGCCGCGGCCGAACACGAGTTCCCCGCCGACTACCCGCCGACCAACGAGATTCGCATCGAGAATCGCGTCGCGGTGCCGATGCGCGACGGCGTGGTTCTGTTCGCAGACGTCTACCGTCCGGTCGGCGACGGCAAGTATCCCGTCATCGTCTCCCGTACGCCCTACTCCACCGAACGAGCCCCCAGCTCCTACTCCGACGCAGTCTATTTCGCCCGGCGCGGCTACGTCTACGTGTATCAAGACGTGCGCGGCCGGCATGAGTCCGAGGGCCGCTGGGAGCCCTTTCGCGACGACATCGAAGACGGCTATGACACCGTCGAATGGGCCGCGGCGCAGCCCTGGTCCAACGGCAAAGTCGGCATGTCCGGCGGCTCCTACCTGGGACAGGTGCAGTGGCGCGCCGCCCAGGCCCGCCCGCCGCATCTGACCGCCATCTTCCCGCGCGTCGCCTCCACTTCGATTTACCACGACTGGGTAACGGTCAACGGCGGCTGGCGGCTGGCCTTCAACTTCGGTTGGGGCCCCGTCCGCCAGGAATCGCGCATCATGCAGAACACCGGCATGCACACCATGTCCGGCGGGCCGCAAAACATCAGCTACGACGAGATGGTCTGGCATCTGCCGCTGAACACGATGCAGGAACTGGCCGGCCGCAACGCGCAGTTCTACCGCGACTGGATCGCGCATCCCAGCTATGACGACTACTGGAAGAAGGTGTCCGTCGAAGAGCATTTCGGCGAGATCGACGTCCCCGTGCACACCATGGGCGGTTTCTTCGACATCTTCGCCCAAGGCACCCTCCGCGGCTACATAGGCGTCAGCAAGCAAGGCGCGAACGAGACCGCACGCAAGGGCAGCCACATGATGATCGGCCCTTGGGAGCACGGCGCCGGACAAAAGGTCGGCGCCATGGACTGGGGTCCGGCCGCCCTGCCCGACACCCAGGCCATCGAGCTGCGCTGGTTCGACTACTGGCTCAAGGGCCTCCAGAACGGGCTGGACAAAGAGCCGCCGGTCAAGGTGTTCGTGATGGGCCGTAACCAGTGGCGCTTCGAGAACGAGTATCCGCTAGCCCGCACCAAATACCGCCCGATGTATATTGACAGCGAGGGTTCGGCCAACGGCTCCCACGGCGACGGCGTGTTGTCCTGGAAGAAGCCCACTGGAGCCGAGGCCGACCGCTACGCCTACGACCCGGCGAACCCGGTCCCCTCGCTCGGCGGCAACAACTGCTGCGGCGTCGGCACCGCCTCGGGCCCGCAGGACCAGCGGCCGAACGAGCATCGCGGCGACATCCTGGTCTACACCTCCGAATTTCTCGAAGAAGAGCTCGAGATTGTCGGCCCGGTGAAAGCCAAGCTCTGGGTCTCGTCGAGCACGCTCGACACGGACTTCATCGCCCGCCTGATCGACGTCTACCCCGACGGCCGCTCCATCAATATCGCCGAGGGCATCCTCCGCATGCGATACCGTAACGGCCTCGCCAAGCCGGAGCTGATGGAGCCCGGCGACCCCTACGAGGTCGAGATCGACATGATCGGGACGGCGAACCTCTTCCAGAAGGGGCACCGCGTCCGGCTGCACATCACCAGCAGCCACTTCCCGCAGTTCGACCGCAATCCCAACACGGGCAAGACGTTCGGCGCCGGAACCGAGACCGAAGTCGCCCGCCAGACCGTCTATCACTCCGGCGCCAAACTCTCGCACGTCATCATGCCGGTGATCGAATAGCCGCGCAGGGCGGGACGACGGCCGTCCCGCCTTCGTACAATGGCTATTCCGATGGCCAAAGAAGCGACTGAAGAATCCCCCTCGTTTGAGGAGGGACTCGATGCTCTGGAGAAGATCGTGCGCGAACTCGAAAGCGGAGACTTGCCGCTGGAGCGTTCGCTCGCCCTTTTCGAGAAGGGCGTCAACCTGAGCGAGTCCTGCCGCACGCAGTTGCAGGACGCCGAAACGAAGATCGAGATCCTGCTCAAGAAGGGCCGCAAGCTCGAAGCCGAGCCGTTTGAACTCGACGACAACGACGGGAGCGACTCGTGAACCTCACCGAGTATCTCGTCGCTCGGCGCGCCGCAGTCGACGCCGAGCTGGAAAGACTCGCGCCCGCCGCAGACGTGCGGCCGACGACCATCCACCGCGCAATGCGGCACTCGCTGTTCGCCGGAGGCAAGCGGATCCGGCCTATTCTGCTTTGGGCGGCCGCCGAGGCCGTTTCCGGCGAGGCGCCCGGGGCGGTCACGCCGGCGTGTTCGCTCGAGCTGGTCCACACCTACTCGCTGATCCACGACGACCTGCCGGCGCTCGACAACGACGACTTTCGCCGCGGCGTCCCCACCTGCCACAAGGTGTTTGGGGAGGCCATGGCGATCCTCGCCGGCGACGCTCTGCTGACCCGCGCCTTCCAGGTCTTGGCCGAAGCGGATTCGATCCCCCACGACCGGCGGGTCGCGCTGATCGCCGAACTCGCCGCCGCCGCCGGGACCATCGACGGCATGATCGGCGGTCAGGTCGAAGATCTGGAAGCCGAAGGGAAGCCTCTCGACGCCGATCGACTGCACTACATCCACCGCTCGAAGACCGGCGCCCTGCTGCGAGCCTCAGTCGTGATGGGCGGCATCTACGCCGGGGCCGACGAGAGAGCCTCGGCGGGGCTGAGCGAGTACGGCCGGCGGATCGGGCTGGCCTTTCAAATCGTCGACGACATCTTGGACGTTACCGCCGACTCGGCGACGCTCGGTAAGACCGCCGGCAAGGACGTCGAACAGGGCAAAGCCACCTTCCCCGCCCTCTACGGTCTCGAGGAGTCGCGCCGGCAGGCCCGCGAGCACTCCAATGCCGCGGTCGCCGCGATCGAGCCGTTGGGCCTCAATGCCATCCGGCTGCGGGAGATCGCCGAACTGGTCATCAGCCGCTCGTCGTAAACGGACACTGCTTCACCGGATTGCAACCGTAGGGCGGTATTCTGTGTGCTATGCTCCGCGCGCTGCTCCTCCTCTCGCTGGCCCTGCCGGCCTTTGCCCAGCCATCCGATCGGGTGATTTTGATCTCGATCGACGGCTTCGCCGCCTACCACCTGACCAATCAGGAGTTGGAGCTGCCCAACATCCGCCGGCTGATCCGCGACGGCGTCTGGGCCGCCTCGTCGGAGACCGTATTTCCTTCGGTGACGCACCCATCACACACGACGATCCTGACCGGCGTCGAGCCGCGCATCCACGGCGTGCTGTCGAACGGCCTGGTTGATCGCGAGACCGGCGAGCGCTTCCACCCGACCAACAAGCGCCGCAAGGAGATTGTGCTCGCGCCAACGCTGTTCGACGCCGCCAAGGCGAAGGGACTCGCCACCGCTTCCTTCTTCTGGCCGGAGACGCGGGAAGACCCCGCCATCGATTTCAACATCGCCGAGGTGTTCGATCCGGACCGCAAGGCCGACATCGGCGCCGTCGATCCGGGCGTGCTGGAGGAACTTCGCGGCGCCGGCATCCCCATCGACCTCTACTTCCAGTGGTACGGCTCGGACCGCATGATGGCCGCCGACCGCATCCTGGCCGAGTCCGCCGCCTACGCTCTCGAGAAGTACAAGCCCGGGCTGCTGGCCATCCACTTCCTGGTCACCGATGAGCAGCAGCATGAGCACGGCCCGCACCACTACCTCGCGCAGACGGCCTTGACGCACACCGACGCCGCCGTCGGACTGCTGGTCGACGCGGTCGAGCGCCTGGGTCTGAGGGGTTCCACCACCTTCATCGTGGCCGCCGACCACGGCTTTCACTCGGTCTATCACAAGATGAACGTGCGCCCGGCGTTCGAGCGCGCCGGCGTGGCCGACAAGGTGGAGTTGGCAGGCTACGGCTGGACGCTGTCGATCCGCAAGCAGGACAATTTTCGAGATTCCACCGATCTGCCGAAGCTCGAGCAGGCTTTTGCGGAACTTGAGGAGTTGCCGAACATCGCCCGCATCGTCCGCCCCGAAGACATGCACGGGCTCGGTCTGCCGCGCTTTGAGGAAAGCAAGTACGTGCGCGGCCAATACATGGTGCTGCCCGACATCGACACCTTCCTCACCGTCGAGCCGCATGACAGCATGGAGCGCGTTCGGCTGGAAGAACCTTCGCACGGCCATGGCTACCTGCCGACCCACCCGCGAATGTACACCTCGCTGGTGCTGTCCGGGGCCGGGATCAAGCGCGGCGAGACGATCGGGCATGTACGCAATCTCGACATCGCCCCGACGGTCGCCCGCCTGCTGGGACTCACATTGGAGAACGTTTCCGGGCGGGTGCTCGAAGAGGCGTTGGCGAAATAGTTGGAATCGAAGCAAAGAGAAGGGGCCGAACCTGCCAGGTTCGGCCCCTTCTGATTGGATCGTTGCAGCGGGAACGAACTCCGGCTAGTCGCCCTGTCCGCTCGCGGCCGCGCTGTCGTCGCCTGAGGGCTTGGAACCCGACGGCTGATCGTCGAACGGACCCAAAGCAAAGTCGGCGGTCAGATCGTCGCCATAGGTCGGCATGCTGCTGAGGTACTCCAGCTCGGGAGCCATCTCCTCGGGCTGGTCCTCGCCTTGCAGCTTGAAGTCCGCGTAGGTATCCAGACCCGTACCGGCCGGGATCAGGCGACCCACGATGACGTTCTCCTTCAGGCCGCGCAGGTTGTCGACCTTGCCGCTGATAGCGGCTTCGGTCAGCACGCGCGTGGTCTCCTGGAACGAGGCCGCCGAGATGAACGAGTCGGTCGCCAGCGAAGCCTTGGTGATGCCCATCAGCAGCGGACGGCCGCCGGCGCGCATCAGGTCCTTCGCCTTCATCTCCTCGTTGACCTTGCTGAAGCGGAAGCGGTCGACAACCTCGTCGAGCAGGAAGTCGGTATCGCCCACTTCGTCGACCTTGATCCAGCGCATCATCTGGCGAACGATCACCTCGAGGTGCTTGTCGTTGATCGCCACGCCCTGCAAGCGGTAGACCTCTTGAATCTCGTTGACCAGGTAGTTCTGCAACTCCTTCTCGCCGAGAACGGCCAGGATGTCGTGCGGATCGCGCGGTCCGTCCATCAACGGCTCGCCGACCTTCACACGCTCGCCTTCCTGGAAGTTGATATGCACGCCGCGCGGCAGCGAGTATTCCTTCTTCTCGCCGTTGTCGGCCACGACGTAGATCTTGCGCATGCCCTTGGACAGGTCGCCGTAGTGCACCACGCCGTCGATCTCGCTCATCACCGCCGTCTCACGCGGGCGGCGGGCTTCGAACAGCTCGACGACGCGCGGCAGACCGCCGGTGATGTCCTTCGTCTTGGTGGTTTCCCGCGGGATCTTCGCCAGAACGTCGGCCGCGTGAATCTCTTCGCCGTCTCGGACCATCAAGTGGGCGTTGGACGGGATGAGGTACTTGCGGATCAGATTGCCGCTCGCGTCGTGGATCTCGACCGTCGGCTGCTTCTTCTCGTCGGGCGAATCCGTGACAACCCACTGCGACATGCCCGTGACTTCGTCGACCTGCTCCATGAGGGTGACGCCTTCCTGCAGATCGCGGAAGTGGCAGACGCCGCTCTTTTCAGTGAGGATCGAGAACGTGTAGGGATCCCACTCGAGCAGGATCTGATTCTTCTTGACCGGATCGCCGTCGTTGACGCGCAGCTTGGCGCCGTAGACGACCTGGTAGCGCTCTTTCTCGCGCCCCTTGTCGTCGACGATCGCCACGATGCCGTTGCGGTTCATCGCCACCAACTCGCCGGCCTTGTTGTCGACCGCGTTGACGGTGATGAACTTCGCAAAGCCGTCCGACTTCGAGTCCTGCGTGGACTGCTCGGAGACCTTCGAAGCCGTACCGCCGATGTGGAAGGTCCGCATCGTCAGCTGCGTGCCGGGCTCGCCGATCGACTGCGCCGCGATGACGCCGACCGCTTCGCCGCACTCGACCAGGCGGCCGGTTGCGAGGTTGCGACCGTAGCACAGGCGGCAGACGCCGCGCTCGGTCTCGCACGTTAGCACCGAGCGGATGTAGATGCCGTCAATGCCGGCCAGTTCGATCTGCTGCGCCAGCTTCTCGGTGATCTCCTGGTTCGACGAACAGATCGTGTTGCCTTCGAAGTCCTGCACGTCTTCGAGCGCCACGCGGCCGACGATGCGGTCGCTCAACGGCTCGATGATTTCACCGGACTCGACGATCGCTTCCACCCAGATGCCGTCTGCGGTGCCGCAGTCGCTTTCGGTGACGATCACGTCCTGCGCCACGTCGACCAGACGCCGCGTCAGGTAGCCCGAGTCGGCGGTCTTCAGCGCCGTATCCGCCAGACCCTTGCGGGCGCCGTGGGTGGAGATGAAGTACTGCAGAACGTTGAGACCCTCACGGAAGTTCGCCGTGATGGGCGTCTCGATGATTTCGCCGGACGGCTTGGCCATCAGGCCGCGCATACCGGAAAGCTGACGAATCTGCTGCTTCGAACCGCGCGCGCCGGAGTCGGCGGCGACGAAGATCGGGTTCACGTCGCCGACCTTGTCCTGCCGCTCCATGCGGGCGAACATGCCTTCCGACACCTTTTCGGTGACGTTCGACCAGATCTCGATAATCTTGTTGTAGCGCTCGCCGTGGGTGATCGCGCCGTCGAGATACTGCTGCTCAACGGTCATGACCTCCTTCTGCGCATTGGAGACCATCTCGGGCTTCTCTTCCGGCACGATCATGTCGTCGATGCCGATCGACAGGCCCGAGCGGGTGGCGTAGAGAAAGCCGGTGTCCTTGAGGACGTCGAGCATCTCAACGGTGACCTCGCGGCCCATCTTGAGGTAGGCGTAGGAAATCAGCTCCTTGACGCCCTTCTTCTTGAGCAGGCCGTTGATGTAGGGCATGCTCTCGGGAAGCAGCGAGTTCAGGATCACTCGGCCGACCGTGGTGTCCATGTACTGCTTGCGGTAGTAGACCGGCTCGGTGGCGGTGATATTCTGCGAATCGAATGCAGTCGCCAGGTCGATCACCCAGCCGGTGTAGTAGAGCTTGATGGGAGACAGCGTCTCCACTTCCCCCATCTCGAGCGCGAGCAGCACGTCGTCGCTGTTGGCGAAGGTGCGGAACTCGCCCTTCGTGCCCGACAGCGATTTGGTCATGTAGTACAGGCCCAGGATCATGTCCTGAGACGGCATGGTAATCGGGGCGCCGTTGGCCGGCGAGAGGATGTTGTTCGAGGCCAACATCAACACTTCGGCTTCGACCTGGGCTTCGGGCGAAAGCGGCACGTGGACCGCCATCTGGTCGCCGTCGAAGTCAGCGTTGAAGGCCGGGCAGACCAGCGGGTGCAGACGAATCGCCTTGCCTTCCACCAGCACCGGCTCAAAGGCCTGGATGCCCAGACGGTGCAGCGTTGGGGCGCGGTTGAGCAACACCGGGTGATCGAGCGTCACCTCTTCGAGGATGTCCCACACCACCGGGTCCTGCTGCTCGACGAGCTCCTTGGCCTGCTTGATGGTCGTGCAATGGCCGCGCTGCTCGAGACGTTGATAGATGAACGGCTTGAACAGCTCCAGCGCCATCAGCTTGGGCAAGCCGCATTGATGCAGCTTCAGGTGCGGACCGCAAACGATGACCGAGCGGCCCGAGTAGTCCACGCGCTTGCCGAGCAGGTTCTGCCGAAAGCGCCCCTGTTTGCCCTTGAGGGTGTCCGACAGCGACTTCAGCGGCCGATTGTTCGCGCCGCGCAGGACATGACCGCGGCGGCCGTTATCGAACAGTGCGTCGACAGCCTCCTGCAGCATGCGCTTCTCGTTGCGCACGATCACGTCCGGAGCATTGAGCTCCATCAGCTTCTTCAAGCGGTTGTTGCGGTTGATGACGCGGCGGTAAAGGTCGTTGAGATCCGAGGTCGCAAATCGGCCGCCGTCGAGCGGAACCAGCGGGCGCAGTTCCGGCGGAATCACCGGGATCACATCCAGGATCATCCATTCCGGGCGGTTGCCCGACTTGCGGAAAGACTCGACCACCTTCAGCCGGCGCGAGAACTTGAGCTTCTTCTGCAGCGAGGTCTCCTCGCGCATGTCCTTGCGCAAGGTCTTCGCCAGCCCGTCGAGGTCGATGGTCCGGAGCAGTTCTTTCACGCCCTCGGCGCCCATCAGCGCGACGAACTTGCCGGCGACGGACTCGTCGAAGTCCAGCTGGCGCTTGCGGTCGTCAGCCAGGACCTCGCCTACGCTAAGGCCACAGCCTTGCTCGGCTTCGACGACGATGTAGGCCTCGTAGTAGAGCACCCGCTCGAGCTCGCGCAGCGTGATGTCGAGCAACTGACCGATACGGCTGGGCAGCCCCTTGAAAAACCAGACGTGCGAGCACGGCGCAGCGAGTTCGATGTGACCGAGGCGCTCGCGACGCACGCGGCTGAGGGTGACCTCCACGCCGCACTTATCGCAGATCACTCCGCGATGCTTCATCCGCTTGTACTTGCCGCACAAGCACTCCCAATCGGTGACCGGTCCAAAAATCTTCGCGCAGAACAAGCCGTCGCGCTCAGGCTTGAACGTGCGGTAGTTGATGGTTTCAGGCTTGGTGACCTCGCCGTGCGACCAGCTGCGGATCTTCTCAGGCGAGGCCAGAGAGATGCGAATGCTGTCGAAGTCGGAAATCAGGCTGACACGGTCATAGGGGCTGGATCGATACAAGGGGGCATCCTCCCGGTTCGTCTTACGCGAGCGCCGATCAAGGAAGCGGAGACAGCCTCAAAAGCCTGGCTGTTTCGACTACTTCAACGACTTGACCGCCGCAGAGACCACAAATTCTAGGCCGGCGCGCGCGGGCGCGCCGGCCCGGTGGCTTAGTCCGCCGCCAGGGCGGTTTCCATCATGTCCTGCTGCGTCTTGATGAGTTCGACATCCAGACACAGGGACTGCAATTCGCGAATCAGCACGTTGAAGGATTCGGGCACGCCGGGCTCAATGGCAGCCTCTCCCTTCACGATCGATTCGTAGATCTTGGCGCGACCGTAGACATCGTCAGACTTGGCCGTGAGCAACTCCTGCAGGATGTGCGCTGCGCCGTAAGCTTCCAACGCCCACACCTCCATCTCGCCGAAGCGCTGGCCGCCGAACTGCGCCTTGCCGCCTAGCGGCTGCTGGGTGATCAGCGAGTACGGTCCGATCGAGCGGGCGTGGATCTTGTCATCGACCAAGTGCGAGAGCTTGAGCATGTACATGATGCCCACCGTCGTATCCTGCTCGAAGGACTCGCCGGTGAGTCCGTCGCGCAAGCGCAACTTACCCGAGCGCGGCAGACCGGCTTCTTCGAGCTTCTCCTTGATCAACTCGACCGCCGGCCCCTCAAAGACCGGTGATGCGAACTTCACGCCCAGCGCTTCTCCGGCCCAGCCGAGATGCGTCTCCATGACCTGCCCGATGTTCATGCGGGAAGGCACGCCAAGCGGATTCAAGACCAACTCGACCGGACGGCCTTCGGGCGTGAAAGGCATGTCCTCTTCCGGCAGCACCCGGGCGATGACGCCCTTGTTGCCATGACGGCCGGCCATCTTATCGCCCACCTGCAGCTTGCGCTTCATGGCGATGAAGACCTTGACCATCTTGATGACGCCCGGCGAGAGTTCGTCGCCCTTCTTGAGCTTGCCGATCTTTTCGTCGGTGATCTTCTCGAGAACCTGGATTTGACGAATCGTCATCTCCTCGATCTCGTCGATCCGCTCATTCAGGTGCGGGTCCTTGGTGTCGAGCTTGAGCCGCTTGAGGTCGCGGGCGCGCATCGTCTCGAGGATCTCCCGATTCAGGACGTCGCCCTTTTCCACCAACTTGCGGTTGGTCTTGTCGTCGTGCAGATCCGCTTTGACTTCCTGACCGCCCAATAGGACTTCCAGGCGTTTGGAGCGCTCGTCAAACAGAATGCGCTTTTCGTCATCGAGGTTGCGTTGCAGCCTCTCGACCGTCTGCTGCTCAATCAGCCGCGCACGCTCGTCCTTCTCCACGCCCTTCCGCGCGAAGATCTTCGCGTCGACGACAATGCCGGAGATGCCCGGAGGGCACAGCAGCGAAGCGTCCTTGACGTCGCCGGCCTTCTCGCCGAAGATGGCGCGCAGCAGCTTCTCTTCCGGGGTAAGCTGGGTTTCGCCCTTCGGGGTCACCTTGCCGACCAGAATGTCGCCCGGCTTGACCTGAGCGCCGACGCGGATGATGCCGCTCTCGTCGAGATTGCGCAGGAAGCTCTCGGAGATGTTCGGGATATCCCGCGTAATCTCCTCCGGCCCGAGTTTGGTGTCGCGCGCCTCGGCCTCGAACTCCTCGATGTGAATCGAGGTGTAGTAGTCCTCTTTGACCAGCTTTTCACTGACCAAAATGGCGTCCTCGAAGTTGTACCCGCGCCACGGCATGAACGCCGCGAGCACGTTGCGGCCGAGCGCCAACTCGCCAAACTCGGTCGAGGGTCCGTCGGCGAGAACCTGCGCCGCTTTCACCCGCTCGCCAACCCGCACGATCGGCTTCTGATTGATGCAAGTGTTCTGGTTGGAACGCTTGAACTTGATCAGCTGATAGATATCCGCGCCGACTTCGCGCGACATCTGGCCTTCGTGCCCGGGGCCTTCGACGCGCACGATGATGCGCTCTGAGTCCACCGAGTCCACGATGCCGTCGCGACGGCAGATGACAACCGCCCCGGAGTCGCGAGCGGCGATGCGCTCCATGCCGGTGCCCACGATCGGCGAGTCCGAACGCAACAGCGGCACGGCCTGCCGCTGCATGTTCGATCCCATCAACGCGCGGTTGGCATCGTCGTTCTCGAGGAACGGGATCAGGCTCGCCGCCACCGACACGAGCTGCTTGGGCGAGACATCGAGGTACTCGATTTCCGCCTTCTTTTTCAGCTGGAAGTCGCCCGCCACGCGGCAGTTGGCGAAATCGGGGATGATCTTGCCCCCTTCGCCCACCGGAATGTTGGCCTGCGCAATGGTGTAGCGATCCTCTTCCCACGCCGACATGTATTGGCAGTAGGACTCGTAAGTCGCCGGGGTCTTGCCGTCGGGAACCTGCGCGTTGGCGGCTTCGATCTCGTCGCGCCGCAGCACCTGGCCGCCCTTGAGCGGGGTGTCGCCCGGGTGAATCACCTGGACCTGGTCCACCACCGTGCCCGAATCAACCCGGCGATACGGGCTTTCGATGAAGCCGTATTCGTTGACGCGGGCGTAGGTGGCCAGGGAGCCAATCAGACCGGCATTGGGGCCTTCGGGGGTTTCCACGGGGCAGATGCGGCCGTAGTGCGTCGGGTGCACATCGCGCACCTCGAAGCCGGCGCGCTCGCGCGACAGACCGCCCGGTCCAAGGGCCGACAGACGGCGCTTGTGGGTGATCTCCGACAGCGGGTTGGTCTGGTCCATGAACTGCGAAAGCTGGCTCGAGCCAAAAAATTCGCGGATCGCGGCCATCACCGGCTTGGCGTTGACCAGATCGTGCGGCATCGCCGACGACATCTCCTGGTAGACGCTCATCTTTTCCTTCATCGCCCGCTCCATGCGGACCAGGCCGATGCGGAACTGGTTCTCGAGCAATTCGCCCACCGCGCGGACACGGCGATTGCCCAGGTGATCGATGTCGTCAACCTCGCCGATGTTCTTGCGCAGCTGCAACAGATAGCCGATAGTCGCGTAAAAATCCTCGGGCGTCAGCGTGCGTTGATCGAGCGAGGTCACGTCCGCACGGCCGTGCAGCTTGATATTGAACTTCATGCGTCCGACGCGCGAAAAGTCGTACTTGCGCGAGTCGAAGAACATGCCCTGGAACAGCTGCGTGGCCGTTTCGAGGGTCGGCGGATCGCCGGGGCGCAGCTTGCGATAGATCTCGATCAGCGCATCTTGCTGCGTGGCGACCGAATCCTTCTTCAGCGTCTCCGACAGAACCGAACCGACCGGATCGCGCTCGGGGAAGATGACAGAGAAGCTCTTCACGCCGGCTTCGATCAGCTTCGTCACCTTTTCCGGCGTCGCCTCGGTGTTGGCCTCAGCAAGCACGTCGCCGGTCTCTTCATTGACCACATCGGCGGCCAACAGGGCGCCCTCGAGATCCTCAGCATGCGCCGGCAGGGTCTCGATTTCGTGCTTTTGCAGTTCCTTGAGCACGAACGGCGAGACCTTACGCCCCTTCTTCACAACGACGGTCCCGTCGGCGGCGTTAACCTCTTCGGAAAGCTTCACGCCGAGCATGTTCTCCGACACCTTGCGGGTCAGCTTGGCGCCGTCGACATGGATCTCGTCGACGTTGTAGAAGCGGCCGAGAATCTCGGCGTCGGACGTCAACCCCAGCGCGCGCAGGAAGACCGAGCCCAAGAACTTGCGCTTGCGATCGATGCGAACGTAAAGCAGGTTCTTCTGGTCGTATTCGAACTCGACCCAGCTGCCGCGGTACGGGATGATCTTGCCCAAGAAATAGGTGCGTCGGTTCGCCGACTCGAAAAACACGCCCGGCGAGCGATGCAACTGCGAGACGATGACGCGCTCGGTGCCCGAGATGATGAACGTGCCATTGCGCGTCATCAACGGAATCTCACCGAAGAAGACTTCCTGCTCCTTGATGTCGCGGATGGTCTTCTCGCCGCCTTCGGCGTCTTTTTCGTAGATCGTCAGACGGATGGTGACCTTGAGCGGAGCGGCATAGGTCATGCCCCGCTCCTGGCACTCATCGACGTCGTACTTCAGAACCAGGCCGACCGGGTCGCCGCACTTCGGGCAGAAGGTGACGCGGTTCTCATTGAACTCGCCGCACTGGGTGCAGGGAATGCGAGCCGGGCCGTAGGGGTCGGTTTTGATCGTCGCGCCGCAGTGGGTGCAGGTCGAGCGGCGGTGGTGCAGGCCGCGCAGATAGCTGCACTTGCACTCCCAGTCGCCAATGGAATAGTCGACGAACTCAAGCTCGCTCAGACCGCGAAAATCAGTGATCGGAAAAACGGAGGTGAAGACAGCCTGCAACCCCAGGTCGTCACGCTCACTGGGCAGCAGGTCCATCTGCAGAAACCGCTCATAGGAGTCCTTCTGGACTTCGATGAGGTTGGGGATCGGAATCGCCGCAGGGATCCGCGAAAAGTCCAGGCGCACCTTGGGGACACGGTGAGATCCATTCACGTTATCTGCCATCCATAACTCCCTGAGCCGGCGCCATGCAGCGCGCGACTCCTAACCTGCGGGCGACTCAAGCGACTCCGCATACGCATTGAGCCATCCGACAACCCAAGACCGCCCGATCTTCGAAGTCGGGGCCTGAGCAGCCGACGGTTGTTTGCGAAATGCAGACGCGCGCGCCCTGGTTGGTCGACCACGACCGTACCCGGCCGGCGAAAAGTAACGACGCGTCTGGGCCCAGACGCATAGACAAGCGAGAGCCGAACGCTTGTAACGACAAGCGTTCGACATACGCTGCGAGGATCGCCATCGCAGTAGAGATAATCGCAAAAATGCGACGCCTCAGGAGATCAAAGAGTCTTGCCAACAGGTGCCGACAGTTCGACGAACTGTATTCTAGCAACGACCGACCGCCAGACGCAAGCCGACCCCGGCTTGTTTTTCTCCGGCAAAGCGACGCGCGAACGTCCGCAGCGACGTTCGCGCGCTTCACTTTCCCTCGACATCGCGCCAAGAAGACTAGCTGATTTCGGCTTCGGCGCCGACTTCCTGCAGTTTCTTGACGATGTCGTCCGCTTCTTCCTTCGCAACGCCCTCTTTGAGCGGCTTGGGAGCTTCGTCCACCAGAGCCTTGGCTTCTTTCAGGCCGAGGCTGGTCAACTCGCGCACCACTTTGATGACCTTGATCTTCTGAGCGCCGGCGCTCTTGAGGGTCACGGTGAACTCGGTCTGCTCTTCCGCGGCGGCTTCGCCGCCGCCGGCGGCTGCAGCCGGAGCGGCAGCCATCGCGACCGGCGCAGCGGCCGCAGCGGACACACCCAGCTTCTCTTCGAGATCTTTGACCAGGGTGGCCGCCTCCATGAGGGTCAAGCCCTGAATCTGTTCGGACAATGCAGCAACGTCAGCCATTTCTTATTCGCTCCTTCGATTCAATCGTGTTGTCTCGATCCTTCTGGATCCCTTTCCGGCTACGGCGGCCCGGCCTACCAACCGGGCGCTCGCGCCAAAACCTTTTCCGCACCGCGGGCTGTTGGCATAAACCTAAGCCCGGGTCGCCATACTAAGCGCTGAGCTTGTTCTGGTCGATCGCCTGCTTGAGGACCGAGACCAGATCGCGCGCCGGCGCATTGAGCACGCCCACCAGCTGTTGAGCGGGGGCGTTGATCTGTCGCACCAGGTTCGTACCCGGAGCGCTGAACAGATACAGCAGTTTCGCCTGCGTCTCCGGCTTGCCGGGCATCTTCGACAATGCCGTCAGACCTTCGACATCGAGCTCCTGGCCTTCCACCACACCGGACTTGAGCCCGAATACAGGCAACGCCTTGGACTGCTCGAGCAGGGTCTTCATCAGCCCCACCGGATCGTCCTTGGCAAACAGCAGCGCGGTCATGCCCGTGAGCTTCGAGATCGCTTCGTTGCAGGGCGTGCCCTCGGAGGCCAGGCTAGCGAGGCGGTTCGGGACGACGCGGTAGATCGCGCCGCTCTGCCGCAGCTTGCTGCGCAACTGGAAGTCCTCTTCGACCTTGATCCCCTGAAACGAGCAGGCGACCACGATCGGATTCTCGGCAAACCAGCCGCGCAGGCGTTCGACTTCTTGGACTTTGAGTACTTTCGGCTTCATCGCGGCCTCTCCTAGCGAACCAGCTCGCCAGCGTCGAGCTTGAGCCCGGGGCTCATCGTGGAACACATCGTGATTCCGCGAACGTAGGTCCCCTTGGCTGCCGACGGCTTGGCTTTCATAACCGCCGCGATCAGCGACGAAGCATTTTCGGCGAGCTGCTGGTTGTCAAAGCTCAGCTTGCCGCAGGGCGCGTGAATGACGCCGCCCTTGTCGACGCGGAACTCGACCTTGCCGGCCTTGATCTCCCGCACGGCGTTGACGACGTCGGTCGTCACGGTGCCGGTCTTGGGATTCGGCATCAGCCCGCGGGGACCGAGAACCCGGCCCAACTTGCCGACGTGGCGCATCATGTCCGGCGTCGAGACGACGGCGTCGAAGTCCAGCCAGTTTTCCTTCTGGATCTTGTCGACGAGTTCCTCGCCGCCGACGAAATCCGCCCCGGCGTCCTCGGCTTCCTTAGCCTTCTCGCCTTGGGCGATCACCACCACGCGCTTGGCCTTACCGCCCAAGCCGTGCGGCAAAACCACGGTCCCGCGCACCATCTGGTCCGCATGCCGGGGATCGACGCCGAGATTGATGTGAAGCTCAACCGTCTCGTCAAAACGAGACAGCTTGTTCTCTTTCAGGAACGGAATCGCTTCGCTGATCGTATAGGGACGGCGCTCAACCAACGCCGCCGCATTGCGGTATTTCTTTCCAGCCATATCTCTCCTTGGTGCAGACGGCCCGGCCGGTCGCATGCGACCCCCGCGGCCTCCCAAAGCGTCGCCCAACCTTCAGACGGGCGACCTCTGATCCACTCAAACGATGTCAACCCCCATCGACCGTGCGGTGCCCTTGATGCACTCCATCGCGGCCTCGACGGTATGACAGTTCAAGTCCGGCATTTTCTGCTTGGCGATCTCTTCCACCTGCTTGATCGTCAACTTGCCGACCTTGTTGCGGTTCGGCTCGCCGGAAGCCTTCGCCAGATTCGCCGTCTTCATGATCAAGACCGCCGCCGGCGGAGTCTTGGTGATGAAGTCGTAACTACGGTCCTGGTAGACCGACAACACCACCGGCACCTTCATGCCGGCCAGCTCAGGCTGCTGCGTGCGGGCATTGAAGGCCTTGCAGAACTCCATGATGTTGACGCCGGCTTGGCCGAGCGCGGGACCCACTGGGGGCGCCGGCGTAGCCTTGCCCGCCATGATCTGCAGCTTGACCTGCTGTTTGAGCTTCTTCGCCATCGCTTCCTAGCCTTCCTTCTCGACCTGGAAATACTCCAGCTCAACAGGCGTGCCTCGCCCGAAAATCGTCACCATCACCTTCAACGTCGAGCGGTCTTCGTTGACCTCTTCGACCGTGCCCGAGAAATTCGCAAACGGGCCGTCGATGATCTTCACGCGATCGCTGCGCTCGAAGCTCATCTTCGGCCGCGGCCGCTCCGCCGCCACCGTCTGGCGATAGAGGATCTGGTTGACCTCATCCGCGGTCAGCGGATTGGGCTTCTGCCCGCCGCCGACAAACCCGGTCACACGCGGCGTGTTCTTGACCACGTGCCACATCTCGTCATCGAGGTCGAGTTGGATCAGCACGTACCCCGGATACAGCAGCCTCTTCGTGGTGACCTTCTTGCCGTTGCGCATCTCAACGACTTCCTCGCTCGGAATCAGGATCTCGCCGACCTTGTCGCCGACGCCGAACGCGTCCGAGCGCGTCACCAAACTCTCACGCACCTTGTTCTCGAACCCGGAATAGGTGTGGATGATGTACCAATCCAGCCCCGGGACGCCGATCTCTTCGACGCCCTCGGCGGCTTCGGCCGTCGCGGATTCCTCCGCGGTCACCGACTCATCGACAGCCGCGTCGGCCAACTCCTCGCCGGAGTCGGTCGCATCCATCGCTTGTTCTTCGCCGCTGTGCTGGTCGGTTTCGCTCATTCCATCGATCCGCCGCTATCTAGTTCGAAAACATCCCGTAAAGCTTCGTCTGCCCAATCGCCAACACGTAGTCGACGATGCCGAAGTAGACGCCGAAGAAGAACACGGTGGCAATCACTACAACCGTTGTACTGCGCACCTGCTCGCGGCTCGGCCACGTGACCAGACGCATCTCATGCTTGAGCTCCTCGATATAGGCGCTCAGCCGGGTCGGCCAACTCGCGACGTCCGCTGCCGGCTTGCCCGTCGTCTGGGCCGATGCTTTAACACTCTTGGCGCTCACGTTTCTTCCTTGGGCGCAGCCGATCGATCGCCCGTTCACTCTCTCGGTTTTTCGAGGAAAGCAAATGGCAGGGGCGGAGGGAATCGAACCCCCATTGGCGGTTTTGGAGACCGCTGGTTTACCGTTAACCGACGCCCCTACGAACCGTCCGACTTACGCTGCGCTCGAAAACAAACTACTTCGTCTCGCGGTGCGCCCGGTGCTTCCGGCAGCGCGGGCAGTACTTCTTCATCTCCATACGGCCCGGCGAGGTCTTCTTGTTCTTAGTCGTAGTATAGTTGCGTTCCTTGCACTCTGTACACTGGAACGTAATGATATCGCGCGGCATTTTCCCCTCCGGTTGCTGAAGGCGGACCCCGCGGCCCGCCTTCAGGCGCTTATTCCACGATCTCGGAGACCGTGCCGGCGCCGATGGTGCGGCCGCCTTCGCGAATCGCGAATCGCAGGCCCTTCTCCATGGCGATCGGCGCAATCAGCTCCACCGAAATCGTCACATTGTCGCCGGGCATCACCATCTCGGTGCCTTCCGGCAGGTTCGCCACGCCCGTCACATCCGTCGTGCGGAAGTAGAACTGCGGACGGTACCCGTTGAAGAACGGCGTGTGACGGCCGCCCTCTTCCTTCTTCAAGACGTACACTTCGCCCTTGAACTTCGTGTGCGGCGTGATCGACCCGGGCTTGGCGATCACTTGACCGCGCTCCACGTCGTCCTTGTCCAAACCGCGCACCAGCAGGCCTACGTTGTCGCCCGCCTGCCCTTGATCGAGCAGCTTGCGGAACATCTCCACGCCCGTGATGACCTTCTTCTGCGTGTCGTGGATACCGATGATCGCGACTTCCTCGCCCACCTTCACCACGCCGCGCTCGATGCGCCCGGTCACCACCGTGCCGCGACCCGAGATCGAGAACACGTCCTCGACCGGCATCAAAAACGGCTTGTCCACGTCCCGCTCCGGCGTCGGAATGTAGGAATCGACCGCCGCCATCAGCTCGTCGATCGTGTTCTCCCACTTCTCTTCGCCGTTGAGCGCCCCCAGCGCCGACACGCGCACCACCGGCGTGTCATCGCCGGGGAACTCGTACTCGCTGAGCAACTCCCGCACTTCCAGCTCGACGAGCTCGAGCAACTCTTCGTCGTCGACCATGTCGACTTTGTTCAACGCCACCAGCACGTAGGGCACGCCCACCTGGCGCGCCAGCAGAATGTGCTCGCGCGTCTGCGGCATCGGCCCGTCGGTCGCCGCCACCACCAGAATCGCGCCATCCATCTGCGCCGCGCCGGTGATCATGTTCTTGATGTAGTCGGCGTGGCCGGGGCAGTCCACGTGAGCATAGTGCCGGTTCGGCGTCTGATACTCCACGTGCGCCGTCGCAATCGTGATGCCTCGCGCCCGCTCCTCCGGCGCGTTGTCGATCTCATCGAACGACTTCGCCGTGTTCGACGGATCGTGCTTCGACAGCACCTTCGTGATCGCCGCCGTCAACGTCGTCTTCCCATGGTCAATATGACCAATCGTTCCTACGTTGACGTGCGGCTTTGTCCGCTCGAATTTCTCCTTCGCCATCTCTAGTGCTTCTCCGCTTTCGCCTCGCCCCGCCAGCAGACGGGGACATCAAAAAACTGGTGGACGGGATAGGATTCGAACCTATGTAGGGCGTAGCCCAGCAGATTTACAGTCTGCCGCCTTTAACCACTCGGCCACCCGTCCGCTCTAGAAACCCTCTTCCACCCAAAAGCAGGGCGTGGTCGCCCACGCCCCGGCACGCTTGCGTGTATCTCCGTGCGCCTTCAATCCTGGAGCCGATGACGGGACTCGAACCCGTGACCTCGTCCTTACCAAGGACGCGCTCTACCAAACTGAGCTACATCGGCCCGAGCCCTTGCGATCGCTCCCAAACGGCGGCGCAGCCCTCACCTTTGGAGCGGGAGACGGGACTCGAACCCGCAACCAACAGCTTGGAAGGCTGTGACTCTACCGTTGAGTTACTCCCGCGAAAGTCGTTGTTCCGAAAATCTTGCCCGGCCGACGACCCCTTTCAACTTCACCTTATCTCACCTGGCCCTTCATCACACGTCGGCTCGGTCCGAATCCTATGATGATGGAGCCGGCGGAGGGATTCGAACCCCCGACCGTCTGATTACAAATCAGATGCTCTACCGGACTGAGCTACGCCGGCGCGCAGACCCAGTCAGGATAGCGAAACTGGAGACGGAGAGCAACTGTCTCGGATCACTCTTGTCTCCAAACCTCCCGGCCGGCCTGCGGACCGATATCCTGAAGGGAAGACCGTGAGCCTGGCCAGATCCCTCAAACTGCTTTCCCTGCGGGCTTTTCGCGGCCTCGGGGCCTTCCGGCTCAGCGCTCGGTCGAACTGGCGCCGGCAGCGTTTGCTCATCCTCTGCTACCACGGCGTCTCGCTGCGCGACGAGCACGAGTGGAACCACGATCTGTTCATGAGCCCGGAACGGTTCGACGAGCGCTGCCGCGCGATTCGGCGTCTCGGCTTGCCCGTTGCGCCGCTCGAAGAGGCGACCGACGCGCTCCGCGCCGGCGAACTCGACGAGCCAACCGTTGCGATCACCTTCGACGACGGCTTCTTCGACTTTCACCGCCAGGCGGCCCCGATCCTGCGCGCTCACGACTTGCCCGCCACCGTCTACCTGACGACGTTCTACGTCGACTACCCGCGACCCATCTTTGACCTGATCATTCCCTACATGTACTGGAAAAGCGGGGAAGAGGGCGCGTCCGCCGCCGTCCTCGAGCGCGGGCGCCGCGAGCGGCTGTCCGCCGAGGCCAAGGACGACCTCGCCCGACTGATCGCGGAGCAGCTCGGGCTCGACTACGACGAACTCGTCGCCAGCCGCATCCTGCAACTGATGACGCCGGCTGAGGCGTGCGAACTCACCGAACAGGGGTTCGATATCCAGCTCCACACCCATCGCCACCGCACGCCAAGCGACGAGGCGCTGTTCCGGCGGGAGATTCGCGACAACCGTCACCGCATCGAAGGGTGGACCGGGTTGACGCCGCGGCACTTTTGCTACCCCAGCGGCGTACACGCCGAGAAGTTTCTGCCGTGGCTGGAAGCCGAGGGCATCCGCACCGCCACCACCTGTGACCCGGCCCTGGCCGAGCGCACAGACCACCCGCTGCTGCTGCCTCGCAAGGTCGACACTATGGGCGTGAGCGAGGTGGAATTCGAGGCTTGGCTGAGCGGCTTCGAGCCGCGGCTGCGCGGCCTGCGGGCCAACCGTTACGCCCATCCGGCCTAGAAGACGGTGTAGATGAACGGGGCCAGCGCCGAGGTCTGAGCGAAAACCAGCAAGGCGCCCAACAGAACCAGCACGATGACGATCGGCATCAGCCACAGCTTCTTGTTCTCTTTGAGGAACGCGGCGAATTCGCCCAGAATCGAAAGCTTGCTCATGGGTTGTCTGACGTCGAGTCTAAGCGATTTCCGCTAAGCCGCTTACGCCCACTTACTCAGGCCGATGAGTTGAATCCACGATCGGCGGCCCGCTTTCGGACTCCTAGACTGGGGATTGTCCGCGGGGGGAAGCGAGGAATGTTCATTTTCGGCGTAATGGTAACGGGAGCGTGGCTGTTCTGCTTCTTCTACTACGGCGACACGGTACCGCGCAACGTCATGGTCGGCATGATGATCTTCGGCCTGTTCAGCATGGGCTGGGGGCTGCTCGTCGGACGCCGCTAAGCTGAGCGCCTACAACGTCTGCGTGACCTTGCGAAGGGTCCTGGGGTTGTCCGGATCCAGTCCTTTTTGCTCGGCCAGCGCCGCAGCGAACAGCTGTCCCGGTACGATGTAGGGGATCGGCGAGTACAAATCAGCCGGACGCGAGTCGGATTCGCCCGGCGCTGAAGGAAGAACGATCGAACGCGTCGCTCCTTTCAAAGCCGGCGAGCCGCCCGGCGCAAACACCACCGTCTCGGCTTCCAGCGAACGCAACTTCGCGACGATCTCCGCCGCCCCGTCGGCGGTCGGCCCCGGAGGCGCCCACAGGAAAACTGGGTAGTCGCGCTCAGCCAGGGCGATTGGACCGTGCCGGAAATCCGCGGTCGAGAAGCGCTCGGCCGTGACGTAGCAGGTCTCCATCAGCTTGAGTGAGAACTCGAGCGCGTTGGCGTAGTTCAACCCGCGCGCCAGCGCCACCGCGCGCTCCATGAATCGGTAGCGCTCGGAGAGGTTCTCGACCTCCGTCCGCAAAGCCAGGTAGGCCTCGACCGTTTCAGGGATCGCGCGCAAGCGATCCGGATCAATCGCCCCGCCCAGAGCGCGCGCCAGCGCATAGAAGGCCAGCATCTGCCCTGTATAGGTCTTTGTCGCAGCGACGCTGAGTTCCGGGCCGGCCGCCACCGGAAAGGCTTCGTCCACCAGGCCGGCGAGCGGGCTCTCGGCCTCGTTGGTCACGCCCAGAGTCAGCGCGCCTTGCCGCTTCGCCTCTTCCATGCAGACGTTGACGTCGGTTGAAGCGCCCGATTGGGAGACGCCCACCACCAGGGCGTCCCGCCAGCGCGGCGGCGAGGAGTACAGCGTCGTCACCGACGGCGCGGCGAGCGAGACCGGCAGCCCGGTCGTAATTTCGAGCAGGTAGCGCCCGAACGTGGCCGCGTTGTCCGAAGTTCCGCGCGCCACCAGCACGACCACCGCGGGCGCTTTGCGGGCCAGTCGGCTGCGCAACCCCTCGGCGCGCGGCAGCAGTCCGCGCAAAGTCGCGTCCAACGCTTCGGGCTGCTGCTCAATCTCCGCCAGCATCTGGGAGGGCATGCGTCCTATGCTGCCACAGCTCGCGGTCCGTTCGCGGCGCTATGCTGATGGGTTGGATCTGGACGAAAACGTACACGACCCCCAACTGCGGGACGATCTGGCAATCGATCGCACCAAACTCGCCAACGAGCGCACGTTACTGGCCTATATCCGTACCTCATTAGCCTTGTTTTTGACCGGCATCAGCGGCGTCCACCTGCCCGGCTTGGGCGAGGGAACCAGCTTCGGCCCCGGCTACCGGGTCGCCGGCTGGGTCTTCATCGCCGCGGCGGCCCTGGTGATGAGCATCGGGTACAGACGCTACCGCAGCGTTCGCCGTCGCATGCGAAACAATCGCTAGGAAGACTGGTAGCGCGCCGTGATGGTCGAGTGGATCCCGCCGCGCGGCGTGAACTCGCCGGTCACCGTCGCCCAGACCGGTTTCACCGCGGCGACCACGTCCTGGAGGACGCGGTTGGTGAGATTCTCATAAAAAATGCCCAAGTTGCGGTAGGCCAGGGTGTAGAGCTTGAGCGATTTGAGCTCGATGCACAACTCCGCCGGCTCGTACTCGAGGATGAGCTTTCCGAAATCCGGCAGCCCCGTCTTGGGACAGACCGAGGTGAACTCGGGAATCTCGATGCGGATCGTGTAGCCGCGGTACTGGTTCGGCCAGGTCTCGAGCGCCGGCAGCTCGGCGTCGATGCCGGCCGCGGCGTGTTCGTCGGTGTATTCGGACATGGGTTGGGAGTCCGCCGGGAGGGATCTGTCAGACCTCGAGCCCGAGCGTCTCTTCAATATACTTCTTGCTCGTCGCCGCGCTCTGCTTCGCGGTGGAGCCGGTGCGGTCGAGCTCAACGGTGAACCAGCCCTTCCAGGCGATCGAGTTCAGGTGATCGAGGATGCCCGGGAAATCCACGCCGCCCTTGCCGAGTTCGAAGAAGATCAGGTCGTCCGGTCCGGTGTTGACGGCCGTGCGGTCCAGCGGCGGCCCCTTGTAGCCGCCGCGGTTCTCCGGCGCCACGTCCTTGAGGTGGTACTCGATGATGCGATGGCCGTAGGTCTTGGTCAGCGCCAGCGGGTCCATGCCCGCCATCGAGACATGTCCGGTATCGAGCACGAAGTGCACGTGCTCCGGGTCGGTCAGCTCGAAGATGCGCTCGACGTCTTCAGCCGTTTCGAACTGCGACCACAAGTGCGCGTGGATGCCGAACTTCAGCCCCATGTCCGAGATCCGCCGCCCCAACTCGTCGAACGTCTTGGCCTGCTCGCGGTAGATCTCCTCGGTGTTGCCGCCTGGGTTCGGCGCGCCGCAGTTGATCTTGAGGTGGTCGCAGCCCATCGCGTGAATGAACCGCACCAGACGCATGTGGTCTTCGATCACTTCCGCGCGCGCCGCCGGATCCTGAAAGCGCATGTTGAGCGGCCCGCTGTTGGAGACGGTCTCCATCTTCAAGCCCTTGGACGCGAGCAGGTCCACCAGCTTCTGCGGCTCCTCCCACCATGGCTCGAGATAGCCCCAGAACGTCTCGATCCAGCGGTAGCCGAGTTCGGCGCACTCATCGAGCGACCGCAGGAAGTTAGCCGCGTCCGCCCACTCGGGCCGCGTGTTCGAGGTGATGCCGACGGTGATCTCGGCCCGCGGCAATGCGGCGGGGTTGGCCGCTTCGGGCCGCTGAACGTCATCGCGGCCGCAGGCGAGCAGCGACGAGCAGGAGGCGGCGAGCAGCAAATCGCGTCGGGTCATGGCGGAGGTCATCATACGCCCTCGCAGCGGTCGGCGTCGAGATCGGGATGCACGGAAATCCTCGATCTGTGCGCAACCAGGCCGACAGCGCCGGCATACATCATATGCAGTTAAGAAAACATGAGTGTTGTATCATCAGATAAGGAAATTTTTTCTTGACACGTTTCCGCTCAGGTTTTATTCTCATCCTAGAGGCAACAAAGGAGCCCCGACGAACCACCATGAGACTGATCACCTATCCCCATCCGAGCTGGCGGCCTCGCGTCGCCCCCAAAGCAACCGTCACGGCTAGCTGGACGCCCGCCGTTGACGTTGTCGACACGGAAAAGGAATACAGATTGCATCTGGATCTTCCGGGCGTCGACGATGCCGATGTCGAAGCCAAGATCGAAGACGGCGTCCTGCGGGTCAGCGGACAGCGCAAGACGCAGCCCGATGGCGACTCGACCAGCTATCTGCGTCGCGAACGCGCCGCAGGAGCGTTCGAGAGGAGCTTCAAGCTTCCCGAGGCCGTCGACTCCGACGGTATCGAGGCTCGATTTGAGCGCGGCGTGCTCGAAATTCGGATTCCGAAGGTCGACCGCAGCCGTCGCATTCCCATCCAGTGAGTCAAATCACGCACCCAACGAAGGAGGACAAAACCATGTCGCTGATGAAATACAACCCCCGAGGCATGACCCCTTGGTTCGACTTCGACCGCTTGTTCGATGAGTTTGACCGCGGCTTCGGCTTGACGCCCGCGCGTGGAGAGTCGCGCGCCTGGGCCCCGGCGGTCGATATCTACGAAGACGACAAGGAGATCGTGGTCTCGGCCGATCTGCCTCAGATGGAGGAGAAGGACCTCAACGTCCGCGTCGAGGACAACCATCTCTACATCCAGGGCGAGCGGAAGTTCGAGAACGAAGAGAAGAAGGACAACTATCACCGTGTCGAACGGCGCTACGGTTCCTTCCAACGGACCTTCGCTCTGCCGGACACCGTCGACGCCGATAAGATCGAAGCCAAGTACGACAAGGGCGTTCTCAAGGTCCATCTGCCGAAGGTGGAAAAACCGGCCAACGCCCGCGCCATCCCGATCAAGAAGTAGGCGGTCGGGATTAGAATCAGGGCGGGTCGAGCGTCAGCCCGGCCCGCCCTCTTCCGAAGCGGCGAATCACAGCGCCGCTGCATCGAACCAAGGAGAGAGCAGACCATGATCCGTTTCGACAAATTCACGCAGAAAGCGCAGGAGGCCGTGCAACGGACCCAGGTCCTGGCCTCCGAAGAGTCGCACCAGCAGGTCGCGCCTCTCCACTTGCTCATCGCTTTGAGCGAGGAGCAGGAAGGCGTGGTGCAGGCCGTGTATGCGAAGTGCGGCATTGTGCCGCGCGTCGTGGTCGAAGACGCCCGTAAGCTGCTCGCCTCCATCCCCAAGGTGCAGGGCGCCGAGGTCGGCACGCACATGTCGCCGCAGTTGGCCGACATCTTCCAGAAAGCCCAACAGGAAGCCGAACGCTTCAAGGACGAGTACGTCTCGACCGAGCATCTGCTGCTGGCGCTGAGCCACAATAAGGGCGATGCGTCCGGCCGTTTGCTCAATGAGATGGGCGCCACCCACGACGCGATTCTGCACGCGCTGCAGGCCGTTCGCGGGAACCAGCGGGTGACCGACCAGAATCCGGAATCGAAGTATCAGGCGCTCGAGCGCTACGCCGTCGACATGACGGCTCTGGCCAAGCAGGGCAAGCTCGATCCGGTGATCGGCCGCGACGAAGAGATTCGCCGGGTCATCCAGGTGCTGTCTCGCCGCACCAAGAACAACCCCGTGCTGATCGGCGAACCCGGCGTCGGCAAGACCGCCATCGTCGAGGGCCTCGCCCAGCGCATCCACCACGGCGACGTGCCGGAGTCGCTCAAGAACAAGAAGCTGGTCTCGCTCGACTTGGCGTCGATGGTCGCGGGCACCAAGTTCCGCGGCGAGTTCGAGGACCGCCTCAAGGCCGTGATCAAGGAGATCTCGCAGGCCGGCGGACAGATCATCTGCTTCATCGACGAGTTGCACACCCTCGTCGGCGCCGGCGGAGCCGAGGGCTCGATCGACGCGGCCAACATGCTCAAGCCCGCGCTGGCTCGCGGGGAGCTGCGCTGCATCGGCGCGACCACGCTGAACGAGTACCGCAAGTACATCGAGAAAGACGCCGCCCTCGAGCGCCGCTTCCAGACCGTGCTGGTCGACCAGCCTACGGTCGAAGACACCATCGCGATCCTGCGCGGCATCCGCGAAACCTACGAGATTCACCACTCGGTCAGCTATCGCGACTCCGCGCTGGTGGCCGCCGCGATGCTCTCGCACCGCTATATCGCCGACCGCTTCCTGCCCGACAAGGCCATCGACCTGGTCGACGAGGCCGGCGCCACCCTGCGCATGCAGATCGACTCGGCGCCGGTCGAGGTGGATCAGTACGAGCGCAAGGTCATGCAGCTCGAGATCGAGAAGCAGGCCCTGAGCAAGGAGAAGGACCGCACCTCGAAGGAGCGGCTGAAAGCGATCGAGAGCGAGCTCGAAGAAGTGCGCGTCAAGGCCACGTCTCTGCGCGAGGCGTGGCAGCAGGAGCGCGGTCTGCTCGACCGGGTCAAGAGCCTCAAGGAAGAGCAGGAGAGGTTGCGCAAGGAGATCGAGCAGGCGCAGATCGCCGGCGACTACAACCGCGCCGCCGAGCTGCGCTACAGCCAGCTGCCCGCCAAGGAGCGCGAACTCGAAGAGGCCAATAAGCGGCTCGAAGCCGCCGACACCGACTCGAGCCTGGTCCGCGGCGAGGTGACCGAGGAGGACATCGCGCGCATCGTGGCCAAGTGGACCGGCGTGCCGGTCAGCCGCATGCTCGAAGGCGAGATGCAGAAACTCGTCCACATGGAAGAGCGCCTCAAGGAGCGCGTAATCGGCCAGGACGAGCCGGTGGGGCACGTCTCGAACGCGATTCGTCGCAACCGGGCCGGGCTGGGCGATCCGAACCGCCCGATCGGCAGCTTCATCTTCCTCGGACCCACCGGCGTCGGCAAAACCGAACTGGCCCGCGCGCTGGCCGAGTTCCTTTTCGACGACGACAAGGCGATGGTCCGCATCGACATGTCCGAGTACGGCGAGCGCCATTCCGTGGCCCGTATGATCGGCGCGCCTCCCGGCTACGTCGGGTATGACGAAGGCGGACAGCTCACCGAGCATGTGCGCCGCAAACCCTATTCGGTGATCCTGCTCGACGAGATCGAGAAGGCGCACCCCGAGGTCTTCAACGTGCTGTTGCAGGTCCTCGACGACGGCCGTCTGACCGACGGCAAGGGGCGGACGGTGAACTTCACGAACGCCGTCATCATCATGACGTCGAACATCGGCTCGAGCGTGATCCAGAAGAACGGCAAGATCGGCTTTTCGGTCACGCACAATCAGGCCGACGAACACGTCGAGATGCGTGACCGGCTCATGGAAGAGTTGCAACGCAGCTTCCGGCCGGAATTCATCAACCGCGTGGACGACATCATGGTCTTCAACCGGCTCACCAAGGAGCACCTGCACAAGATTGTGGACCTGCAGTTGGGCTACCTGAAACGCCGCTTGGCCGATCGCAAGATCGTCATCGAGGTGAGCGAAGCGGCCAAAGACCTGTTGCTGATCGACGGCTACGACGAGCAGTTCGGCGCACGGCCGCTCAAGCGGGCCATCCAGCGGCTCATTCAAGATCCGCTGGCGCTGAAGATCCTCGAGGGCGAGATCGGCGAGGGCGACACCGTGCTGGTCGATCGTGACGGCGACGCCGATCGACTGAAGTTCGATAAGTCGACCGTACTCGAAGCCGAGTTCGTCGAAGCCTGATCGAGGCCACGCCCGAAACCCCCGCCCGGTCCGCAACTTGCGGGCCGGGCTTTTCTTCGCTGGAGGCTGTCGGCCCTTGCGAGATCGGGGAACGAGCCGGCCGCCGAATTCGTCTATAGAAGTGAGATGTCCGAGACCGTCAAACGCATTCTGTTGACCCTTGCCGGCGGGGCGTACCTGGCAAGTCCCATCGATCTGATTCCGGACGTCATCCCGATTCTCGGCCTGACCGACGACACAGCGTTCGTCTTGCTGGTGCTGTACTCCTGGTACACGCTGTCTCGCAAACGCAAACAAGAGGAGACGCTAGCCGACGGTCGCGTCATCGACATCGAACCCGCAGAGCCGGACATCCCCTAAATTCGCGTGTAACAAAGCGGCGCTGAAACTCGCATTTAATGCAGCGTGGCGTTTTTGATGCTGGTTCGCGGACTTCTCCTGATTATTCTGCTGGGGTGGCTCTGCCCGGTGGTCGGAGCCGAGAGCGGCTCGGCGGACATCGAGCTATTGCTGATCGAGGGCGTGCGGGAGTTTCCCGACGCGACCGAGCCCGGCGTCGTACGCTATGCCTGCGCATCGAACCCCGCCCGTTTGGCCGCCCATTTCTCAGAGAAATCCATCCCTTTCGTCAAAGACTTGGTGCGGAAATACAAGGGACGTAAGAATTGTCACATCTACTACGAGCCGACCGTCCCCGGCTTTCGAGCGCTGACGGATGACCGGCCGATCACCGGCTTCGTCAGCGGCATCCACCCCAACGACTTCGTCGCCGACCGCACCCCTTCCGGCGACAGCATGAGCGTCGTCCAGTTCGTTCTCAGCCGCATCTCCACACCCCTCGACGTGACATTGACCATCGTCGAAGACTATGGAGACGCTGAGTGGCCGGCGGCGCTCCAGCGGCATTTTCCGAACACGCCGCACAACATCAAGCTCATCCACTCCACTGCCGAAGACACCCATCCCTGGGGCCAGGACTTTGTCAAAGCCGGAGAAGTCAACGGCGAATTGCGCCTGCTCACCACGCGGCGCCTTTATGAAGGCCGCGCTGCTGACGGCAACAAGTTCCTGCCGCTGCTCGACGCCTTCGCCGACGGCCACTACGTACGCTCCAAGCTTTCCTGGGAAGGCGGCGACCTGCAATTCGCCCGAGACCCGCGCGATCCCTCCAAGACGATCCTGTTTCACGGCAGCACAGTCCGCGACTACTGGGGCAAAGAGCTGCGGCCGCGTGAGTTCGGCTGGGTCTTGCAGGTGGAGTTCGGCGCGGATTCCGTCGTCGACCTCAGCCACATCGGGCCGCACACGGACTACTTGGTGGCGTTCCCGCCGGAAGGCGGTTTGGCGCTGGTCTCCGAGCCGGTACGGAACGACTACTTGCTGGCCCGCTCGATTGTCGCGGAACTCCAGCAGATGTACGGCGACCGCGCGCCCAAGGAACTCGTCGGGCTGCTCGGCCTCCTGACCCGGCTCGAGACCGGCGGCGGCGAGCAGGAGATGGGCGAGATGCTGCGGCAGATCGAGATCCTGCGCGAACAACTTCCGCAGATCCCGCCCTACGTCGACCCCAAAACGGACGCCGAACTGATGGCGTTCGTCGACGCCAACTGCGCCGACAACTTCTACAAATGCTTCGATCGCGAAGGGCGGCGGAAGCTGATGCGGTTCAACCGCGATCTGCTGCGGCGCACCGTCGACTTGAAGATCGAGCAAGAGGAAGAGGAGCGCGCGCACTGGCAGCTGCTCAACCTGCTCGAAGCGCAGTTGCCGATGATGGGTTCCGATATCGACGATCAGCTCGAGCGCGCCGCGCAAACCCTCAAGAACCGTGGCTTTCGGGTCGTCCGCATCCCCTATCTCTATGCCGACCGGCAGACCAAGGGCTGGCCCGGCGTCAGCTACGTCAATCTGTTGGGGGTTGGGAAGACCCTCTTCGCGCCGGCCTTCGGTCTGGGCAAGGCCGAACAAGCCTACTTCGAGCAAATGCGCAAGAAACTGCCCGGGTACGAAGTGCTGGCCGTCCCCGCTCGGATGAGCGTCGTCTCCAACGGCGGCATCCACTGCATCTTCGGCATCATCCGCCAGCCGTAGCGCCAACTCGGACCTATTCCAAGACGAACTCGGCGTACACCGGGTAGTGGTCGGACGGGTAGCGTCCGCGCAGCTGGTAGTTGACCGTCTCGATCGACAGCGGCTTCACCGCGCCGCGGTAGAGGATCCAATCGATGCGGCGGCCTTCGGTCTCACCGGTCCAGCGGCTGGAGGTCGTCTCAGTCCCCCTCTTGATCGGCGAACTCGCCCAGGCATCGGTCAGCGTCTTCGTCAGCAGTTCGTGCACATCGCTGTCGGCGGCGGAGTTGAAATCTCCCACCACGATGAGTCGCGCTCCGGAGGGAACCCGCTTGGCAATATCGGCTGCGATCACTTTCGAAGCTTCAAACCGCGCCGCCGCGTCTTCGGCCCGGTGCGGGAAGTGCGTGTTGTAGAACCAGAACTCCTCGCCCTGCACATCGCGAAAGCGCACCCAGGTGACCATCCGAGGCAAGCTCACATTCCAGGACATCGACGCCGGAACGGTCGGCGTCTCCGACAGCCAGAAATTGCCCGACTCGACGGGGAAAAACTTGTCCTTCTTATAGAAGACGCCCATGTGCTCGCCGTCGTGGTCGCCCTCGCGGCCGATTCCCAGCCAGCGGTAGCGCGGCAATTGCTCAGCGATGTAGTCGCCCTGGCTCTCGTACATCTCCTGCGTGCCGAAGATATCGGGGTCGTAGCGGCGGATGGTGTCCGCCAGCAACTCCCGGCGGTTCTCCCAGATGTTGAAGCCGTCGTCGGGGTTGGGGAAGCGCACGTTGAAGGTCATCACCCGCAGGCTCTGCGCCGGCAGGACCGCGGCCGCGGCAAACAGGAGAAGGAGTCCAAGGAGCTTCGTCACGATGTCGATAGTCTTAGCACAGCCCGGTTTCGATTCGGCGCCCGCTGTGCTAGCTTCAGACCTTCGGGATGCACAACTGGAAAGCGGTCACCACCCTCGAACAGCTCGAAGAGCTGTATGGCGAACCGGTCCCGATCTCGATCACCAAGGAGATCGAGTCGCTCTCGCCGGGCTACCGAGCGTTCGTGGAAAAGGCGCCGTTCGTCATCGTGGCCACCAGCGGCGCGGAAGGGCTGGACTGCTCGCCGCGCGGCGACGCGCCGGGCTTCGTGCGCGTGCTCGATTCGAAAACCCTGCTGCTGCCCGACCGCCGCGGCAACAACCGCGTGGACGCGCTGCGTAACCTGATCGAAGACCCGCGGATTTCGCTGCTGTTCCTCATCCCCGGCGTAGGCGAGACTCTGCGCGTCAACGGCCGCGCCGAGATCGTCGTCGACGAGGAGCTGTGCGCGTCGTTTTCCATCCACAAGAAACTGCCGCGGACGGTGCTGGTCATCCACATTGAAAAGGTCTATTTCCAGTGCCCCAAGGCCCTGGTGCGCTCGAAGCTGTGGAGCGCGGACGCCCAGGTGGACCGGAAGGAACTGCCGAGCCCCGGCCAACTGCTGTCCGAGATCTGCGAGAACGACTTCAGCGCCGAAGAGTACGACGCCGCCTACCCGGAGCGCATCAAAAGCACCATCTACTGAACCATGACCCGCCGCGACCTGTTAGCTTCGTTCCCGATCGCCTGGCTCGGCTGCGCCCCAGCGCCGCCGCCGGCCAAGCCGCGCATCGCCGCCATCACCACCGTCTACCGGCCCAATTCGCACGCCGACGTCTTCTTCCACCGCATCCTCGAAGGCTACCGGCTCAACGGCGTCAGCCATCAGCCGCGCGTCGAGATCGCCTCGATGTACGTCGACCAGTTTCCGCCTGAAGACATGGCGCGCGACCTCGCCGCTGAGTACGGTTTTCAGATCTACCCGACCATTGCGGAAACCCTGCGCTGCGGCGGCGACAAGCTCGCCGTCGACGGCGTGGCGCTGGTGGCCGAGCACGGCGACTATCCCGACAACGAAAAGGGCCAAAAGCTCTACCCGCGCTACGACTTCTTCAAGCAAGTCATCGACGTGATGAAGCAGGACGGTCGCATCGCGCCGATCCTCAACGACAAGCACTTCTCCTACGACTTCGACAAGGCGAAGTGGATGGTGGACGCCGCGCGCGAACTCCAGATCCCGCTGATGGCCGGTTCCACCGTCTCGCTCGCCTGGCGCTATCCGCCGCTCGAACTCGAGCCCGAGACCCAGCTCGATGAGGCGATGGTCGTCGGTTTTGGACAGATGGACGCCTACGGCTTCCACACCCTCGAAGCGCTCCAGGCGATCGTTGAGAAGCGCCAGGGCGGCGAAACCGGGGTCGCCTCGATCCAGGTCATCGAGGGCGACAAGGTCTGGGAACTAGGCGACGAAGGCGTCTGGTCGTGGGACCTGTTCCACGCTGCGCTCGAGCGGACGCCGAGCCGCATCGAGGGCGATCCGCGCGAGCTGGTCGATAAGCCGATCCTGTTCCTGATCGAGTACCGCGACGGGCTCAAGGGCCGCATCTTGCTGTGCAATGGACTGCTGCGTAGCTGGGTTTTTGCGGGTCAACCAACCGGCGGCGAGATCCTCTCCACCGACTGCCGGATCCAGTTCTACATCCACGGCCACTGGGGCTTCATGGCGCAAAATTTCGAGAACCTGGTCTGCGACGGCAAGCTGCCCAACCCCGTCGAGCGGACGCTGCTGACCACCGGAATCCTCGCTCTCGGCTTCGAGTCCCACTACCGCGGCGGCGAGAAGGTCGAGACGCCGCAGTTGGCAATCGAGTACGGTGCTTAGGCGGCAAGGGGGCTGCTGCTAGGAAGGGGAAACAACCCGCCGAGCTTCGGCAAGCGGAAGCATCAGCGTCAGCGAATGGATCGGCGAGGGTTGGAATCCGTGGTTGAGGTAGAACGCTCTCGCAGCATCGGAGATAGCGTGCACAAGCAGCGCGCGGATGCCGGCGATCTCCGCCGCCTGCAAGGTCCTGAGGACGGCGTCGCGCAGAAGGGCTCGGCCCAGGCCCTGCTTCTGCCGACTCCGATCGACCGCCAGTCGGCCCAGGATCATCACCGGCAGAGGATCGGGCATGTTGCGCCGAACACGGCCCGGCGCATCCGCATGGGCCACGGCTCCGACGGCGAGACTGTAGTAGGCCACGACCCTGTCCCCCGCGCAGACGACATACGTGCGAGACGCCCCGTTCGTCTCGTTCGAAAGGGCTCTTCGTCGGAGCCAGTCGTCCAGCGCCGCCTCGCCGCTGTCAAAGGCGGAGAGTTCGTGGGCTGCGGTCAGCTTCTGCGGAGGGCTGAGCCGGGCGCCCTTCATGAATCCCAGGGCGGCTGCGTCTCCAGCATTCGGCGCAGCTTGGGGTTCTCTTGCGGGGCTTGGTCGAGAGCGGCGCTGAAGCGCTCGAAATCCGCATCCGCAAGCACGAAGTAGCGCCGGTCGAGCAGCACGGCCTCGGCTTCGCGGCAGGCGATATCGAGCATGAAATCGGACCGCGTGCGGCCCAGAGCCGCGGCAGCCTGATCGATCAGCGCCTTCTGTTCAGGGCTGGCGCGCAAGTTGATGGTTTCAGAAGCCGCCATGATGTATATGCAATGAGTATACAGGATGCTCTTGAGATCGCCGGGTTCTCACGGTCTCTCACTCTCCGAAATCAGCCGCCGGTACACCTCCCGCGCATGGTCATAGGCCGCCCGCGCCGCCTCTTTCTCCTCGTCCCGAATCCGCGGAGCCTTTTGGGTCCAGCACTGGTTCACCGCCGCCAAACACCACTCCGCGCTGCGCCGCGACGCCCGGATCGGCTTGCCGTCCGCCACCAGGAAGAACGGGTTCGTGTGCGACGAATACAAAATCCGCGCCGCGATCCAGCTCGAGCGCTCCACCGGCACGTCAAACTCCATCTCGCGCACCTCGCCGTCGGCCTTGAGCGTTTTCCGCGCCACCGGCTCGCCGTTGACGATGATCTCCACCGGCACTTCCCGCGTCCCTTGGATGCGGGCGCGCTCCACGTCCCAATAGGGCTTTTCGTCGTAGCGCAGGTTGGCGAAATGCGGGTCGGGGAACTCGGGCAGCATCGCCGCCGCCTTGAGCTTCACCTTCACCGTCTCCCCCGCCCCCACCGCGATCTCCGAGTCGTTCTCCCCCAGCGCGTTGCCGTTGACCTCGAAGTCGATCAGGTGGCTCTTGCCGTCGCCCACGTAGGCCGCCCCGGCGCGCACGCCCTCGATCCAGCCGCGATAGCTCAGTTTGTCGAGCTTCACATAGCTGCGGCCCAGGCCGACCTTCGCCTGGTAGATGCACGGAAAGTCCGTCTCGCCCGAAACCCGCGTCCGGAAGCCGACGTTGAGCGTGTGGTACCAAATATTGAGCTCCCACACCGCCGGCGTATCGACGGTGGAGATGAAGTCGATCGTATCGGGCGAAGTCACGTCCACGATGTATTCGTTCGCGCCGATGCCGTCGAAGCCGGGCATCTCGTAGTTCGGCAGCTCGTCGGTGCGCACCTGCAAACCCCACCCGGAGTGCGAAAAGCCGGTGATGGCGTCTTGGGACTTGCCCCACTTCAGGACCGGCAGATCCCACGTCGGCCACTCTTCGATGCGCGTCGTGCCGGGATAATCGTCTTCCTTCAGGCCCAGCAGGATCAGATGCCCCGCGTGCGCCGAGGGAAAACCGGAAACCTCCACGTCGTAGTGCATCAGCCGGTCCTCTTCGGACAGCTCATGATCGACGCCCGAAAAATACTGCTTTTGGTGATACCAACTCGGCCCCCAGGTGAGCACCGAGCTGATGTTCAAATTCTCGCCGAGCGCCTGCCGCATCATCGCCTCGGGCTCGACGCCTTCAGTGGGGTTCTTGTAGTGCGCGCAGCCGGAAGCGTGGACGTGGTGATCGCCCGAATACCAGCCGTAGCTGGACGGATCGATCCAGCGTTGCAACTGCACCTCGATCTCCTTGGGCCCGTTCTCGTCGACAGGGAACTCCTTGGTGCGCGTGTAGAACTCCGGCCCCCCGGAAGACTCCACGGTGTAATAGCCCGGCGGCAGGTTCAGCGTCTCGCCGTCATAGCGGTAGACCTGCGGCTGGAAGGGAAAATCCGGCTCCAGGCGCTTGGCCGGATTCGGGTAGAGCCGGCCCTGGCGGTCGCGCACGACGAAGGAAGCCATCGCCGGTTCGCCCTTCTCGTTCTTCACGCGCAGTCGGAGCTGCGGCGCAGGCTCGGCGGTGAACAGGATCAGAATGTCGTTGCGAAAACCGATGTCCTGAGTGCCCTGCCCTACGTTGAAGGCAAGCTTGGCCGAGCGCTGGCCGCGGTCACGCGAATAGCCTTCGAGCACCGCGTATTCGACGCCCAAGCCGGTCAGCCGCTCCCACATCGGCGGTTTCTGGTGGATCGAAAAGCTCGCCCAGCGCTCCTTCACGTCCTGCTGGGTGAGTTCCATCTCGGGCTCATGTTCGCCGCGCGAGCGCAGAAAGACATCGCCGGAGTTGGGGCTCTCGACCACCAGCGGAGCGGTCACGCCGGCCTGGTTGACGACCTTCACCAGGAACAGACGCGTGCCGCCCTCCACCAACTCCGGCTTGGCGGCGCCGGGCTGCACCTTCACGCGGCTCTCGGCGTTGATCTCCACCTGCGCCAGCACGTACGGGTCGAGCAGCGCCTGGATGCGGGCGACCGCGGCGGGCTCGTCTTCCATGGCCATGGCCTGGTTGAGCGCGTCGTGGGTTTCTTCGGGCAGCGGCTGGCCGAGGTAGCTGAGCGCGTCCTCCAGGCGCCGCACCTGCTGCGCCAGCGGCTGCAGCGGGACGTCGACGGTTTGGGCGGAAGCGATCGCGGCGAGGGAGAGCAGGAGGAGGGGGATGCGAGCCGTCATGCCGTAGAGCATATCAGTGAGCGGTGAGCGGTGAGCGGTGAGCAGCGCGAGTTGGTTATCCTACCGGGCGAGTCGCGATGCGCCTTTTCTCCTACGTCGTCATGCACGACACCGGTTTTTCGCCGAATCCCTTCTTCGGCTACTGTACGTTGGCCTGCTGCAAACCCGGGATTCGGCGTTCCGCCCAGCCCGGCGACTGGATCATCGGCCTCAGCCCCAAACGAGAAGGCAACCGGCTCGTCCACGCCATGAAGATCAGCGAGAAGCTGACTTTCGACGAGTATTGGAGCGATGCGCGATTCGAATCCAAAAAACCGGATTTTCGGTCCGGCCGGGAAGTCAACCGTCCGGGAGACAACATCTACGAACCGCTCGCCGACGGAGACTATCGGCAACTGCTCTCCTACCACTCCAGCGGCCGCACGGAAGATCCCACACACAAGAAGCACGACCTCGGCGGCCGGTATGTCCTCATCGCCGAAGACTTCTACTATTTCGGATCCAAGGCCAAGCCGCTGCCGGACGAGCTTTCCGAGTTGATTGTGGGGCGCGCCCACAAGTGCAATTTCCCGGAAGAGATCGTCACCGGCTTTCTGGAATGGGTCAGCCAGTTCCCGATGGGCGTCTCGGCCCGCCCCGCCAAGTGGCGAGAATCGGACGACTCGTGGATGCCGAGCGGGCGCTGCTCGGCCTGAAGCGACTCTTCCGGAACGTAGGCCGAGACGGCCCACGCCGCTCGCCTGGAGGCGCGCGCTACCTGTGCGCGACCACTACACACTCGCCGCAAAACCGCTTCATTGGCGGCAGCGCGCTGAGCAGGGCGCGATCCGCGGCTTCCATCGCGCCCAGCGCCGCGCGCGCCCAGCTTTGCTCGAAGCGCCCGCGCAGCAGCCGTTTCCCCATCGCGAAACAACTCAGCGGTTCCACCTCCACCTGGGCGAACTTCGAGCGCAACAGCTCCACCGCCCAGGGCCCGAAAATCAGCCCCTCGCCGGCCTCTTCGGGCTCGCCGCTCAGGCTCCAGCGCAGTCGCCGCGCGGCATTGAGCAGGGGGTTCGCGCCCCAGCCTTCAGCCAATACCAGCCGTCCGCCGGGACGGATCACCCGGACGACCTCGTCGAAGGCGTTCGGGTACTTGAGTGTGTGGTGGATCGCCGCGCAGGCGAAAACCAGGTCGAACTCGTTGTCAGCGAAGCAGCTCAGGTCGCTGGCGTCGCGAGCGTGTCCGCTCACCCGGTCGCCCACGCCGCTGGCCCGCGCCCGCCGCAGGCCGATCTCCATCGCCGTCGATGACAGATCCAGCAGCGCCACGTCGGCGCCTTCGGTCGCCAGCACCACGCCCCACTCGCCGGTGCCGCAGCCGTAGTCGAGCGCGCGCACGCCCTCCACCGGCTCCTCGAAAAGCCTCTCGAAGGCGCGATGGTAGAGCCGCCGGCGTTCAAAAAAGCCGCTGCCTGGCCGGTCGAACTCCGCATGGAAGATCGCGCGGCTCAGCCGCAGGTCGTCGTCGCTGGCGGCGCCCCGCTCAGCATAGACCGAGTCGTAAAAGCGCCGCTCGGCATCGACCTCGATGCTCATCCCCAAAAACCTAGAATTCCCAGCGCAGCGCCAGCTGGATCTGCCGCGCGGGCGTCGCCGTCGAGGTAATCCGGCCGGCCGAGCCGACGCGTCCGCCCTGCGCGGTGAACAGTTCCTGGCCCGACGGAACCTGGAAGTTGGCTTCGTTGGTCAAATTGAAGATCTCGGCGCGGAAGTTGATCGCCTGACGCTCGGTCAGAGCGAAGCGCTTGTGGATGCCCACGTCGACAGTGAACAGCGCCGGGCCGCGCAGCGTTCCGCGGCCAAGCGTACCCAGGAAGCCGGGCGCGGGCAGCGAGAACGCCGTCGGATCGAAATACTGGTCCGGGCCGCCGAGAACGAGGTCGCCGCTGGTGCGGGCCAAGTCCGGCCGCTGCCCGGTATCGCCAAAGCCGGTCAGCAGGCGCGCCTGGTCGAATCCGACGCTCGGCGCAAACGGGTTGCCCGACTGCAATTGGCTCAGCGCATGCGCCTCCCAGCCGCCCAGGAGCCACCGCATGGGGGTGTCGTTCAGCTTCGGCAACAGGTACGAAACACTGCCGGCGAACACATGCCGCAGGTCGAAGTCCGACAGGCCGCGATTGAGCCGGTAGTCGGGCGTGGTCGGCACCTGGTCGCTGGCTTCGAAATCGTTGAAGGTCGAGTTCGACGACTCGTCGATTGACTTCGAGAACGAGTACTTCACCTGATAGCGCAGATTGCGGTCCATACGGCGCTCGAGCGACGCCGTCACGCCGTGATAGAAGCTGTTGAATTGGCTGCGCCGCAGGCCGATGCGCGAGAATGCCGGGTTCAGCCGCGGGGCGTCGGCGGGGAAGAACCAGCGGCCGTCGGGAAGCTGCTCGGGGATCGGCGTATTGAAGTTGCCCACCTGCCCCATCAGGTGCAGGCCGCGCATGCCCGAATAGCCCAGCCGCGCCACCGTCCGGCGGCCGACCTGCTGCTCGACGTTCAACTGCCAGCGCCACACCTTCGGCTGCTCGAGGCCGTAGTCCAGCCCGTCGATCGACGACGACGGCGTGCGGCCGGCGGCGGCGTTCAAGATGTCAGGAAAGCCGGGCCGCCCGAACACCAGGATGCGCGTGTAGAACGGCGGGGTGCGGACGCCGGCGATGGTCAGCTCGCGGCTGCCCAACAGGTCATAGAACAGTCCGGCGCCGGCGCGAATGACGGTCCGGCTGTCGCCAAACGGCGACCAGGCCAGTCCGGCGCGCGGCGCGAAATTCGTCCACGACGGGTTGTCATAGAGCGGGCCGCCGATCGTCGGCGCGGTATCGCGGTACAGATCAACCAGCGTGGCGACCTTGCCGTCGGCCTCCACCGGAGTCGAGGCCGCTTCCCAGCGCATACCCAGGCTCAAGTTGAGGTTCGACAGCAGCCGGATCTCGTCCTCGACGAAGAAGTAGGGCTGGTAGTAGGTCCACAGCCGCGCGGTGTCCGAAGACGGGTCGGCCACCTCGGCAATGTTCGGCGCGCCGGTGATGAGGTTGCGCAGCGAGTTGAAGGTGTAGCTGCCCACAAAGCTCAGATCGGAGTTCTGGTTGAAGCGGACGCGATCAAACCCCGCTCCGGCCTTGACCCAGTGCCGGCCGGTCTGCCAACTCAGATCCCCGCCCATCTGGAGACTGTTGAGAGCGAACGTCCGCGGCCTCGCGCGCGCCTGGAAGCCGCCGAAGTCCGAAAGCCCGGTCACCGTCATGGTGCCCAGCGGCTGCCCCTCGACGAATGACAAATCAGGCGAGATGTCGCCGCGAATGTCGGTTGTCTCGGCGTTGTTCACGCGGCTGTAGGCGACCCGCATGTCAAAAATCGCCCGCGGGCTCAAGATCGTCTGCAGCTCGGAGGAGAAGAAGTGGTTGCGCGAGCCGAGTTGGAACGTCCAGATGCCCATGTCCTCGGGCTCGCGGTTGAGAGCGTCGCTGAAGGTGTAGCGCGTCGCCAGCCGCATGTTCTCCGAGATCTGCACGTCCACCTTGCCGGAGAGGAAATCCTCATCGGTGCTGCTCGACGCCTGCCGTTGGGACTCGGCCGTCCCGTCGCCGAATTCGCGGCCGTTGGGAACCGGATAGAGATTCAGGTACGGCTGCGCTGACGGCGCCACCGGGACCCGCTCAACGCCGCCGTCGGGGCCGGGCAGAATGCCCTGGCGCGCATCCAACGTCGGCACCGTCGGCCGCAAAGTGCGTCCCAGACGCTGGCGCAGCCCTTCGTAGTTGGCCAGGAACCAGACGCGGTTCTTGGCCACCGGGCCGGAGACCACCCCGCCGAACTGGTTGCGGCGCAGCGGCGGGATCGGGTCGTTCGGCGAATCGAAGAAGTTCTTCGTGTCGAGCGAGCTGTTGCGGAAGTACTCGTACAGGGCGCCATGGAACTGGTTGACGCCCGAGGCCGACACGGCTTCGAACAAGCCGCCGGCGGTGCGTCCGTACTGCGCGCTGTAAGGATTGGCGACCATATGGATCTCGCGCACGGTCTCGAGCCCGAGCACGGACCCGGCCGCGCTCGAAGGCATTGCCTTGGTGGCGTCGTTCACCCACACGCCGTCGATCTGGAAGCCGTTCTGGTTGGGCCGCGCTCCGTTGACCGAGATCTGCAAGCCCAGCCCCTGCGCCAATCCAGTCCGAGCGGCGGGCGGCGCGGTGGCGCCGGGTTCGAGGATCGACAGCTCGAACAGATCCCTGCCGTTGAGCGGCAAGGAGTCCAACTTGTCCTTGTCGACCAGTCCGCCCCAGTCCGAGGCGCGCGTACTCAGCGGCGCGGCGTCTCCTACGACGACGATCTCCTGCTGCTGGGCGCCGATTTCGAGCGAAAAATCGAGCTGCGCGGCGCGTCCGGCCGACAGGTCGATCCCTTCGCGGATGATGGTCTGAAAATTCTCGGCCTGCACGCTTACGCGGTAGTCGCCCGGCGGCAGCTCGATGGCGCGGAACGAGCCGCTTGCGTCGGTGCTCAGTGAACGCTGCACGACGCCGCCTTGATGTTCGATGCGGACCGCTGCGCCGACGATGACGGCTCCGCCGGGGTCGCGGACGACGCCTTCAATCGAGCCCTCCGTCTGGGCGGCGGCCGCCGTGGAGAAGAGTAAGGCGGCGAGGGTGAGTGCAAAAAGATGACGCATGAGCAGAACGACGTGGGCCTGTAATGAGCCTCGCTCCCCTAAGACGACTCCGAAGGCGCTGTGGTAACGGCTGACACGCCTCCCAGGGCGCGCCCCAGCGAGCAAGCCTCTCATTGTAGGACTTCCCGCCCGCCGGGCGGCGATAATCAAAGCGGGGTCCGTCCGGCCCCTCCCACCACATGGCCCCGACTCCCACCGAAGCCCCCGAGGCTGACGCGACGCCACAACCTTCTTTGTGGCGGGCGATTGCGGCCTCGTTGCGGGGCCGGCGCGAGAACTATACGACCCTGCCGCTGCCGCGAGCGGTGATGCTGCTGGCGGCGCCGATGGCGCTCGAGCTTCTCATGGAGTCGACCTTCGGGCTGGTCGACATCTATTTCGTCGGCAAGCTCGGCCCTGAGCAGGTGGCGGCGGTCGGACTCACAGGCTCGGCAATCATCCTGATCTTCGCCGTCGCCCTGGGCCTGAGCATCGGGACCAGCGCCATCGTCTCGCGCCGCATCGGCGAGGGAGACCCCGAAGGCGCCGCCGTGGCGGCCGTCCAGGCGCTGATCGCGGCTGCGCTGATTTCGCTCCCGCTGAGCCTGATCGGCGCACTGCTGGCGCCGCGCGTGCTCGGCTGGATGGGCGGATCGGCCGACGTGGTCGCGGTAGGAACGCCCTACACGGCGATGATGTTCGGCGGCTCGATCACCATCTTCCTGCTGTTTCTCAACAACGCCATCTTCCGCGGGGCCGGCGACGCCGCCATCGCCATGCGGGCGCTGTGGCTGGCGAACCTGCTCAACATGATCCTCGACCCCTGCCTGATCTTTGGGCTGGGACCGTTCCCGGAGTGGGGACTCTTCGGCGCAGCCGTCGCCACCACCATCGGGCGCGGCTGCGGCGTTCTGTTCCAGTTCTGGGCGCTGCAAACCGGCGACCGCAACATCCGGCTGGGTCTGCGCCATCTACGCTTCGACGCGGCGGTCATGCGGCCGATGCTCAAGATCTCCGCCAACGGCATGCTGCAGTATCTGGTCGGTACGGCGAGCTGGCTCGGCATCATGCGCATCGTGGCGATGTTCGGCGATGTCACGCTGGCCGGCTACACGATCGCGCTGCGGCTGATCCACTTCGCCATCCTGCCGAGCTGGGGCGTCAGCCAGGCCGCGGCCACACTGGTCGGCCAGAACCTGGGCGCCAAACGGCCGGAACGCGCCGAAAAAGCAGTTTGGCTCACCGCCCGCTACAACCTGATCATGCTCGGCACGATGGCCGTCATTTTTTGGGTTCTGGCGCAACCGCTGGTGAGCATCTTCACCGACCATGGCCCTACGCTCGAGGCGGGCGTGCTGGCGCTGCAAGTCTCGAGCTTCGCCTATTGCTTCTCCGCCTTCTCGATGGTCTTCGGGCAGGCGTTCAACGGCGCGGGCGACACCTGGACGCCTACCAAGCTCAACTTCTTTGTGATGTGGCTTTGGCAGTTGCCGCTTGCCTACGGCCTGGGACACACGCTCGGCTATGGGCTCGCCGGGGTGCTCGTGGGCGTGGTGATCTCGATGGCGACTTGGGCCCTGATCGGCGGAATCCTCTTCCACCGCGGGGCGTGGAAGCACAAGAATGTCTAGCGATAATCAGGGCCGGGCCCGCTGCACCCCGAGCTTCCGCTCGAGGTCCGATTTCGTCTGCAGCAGCCGAAGCGCCTCGACGCGGTTGCCGCCACGCTCGGCCTCAACAATCTCCCGCCGCACGGCCCGGTACCGCTTCTCCCAGCCTTGGCGCACAATCGCCGCCAGGGCGTGGCGGCCCTGCTCGATCGAAAACGGTTGGCGATCGCGGTCGAAAACGATCTGCGAAACCGTCTCACGGTCGCGCTGATCGAGCCGCCCTTCCACGGCGCTGAACTCAAAGGCCTCGCCGCTCTCGGCCGCCGCCAGCATCGCCTGAAAGATGCCCGCGGCGGCGGACTGCTGCTCGCGAGTGGCCTCGGCGGCCTGCGCCAGCATCTCATCCCGCGCTTCGGGGGAGTCGAGAAACAGCTCGAGCAGCAACCGCTCGCTGTGCCCCAGCGGATGCTTCACCGCCGGCGCCGTCGCCGAGCGTCCGCGATTGGTCGACGAGCGCCGGAACTCTTCGAGAATCAGACCGGAACTCACGCCCAGCCGCTCAGCGATGTCGTTGGCCACCGCCGCCCGCTGGATCTTGTCCGGCAGCAGGTGGATCGAGGGCTTGAGGAACTCGAAGGCCTCGACCCGGCCCTCGGCGGTCGACAAGTCGAACTTGCCGCGCGCCCGGTCCGCCAGCCAGACGGAAAAGTTGCGGGCCTGGTCCAGTTGCTTGCGGTAAGCCTCGGCGCCATGTTGACGGCAATAGTCGTCGGGATCCAGACCGCCGGGCAACTCGAGGACTTTCACATGGAAGTTCTCTTCGAGCAGCACCTGCAGCGACTTCTCGACCGCGCTTTGCCCGGCCGAATCGGAGTCGAAGTTGACGACCGCCGTATCCACCAGCCGCCGCAGGATGCGCACCTGCTGCTGGGTCAGCGCGGTCCCGCAGGTCGCCACCACTTCGCCGACGCCCGCCCCCGCGACCCCGATCACGTCCATGTAGCCTTCGGCGAGCACCACGCGGTTTTCGCGGTGCATCGCCTCGCGTGCGTTGTGCAGGTTGTAGAGCACCGAGCTTTTCTTGTAGATCGCCGTCTCGGGCGAGTTCAGGTATTTGGGCTGCTGATCGTCGCGCAGCGCCCGCGCACCAAAGCCGATGATCTTGCCGGTCTGGTTGGAGATGGGGAAGGTCACGCGGTCGCGGAAACGGTCGTAGTAGCCGGGGCGGTCCTCGGGAACGCCGACCAGTCCCGACGCCGGCAGCGCGTCTTCGGGAATACCCTGCTGCTGGAGCAGTCCGACCAAGCGGTTGCCCGCCGGCGCGTAGCCGATGCCAAAGGCCTGGATCGTCTCGTCGGAGAGGCTGCGCCGACGCAGATACGCCAGCGCCTCCTTGCCCGCGGCCTCGAACAACTGCCGGGCGAAGAATTGCTGCGCGATCTCGTGGGCGCGCAACATGGCCTCGCGGAGTGCGGCGTCCTTGTCGGACTCCGCCACGTCTCGCCGCTGCGGTATCGGAATGCCGTGCTGCTCAGCGAGTTGGGTCAAGGCCTCATAGAAGCTCAACCCCGAGTAGTCCATCAGGAAGTTGAAGACGTCGCCGCCCTTACCGCACCCGAAGCACTTGAAGATCTGCATCCGGGCGTGGACGGAGAACGAGGGAGATTTTTCGGAATGGAACGGGCACAGGCCGACGAAGCGCTCCGGGCCGGACTTTTTCAGGCGCACGTAGTCGCCGACCACGCGAACGATGTCGACCGAGCCCTTGACCTGCTGCGCAAAATCCAGCGCCACGGCTCTACCTCATTCCTTTTTGGCGGCCAGCAACCCATCCACCGAGTAGCGTCCGCCGCCATGAGCCCAAAGGAACAGGAAGACAAAGCAATAGAGCGCCGCCAACTCGCCGCCATTGAGCAGCGGATGCAACCCTTCGAGGAGACCCCTTTCGGCCACGGCATCCGGAACATGGAATTGCCAGAAGGCCACCGCCATCATGCCGGAGCAGACGAAAGCCGCCCAGCGCGTCTTGAAGCCGAACAGGATCATCAAACCGCCGACCAGCTCGATGACGCCTCCGAACCCGATCTGCGTGGTGAGATCAGCCGGGCTGCGCCCCCAGAGCCCGAAAACCTTCTGGGCGCCGTGGGGGAAAAACATCAGGCCGGCTGCGATCCGCAGGGCGGCGTGGGTGATGGCTTGCCAATTCATGGACGCCACTTCACTCTAGCGCGTCGGCCCTATGCCAGCTTCAGCAGCCGGTCCACGCGCTTGCCCACATCGTCGAGGTAGGCGCGGTCGCCGCCCTTGAGCTCGACCGTGGCTTCGCCCTCGTAGCCGACTTCGTCGAGGGCCTTGCGAATCTCGGGCCAGTTCACGTCGCCCTCTCCCAAGTTCACGAAGCCGTCGCTGCGCGTGTAGTCCTTCAGATGCACCTTCGCCAGCCGCGAGCCGATCTGGCGAATCCAGTGTTGCGGCACGCCGTAGTGCACCACGTTGCCGACGTCGAAATACGCCTTCACCAGCGGATGATTGAACTCGTCGATGTACTGGCAGAAATCGCGCGCGGTGAGCAGGAACTTGTTCCAGACCTCCTCGATCGCCACCACGACTTCATGCTTTTCCGCGACCGGCAGGATCCGCTCCCGGATGACGGCCTGCGAACGCTCCCAGGCCTGCTCATACGTGGTGTCGTCGCGCACGACCGCCGGCACCAGCAAGACCGTGTCGGCGCCGTAGAGCTTGGCCTGCTCGAGCGAAGCTTCCATGCCGGCGACGCTCGAGTCGACCTCGGCCGGGTTGGGCGAGGAGAGCGGGAACTGCCAGTGCGCCTGGTTCATCACCGAATGGATCCGCAGGCCGGCCGCCTGCGCCGCGGCATGAATTTTTTCCGCCTCGGCCGGGTCGTCCACCGTGCGCGCCTCCATGGCCGGGAAGCCGATGTCGACGCACATGCGGAAGTTGTCCTCATAGGACGCCTCCGCCGGCAGCATCGAAATCAGCATCGAGCGCGTGATCTTGGCGCCGGTGGCGGCGTCGGAAGGGGTGTGGGAGCAGGCGGCGGCCGTCAAAGCAGCCGCGCCGGCGAACAGATCGCGTCGCGAGAGCATGGCGCCCTCAATTCTAGCCCGGATCGTCTACAGCCACAGCAAAGCTTCGTCGCGATCGCTGGTCACCAGCATGGCCGAGCCGCCGCCGCGCACGATGTTCTGGGCAAAACGGTTGATCTGGTCGGGGGGGAACAGCACCGCCAAGCGCACGCCCCGGAGCTTCTCGAGAATATACCCGCCCAAGACATAGCGCTCGTATTCGAGGACGCGACCGTCGATCTCGATCGACAAGCAGTCCACCAGGACCCGACCGGAGGAATGTTCTTCGCATTCCACGGCCGCGCGATCGATCAGAGACTTCGCCTTCTGAAGGCTCCATTGGCCCGTCGCCGTGAGGGTGAGCAAGCCATCCCGATGCTCGACCTGAATCTCGAAATCCATGGGCGGCTCTGCGGAATGGGGTCACTATAGCTCAATCCGCGGCCGGCGGCAGTTGACCGAACCCTTCGTGCATGGCCGTCTCGATGCGGTCGCTGATCTTCTGCTGGCTCAGCTCCGCGGCGACGCGGATGGCGTTCTTGATGGCGTTGGAGTTGGAGCGGCCGTGGCAGATCAAGCAGATGCCCTTGAGCCCCAGCAGCGGAGCGCCGCCGTACTCGGTGTAATCGACGCGCTTGCGAAAATCCTCAAAGGCGTTTTTGGCCAGCACATAGCCGATCTTGCGCTGCAAGGTCTTCTCGAGCGACTCCTTGAGAATCTGCCGGATCGCCGCCACCAGCCCTTCGCTGACCTTCAGCGCCACATTGCCGATGAAGCCGTCGCAGACAATCACGTCGGCGGCGCCGCTGTAGAGGTCCTGCCCCTCGACATTGCCGATGAAGTTGATCGGCAGTTCCTTGAGCAGCGGCGTGGTCAGCTTGGTCAACTCGTTGCCCTTGTGCTCCTCCTCGCCGATCGAGAGGATGCCCACGCGCGGCGCGGAGCAGTGGCAGATGATCTTCGAGTAGATCTCGCCCATCAGCGCGAACTGCGCCAGCATCTCCGGCGTACAGTCGACATTGGCGCCGACATCCATCAGCACCGACCAGGTTTGATCGAGAGTCGGGAAGACCTGCGCCAGCGCCGGACGTTTGACGCCGGGCACGAGCCCGAGCACGGTCTTGGCGATGGCCATGCAGGCGCCGGTATTGCCGGCCGAAACCAGCCCCTGCGCCCGCCCTTCGCGCACCGCGCGGGCGGCGACGCGGATCGACGCGTCGCGCTTGTTGCGCAACGCCGACGACGCCGAGTCGTCCATCGTGATCACTTCCGAGGCGTGGAGGATCTCAATGGGCAACGAGCCCAGGCTGCGCTTCTCGAGTTCGGCGCGCAACAAGTCCTCCGGGCCCGCCAGAAGTACGCGCACGTTGTATTGCGAAACGGCGTCGATAGCGCCTTCGACTTCCGTCGCAGGACAGCTATCGCTGCCCATCGCATCCACTGCAATGGTGACCTTGTCAGGCAAAGCTCGAGACCCGTCCCCGCAGAATCCGAATCAGTTTCGCTGATTTCGTTGAGCGAGCGCTAGCTGCGACCTATTCGGTCTCGACTTCGATGACTTCTTTGTCGCGGTAGTAGCCGCACTCGAGGCAGACGCGGTGCGGCAACCTGTCGGCTCCGCAGCGCTGGCACGTCGTCGTCGACTTCGTCGTCAGAAAATCGTTGGCGCGACGTTTGGAGGTGCGGGCCCTCGAATGGCGGCGTTTTGGGTTCGGCATGGATGTCTCGACCGTCCTTCGGTTCTTTTCGTCCTAGTTACGCTTCAGCTTCTCGAGCGATTCCCAGCGCGGATCGACCGGGCGATCCGTACAGGAGCACTCTCCCTCATTCCGATTGGCCCCGCACTGCACACAAATGCCGCGACAATCTTCACGACAAAGCGGCCGCATCGGCAACCACAACTGCAACTGCTCGGCTACGACTTCCGACAGCAGCACGCCGCCGTCTTCATAGAAACCGTAGTCGAGATCGTCTCCGCTGACCGCCGTCTCTTCACTCGCCGCGATCATCTCGATCGGGTAGAAGTACAAATCGAACGGCTGGTCGGCCCGGAGTTCAAAAGTCGTCAAACACCGTCCGCACTCGCCTTCGATCCGGCCTTCGAGTTGCCCGCGAACCCGGATCGTCCGCGACCCGTTTGGATCGAGCAACTCCGCCCGACCCTCGGCGCGCAATTCACTCACCGGATTCCAAGGTTCCGGCAGTTGCAGCGCGCTGGGGGCGAAGGAGAGGTCGAACTCGACCGGCCGACGTTCCAGTTCGCGAACGTCGAATCTGAGATCGTTCTTCACGCGAGAGCGATAACCCTATGATTATACGCTGCCGAGAAGCCGATGCCTAGTCCCCGCCGAAAAGCCGACGAGGAACCGGCGCTCCGCGACCGAGCCGGTGAGCTACGATAGCCCACGTGAGACTTCCGCTCCTTTTGCTCCTGGCGCCGCTGGCGCTGGCCGCGCAGACGCATCTTGGCAGGTCGCTCGACCAGTGGCGGATGCAGCTCGGCGCCGACAACCGCGTCGAGCGGCTGCTGGCGGCGCGCTCGCTGGGCGAGATGGCGATCGCCGGAGACGCAGGAGCCAGTGAGGCGATTTTCGCCGCGCTCGACCATGAGGACTCCGGCGTCCGCTACTGGGCCGCCGTCGCAACCGGGGAGATGGGCGAGTCCGCGCGTCCGGCCGCAGACCAGCTCGAAGCGAAGCTGCAAGACCCCGCCCCGGAGGTCCGCGTCTGGGCCGCTTACGCCGTGGTCCAACTCGGCCGCCCGGACCTGGGCCTGCAGACGCTGATCGAGCAGATGAGCAACCCCGAGCAGGGCGCGCGGCTGCAGGCCGTCACCGCGCTTGACCAGTTGGGCCAAGCCGCGGCGCCGGCGATCCCCGAACTCGCGGAAGCCGTCGACGACAGCTTCGACTACGTTCAACGCATCGCCCGCCACGCTCTGTGGACGCTCGGACAACGCCCCTGCCCCTACCAGGAATGCCCGTAGGCTGGCATATCGATATTCATCGCGCGCTCTGATATCCTGGTCGCCGATGCACGCTCGCCGCCTTCTCCTCGTCCTCGCAGCCTTGTCTTTGGCCTGCTCGCCCAGCGCGCAGGAAGCGCCTCCGGAGGAAGCCGCCGCACCCAAGGCGCAGGTCAGCGTCGAGCGCACCTACATCTACCCGGAGCAGTTCGCGCCCGGCAAGTCGTACACGCCCGCGGTGCTCGCCGGCGACCGCCTCTATCTGGCGGGCATGATCGACCTCGACCCGAAAACCGGCGAGCAGCCCGAAGGCATCGAGGCGCAAACCCGCATGGCCATGGATTCGATCGGCCACGTCCTCAAGCAGGCCGGCATGACCTATTCCAACCTGGTCTCCTGCCACGTCATGCTCGACGACATGGAGAATTACAAGGCGATGAACGAGGTCTACGGCTCCTACTACGAAGAGGGCAAATACCCAGCGCGCACCACGCTCGAGATGCCTTCGCTGGTGGCCGGCGCCCACGTCGAGATCAGCTGCATCGGGTACCGAAAGGCCGACGAGATCAAGTACGTCCATGCCGCCGAGGGAACCACGCCGCCGGCGATGGGTCCGTACTCGCAGGGCGTGCTCGCCGGCGGCGTGCTCTATCTCTCCGGCCAGGGCGGGCGCAACCCCGAGACGAACGAGGTGGCCGAGGACGTCGCCGAGCAGACCGACCAGACGCTCAAGACCATCAGCGAAGTGCTCAAGGCCGCCGAGATGGATTTCTCGAACGTCGTCTTCACCAACGTCTACTACCTGGGACCGGAGAACCGCAGCACGGTCGACGAGCGCTACATGCAGCCGTTCATGGACGGCGGCGCTCCCAGCCGCGGCGCCTTCTGCCTGTCGCGCCTGCCGGGCACGATCAGCGTGGAGATCACCTTCATCGCCTCCGAAGACAAATACATCACGCGGCTGCACCCGCATGACGCCCAACCCGGCTCGACCGCCTCGCCTGCAAGCCTGACCGGCGACACGCTCTACACCTCGGCCTACGCCGCCCCGGACGCGGGCGAAAGCCTCGAGGCGCAGATGCGCGCGATCCTCGAAGAACAAAAAGCGCGTCTGGCGCTGGCTGCGATGGATTTCTCGAACGTCGTCGACGCCAAGGTCTATCTGGCTGACTCGGGCGACTTCCAGGCCATGGACGCGCTGTTCAAGGAGTACTTCCCCAACAATCCGCCGGCGCGGACGACGGTGGGCGTGCGCGAGGAAGGCGACCGCGCGGGAACGAAGCTCGAGATCGCCTTGATCGCGGTGAAGTAGCTCACACCTTCGCCGCAACAACAGCCGCCGCGAGCGCCTCGTCCTGATCCTCGAACACCGTTCGCATGTCCAAAAGCAGCGCGCCTTCCGACACCCGTGCGATCACCGCCGGCTCGCCCGCCCGCAGCCTGCGCTCGACGGCAGCCGTCGAGACGCCCTCGGCCCTCAGACGAACCAGCCGCGTCGGCAGCGTTTGCGCCGGCGTCGAGCCGCCGCCGAGCAGCGACTCGCCGTCGATGACCTCGCCGCCTAGCTTGTTGGACAGCGCCCGGGCCCGCGCGTCGATCGCCTCGACGCTCATCCGCGCCATGCGCAGCGCCGGGATTTCGTCGTAACGTTCGAGCAGAAACTCCCGCAGCGTCGCCTCCAGCGCCGCGTAGATCACCTTGTCCGCCCGCAGCGCCCGGAATAGCGGGTTGCGCCGCACCCGCTCCACCAGCTCCGGACGCCCGGCGATGATCCCTGCCTGCGGCCCCCCCAGCAGCTTGTCGCCGCTGAACGTCGCCAGCGAAACTCCCGCCGCCAGACTCGCCCCCACCGGCGGCTCGTCGGCGATCCCCTGTTCGCCCAGATCCCACAGGCTGCCGCTGCCCAAATCCTCCACCAGCGGCAGGTCATACTCGGCGGCCAGACGCGCCAGTTCGACCAGTTCGGGCCGCCCCGCAAACCCTTCGATGCGGAAGTTGCTGGGGTGGACGCGTAACAGCAGCTTCGTCTCGGGCCCGATTGCGCCGCGATAGTCGTCGAGCCGCGTCTTGTTCGTCGCGCCGACCTCGCGCAGCTTCGTCCCGCTGCGTTCGAGGATTTCCGGGATGCGGAAGCCGTCGCCGATCTCGATCAGCTCGCCGCGCGAGACGATCGTCTCGCCGCCCGCGCCCAACTCGTGCAAGACCAGGTAGATCGCCGAGGCGTTGTTGTTGACGACGATCGCCGGCGCGCCGAGAATACGCTCGAGCAGCAGACCGGCGTGGACGTCCCGCCGTCCGCGTCGCCCGGCGGCCAGATCGTACTCGAGGTTCGAATAGCGGCCGGCGGTCCGCGCGATCGCCTCCACCGCGGCCCCAGCCAGCGGAGCGCGCCCCAGGTTGGTGTGCAGGATCACGCCCGACGCGTTGATCACGGCCCGGAGCGACGGCCGCCGCCAGGCCTCCAGCCGGCGCCGCGCTCGCTCGACCGCGTCCGGTGCGCAAAGTCCCCGCCCGGCGCGAATCTCCCCGCGCATCTCTTCGATGGCAGCGCGCGCTTCGTCGCGTGCCAACGCGTGCGGGACGGCCAGCGCCCCCAGCGCCGAGAGAACTTCGTCGACCGAGGGCAACGCACGGTAAAGTTCAACGTCGGCAGGCACGTCCCGATTCTAGCGCCGGGGAAAATCCGCTGATTTCTCGAAACCATCACCCTGTATCTGGTATTCGTACCCAAGGCCTTGTCCACAGTTTGGGGTATGCTTGACTGACAGGCGCATCCGATTTAATCTCGGAGCCAAACCCTCTCGTGAGTCTGCGCTTTTCCACCCTCGGCAGCGGCAGCAGCGGCAACGCAGCGTTCGTCGCCACTGACAACGTGCGCGTGCTCGTCGACGCCGGCTTCAGCTACCGCGCGCTGACCAAGCGGCTGGCGGAGATCGGCGAAGACATCGAGTCCATCGACGCCGTGCTGATCTCGCACGAGCACTCCGACCACTGCAAAGGCCTCGTCACGATGGCCAAGCGGCGAAAAATCCCGTTCTACATGACGGAGATGACAGCCGACGCGCTCGACTGGGGCGGGGTCGAGCCTCGGATCGAGCTCTTTCCGGCCGGTTCGCGCCTGTCGATCGGCGATCTCGAGATCGACACCTTCACCATCCCGCACGACGCCGCCGACCCGGTCGGCTTCTGCCTGCGCACCAACGGTTTCAAGCTCGGACTGGTGACGGATCTGGGCTATATGACGGCCTCGATCAAGCACCGCATCCTGGGCTGCGACCTGCTGCTGCTCGAGTCCAACCACGACCTCGAGATGCTCAAGGTCGGCCCCTACCCCTGGTCGGTCAAGCAGCGCGTGATGAGCCGCGTGGGGCACCTGTCGAACCAAGCCGTCGGGGATTTTTTGGCGAGCGACTTCGATCGCGTCGCGCGGACGATCATCCTGGCGCACCTGAGCGGCAACAACAACCATCCCGAGATCGCCCGCATGTTCGCCGAGCAGGCGCTCGAACGCGCCGGCGCCGTGGATACGCGCCTGCTGGTGGCGGCCCAGGACGGGCCGAGCGAGGTTTTCGAGTTTTGATCGCACGTTACACACGCCCGGAGATGGGGCGCATCTGGTCCGAAGAGAACCGCTTTCGGCAGTGGCTCGAGGTGGAACTCGCCGCCTCGGAGGCGTTGGCGGAGATCGGCGAAGTTCCGGCCGAGGCCGCCGCCGCGCTGCGCGCCCACGCCGACTTCGACGTCCCGCGCATCCACGACGTCGAGCGCGAAGTACGCCACGACGTCATCGCCTTCACCACCGCGGTGGCCGAGAAGATGGCCGAAGCCGGCGCCGGCGAGCACTCCCGCTGGCTGCACTATGGGCTCACGTCGAACGACGTGGTCGACACCGCCCAGGCGCTGCTGATCCAGCAGGCGTCCGAGCCAATCGCCGCCGGCCTGGAAGACCTGCGGCAGGCGCTGCACGAGCGCGCGCACGAGTTCCAACACACCGTCATCGTCGGCCGCACGCATGGCGTCCACGCCGAGCCGACCACATTCGGTCTGGTGCTGGCGAATTTCTACGCCGAGACCAAGCGCAACATCGACCGCTTCCTCGAAGCGCGCGAGCAGATTCGCGTCGGGAAGATCTCCGGCGCGGTCGGCACCTTCGCCCACATCAGCCCCGCCGCCGAGGAGAAGATCTGCGAACGGCTGGGCCTGAAGGCCGCGCCGATCTCCACCCAGGTCATCCAGCGCGACCGGCATGCGCACTACGTCTCCACGCTCGCTCTGATCGCGGCGACCTGCGAGAAGATCGCGCTCGAGGTCCGGCACCTGCAGCGCACCGAGGTGCGCGAAGCCCAGGAGTATTTCTCGAAATCCCAAAAGGGTTCCTCGGCGATGCCGCACAAGAAGAACCCGATCACCTCCGAGCAGATCTGCGGCCTGGCGCGCGTGGTGCGCTCGAACGCCCAAGCGGCATTCGAGAACATCGCGCTGTGGCATGAACGTGATATTTCACACTCTTCGGTCGAACGCGTCATCCTACCCGATTCGACGATCCTGGTCGAGTACCTGCTGGCCAAGACCACCGATCTGGTGCGCCGGCTGATCGTCTACCCCGAGCGCATGCAGCGCAACCTCGAAGTCGGCGGCGGGCTGATCTATTCCGGCCAGCTCCTGCTCGAGCTCGCCTCCCGCGGCGTACTGCGTGAAATCGCCTATCGCTGGGTGCAGCGCAACGCGCTCGAAGCCTGGGAACAGGACGGCAATTTTCGCTCCCTGGTCGAAAACGATCCCGACATCAGCGGCATTCTCGAACCCGCCGACTACGAGAAAGCGTTTTCGCTCGACCACCAACTGCGGCACGTCGATGCGATCTTCGCCCGCGTTTTCAACGACTAGACAGCGAACTCGTCGTTAAAAAACATCTCCCGCCAAGGTCGACGGCCTGGCGGGATTTCCTTTTGAATGGGTCCGAGGTTACACTGATGTGAAAGCTGTATCCCATCAGATACGAATTCGCTTGTCGGATGAAGTCATCGGGGATACTCTTGACCAAAGCGCCCAAAACCATGAGTTCCGTTACTACGATCCGAGCTTCCGCCGAGCCTTTTGGCGTTGGGGGAGCGGTCCGCGTCCTGCTCGCCTCTGATCGCGTCACAGCGCGACTAACACTGGAAGCAGTCCTGGAAAAAGGCGGCTACTGCGTGGAGTCGGCGGTTTCCGCAGCCGACGCCATGGAGCGCATGGAGTCTCAACCTTACGACTTGGTGCTGTGCGATTTGGAAAGCGATTGCAGCGAGCTGCGGCGTTTCGCCGAAAGGCAGCCGTACCGGCCGGCCACGGCCACGCTGCACGTCAGCCATGACCATTGCGCAGAGGGCGATTCCCACCAAGTGCTCATCGAACCGGTGGATGTGCCCCAGCTGTTGACGCAGATCGCCGACTTGGTCGCCAACCGCGCCTACGGACGTTCGGCTCGCGCCTCTGCGTTGAGCGGCCGCCAGACCGCCTGAATCCGTTTCCCGTTGACCTGCCCGCCGTGTGGCTGTCTAATGGCGGCATGCGGAAGTTTTGGATCTCGTCAGCGGCGATGCTCTTCCTCGCAGCGGGCCTTGCGCCGGGGCGCGTCGTCCACCTCGAAATCACCGAGCGACGGCCCGCGCTGGACGGCCGCGCCTTCGGCCTGTCCGGACCTTACGAAGTCGTCAAAGGCTCGGCGCACTTCGCCGTCGAGCGTGACAGCCCCGCCAATCAGACCATCACCGACCTCAAGCTCGCCCCGGCGAACCGCCACGGCGAAGTCGAGTTCACCGCCGACATCTACCTGCTCAAGCCCGTCGACGTCGAGCGCGGCAATGGGACGGCCCTGCTCGAAATCAACAACCGCGGCCGCAAAGGCATGCTGTCGATGTTCAACCGCGCGGCGGGCTCGCTGGACCCGTCCGCGCCCGAACACTTCGGCGACGGGCTGCTCATGGAGCAGGGCTACACGCTGGTCTGGGTCGGCTGGCAGCACGATCCGCCCATGACGGACGACCTGATGCATCTGTTTCCGGCGGTCGCGAAAGGTCGCGACGGCGAGCCGATCCGGGGGCTGGCGCGCGCGGACTTCGTCAAGACCGACCGCGAGTTCTCGCACTCACTCGCCGACCGCGACCATATCCCTTACCCGGTCGCCGACCCCGACTCGCCGGAAAACGTGCTGACCGTGCGCGACGACGTCGAATCGCCCCGCCGCGTGATTCCGCGCGAAAAGTGGCGCTTCGCCCGCATGGAAGACGGCAAGCCGACGCCTGACGCCGGCCGCGTCTGGCTCGAGGGCGGCTTTGAGCCGGGCAAGATCTACGAGGTCGTCTATGTGGTCGAAGACCCGCCGCTGGTGGGTTTGGGCCCGACGGCCGTGCGCGACTTCATCTCCTATCTCAAGTACGAGTCGAGCGAAGCCCTCGGCGTCGAGCCGGGTTCGATCGAGCAGGCGATCGGCTTCGGCACCTCGCAGAGCGGTCGCTTCTTGCGGACGTTCCTCTACTACGGCTTCAACGAAGATGAGCAGGGCCGCAAGGTCTTTGACGGGGTGCTCGCGCACGTCGCCGGCGGCGGGCGCGGCAGCTTCAACCTGCGCTTTGCGCAGCCCTCGCGCGACGCCCACCCTTTCCTGAACTTCTTCTACCCCACCGACATTTTTCCGTTCACCGACATCGTCCAGAAGGACGCGAAAACCGGCTGGGAAGACGGGCTGCTGGCGCGCTATGAAGATCGCCCGGAGCTGCTGCCGAAGATTTTCTACACGAACTCCTCGTATGAGTACTGGGGCCGGGCGGCCTCGCTGATCCACACCACGATTGACGGCCGCAGCGACGCCGAAATCCCGGAAAACGTACGCATCTACCACATCGCCGGCACCCAACACGGCCCGGGCTCGTACCCCTCGCGCGTCACGATCGGCGAGCAGCCGGGCAACACGGTCGACTACCGCTGGGCGCTGCGGGGGCTGCTGGCGGCGCTCGAGTCCTGGATCTCCGACGACGAGCAGCCGCCGGCCAGCCGCTACGGCAAGCTCGCCGACGGCACGCTCGTCCCGCCGGAAAAGCTCGACTGGCCAAAAATTCCCGGCGTGCGCTCGTCTTCGAAGGCGCACAAGGCCTACCGAGCCGACTACGGCCCGCGCTTCTACACCCAGGGAATCATCGACCAGGAACCGCCCAAGAACCTCGGCGCCTTCCCGATCTTCGTCCCCGCAGTCGACGCCGACGGCAACGAAACCGCCGGCATCCGCCTGCCGTTGGCGGCCGTGCCGCTGGCGACCCATACCGGCTGGAACATGTTTAATGAGCGCTCCGGGCCCACTGACCAGATCTCGTCGATGCAGGGCTCCTGGATTCCTTTCGCCAAGACCAAGGCGGAGCGCGAGCGCTCCGGCGACCCGCGGAAGTCGATCGCCGAGCGCTACCCGAGCCGCGAAGACTACCTGGGGCGGGTGGCCGAGGTGACTGTTGAACTCGTCGAGCAGGGCTATGCGCTCGAGCGCGACGCCGCGGCGATGATCGACGAGGCGGCCAGGCGCTGGGACGCGCGGGTGCAATGATCCTATCCTTCGGTTCAAAGCGCTATCCTATGTGCCGGAGATCGTCCCTGATGCAAGCTCAACCCTGGATCCTCGCCCTGCTGCTGGCTGCGCCGGCTCTGTCGCCGGCCGCCGCGCCGCCCAAAGACCAACAGATAGCCGCCGCCGTCGCCGCCGCGCCCGAAGAGCGGCGCGCCGAAGCCGGAGTGCTGGGCTGGACCGCCGACGGCAAGGTCGTCGAGTTGCGCGCCGGTTCGAACGACCTGATTTGCCTGGCCGACGATCCGCGCGACGACAAGTTCTCCGTCGCCTGCTACCACCGCGACCTGGAGCCGTTCATGAAGCGCGGCCGCGAACTCACCGACCAAGGACTCACAGGCAAGGAGCGCCACGAGGTCCGCTGGAAGGAAGTCGACGAGGGCAAAGTGGCCATGCCGCGTGAGCCGCGCATGCTCTATGTGCTTACCGGCGACGCATGGGACGCGGCCGCCGGCAAGGTCGCCAACCCCTATCTGCGCTGGGTGGTCTACTCGCCCTACGCCACGCCGGAGTCGACCGGCCTGAGCGTCGAACCCGGCCCGCACCCCTGGCTGATGTACCCCGGCACCGCCGGCGCGCACATCATGATGAGCCCGCCGAAGCCGTAGAAAAACCGCTCGGCGGCTATCGCTTTTCGCGCGGCGTTCGTCTCGTAAGCTAGTAGGTTATGCAGAGAAGGACGTTCTTCTTTCTGGCCGGCGCCGCGTTGGCCCGCCCCGTGATCGCGCAGTCGCGGTTCAACGTCGTCGTCTACGGCTCCACCCCCGCCGGCATCGCCGCCGCCATCGCGGCGGCCCGCACTGGCGCCCGGGTGGGACTGATCGAACCGTCGGACCACATCGGCGGCCGCTTCGCCGACACGCTCGGCTACGACGAGATCAACCGCATGGCCGAGGGCTCCTACGGGGGCCTGTTCAACGAGCTGCGCAAGAAGGCCGAAGAGCACTACGGCGAACCCGTCCTGCTGCCCGAACCCCACGTCCACGAACAAATTCTCACCGCCTGGCTCGAAAAAGAGCTCGTCGAAGTGATCCCCGGCTTCGGCGCGGCGCGCATGGAGCGGGCCGGAACCACCGTCGCGGCGCTGGCCGGCGGCGGCGGCAAGCGCATCGAGGCGCAGGTTTTCGTCGACGCCTCCTACATGGGCGACCTGCTCGGCCAGGCGGGCGTGGAATGGAAAGTCGGACGCGAATCCGCCGAGCAGTACGGCGAGTCACTGGCCGGCGTGCGGCGGGTGATCGAGAACCCGCCCGGCGAGCTCGAAATCCCCGTCTTTGCCAGCCCCATCAGCCCTTTCCGCGGCGAAACCGAAGGCCCCGCGCCTCTGGTCCAAGGATTTTCGGCGACTGCGGCGCCCGACGGCTCGGCCGATACCCATGTGCAAGCGGCGAACCTGCTGGCCTGCATGAGCAAGAACCCCGACAATCGGGTCCCCATCGAGCAGCCGCCCGCCTACTTTGCGGCCGAGTTCGAGATCCTCTCGCGCGAGTTCGAGCGGCTGCCGGAGTTGCAATACGGCTTCTCGTCGATGCCCAACGGCAAGGGCAAGATGAACGAGTCGATCGCGAAGCTGGTGCACTGGGGCTACGTGGGCGGCGCGAACGGCTACCCGTTGGGCAATTCAGAGAACCGACAAATGCTGTGGGACGCCCACCGCCGCTACACCCACCGGCTGCTGTGGTTTTTGCAAAACGAGTCGGTCGTGCCCGAAGCCCTGCGCGAGAGCATGCGCGAGTGGGGTTTGGCCGCCGACGAGTTCGCCGACAACGACCACTGGCCCAGGGGCCTGTACGCGCGTGAAGGCCGTCGCGTGGTGGGCGACTTCGTTTTGACGCAGAAGGACATCTACGAGGACAGCCGCAAGGAAGACGCGATCGCGCTGGGCAGTTTTCCGGTCGACTCGCACGCGGTGCGCCGACTGGGAACCGACGCGGGCGTGGTCAACGAGGGCGGCTTCCTGGTCCAGTGCCCCGTGTACGAGATCCCCTACCGGGCGCTGCTGCCGAAGAAGGCCGAGTGCGTCAACATGCTCTCGCCGGTGGGTCTGTCGGCGTCGCGCGTGGCGTTCTGCTCGGCGCGCGTCGAGCCGACCTGGATGGCGCTGGGCGAAGCCGCGGGCGCGGCGGCGGCGCTGGCCGCCAAGGCCACCAAAGGCGTGCATGACGTGCCGGTAGATGAACTACAGGCGCGGCTCAAGGAAGGCGGCCTGCCGATCCGGGCCGAAGCCTGAGCGACAGAGTCGCGAACGTGAAACAGCGGTTGCTCGATGCGCTGCTGATGGCCGCGCGCGGGCGCAGCATGCTGCGCCCCTACTCTTCCTCTTCGCTGTGCAGGAAGTCGAAGTCGCAGCCTTCGTGGGCCTGTGTGACCGTATCGAGAAACAGCTTGCCGTAGCCGCGCCGATAGTGCGGCTTGTGCGCCGGCCGCGCCGCCAGGCGGCGCTCGATCTCAGACTGTTCCACGTGGAGCGTCAGCTTCCGGCCTGGGATGTCGAGTTCGATCTCATCGCCGGTCTGGACCGCCGCCAGCGGCCCGCCGATCGCCGACTCGGGCGAAACATGCAGCACGTCGCAGCCGAAGCTGGTGCCGCTCATGCGGGCGTCGGAGATGCGGACCATGTCGCGCACTCCGGCTTCGAGCAGCTTCTTCGGGATCGGCAGGTGGCCCCATTCCGGAAAGCCCGGCCCGCCGTGAGGCCCGGCGCTCTTGAGCACCAGCACCGAGTTTTCGTCCACCGGCAGATCGGGCGCGTCGATCGTCGCCAGCAGCTCAGCCTTGTTTTCGAACACGACCGCTTTGCCGCGATGCTTCCACAGATGGGGCGAAGCGGCGGTCTGCTTGATGACAGCGCCGTTGGGAGCGAGGTTGCCGTAGAGGATCGCCGTGCCGCCCTCGGGATAGAGCGGGTCGTCGAGCGGGCGCACCAGGTCGCGCGAGGCGGTCTCAGTATCCGCGAGGTTTTCCGCAATCGTGCGTCCGGTGACGGTCAGCGCGTCGCCGTGCAGCAGCGGCAGCAGCTCCTTCATCACCGGCGGCAGCCCGCCGCCATAGTAGAAGTCCTCCATCAACTTCTCGCCCGACGGTTTGACGTTAGTGATGAACGGCGTCTCGCGCGAAAGCCGGTCGAAGTCGTCGAGCGTGAGTTCCACACCCACGCGCCGCGCGATGGCGAGCAGGTGGACGACGGCGTTGGTCGAGCCGCCGATGGCCATGTCGGTGCGGACGGCATTTTCGAACGCCTCGCGGGTGAGGATCTTTGACGGCCGCAGGTCCTCCCAGATCATGTCGACGATGCGGCGGCCGCTCGATTCGGCAAAGGCGTAGCGGCGGGCGTCGACCGCCGGAATGGCGGCGCCGCCGGTCATCTGCAGCCCCAAGGCCTCGGACATCGAGGCCATCGTCGACGCCGTTCCCATGACGGTGCAGTGGCCATGGGACCGGGCGATGCAGCCCTCGACCTCGGCCCACTGCTCTTCGCCGATCTTGCCGGCCCGGTACTCCTGAAAAAGCCGGCGGCCGTCGGTGCCCGAGCCCAGCGACTGGTCTCGCCAACGGCCGGCGAGCATCGGCCCGCCGGTGACCATGATGGAGGGAATGTCGGCCGAAGCCGCCCCCATCAGCTGCGCCGGCGTCGTCTTGTCACAACCGCACAGCAGCACCACGCCGTCAATGGGATTGGCGCGGATCGACTCCTCCACATCCATCGCCATCAGGTTGCGAAACAGCATCGTCGTCGGCTTCATGAACATCTCGCCGAGCGAGATGGTCGGAAACTCGAGCGGGATGCCGCCGGCTTGCAGCACGCCGCGTTTGACGGCGGCGGCGACGTCGCGCAGATGGATGTTGCAGTTGTTGAGCTCGGACCAGGAGTTGCAGATGCCGATGATCGGCCGGTCGGCCAGCGTTTCCTTCCCAAAGCCCTCCGAGCGCAGCCAGGCGCGGCGGCCGAGGTTCTCGTACTCGGGTCCGTGGAACCACTGGTAGGAGCGCAGTTTTTTCGGGTCTCGCATCGACGAACCAGGATAGCGGACACTGAAAGACTCATGCGTGTCATCGCCGGACTCTATCGCCGCCGTGTTCTCGAATCGCTGCCGGGGGAGCAGACCCGGCCCATGCTCGACCGCATGCGCGAGACGCTGTTCAACATCCTGCAACTCGAGATCGAGGGCGCGATTTTCGCCGACCTCTACGCCGGAACGGGCGCGGTAGGCATCGAAGCGCTCAGCCGCGGGGCCAAACAGGCGATCTTCGTCGAGGCGAACTCGAAGGCCCTGAAGGTGATCGAGCGCAATCTGGAGACGTTGGGCGCCAAAGCCGGCGCACGCGTGATGTTGGGAGCGGCGGCGGAGAAGGTTTCGCTCATCGACGCCGACATCTGGTTCGTCGGCCCGCCCTATGACGCCCACAAGGAATACGAAAAAACGCTCGCTGCCCTGGGTGAGAAGGGCGCGAAACTGGTGATCGTGCAGCACCGCAAGACCTACGATCCGCCGGAGCTGCCGGGCGTGCTCGAGTCGTACCGCAAGGTGAAGATGGGCTCGAACGCCTTGACCTTCTACCGCCCGCCCGCCACCGCAGAAGACACAGAACCGCAGGCGTAAGCCTGCGGGCCCGCGAAGCGAACCTTCGCGGCTCGCAATCCAGCCGATTGCCGTACAATCGGGGCGCCATGACCTGCCTTCGCCTCGTCGCCCTGCCGGCGCTGTTTGTCGGCGTCGCATCCGCTCAGTTCTTCCGCGGCCAGACCGAGCCGCAAAGAGATTGGCTCCCCGAGCCGATGACTTATCCCAGCAAGATCACCGCCGACCGGCCCGAAAACGCCGAGCGACCGTCGATCACGCGGGACCGTTCCGGCAAGGTCTGGATCGCTTGGTCTTCTTGCCGGCCGGAGTCCGACGCCTGGCCGCTGGACGACCCATCGATCGAGGCCTGGATGTGGCCCGACGACGGCCGGGACTCGATCTTCATCCGCAGCTTCGACGGCGAGAACTGGACCGACGAGCGCATGGTCAGCGAGGTCCCCGGAGTCAACGCCCGGCCGGCGGTGATCGCTGATGGCGACGGCGTGCGCGTGCTGTGGACGGCTCGCCGCGGCGGGCGTTGGGCGGCGTACGAGCGGCGCTTCGACGGCCGCCAATGGGGCCCGGAGCGCAACCTCCCCGGCGGCGATGAAGCACTCGAGATCCGCGCCGAAGAACTCGCGGGCGGCGGCGCTCTGGCGGTGATCCGGCGGCTGGCGCCCCCGCGCATCGAGTTGCTGGCGCTCGAATTCTCCGGCGACGCCTGGAGCGCGCCGCAGCGCCTGGACGACGGCGAGGGGCGCTGCCATCGCCCGCACCTGCTGGCTCTGAAAGACGGCGGCTGGCGCGTCGCCTGGGACGAGGAGCGCGGCGGCAACTACGATGTTTTCACCCGCTTGCACGACGGCCCGGTCGAGCGGCTGACGACTTCGCAGCTATGGGACACCGCGCCAACCCAGGCCGTCGACCAGGACGGACGCACCTGGATCGCCTGGGGCCGCCGCGAGACCGTGGGCGGCCGGTTCGCCTACAAAGGCCGCAGCATTTTTGCCAAAGTCCTCGAGGCCGATCGCTGGAACTGGGCGCCGTCGCCGTTCACCGATTCCGCCGACCCGGGCCGCCTGACACGACATTCGCAGTACTGGGCCGCGCATGCGATGAGCGAGGAGCGTTATCCGCGGCTGCTGGCCCGCGAGAACGGCGACCTGTGGCTGTTCTGGTTGGGAGGCGGGCGCATGTCGAGCGTCTCGTTTTCCGGGCGCGTGTTGCGGGACGGCAAGTGGTCGGAGCCGAAGCTGGTCTTCCACGACCCCACCCCCTACACCGCCTTCCAGTTGCCTTCGGTGCGCAAGGGCGTCGATCTGGCGTCGTCCGGCCGCGGGCCGTACCAAGTGCCGCTGGCGAACCAGTTTGCGCTGGAGCTCGACGATGAAACCGGCTGGCTGTGGGCGGCCTATGAGGTGCCCCGGCGGCGCCACATCGCCGACCGGTTGTGGGCGTTCGACATCACCCAGCGCCCCGGCGGCTACGGCGCTGATATCTACAGCCACCGCATCGACCTCAACGAGCGCAAGACGAAGTTCCAGCAGGTGGTGGACGAGCAGTCGCCAATCGCCGCCCTCCAGCCGCGAGACTACCGCCGCGACGCCGCGCAGACGCTCACCGTGGGCGACCGCAGCTACAAGCTCGCCTGGGGAGACATGCACGGCCACACCGAAAACGACGGCATCGGCACGTTCGACATGTACTACGCGCACGGCTTGTTCGTGACCGGCATGGACTTCGTCGCCTCGACGAACCATGACTTCACGCCGGACTTTTTGACCCAGACCGAATGGGCCGAGGTGCAGGCGCTGGCCGGGGTCTATGAGGCCGTAGCGGGCGAGGTCGCCTTCAGCGGCTGGGAATGGACGACCGAGGCGCAGGACGAGCGCGGCGGCCACCGGGCGATGTATTTTCTGCAGGACGACGCGCCGATCTTCCGCTCGACGACCAAAACATCAGACACGGTCTACAAGCTCTACTCGCTGATCCGTCCGTGGGACGTGATCCTGCAGCCGCACCACAACAACTGGACCGGCTACGACCCTTACCTGCAGCCGGTTTTCGAGATCACCTCCGCCTGGCGGCAGGCGCGAGAAGAGGCCACGGAGTTCAAGCCGCAGGGGCCGGTGGCGTCGGTTTGGGAGGCGCTCGAACGCGGCTACCGGATCGGCTTCGTGGGCTCGGGCGATTCGCACTGGATGGGAACGGGTGAAGACTACGGCATCACCGGCGCTTATGTCGATGACGTCAGCCGCGAGGGCGTATTCGAGGCGATCCGGGCGCGGCGGGTTTTTGCCTCGACCGGGGCGCGAGCGCTGGTGGATTTTCGAGTCAACGGCGCGATCTTGGGCGGGCAGATCGAGGCGCCGCGCGACCAGCCGCTCAAGCTCGAAGTGCGGGTGCAGGGCGATGCGCCGCTGGACGCGGTGGAGATCGTCAAAGACCACAAGGTGCTGCACGCAGTCCCCGGTAATGGGTTGTCGGCGAATTTCGAGTATCTGGACCAGTCCGGCCCGCGCCCTGACGGCAAGGCGAGCTACCTCTATGTCCGCGTGCGGCAGGAGAACGAGCAGTATGTTTGGGCGAGCCCGATCTGGGTGGACTGGAAGTAGGGAGTGAAGTAGGGAGTACCGCAACGCTGCGGCGAGGACGACCCTATACTGCGGAAGTGACACTTACGGCGGACATTCCTGACGATCTGCTGTCGCACCTGCAGCAAGCCGCGCGCACCGAGGGGAGCTCGGTCGACGACCTCCTGGCCCGCGCGGTCCGGAAATTCCTCGATCAACGAGACAAGGTCCGGGTGGAAACCCTGGAGGGCCTCCAGGCAATCCGGCGCGGCGAGCTCGTCGACCACAGCGAAGTGCGAGGCGATTTCGACAACTGGGGCGGACGCCAAAGCTCCGGTCCGGCCTGACGCGCCAACGCCCCAGGTGCGGCACAATAGGCGCAACGGCCCCCCATGATCGAAACCTACGCCTACGCTCGCGCCGGCCTCCTCGGCAACCCATCGGACGGCTACTACGGCAAGACGATCTCGCTCATCCTGAAAAATTTCCGCGCGCGCGTGCTGCTGTACCCATCCGCGCGGCTGGAGATCAAGAGCGGCAAGGCCGACACGCCCGTTTGGGAGCACCTGACGGAGTTTCGCGAGACCACGCGCTGGCGGGGCTATTACGGCGGCTGGCGGGTGATCAAGGCGGCGCTGATGCGCTTCACCGACTACTGCGAAGAGCGCGGCTATGCGTTGCACGACCGCAACTTCACCATCGAGTACGAATCGACGATCCCGCTGCGCCTGGGCATGGGCGGATCGAGCGCCATCATCATCGCCACGCTGCGCGCCCTGCAGCAGTTTTTCGAAATCGAGATCCCGCCTCACGAGCAGGCCAACCTGGCGCTCGAGACCGAGACGGTCGAATTGGGCGTCGGCGCCGGACTCCAGGACCGCGTCATCCAGGTCTACGAGGGCGTGGTCTACATGGATTTCTCTCGCACCCTGATGGAGGAGCGCGGGTACGGGCAGTACGAGCAACTCGGCGCCGGCGTGCTGCCGAACATCTACGTCGCCTACCGCACCAGCCTCAGCGAAGGCACCGAGGTCTTCCACAACAACATTCGCAGCCGTTTCGAAGCAGGCGACAAGGCGGTCATCGACGCCATGCAGCGCTGGGCCGCCATCGCGCAAGAAGGCCGCCAGGCGCTGCTCGACGGCGACCAGGCCGCGTTGGGCCGCCTGATCAACGAGAATTTTGATCTCCGCTCGAGCCTCTATCGCATCTCCGAGGGCAATCTCGAGATGGTCCGCACGGCGCGCAACGCGGGAGCGACGGCCAAGTTCGCCGGTTCGGGCGGCGCGATCGTGGGCTCCTATGACGACGAAGCGCAATTAGCGCGGCTAACCGAGGAGTTGGCGAAGATCGGCGTGGCGGTCTTGAAGCCGCGTCTGTGATGGCCTCACCCGGGGGCAGGCGCATCGGCGGGGTCGTTGCGCTGTGCATCGCCGGCATGGCGTTGCTTTGGCCGGCCCTCGAAAACGGTTATCTGCTGGTGAATGTGGATACGGCCCGCCACCTGGGGTTGGGCATGATCCATCCGGTCTACCCGCTGGGCTACAACCTGTGGCTCTATCCCTGGTATGCCTGGAACCTGCCCTGGGCGGTCGCTGCGGCCCAGGCGGCGCTGTTGGCCGCGCTGGCGGCGCTGACGCTGCGATGGCTGGGAGCCGGCCGCTGGTGGGCGGCGGCGGGCTTAGTCGGCTCTCTTGCCGCGGCGACGTATGCGCCGATCCTGGCCTCGACCGCACTGCCGGACTACTTCACTCCGATCGGCCTGTTGGCGATAGCGATGGCGCCGCTGCCCGGCAGCCGTTCCGGCCGAATCGCGCTGGCCGGCGTAGTCTTCGCCGCAGCCATCGTGCACTACTCTCACGCGCCGATTTTTCTGGCGACGCTGGCAACGAGCGCTGCGCTCCACCGGGCGCTGGCCCAGTGCGACTGGAAGCGCTTCGCACCGGCGGCCGGGGCGCTGGTTGTGGCCGTGGTCATGCTGGCTACGGCCAACTTGGTTTTCTTCGGCCGCTTCCAGTACTCACTGGCGGGTTCGGTCTTCATGCTGGCCCGCTTGCAGGACGATGGCCCCGCCACGGAATACTTGCGCCGGCATTGTCCGGCCGACGGACTGCGGCTGTGCGCCTTCGTGGACCGGCTGCCGACGGACCACGCCGCGTTTCTCTGGCCTGCGGACGCGCCGGTTCAGCAACTCGGAGGCTTTCTCGAGATGCGGGACGAGGCCTCGCAAGTCGTTCGCGGCGCCATCGCAGACCACGCGGGCGAGGTCTTGCAGCGAGCCGCGGGCAATGCGGCGGCTCAGCTTGCCGTGGTAACGATCTCTCCAGGCCGGGCTGACGTCCCCGACCCCTGGTTTTGGGAGATCGCCTCGCTCTACCCTCCGATGAAGGCCGGGCTGGAGGACGCGGAACAGTTCAACGGCGACCTCTACAAGCCGCGGCTGGAGGCGGCGCAGCGCTGGGTGATCGTCGTCAGCGCGCTGCTGCTGATGCCGCTGAGTGCGCTTGCCGTACGCAGCGGCCTCGGGCGCGCTGCGGCTTTCGCGCTGACGCTCGGCGCTGCGCAGCTCTACAACGCGCTGGTGATGGCGGGTCTGTCGGGCGTGGAAAACCGCTACCAGGTCCGGGTGATTTGGCTGGTGCCGCTGGCCGTCGCCGTCCTGGCCCTAGTTCTTTTCCAACAGCAGCAACGCGAGGGGTAATACAATGGCGGCCATGCGATCCGGTTGCACGCTCCTCCTGCTGCTCGGCCTGCTTGGCTGCGGCGAAACCGCCCCGCCCGCGGGCGAAGGAGTCACGGCCTTCACCAACGCGACGATCTTCGACGGCATCGAGCCGATCGAAGACGCCGTAATGCTGGTGAAGGACGGCACGGTGACCATGCTCGGCCCTGCCGGGACGTTCCAGATTCCCGAGGGCGCCGAAACCGTCGATCTCGGCGGGCAGTTTGTGACGCCGGGGCTGATCACCGGCCACGCGCATCCGGGCGGATCGGTCGGCCTGGAGAGCGGCGCGGAACTCTACACGGAAGAGAACATCGTCTCCGATCTGGAACTCTATGCGCGCTACGGCGTCACCACCGTGGTCAATCTGGGCGGCGCGGGGCCGCAGGGCGTCGCCGTACGCGACGCCGACAAGACGGCGGCTCCGGGCCACGCCCGCATCATGGACGCCGGCGAGATCGTCGTCGGCCCAACGCCTGAGGAGGCGCGCGAACAGGTGAAAGCCAATGCGGAGCTCGGCGTCGACATCATCAAGATCCGCGTGGATTCCTTCCTCGGCACGCGCGAGCCAATGGCGCCGGAAACCTACAAGGCCGCCATCGAAGAGGCGCACGCCAAAGGCCTGCCGGTGGCTGCGCATCTGTACTACCTCGACGACGCCAAGGGACTGCTCGACGCGGGCGTGGACTTCATCGCGCATTCGATTCGCGACCAGGAGGTGGACGAGGATGTCATCTCGAAGCTCAAGTCGCGCGATATCTGCGTCTGCCCCACCCTCACGCGCGAGGTCTCGACCTACGTCTATGAGTCGACGCCGGAGTTCTTCTCCGACCCGTTTTTCCTCGAAGCCGCCAGCCTGCCGGTGCTCGAACAGCTCAAGGATCCTGCTCGTCAGGCCGCCATCGCGAAGGACGAGACCGCGCAGAGCTACAAGAAGGCGCTCGCGATGGCGCAGTCGAACATGAAGAAGCTGGCCGACGCCGGCGTACGTATCGTCTTCGGCACCGACAGCGGCCCGGCGGCGCGGTTCGAAGGCTACTTCGAGCACTTGGAGCTGGAGTTGATGGCCGACGCCGGCCTGACGACCGAGCAGATCCTGCGCTCAGCCACCTCGAACGCCGCCAACTGCCTGGGACTGCCGAAGGTCGGCATCCTCGAGCCCGGCCGCTACGCCGACTTTGTCGTCTTCGGCAAGAGCCTGCTCGACGACGTGCGCAACAGCCGCACAATCGAGAGCGTCTGGGTGGGCGGCCAGAAGATCGACCGCTAGGCGGCGACGACGCCTCGGATGCCGAGGCCCATCGGGGTGAGCGCAAAGCCTATAATTGGGCTCGAGGTCTACCCATGCCGCTGAGTCGTCTTTCCGTTTTGGTATTGCTGTGCCTGTCCGCCGCCGTCGCCGCTGAGATCGACACGCAGGCCGAGCACTACGGCCGTCCCGCCATCGCGCTGGCCAACGACAAGGTCGAGCTGACAGTGCTGCCGCTGGGCGGGCCCATCGCCAAGATCGTCTCCTTCGCCGATTCGGAAAAGCTCAACCCGCTGTGGGACTCCTTCCGTAATGACCGCGAGTCCGGCCGCCCGGTTCGCAACAGCGGCGGCGTCGGACACTTCACCTGCGTGGACGGCTTTGGTCCGACCAGCGCCGAGGAGCGCGCCGCCGGCCTCGAAGGCCACGGTGAAGCGCATCGGCAGATCTGGACGACCGTCTCGGCCGAGGCCGGCGGCGGCATCGCCGAGCTGGTGCAGGCTGTGACCCTGCCGCGGCTGCACGAGACCCTGCGGCGCACAATCTCCCTGCGCGACGGCGAGAACGTGGTGAAGGTGCACTCGGCGCTGACCAGCCTGCTCGAGTTCGACCGGCCGGCAGTGTGGGCCGAGCACGCCACCATCGGCTCGCCTTTTCTGGAGCGCGGCGTGACCGTTGTCGATATGTCGGCGAACCGAGCCATCACGCGCCCCACGCCCAAGGCCGGCCCCGGCAACAAGCATCGTCTGCCCGGCGGCGAGGAGTTCGAGTGGCCGATGGCGCCGACGGTCAGCGGCGAAAAGGTGGATCTGCGCGCCGCCCCGATGGGCGAGTCGCTCGACCACACCGGCCACCTGATGACCGTCGGCGGCAACGTCGCCTGGGTGACGGCGCTGCATCCGGAAAAGAAACTGCTGCTGGGTTATCTGTTCAAGACCGACGAGTTCCCGTGGCTGCAGACCTGGGAGCACTACCCGGCGAAGGGGATGCTGGCGCGCGGGCTGGAATTCGGCACGCAGGCGTTCGATCTGCCCCGCCGCCAGGTGATCACCGAAAACTCCCTTTTTGGTCAACTGCTGTACCGCTGGCTGCCGGCCGCGACGACGATCGAGTCGACCTATCTGATGTTCTGGACCGAGGTTCCCGACGGCATGCTCGGGGTCAGTTCGATCGAGATGGATGGCGGCAAGCTGACGATCACCGACGAGCGCGGCGGCAAGACCGTCACTCTCAAGACCGGCCAGACACTCGAATAGCCTGGGGGCCTGAACAGGGTCGGCCCACTGCTACTCTCAGAGTTGTATGGCCGAAACAAAGCTGTCTCCGTCCCTGGACGCGCTCGATCACGTGGCCGTCTCCGTCTCCGACATCGCCGCGTCGGTTGACTGGTACCGTTCGCAATTCCACTGCGAGGTCGACTACCAGGATGAGACCTGGGCGCTGCTGCGCTTTGAGAACGTCAAGCTGGCGCTGGTGATTCCCGAGCAGCACCCGCCGCATGTGGCGGTGCGGCGAGAAGACGCGGCGAAGTTCGGCGATCTGGTGACTCACCGCGACGGCTCGCGCTCGGTCTACGTGCATGACGCCGCCGGCAATGCGGTAGAAGTGATCGAGCCCTACTGAAAAGGCAATCCGCAGAGAAGCGAAGGGGGGCGGAATTTCTTCCGCCCCCCTTGTTTGGTTTTTGGTTGATTCTACTGGAAGGTGACGATCTTGCCGCTCATCTTCTGATAAAGGAAGAGGCCCAGGTCGAGGTTGGGAGCGCTGAACTGGCGGGGCTTGGATGAAGAGCCCACCTGCAGCGAGCCGGTGCCGAACGAGCCGAACGGCGTGCTGATCGACTGGCTGGGCGGCAGGGCGGCCAACACCTCCGGTCCGATGGTGAAGCTGCCGCGGCTCAGGTCCACGATGCAGAAGAACGCCGCTCCGTAGGCTTCGTCGGTGGACTGCTCTTTGCCCTCTTCGCCGAGGAAGCCAAGGTCGCCGCCGTTGAACGACGCGCCGAAGATCCAGGCGTCTTCTTCCGAAGCGTTGCCGCCGCTCCAGGTGACCGTCAGCCCTTGTCCGCGCGGAATGTTGCTGATCGAGCCCTTGTTGGTCCAGGTCACGCCGCCGGAGTAGGTGCGGCTGGTGGAGAATGCTCCCACGTCAGCCCCGCCGGACCCCGCAAACGTGTAATTGCCGGGAGTGAACACGGACGAGGACTGCGCGACGCCAGGTAGGCCGCCAGGAAAGCCGGGAATCGACGGCTGCGTGAAGTTGTGGTCGTACCTGCCGACAGAAGGGTTGGCAAGGTTGACCGATCCGAACGAACCGCCCGTGAGAGTAATCCCGCCGGCAGCCAGGGGCCTCGACGGAATCACTTCCTCGAACTCCGAGTCCTGCCCGGTGAAGGTGAAGACCGAGCAGCTATTGCGCGTCTGGAGTTGTTGCACGCCGGAGCTGACGATGAAGTCGTTTGGCGTGTACTCCTCAAAATCGGCGAAGGCGAACTCCGCGGTCCCGCCGATTCCTTGGGCGGGAAAGCTGAAGCCGGTATCGATCTCCACCGACGAGAAGCTGACGACGCCAACGCGCACGCTGCCGCCGTCGAGAATCGCGCTCAGCTCGTCGCTGTCCGCAAACCCGGGCTGCGAGCAGACCGAACCGCTGTCGGCGATGGACACCGAGGTGTAATTGCTGGGAACGCCATTGACGCTCACGACCACGGGCACGTAGCAACCCACGATGCCGGCAGCCGGCCTGAACACGATCTGGTCGACGCCGGCGCAGCAGCCGGAAGGACCGGCGTAGACGAGTTCGGCGAGTTGGCCGCCGACATAGACCTTGATGTCGTACCGCCCGCGCAAGTCTTCCGCAACGGGAGCCGCGGCGTCATCGCCGGAGGCGGCGCCGAGACCGGTGAGCCAGACGATGCCGTACTGCCCGGGGCTCAACGCCTGGTTGAGTCGGTTGACCGGCTGGTCGGTATCGGAGACGAAGTTGGTCAGGCTGGCCGGCCCGGAGCCCTGGCTGTTCTGCGAGAACACGCCGGGGAAGTGGGCGACGACGGTCACGGGTTCTGTGAAGGTCTGGCTGCCGTGGCGCAGAGTCAACGTACCCGCGCCCACCGGAGTGTTCGAGGGCAGCAGGGCCGCAACTTGGCCGGGCGTCGTGAAAATCATGTAGCAGTCCACCGTCGATCCGCCGACAGTGACTTGAATAGAGGTCCCGCCCATGGTGGTCTGCAGCGGGAACTCGTCTGCGATAGCCAGACCCGCATCCGCCAAGTCCGTGCCAAAGACATTGAAGATCGAGCGCTGCGCAATTCCGGCGTTGGGAAGCTTATTCGAACGATAGCTGGCGCCGTTGACGACGCCGCCGGGATTGATCGCGGCGGGCGCCGTCGAAGCCGCCATCGCCAAGGCGATCAGCCCGTATAGGGCGAATGATTTCATTGAAAACAAAAACTGTACCTCCAGGTGCAAGCAGAATCGGGCCGCCTTCGAAGCGGGCGGCCCGTCCCCCGATTGTAACGCTACGTTAACCGGCTGGATCAGAGCCGCTCCACCGGGATCGAGGAGTCCCCGTAAAGAGAGCCGCCCTTCACCGTGGCTACGGGACGCAGTTTCCGGGAGCCCGTGCGCCTTCCGCCCAGCGCGTCCACGAACTCGAAGCGGCCCTCGTCGAGCGCAAAGATCGCGATGTCGGCTTCGGCGCCTTCGTGGAGGGTTCCCAGGCCCTTGAGCCTGCCGAAGACTTGGGACGGATGCGAGGTCGCCCGCGCAATCGTCTCTTCCAGCGTCAGGCCCAGTTGCAGGAATTTTGACAGCGTCGTCGCCAGATCGAACACCGGGCCATAGATGTTGAAGTGGTGCACGTCGCTCGAGATGGTGCCCGGCTTCAGGCCCTGCGCCAGGGTCTTTTCGGCGGTATCAAAGGAGAAACTGCCGGCGCCGTGTCCGATGTCGAGATGGACGCCGTTGCCGACCGCTTCGAGCACCTCCTCGAAGACCCTGCCTTCGTCGTTCAGGATGCCGCCTTCCCCGCCCCGAAAGCTGTGGGTGATGACGTCGCCCGGCCGGAGCATCTTCACAATCTCCGGCACCGGCGAGGCCGAGCCGCCGATGTGCACCATCAGCGGTAGATTCACCGCCGCAGCCGCGGCGCGGGCTCGGCGCAGCGCCTCGAGGTCGTGGTCGCCGGCGATGTTGCGGGTCAGCCGCACCTTCATCCCCAGAATCACGTCGCGGTGGCGCTCGACCGTCTTGGCGGCCAGCTCGACATTGGCGTAGCGCAGGTCGAGCAGCTCGCCCCAAGGGTTGGCGCGGGAGAGCGTCGACTGCCCGATGACCGAAATGTTCAGCAGCGCGAAGATGCGCGTGTCGGCGACGTTGATGACGTACTTGCGCAGACCCGGGAAGGTGTTGGCGCCGGCCGAACCGGCGTCGACGGCGGTGGTGACGCCTTTGGCGATACAGTTGGGGTCGGCGGGAATGCCCAGCGGCGCGACGCCGTCGTAGACATGGACGTGGATGTCGATCAGCCCCGGCGTGACGATGTGGCCCGTGGCGTCGATCATGTCGCGGGCGGAAGAGGCCGGGATGTTCTCGGCGATGCGGACGACCTTCGAGCCGCTGCAGGCGATGTCGCGGACGGCGGAGATGTTCTGCAGCGGGTCGATCAGGCGGCCGCCCTTGATGACCAGGTCGTACTCGGGGCGAGGCGGCGACTGCGCCTGGAGAATCCCTTCTTCGCTCGCTCCAAACTGCGTGACCAGGGCCGCGCCCGCGATGGATTGCCGGAGGAAGTCTCGCCGCTTCATGGGCGCGAGTCTATCACGCCGCCGGGTATTCGACGCTCACCAGAAACAGTCCCACCGCCGGGGCCGTCGGGCCGGCCAGGGAGCGGTCGCGGGCTTCGAGAATCCGCTCAATGTCATCGACGGAGTTGTTGCCGCGCCCCACCTGCAGAATGGTGCCGACGATATTGCGCACCATGTTGTAGAGGAACCCGGAACCGCGCACGCGGTAGGTGAGATGGTCGCCCTCACGCTGGAGCGTCGAGCTGAAGATGGTCCGGACCGTGCACTCCATCGACTGCCCGCCGTTGGTCACCAGCGAGCGGAAGTCGCGCTCGCCCTCAAACAGCGGCGCCGCCCGGCACATCGCCTCTTCGTCGAGCGGGTAAGGCATGTGCCAGACGTAGCGGCGGAGGAACGGAGGACAGATCTGGCCTCTCCAAAACCGATACTCATAGGTTTTGGCGATGGCGCTGTGACGTGCGTGGAAATCCGCCGGGACCTCCGCGGCCGACAGCACGCGGATCGCCGGTGGCAGACGATAGTTCACCGCGAAGGGGAGTTTTTCGAGCGGAATGCGGTTCGCCAACTCGACGGAGGCGACCTGCCCGAGCGCATGCACGCCGGCGTCGGTGCGGCCCGAGCCGTGGATCTTGACCGGACGTTCTTCGATGGCCGACAGCGCCGCCTCGACCTCTCCCTGAACCGTGCGCCGGTTGGGCTGCACCTGCCAGCCGGAGAAATCGCCCCCGTCGTAGGAGATGGTCAGCTTCAGATTGCGCATGCCCGCCGCAGGCGGCGCGCCCGAAAGCGCGCCGCAAACAGCCATCTTACTCAGAGAGGGCGGGGGCGCTCAGCTATGGGGACCAGCGACAACGTGCTGCGGATCGCCGTTGGCGAAATCAAACACGTTGTCGATCGACATCTGCAAGCCGGCTTCGAGCGCTTCCTTGCTGATGCCTCCCGAGTGCGGGGTGATGACCACGTTGGACAACTTGGTGATCGGGTGGCCTTCGGGCAGCGGTTCCTGGCTGAAGACATCCAGGCCGGCCGCGGCGATCGACTGCGACTCCAGCGCCTTGATCATGGCGGCTTCGTCGACGACGCCGCCGCGTGCGGTGTTGATGAAGATGGCGGTCCGCTTCATCATGTCGAACTCGCGCTCGCCCACGAAGTTCGCGGTTTCCGGCGTTTGGCGGATGTGCAGGCTGACCACGTCGGCGCGGCGGTAGAGATCGTCGAGTTGCACCAGCTCGATGTCGAGTTCCTGCGCCAACAAGATGTTGGCATGACGCGTCCAGGCGATGACCTTCATGCCGATGCCGCGGGCGATGCGCGCCACCTGCTGGCCGATCGCGCCCAGACCGATGATGCCCAGCGTCTTGCCGTGCAGTTGGGTGACGAAGCCGCGCGGCCAGCCGCCGCGGCGCGTCTTGCCGTCGATCCGCACGATGTCGCGCGCCGCGGTCAGCATCAACGCCAAGGTGTGCTCGGCCATCGCAATGGCGGAGACGCCCGGAGTGTTCGTAACCGTAATTCCAAGTCTGGCTGCGGCTTCCAGGTCGACGTGGTCGGTGCCGGTGCCCCACAGCGACAACAGTTTGACGGACTTGAGCTTCTCGAGCGTCTCCGCCGGGAAACGGATGGAGGAGCGGATATTGATCACATACGGCGCATCGCCGATCCGCTCGAGCAGCACCTCTTCCGATGGCGGCAACGACTCGTGGTAGTCCACGTCGGCGCGGAACTTGAGCATCTTAAAAGCGTTGCTCGGCCCCATCACGGGGGGATAGTCATCGGGAATCGAGATTTTAAGCTTGTCCATCGTCCTAACAGTGTAGTCGCAGAGTCTATAGCGAGGGAAGATGTTCCTATTGCCAGCGAAAAATCCGAAGAGCGAGACCAAAGCAGAGGGTGGCCCAAATCGACAGCACCGCAATCGGCTCACCTTGATCCAGCAGGCCCGCTCCCTCGAGGATCATCGAGCGCAGGGCGTTGTTGAGTTGGGTCAGCGGCAGCGCCTGGATGGCCGGCTGCATCGCGTCGGGAAAGCGGTCGGCACTGAAGAAGACGCCGGAGGCGATCCACATCGGCACCTGCACGGCGTTCATCAGACCCGACACGGTTTCGAGCTTCTCCGCCCGGGCGCCGGTGAGCAGACTGATCGCTGAAAACGAGCAGGCTCCCAGAAAGCACAGCGTCGCCACGCTGAACACATTGCCCTCAAACGGCATGCCGAAGCCCCAGACGCCGAAGGCGATGATCACAGCGACCTCGAGAACCAGGAAGACCATCCTGGCCGCCAGCAACGACAGCAGGAAATCGCTCTTGCGCATCGGCGTCGCGCTGAGCCGCTTGAGAACCTTGCGGATACGCAGATCGACCGCCGTAAAGCCCACGCCCCACAAGCTGCTGCCCAGAATATTGAGGCCCAGCAGTCCCGGAATCACCCAGTCGATGTAGCGCGAACCGGGCCGCGACTCCTCACGTGTGCTCGTCGCCAGTGGGTCCGAGCGCCCGGAAGCCTCCTGCACCGCGCGGTCGAAGAGCTCCCGCGCCAGCCGGCTTTCGGGCTGCTGGGGGTCGAGACGGTATTCAATCGAGTCGCCTTGCACCACCGCCGTCAAATCCCACGCGGCCGCGCCGCCGGGCCGTTCCAGAGAGGCCAGGTCCACGACTTCAGCGCCGATCAGTTCGGCCCCGGCGACCTTCTCCGCCAATTGCCGGGCGTCGGCCGGGCTCTCCGACGCGATGCGCACGCGCACCGGTTGCAGCTCGTTGCCGGTGAAGGCGACACCCAATCCGGCGATCAAGAACAGCGGGAACATGTAGACCCAGAAAATGACATCGGGCTCGCGGTGGAACTGCCGCAGGCGGTCCAGCAAGAGCTCTCGAAACCCGGCCGAGAAGATCATGAGCGTTCCTCGTCCAGATGCCGGCCAGTGAGCTTCAAGAAGACGTCTTCGAGCGTGGCGTGGCGGGTCTTGAGGTCTTCGAGAGTCCTACCTTTGTCGGAGATCGCCTGCAGCAGCGACGGAATCGCCACATGCGGCCGGGAGACGGACAGCAGCATCCTGTCGCCGTCGGCGCGCGCCTCGCGCACATCGTCCACGGCGGCGGCCCACTCCTCGGCCGGCGGCATCGGCTGCGCGGAGTCGAGCGCGAACTCGATCATCCTCTCGCCTCCCAGCTCGCCGATCAGCTCCGCCGGCGAACCCAGCGCGATGACACGACCCCGGTCGACGATGGCGACGCGGTCGCACAACTGCTCGGCCTCGTCCATGTAGTGAGTCGTGAGCAGAACCGTACGGCCTTCCGCGCGCAATTGGCGGATCACGTCCCAGAGTTGTCGACGAGCTTGGGGGTCGAGGCCCGTTGTGGGCTCGTCGAGGAAGAGCAGTTCCGGCTTGCCGACGAGCGCGCAGGCGATCTCGAGGCGTCGCTTCTGGCCGCCGGAGAGCTTGGATACCCAGGCGTCGGACTTCTCGATCAAACCGACCTCTTCGAGCGCCTGGGGCGGCGTGAGGCCTTGGTCGTAGAAGCTGCGGAAAAGCCGAACGGTTTCCAGAGCCGACGCCTTTTCGGGCAGACGCGTCTCTTGCAGCGAGACCCCGATGCGCAGGCGCAGTTCGCGGCCGGCGTCTTTCCAGCGCTGTCCGAGGACCTCGACGCGGCCCGAGGTCGGCTCGAGCAGCCCCTCGCAAATTTCGACGGTGGTGGTCTTGCCGGCGCCGTTCGGGCCCAGCAGCCCAAAGCACTCGCCTGCGCGCACCTCCAGATCGAGACCGTTCACGGCCCGCACGTCGGGCGGATAGCGTTTGACCAGGGACTCACACAGTAGGGCCGGCGCCGACATCGCAGGAGTGACGCGGGCTCGCGCCCACACTCCCTAGTTTGGCGCAACCGGCGTTTGGCGGCCGATACGGAATGGTGCAGTTCGAGCTAGCGGGCGAGGCGGCCGGCCATCCGCCAACTCGGCGAATGCGACACGCGCGTCAGGTCTTGCGCGCTGAGCCGGTCCTGCATCAGCCCGTGTTCGGCGTGGTCGGCGGCCTGCTGCAAGTAGTGCATCAACTCATGGCCGGCGACCCGCGCCAGGGCCCGGCCCAGGGCTCGTTCGCCCGGAGCCTTGCTGTAGGCGGCCACGGCATCCACAAAGACCAGGGCCGGCGGCGCAACCCGGCCATCGGGCTGAATCCGGATGGCGCCGAGCACATCCGCGGGGTGACCGGCAAGATTCTTGGCCAGCGCGATGCGCACGGCGCTCTCATCGTCGGCGCAGTCCTCGTCCGAACTGAGCTTCGCCTCCGGAAGCAGCCGGATCAACTCAACCAGAAACTCCGCACGGGCCGCTACGCTGACTCCGGCGCGATCCTCGAGGCACAGGCGCAGACTCGTGGCGCTCAATGCACCGGGGAGCAAGGCAGCGAGAATGACGACTTGGCTGAGAACTCGATGCATCGCCAGGACCTTCTTAACGCCCTGTTCATCGAATCTTAACCGAAAATTCACAAAAGTCAATCGGCTTGTCAGCACTCGAGCACCAAGACGCACGAAGGCCCGGGCGGGGGAGATCCCCCGCCCGGGCCTATGGTTTCGGAAGCCGGCTGGCGGCTACTGCGCGATCCAGCCGCCGTCGATGACGATGTCGGTGCCGGTGATGAAGCCGGCGTCTTCGGAGCAGAGGTAGGCGGCCAGCGCGCCGATCTCCTTGACCTTGCCCCAGCGTCCGATCGGGATCCGCTCGAGGAACATCTTGTTCTTCTCCGGGTCTTCGATCAGAGGCTTGTTCATCTCGGTCGCAAACGGTCCCGGGCTGATGCCGTTGACGGTGACGCCGTCCGAGGCCAGCTCGAGCGCGAGGGCTCTGGTGAATCCGATCAGGCCGGCCTTGGTGGTCGAGTAACCGGTCCGGTTGGGCAGTGAGACGTGGGACATGATCGAGGTCATGTTGATGATGCGGCCCCACTTCTTCTCTTTCATGCCGGGCACGAAAGCCCGTGAGCAGAGAAATGGACCGGTCAGGTTGACCCCCAGGATCTCGTTCCATTCGTCGAGCGAGAAATCGACGATCGACTTACGGTTGTTGATGCCGGCGTTGTTGATGAGGATGTCGCAGACGCCGAGCTTTTCGGCGACTTCGGCGGCCATCTCGCTCACGGCGGCCTCTTCGGTGACGTCGGCCACGATCGGCTCGGCTTTGCCGCCGGCGGCGCGGATGCCGTCGACGACTTGCGCGAGCAGGTCGCCGCTGCGCGCCACCACCGCGACCGAGGCTCCGGCCTTGGCCAGCGATTCGGCCATCTGACGGCCAAGGCCTTTGCTGGCCCCGGTTACGACGGCAATGTGTCCTTTAAGTTGTGCGCTCAATGGTCCTCCTTCTGAAAAGACCACGAGTATAACAACCGCGCCGACCTCGCCCCACAGTTCCTTGTTAGCGCAGCTTCTCGGCCCCGAAGACGACGCGCACGCCGGTGGTGAGCAGGATGTCGTTCTTCTGGCGGCCCGGGACCGGGTTGCTCAGGAAGCGGTCGGAGAAGGTGATGTTCCACCCCAGCCACTTGAAGATGTCGGTGGTGACGGCGCTGTCGAACTGCAGGCGATACTCGCCGGTGTTGGACATGTTGGGGTAGAAGGCCACCCGCTCGGTGATCGAGGTGCGGTCGTTGAGCCGGAAGGCGAATTCTTGGCCGGAGACGATTTCCGCCGAGCGCCGGGTGATGTCGTTCTGAAAGAACTCCTGGTTGTACGACGCGCCGCCGAAGAGGTCGAAGGTCGTGCGGTCGTTTTTGATCAGGTGATAACCCACGCCGCCGCCGAGCACGTTGCGCAGGTCCAGGGATTGGAACTCGTCGAACTCGAGATCCACGAAGCCGAAGGAGAACATCTTGTCGGAAACGTTGAGTTCGTAGCGCGAACCGCCGCGGATGGCGTTCGCGGTCGCCACGCTGCCCTGATCCTGTCCCAAATCCGCCTTGGCGAACACCGAGGTGAAGTAGAGCTTGATGGTGTCGCGTTTGGTCGAGCGGGTAGCGCCGGCGGCGTTGGTGAACGAACTGGTCTCGGCGTTGCCGGCGGTGAGGGCCAGACCGGTGTCGAAGAAGCCGCGCCAAAAATCGGTGAGCTTGGGATTACGCAGCCGCTCGATGGAGGCCCGGTAGGCCAGTTCGGCGTCTTCGTTGCGCAGGACGGCCACCTCGGAAAGCGGGATTTCGACTTCGCCCGAGCTGGGAGTGGCGACCTGGAGCTTGTCGTCGTCGGTCTTCACCGGTCCCACCAGCGTCTGTCCGGCGCCGGAGGTGACGTAGAGCTTGTCGGGCGCCTCGACCGCAACAACCGCGCTCCAATCGATGCTGACTTCCCCAAGGAACTCCGTCTTCATCTTGAGGGTTTGTTCATTCGATTCGAGGATGGTTCCGCTGACACGGTCCCCATTGCTCAGCGTCACGATGTCAGCCGCCAGCGCACCGGGAACCGCCAGTAGCAGCGAAAACAGGGAGGCGCGCAGAAACGCGGTTGAGGTCATGAAGGTGGACTCCTTGAAAAACATTTGCGCCGGAATGAACCGGGTCTTTCCGTGGACTTCAGCGCGGGATTCGCGCGGAAACTACCATCCTAGCGCGTGTTTCGAAAACAACAAAGTCATCGTCGCCAGGTAGCCCAACAGGGCCTGATATTCGCGGTTCTTGACATACAAGGCGGAGCTGAACGAGGGGCCGCCGGAGTAGCGCGGCGCCAGCGTCGGCCACAGACGCGGGACGCGTCGGCGGTACTCGTCATAGCCGGGCAGGATCTTCGCCAGATGACTCTCTTCTTCGCCCATCACGGGGAGATAGAAAAGCAGAAAGAAGGCCACCACGGCGACCCCGATTGCCAGGTGCGCGCCGGCGATGGCAAGGCCGACGCCGGTGAGCAGCGTGCCGATGTAGAGCGGGTTGCGCACGTGCGCGTAGGGGCCGGAGGTCGCCAGACGTTCGTTCTTGGCCAGATGCCCGGCGGCCCAGGCCCGAATCGCCAGACCGATCGCTCCGACGGCCCCGCCGACCGCCAGCGACTGCGCGGTCGGCGCGGCCAGCCACAGAAAAGCGGCCAACACGACGAATCCCGCGCTGACGCGAGTGCGGGCGGCCAACTCCGCGTACTTCTTGGGAAACGCCACCTAGAACAGTCTCTCCTGCGGTCGCAGCGTACCGAACGAGCCGATGTTGGCGATCGACAGGCTCACGCGGATGTCATTGCGCGTCTCGCCGATCGAAAACCGCCGGTACTCGACTCCGAATCCACAGCAATCAGTGTTGTAGCTCACCTGCGACGCGGTGTAGATGAAGGTACTGCGGCGGTAATCATAGATATTGTTGAGCGCCACGTTCCAGCCGCGGCGGTTGAAGTCGCCCAGGCCGACGAGCATGGTGATCTGGTTCGACGGCGGCGTCAAGGTCGTCGGCGCACGCACGGCGTTGTGGCCGATGGCGGTGCGCACCAGCGAGGTGGCCTGGTAGTCGAACGTCACGCTCGAGTTGACGATCTTGTCGCGCAGCGGGTCGTAGTCCATGCGCCACTCGAGGCCGCTCTTCCAGGACGGCCGGGTGCGCAGGGCGGTCACCACGGGCGAGTAGTTGCGCGTCTGGTCAAAGAAGGCGAACGGCGTCAAGTCCAGTTGCGACATGATCACATTGCGATTGCCGGGAGCGATCGCGCCGCCCAACTCGGGATCCAAAAAGCGGCGCTGCCAGACCTCGAGCGAAAGGACTTCGCGCGTCTGGCCGCTGGCCATGTCTTTGGAGAACAGCCTCTGGGTGAGCGAGATATCCACCTCGTTGGTGTTGTTGATGGTGTCGCGGTCGTCGAAGCGCACCACGGCGGCGAAGTCGTCCACGCCGGCGACGTAGCGGTAGCGCACGCGCGGCTCGATGACGTGTTTGACCTTGTCTCCCAGCCACTTGGGCGGGCTGTTGAAGATGCGTTGCAAGGCCGGCGGCGCAACATCGACGGAGACCTCGGCGGCTGCCCGGTACAAGTTGGCGCCGACGATGTCGTTGTTCTGGCGCTGCTGGCCATAGCCGGTGACGCGGCCGCCCAAGGTCGGCGTCACGTTCCAGCCCTTCCAGTCGACGTTGGAGGTGACACGCGGGAAAAAATCGCCGCGCTGGACGTACCGCCGGGTCTGGAAGGCGGGTTGCGAGCGGCTCACCAGATCAAAGGCGCTATCCAGGGTGAAGTAGACCGGCGCCGGGCCTTTGAGGATCTGGTGATCGGTGCTGTTGAACTCAATATTGGGCAGCTTGCGGATGACGACGGTGTCGCCGCGCTCGGCGCTCTGAAAGTTCTCGTCGCGCAGCAGTGAGGCGTTGATCGAGTAGCTCGAGAAATTCTTCGTCACAAAGCCGATCGAGCGGATCTGCGAGAACACCGCCTCTTCAAACGTTTGCGTGAAGGCCTGGCGGAACTCGAGCGAGCTCAGGTAGCGAATGTCGCCCACGCCGCGGAACCCGCCGGGGAGCTTGGTGACGCCCTTCATGGTGAATGACTGTCCGCCCTGCTTGACGCGGTCGCCGCTGTCGAGCTTGAGGCCGCGATCTTTGACGCCGAAGAAGACGGCGTCGAAGCTCGAGTTCTGCGTCGGACGGCCCCGAAACGAAGTCTGGGTGGCGAAACCGCGCGACGTAAACAGCGTGCCCGACACGGTCGCGTCATAGCTGCGGTTGATCGCCCAATAGTACGACTCGCCCAACACAAAGCCAAAGCGGGTGCTGGTGCCGATGTTGGGCGTCAGGAAGCCGCTGCGCCGCGGGACCCTCTCGAGCGACTTCTTGAAGATGGGTAGATAAAAAATCGGCACGCCCCTGAGCCGAAACACGCCGCGGTGGATGGTGGCGTAGTCGCCCGGCGCAATCTTGGTTTTGGGTGAGCGCATCGTCCACCAGGGGTGCGCGGGGTCGCAGTTGGTGACCAGTCCGTTGAGCACCACGTAGTTGTCGGCGGTCTTGTGGACGACCGGCGCGTCGAGATAGAACGGGTTATCGGTGGTCAGCATTCGCGGGGCGGCCTGCGTGGCGGAGCTGACGGTGCCGTGCGTCTCGTAGAAGGTGCCGAGTTCGGTGCGCAGGTTGTAGGCGATCTTGTCAGCGTAGAGATCTTCCTTGCCGTTCAGGTTGCGGTAATGAACATTGCCGCGCGCTTCGAGATCGCCGCTCTCGTCGTCGTAGTCGACTTCGTCGGCGGTAACGACGATCGCGCCCGTGCGGATCTCGACGTCGCCGCGAAGTCGGCTCACAGCGCCCTCGTTTTCCTGCGTGCGGGCAAAAAACTGCGTGCCGTCGACCGGAGCGACGGAATCAGGAGCGCCTTCGGCCGCCTGCAACGCGCAGACGGCGAGGGCCAGGCCCGCTAGCCAAAGCGTGAATCTCAAATGCAAGTTACGCGCCAGGACGCCGCGGCGACCCCCGATCCCTTCACTGTTAGCGTAAGCTTTCGGCCCGGCGGGGCGCGAGCGGAATAGCACCTGTCAGGCTCACGCCAGCAACTCGCTGACGACACGCCCTTCCACGTCGGTCAGCCGGAAGTCGCGTCCGGCGTAGCGGAAGGTGAATTCCTCGTGGTTGAAGCCGAGCTGATGCAGTAAGGTCGCGTGAAGATCATGGACGTGGACCTTGTCTTCGACGGCCGCGAAGCCGAATTCGTCGGTCGAGCCGTGCACGTGTCCGGCGCGCACGCCGCCGCCGGCCAGCCACATCGAGAAACCGTAGGAGTTGTGGTCGCGCCCGTTCTGGCCGGCGTTCGAGCCGAAGGCCGTCAGCTCGACCGTCGGCGTGCGGCCGAACTCGCCGCCCCAGATCACCAGCGTGTCGTCGAGCATGCCGCGCTGCTTCAGGTCCGCGAGCACGGCTGCGATCGGCTGATCACACTGGCCGGCCAGGGTGCGGTGGTTCTTCTCGATCTCGGCGTGGTTGTCCCAGGGCTGCCCCGCCCCATGCCAGACCTGTACGAAACGGACGCCGCTTTCGAGCAGTCGCCGGGAAATGAGCATCTGGCGGCCGTGGAGGGTGTCGCCATACAGCTTGCGGACCGATTCGGGCTCTTTGGAGATGTCAAAGACATCGGCGGCTTCGGTTTGCATCCGAAACGCCATCTCGAAGGACTGGATGCGCGCCTCGATCAGGGCGTCTTCCTCGCGCTCGGCGCGGTGTTGGGCGTTGAGCGCGGCCAACAGGTCGAGTTGGCGGCGCTGGTTCTGGCGGGTGGTGTGGCGGTTCTCGACGTTGGCGATGAGCTTGTCGAGCTCCTGCTCTTTGGTGTCGACCAGAGTGGCCTGGTAGACGCCGGGCAGGAAGGCCGAGCGCCAGTTCTTCGCTCCCCAGACCGGGTAGCCGCCCGGGCACAGGGCGATGAATCCGGGCAGATTGCGGTTCTCCGTGCCAAGACCGTAGGTGAGCCAGGAGCCGAAGCTGGGCCGCGACTGCTGCGTCGAACCGCAATTCATCATCATCAGCGACGGCCCGTGGTTCGGCACGTCGGTGTGCATCGAACGGATGACGCAGAGGTCGTCGACGTGCTCGCCGACTTTGGAGAAAATCTCGCTGACCGGCGTGCCGCTTTCGCCGTGACGCTGGAATTCGAAGGGCGACGGGAAGGCGGCGCCGGTCTTGCGCTCGGTGCGGTAGTGCACCGGCAGCGGCTGCCCGGCGTATTTGGCGAGGGCGGGCTTGGGATCGAAGGTGTCAACCTGGCTCGGCCCGCCGTTCATGAAGATGTGGAGGACGCGCTTGGCTTTGGCCGGCAGGGGAGGCGCTTTGGGGGCCAGCGGGTCTGCCGGGTCAAACGAGGGCGCGGCCTCGGCAAGTATCGATCCCAACCCCAGCAGGCCGAACCCCATGCCGGAGGATCGCAGCAGTTGGCGGCGCGAGAACATCCCGCTGAGGATTCTAGCATCGCTAGGGACGGGCCGCCGCTTTGGCGCGCCGAGCCCGAGCCAGGCAACACTTCTTGTACTTCTCGCCGCTGCCGCACGGGCAAGGCGAGTTGCGGCCGAACTGCGGCCGGCCGCGCTTGCGTTCTTCCCGCAACTGCCGCGCGCGGCCGGCCAGACTCTGCTGAAAAACCCGCGCGAGCATGGCGTACAGCTCCGGGTGCTTGCGCTGCATCACGCCGGGCCGCTCGAAGAAGTACTCAGCGGCGACGGCGAAGAACTCCGACTCGTTCGTCAGGCCGTAGGGGTGAATGTCGGAGTCGCCATCGCGCATCTCGGCCATTTTGCGGCGGACCAACTCGATCCAGGGGCCGATGGCTTCGCGCGGCAAGCCCACCGCCGGCAGGCCGTCAATGGAGCCGTCGGACTTGTCGACCAGGTGCGCGAACTCGTGGAGGGCGACATTGCGCTTGTCTCCGTCGTTGTGGAATCCCTGGAGCAGGTCCGGCTTCGACAGGATCATCATGCCGTTGTAGGCGCGATTGCCGACCATGCCGAGCGTGTGGCGGTCGGAGCCTTCCTCGAAGGCGTGCTCTTGGTTGAAGCGGTCCGGGTAGACGAGCACTTCGCGGATCTGGTCCCACTCCCATTCGGGGAACCCAAAGATCGGGATCACCGCGGCAGCCCCTACCAGAACGCGCGTCTTCACATCGAGGTCGGTTCCGATTCCGGTGATGAGCTTCTCGCCGAGAAACACTTGAAGTTCCCTGCGGAACCGGCGCTTGTCGTCATCCGGCAACACCCGGAAAAACAGGACCTCCTGCTGCAGGACGACTTCCCATTCGGCGGGGAAAGGCTCGGCCAGGATTTTCCGGCGACGACGCAGGGTGCGCGTCATCGCCCAGTAGACGATCAGAGCGACGGCGAGGCCGAGGCCCGCGGTCCAAGCCAAGGGAACGCCCGCTTCGCGCAATCCCCACGCGGCGGCGAGCGCAACTGCGGCGATCACGCCGCTCAGCAGGCGTGCGTGCCGGAGAGTACGCTGCTCCCAGTCCGTCGAAAGTCCAAGGCGTTCGATCCAGCCATTATCTCCCTGGCGGACTCATCCAGGTAAAGCCGGGGCCTGCTGCGGCTCGCCGGCTGTGTCATTCAGCCCCGAGAAGAGCTGGGGCTCTTTGCGCTGGGTGCGCTATATCCCCCATGAGCATTCTCCGGAACTGCCGCCTTGGGATCGGCGGGCGGGAGGCCGCCTAAAGCCGGCAGGCGCGGCGGTCGATCGCACCTCCTCTGGTACGGCGCGTGCAGGCAGCGTCTGCAGCTGGGGAATAGATGTTGGTACTCACGGCTGTAGGGGCGCTCGGCGCCTTGACTTTGATGCTGGCTGCGGTCTTGTCCCTCGCCGACCGGTTGCTTTATGTACCCGAGGATCCGCGCATCGATGATGTGGAAGATCTGTTGCCGCACGTCAACTGCGGCGCCTGCGGTTATCCGGGATGTCGGCCTTTCGCCGAAGCGCTGGTGGCAGGGGAAGCGCTGCCGGGCAAGTGCACCGTGAGTTCAGCGGAAGGCCACGCCCGGATCGCGGCGTATCTCGGCGTGGATGTCGGCGCGGAGGAGAAACGCGTGGCGCGGCTGGCCTGCGCCGGCGGAACCAACGTCGCCCGCAACCACGCCCGTTACGACGGCTTGCAAACCTGCGCCGCCGCGGCCAAGGTCGCCGGCGGCCCCAAAGCCTGCTACTGGGGCTGTCTCGGCATGGCCGATTGCTTCGAGTCCTGCGACTTCGACGCCATCGTCATGAACGAGCATTCGCTGCCGGTGGTCAACGAGAACAAGTGCACCGCGTGCGGCGACTGCGTCCGGGCCTGCCCGAAGGATCTGTTCGAGTTGCATCCGGTCAGCCGGCGGCTGTGGGTCAACTGCAAGTCTCTCGACGCCGGCGACGAGATTCTGGCCGACTGTGAAGTCGCCTGCACGGCTTGCGGCCGTTGCGCCATGGACGCCCAGGGCGGCCTGATCACGATGGTTCGCAACCTGCCGGTCGTCGATTATTCCAAGCCCCATCAAACCCGCAAACCCATCGAACGCTGCCCGACCGGCGCGATCGTGTGGATCGACGAGATCGAAGGCGTGGTGAAAGGGCCGGCTGCGAAGAAAGTGATCCGCCGCGGCGCGCTGCAGGACGCCGCCAGCTAGAGGTTCTCGAGGAGACAAGGGATGTCGATGCTCTCGCTTGGTTCGAAGAAAACTCGATCGGAGAAACAAGACGGCCGGTCCTTCAAATACCCCGGGGTGCGCGCCGCCATGGACGGCAACACGGCCGTCATCGGATGCGAGCAGGAGTCGAGCGACGGCGCCGGCGCCTACCCCATCACGCCTTCCACGCAGATGGGCGAGTACTGGGCCGAAGCCGCCGCCAAGGGGCACATCAACATTTCGGGCCGCCCTCTGATCTTCATCGAGCCGGAAGGCGAGCACGCCGCCGCAGCCGTCACCGCCGGGCTTTCGATGACCGGGCTGCGCGCGGCGAACTTCTCGTCAGGCCAGGGAATCGCCTACATGCACGAGTCGCTGTATGCGGCGGTGGGCAAGAGGCTGACTTACGTGCTCAACATCGGCGCGCGGGCGATGACCAAGTCCACGCTCAACGTGCACGCCGGCCATGACGACTATCACGCCATCGACGACACCGGCTTCTTCCAGCTCTTCGCCAAGGACGCACAGTCCGCGGCCGACCTCAACATCGTCGCCCACCGCATCGCCGAGCTGTCACTGACGCCCGGGATTGTCGCCCAAGACGGCTTCTTGACCACCCATCTGATCGAGTCGATGCTGGCGCCGGAGCGCGAGCTGATCGAGGAGTATTTGGGTCGGCCGGACGACATCATCGACAGCCCCACGCCGGCGCAGCGGATCATCTATGGGCCGACCCGGCGCCGCATTCCGATCCTGTGGGACGTCGACAATCCCGTCATGGCCGGGCTGGTGCAGAACCAGGACTCCTACATGCAGAGCGTGGCGGCCCAGCGGCCGTTCTTCTTCGATCACATCGAAGGGCTGACCGACCAGGCGCTCGAAGCCTTTTACGAACTCACCGGGCGGCGGCGCCACCGGGTCGAGACCTACCGGACCGACGACGCCGACTACCTGCTGCTGGGCCAAGGCAGCATCATTCCGAGCGCGGAAGCGGTGGCCGACTACCTGCGCGAGACCCGCGGCTTGAAGGTCGGCGTCGTCAACCTGGTGATGTTCCGACCGTTCCCCGCGGATCTGCTGGGCAAAGTCCTGAAGGGCAAACAAGGAGTCGCCGTGCTCGAGCGGCTCGACCAGCCTCTGGCTGTCGACCTGCCGCTGATGCGCGAGACGCGCTCCACCATCAGCAAGTGTTTGGAAAACGGCCGCGACCCGCGCGTGCTGCTCTACCCCGGGCTGGCCGCTTACCAAAGCATGGACGATGCGCCGGCGTTGTACTCGGGCTCGTTCGGCATGGGCAGCCGCGACCTGCAGCCCGAAGGCCTGATCGCCGCCGTCGAGAACATGCTGCCCGACGGCAAGCGCAAGAAGCTGTTCTACCTCTCGATCGACTTCATCCGCCCCAAGGCGATCACGCCCAAGCAAGACATGCACCAGCAGACCATCGAGCAGGAATACCCGCACGTGCGGGATCTGGCCCTGCGCGGGTCCGAGAATCCGAACCTGATGCCGAAAAACAGCATCACGGCGCGGATCCATTCAGTCGGCGGCTGGGGCGCCATCACCACGGGGAAAAACCTGGCGATGACGCTGTTCGATCTGTTGGGCTACCACATCAAGGCCAACCCCAAATACGGCTCGGAGAAGAAGGGTCAGCCCACCACTTACTACCTGTCGGCGGCGCCGGAGCCCATCCGCATCAACAGCGAATATATCTACGTCGATGTGGTGCTCTCGCCGGACCCGAACGTCTTTCATCACACCAACGCGCTGGCGGGGCTCAAAGAGGGCGGCGTCTTCATCATCCAGAGCGAGCGCACCTCGCCCGAAAAGGTCTGGGAGGACGTTCCGCCGGCTTTCCAAAAGATCATCCGCGACAAGCGGATCAAGCTCTACGCTCTCGACGGGTTCAAGATCGCTCGTGAAGAGGCCACCGACACCGATTTACAGCTCCGCATGCAGGGCATCGCATTTCAGGGAGCGTTCTTCGCCGCCTCGCCGGTGATGGAGCAAGCCGGGCTCGACGAGCCGCGCCTGCTGGAAGCGATCCGCTCGCAGCTCCAGCACAAGTTCGGTTCGAAGGGCGCCCGCGTGGTCGAAGACAACATGCGCGTGGTCAAACGCGGCTTCGACGAGGTCCAGCCGATCCCGGCGGGCGAGATCACCGAGGCGAGCAACGGCATTCGCAGCTTCGGCGAGACGCCCGAAATCCCCGTCATGGTGAAAAACCTGCCGCAAAGCAAGGCGCCAATGACGGATATCCACCGCTTCTGGGAGCAGACGGGCAACTTCTATGTCCGCGGGATGGGCAACGACAACATCACCGACCCGTTCATCGGTCTCGGGGTGATGCCGGCCGGGACGGCGCTGTTTCGCGACATGACGCAGATCCGCTTCCAGCACCCGGAGTGGGTTTCGGAGAACTGCACCGCCTGCGGCAAGTGCTACACGATCTGCCCGGACACGGCGATCCCGGGACTGGTGACCGAAGTCGAGCAGTTGCTCGAAACAGCGGTCAAGCGGGTCAAACGCCACGGCGGCAAGACCGAACTGCTGCCCAAAGCGTCCCGCGAGCTCGGCGTTCGCTTCAAGAAGATGCTTCAGGAGGCCACGGAGAGCGACCCGGTCATGGAGTTGCTGGATGAGGCGATCGAGGCGACGATCGCGGCCAGCGACGCCGACCAGGCGGCGCTCAAGAAGGAGTTCGAAGCGTTCCGCGAGGAGCTTGACGCCTCGGACTTCTCGATCACACGGCCTTACTACACGGTCAAGGAGAAGCAACAGGCCGGCGACGGCGGCCTGCTGTCAATCACGGTCAACCCGACCACCTGCAAAGGCTGCATGGAGTGCGTGGAGGTCTGCGAAGACGCCGCCTTGATCCCGGTGCAGCAGACCGCCGAGTCGATCCAGAAGCTGCGCAAGCGGTGGGATTTCTGGCTCGACCTGCCCAACACGCCGGAAAAATACTCCCGGATCTCCAATCTGGAGGAAGGCATCGGAGCGCTGGAAACCATTCTGCTGGACAAGGCCAACTATCTGGCCTTCACCAGCGGCGACGGCGCCTGCCTGGGTTGCTCGGAAAAAACCACGATGCACCTGTTCACGGCGACGGTGGAAGCGCTGATGCAGCCCCGCGTGAAGCAGCACGTCGCCAAGCTCGAACAGCTGATCAAGGACCTGCAAAAGCACATCCAGGAGAAGCTGCTGGGCGACCTCGACGTGACCGATGCGGCCAAGCTCGAGCGCGTGATCAGCGCGGCCAAGGACCGCGACGTGACGCTGGCCGGGCTGGCCGGCGAAATGGCGCCCGACGGCGGGCGACCGATCGACCAGGAGTGGCTGCGGCGCGTCTCGCAGCTCGTCGCCAAGCTGAAAGACCTGCACGGGCGCTATACGCAGGGCACAACCGGACGCGGCCGCTCCAACATGGGCATCTTGAACTCCACCGGCTGCACCTCGGTCTGGGGCAGCACCTATCCGTTCAACCCCTACCCGTTCCCGTGGGCCAATCACCTGTTCCAGGACTCTCCCTCGCTGGCGATGGGAGTCTTTGAAGGGCACATGGCGAAGATGGCCGAGGGTTTCCGGGCGGTCCGCATGGCGGAGCTCGAGTTGTCGGGCGAGTATAAACCCGGACAGCACGACGAGGAGCTGCGCTACTTCACCTGGCACGGCTTCACTGACGAAGAGTGGCTGCTGTGCCCGCCGGTGGTCGCCGTGGGCGGCGACGGCGCGATGTACGACATCGGATTCCAGAACCTGTCGCGCATGCTGGCCTCCGGCAAGCCGATCAAAGCGCTGGTGGTCGATACGCAGGTCTACTCCAACACCGGCGGTCAGGCCTGCACATCCGGCTTCATCGGACAGATCTCCGACATGGCGCAGTTCGGCAAGGTCAGCCGCGGCAAGGAGGAGCCGCGCAAGGAGATCGGGCTGATCGGCATGGCCCACCGCAACACTTACGTGCTGCAGTCGACCGTGGCGCACGCCTCGCACATGATCGAGGGCTTTATCGAAGGATTGCAGGCGCGTCGGCCGGCGCTGTTCAACATCTACAGCTCCTGCCAGCCCGAGCACGGCATCGGCGACGACATGAGCGCTCGCCAGGCGAAGCTTGCTGTGGAATCGCGCGCCTATCCGCTGTTCCGCTACAACCCGGAGAAGGGCAAGACCCCCGCGGAGTGCTTTGATCTAGACGGCAACCCGGCGATCGAGAAGGACTGGCCGACATACGAGCTGAAGTACAAGCAGGGTTCGCGCGAGAAGACGCTCGAGGTCCCGATGACCTTCGTGGACTTCGCCATCACCGAAAACCGCTTCCGCAAGCATTTCCGGATCGCCCCGCACGACACCTGGAACGACAAGATGATCCCGCTCGCGGAGTTCCTCGAACTCGAAGAGAGCGACCGCGAGGGCCGCTTCCCGTTCGTCTGGTCGGTGGATCGGCAAGAGCGGCTGACGAGGCTGCTGGTGGATCAGTCGATGGTTGAATCCGCCCAGGACCGGCAAGATTTCTGGATCATGCTGCGCGCGTTGGCCGGCGTGGCGCCGACGGAACAAGGCCCCGGACGCGAGGAGATCGAGCAGCAGGTGCGGCAAGAGGTGATCGGCAAGATCGCCGCCGGCCTGATGGAACTCGCCCGAGGCGGGGGCGAGGCGCTCGCAGCTCCGCCGCCGGCGAGCGAAGCGCCGGCCAGCGAACCGGCCCCGCCGGCCGCGCAGGGCGACTACATGGCCCCGTGGCTGGACACCGAGGACTGCACCTCCTGCGACGAGTGCATCCAGCTCAACGGCAAGATCTTCGCCTACAACGACCAGAAGAAAGCCTTCATCCAGAACCCCGACGGAGGGCCTTACCAGGACCTGGTGAAGGCGGCGGAGAAATGCACCGCCCAGGTCATTCACCCGGGGTTGCCGCGCGACCGCAGCGCCAAGGACATCGACAAATGGATCGAGCGCGGCAAGAAGTTCAACTAAGGCGCCCGAGGGGCGTCGATCGGAGGCCGCAGTGAGGTTGCTGGGTCTGAAGACCTTTCGGCACGGCGTGCATCCGCCGGAGAGCAAGGACGCCACCAGCGGCCTGCCGATCCGCCAGTTCCCGTTTGCTCCCATGCTGGTCGTGCCGCTGAGCCAGCACTTGGGCAAGCCGGCCAAGGCTGTGGTGCGAGAAGGCCAGGAGGTGAGCCGCGGGCAAACGATCGCGGAGCCGGACGGCTTCATGTCGGTGGCGATGCACGCGCCTGCCTCAGGAATTGTCGACCATATCGGACTGACGCCCTCGATCAGCGGCCAGATGGTCGAGGCCGTCTTCATCCGGCCGTTTCCGGGCTCCACGCAGGAGGTGTCGCCCGGACGGCGTTGCGATGTGGAGACGGCCGCACCCGACGAGATCATCGCCGCCATCCAGGCCGCCGGCGTCGTGGGACTGGGCGGGGCGGCGTTCCCGACCCACGTGAAGCTGAAGATTCCCGAAGGCAAGAGCGTCGACACGCTGATCATCAACGGCGTGGAATGCGAGCCTTACCTGACGACCGACCACCGGGTGATGCTCGAGCAGCGCGACGACATCTACTCCGGCATCCGCTATCTGCTCAAGGTCACCGGAGCGGAGCGTTGCATCCTCGGCGTCGAGAACAACAAGGCGGACGCGATCGAGCATCTGCGCGCCGGGCTGCCCGACGGTCTGGCCGCCAGCGTCGAAGGTCTCGAGGTCAAATACCCGCAGGGCGCGGAAAAGATGCTGATCACCGCGCTGCTGGGCCGCGAAGTCCCGTCCGGCGGGCTGCCGCTCGACGCCCGGGCGCTGTGCGTCAACGTCGCCACTTGCGCCGAGATCGGACGCCTGCTGCCCGGGGGCCGCGGCATCCAGGAGCGCGTCATCACCATCACCGGCCCCGCCATCGAAAAGAAGGGCAACTACCGCATCCCGATCGGCACGCCGCTGCGGTTTATCCTCGAGACGGTCGGCGTGGCCGAAGACGTCAACCGGATTTTTCTGGGCGGGCCGATGATGGGCGCGTCCGCGCCGGATCTCGACATCCCCATCACCAAGGGGACCTCGGGCGTGACGGCGTTTCGAGACCTCGAAGCGCAGCGCACCCACGCCATGGAGTACCCGTGCATCCGTTGCGGCTACTGCGTGGACGCCTGCCCGATCTTTCTGAACCCTGCCGAGTTGGGCCTGTTGGCCAAGAACGGCGAGCACCAGCGCATGGCCGCCGAGCGCCACCTGATGGATTGCTTCGAGTGCGGCTCCTGCTCCTACGTCTGCCCTTCGCACATCCCTCTGGTGCAGCACTTCCGCGTGGCGAAGGCGGCGGTCCGCAAAGCGAGGGCTACGCCATGAGCGCGACCGCGAAAACGCTCGAGATCCGCACCTCGCCGCACGTGCTTAGCGGCTACAGCGTGGACGCGATCATGTTCAACGTCGTGCTGGCGCTGCTGCCGGCGACGTTTTTCGCCGTATATGCGTTCGGCGTGACGGCTCTGCTCACGCTGAGCGTCGCCTTGGTGGCCTGCGTAGGGACAGAGCACTGGGTTTCGCGAGGCCAGAGCCGTTCGACGGTCCGCGACTGGTCGGCGGTGATCACCGGCCTGCTGTACGGGCTGACGCTGCCGCCCAGCCTGCCGCTTTGGATGGTGGCGCTCGGCGGCGTGATCGCGATCCTGCTGGGGAAGGCGATTTTCGGCGGATTGGGGCAGAATCCCTTCAATCCGGCTCTGGTGGGACGCGCCTTCCTGCAGGCGGCGTTTCCGGTGTCAATGACGACGTGGACCGAGGGTTTTGGGCCCGACCGCTTCTCGCAAGTGGCGGCCTCGACGCTCACATTTCCTTTCGCCAAGCCGGTGTACGACGCGGTTTCCGGCGCCACGCCGCTGTCGCTGTGGAAGTTCGGCGGCGAGCTGGTTCCGACGCGGGAGTTGGCGCTGGGAATGACGAGCGGCTCGGCCGGCGAGACCAGCGGCGTGCTGATCCTGCTGGGCGGGCTCTATCTGATTGCGCGCAACATGATGAACTGGCGGATCCCCGCGGGATTGCTCGCGGTCGTGATCGCCGTAAGTTGGATTACTCACACGATCGCCCCGGAGAGCTACGCGCCGCCGCTGTTCATGCTCTTCTCCGGCGGCATGATGCTGGGCGCGATGTTCATGGCGACCGACATGGTCGGCTCGCCGATGTCGCCGCGCGGCTGCTGGCTGCATGGCGCCTTGATCGGGCTCATCGCCATCGTGATCCGCATCTGGGGCGCCATGCCGGAAGGCGTGATGTACGCCATTCTGCTCGGCAACGCCATCGCTCCGCAGATCGACCGGCTGATCCAGCCCAGGGTCTACGGGACCCGGCGGGAGGCGCAGGGATGAGTCGCTCCTGGCCCCTGTATCGAGCGCTCGTCGGCGTCGGCCTGCTCTGCGGCGGGCTGGTGGTGGCGGTGTTCGAACTCACCAAGCCGGTGATCGCGCACAACCAGGCCGAGGCCTTGCAGCAAGCGGTCTTCGAGGCGCTGCCGACCGCGGAGAGTTCCGCGGCGTTCCGGTTTGTCCCCGGCTCCGGCTTTGAGCCCGCCGAAAGCCCTGCGGCCGAAGCGGTCTATGCGGGCTATGACGCCGCGGGCCGCTTGGTCGGAGTCGCCGTCGAGGCTTCGGGCATGGGCTACCAAGACACCATCCGAGTGCTGTACGGCTATGCGCCGGACGAGCAGGCCATCGTCGGCATGCGCGTGCTCGAAAGCAAGGAGACGCCCGGCCTGGGGGACAAGATCGAGAAAGACCCGGACTTCCAGGCCAACTTCAAGCGGCTCGCGGCGCAACCCAATGCCGGCGGAGATGGCCTGGAACACGCCATCATCGCCGTCAAGGCCGGCGAGAAGACCGAGGACTGGCAGATCGACGGGATCACCGGCGCCACGATCTCGTCCGCCGCCATCGCACGAATCCTCGACGCGAGCGCCGGCGTGTGGGCGCCGCGCATCGTCGCCCATCGCGAAGACTTCCAGAAGGAGCGCCCATGAGCGACCCAGCGCGTCCAACAGCGGACGAACTCGTCAAGGGACTTTGGCGAGAGAATCCGGTCTTCGTGCAGGTGCTGGGCATGTGCCCCGTCCTGGCCGTCTCGAACACGGCTCTGAACGCGCTGGCGATGGGGCTGGCGACGATGTTCGTACTGGTGATGTCGAACAGCGTGGTCTCTCTGATCCGCAACGTCGTGCCCAAGCAGGTGCGCATCACCACCTACATTCTGGTGATCGCCACCTTCGTCACGATGGTCGACTACCTCATCCAGGCGATCAGTCTGGACCTGCATCGAGCCCTGGGAGCGTTCATCTCGCTGATCGTTGTGAACTGTCTGATCCTGGGCCGCGCGGAATCGTTCGCTTCGAAAAACACGGTCGGTCGGTCGATCGCCGACGCGCTGGGCATGGGATCGGGCTTTACCTTTGCGCTGCTCTGCCTGGGCGGGCTCCGCGAGATTCTCGGCGCCGGCAGCTTCTTCGGCATGCCGGTGCTGCCGGCGAGTTTCGAGCCCTGGGTGGTGATGATCTTGCCGAGCGGCGGCTTTTTTAGCCTGGCGGCTTGGCTGCTGCTGTTCAACTGGCGCAAGGCGCGGCGGCAAGCGGCGGAGGCGACGAGATGAGCGAAGAAGCGCTGTGGACGGTATTCGTGAACGCCTGCCTCACGAACAACTTCGTGCTGGCTTACTTTCTGGGGATCTGCCCGTTTCTGGGAGTTTCCGGGAAGCTCGAAACCGCGTCGAGAATGGGCGGAGCGGTCACCTTCGTGATGTTGGTCGCGTCGGTCTGCGCCTTCGCCATCAACGAACTGCTGGTGGCGATCGGGGCGCCCTATCTGCGGCTGATCTGCTTCATCGCGGTCATCGCCTCGACGGTCCAACTCGTCGAAATGTTCATCAAGAAGATGAGCCCGACGCTGTTCCGGTCGCTAGGGATCTTTCTGCCGCTGATCACTACGAATTGCGCCATTCTGGCCGTCGCCCTGTTCCAGACCAACCGCGGCTACGGCCTTTTGCAATGCTTGACGTTCGCTTTCGGAGCGGGCGTCGGCTTCACGTTGGCCATCGCGCTGATTGCGGGTCTGCGCGAGAAGCTGGACCTGGCCTCCACCCCGGATGTCGTGCGCGGAACGGCCCTGACGCTGATTCTGGCCGGCATCCTCTCCATCGCCTTCATGGGCTTTGCCGGACTAGGAGCGTGAGAGATGTCTGAAGACCACATCATCGGCCTGCTCGCTCCCGCCGCCGTGGCGCTGGGGTGGGTTGCCATCCAAGCGGCTTGGGCGCGAGCCTTCCCCGAGCCCGGCGCCGACCCCGACGTGCTGGCGCGGCGATCCGATTGCAACGGTTGCGGGTGTCTGACGCGATGCCGGCGCAGCCAACCAAGTGAGGAGAAATGATGATGACGCAGCAACCCGTCTTGCGCTTGAGCGACTACGACACTTCATCCCGTTTCCACGCCACGGTCGCTTCCACGGAGCGGATCACCCCGGACGACGTCGACGAGGTCCGCGAGCTGGTGCTCGACATCGACCGCCCCAGCTTCACCTACCAGGTCGGCCAGAGCATCGGAGTAATCGCCCCCGGCGACCCGGAGTTGGGGCAGCTCGAACACTTTCGGCTCTACAGCGTGGCCGATCTGCCGGAAGCGACCGAGTCGGGCCATCCGCGCATCAAGATCTGCGTCCGGCGGTGCCACTACATCGACGAGTACAGCGGAGAGCGCTACATCGGGATCGCATCGAACTATCTGTGCGATCTGCGGGCCGGCGACGACATCACGATCGCGGGCCCCTACGGTCTGCCGTTCGAAGTCCCGGAGAACCATGCCGCCAACCTGGTGCTAATCTGCACCAGCACGGGCATCGCTCCCTTCCGTGCGCTGGTCAAGCACATCTATCGCGACATCCCCGACTGGACCGGTCGAGTATGGCTGTTCTACGGAGCCGAGAACCCGCTCGAACTCCTCTACATGAACGACCAGAAGGACGACTTCGTGAATTACTACGACGAGGAGACCTTCGAGGGATTTCGCGCGCTCAGCCCGCGCCCGCACTGGGCCGATCCGATCGCGTGGGACTACGCAATCGAAACCCGCGCCGACGAACTCATCAAGATGTTCGACGCACCCGACACCTATGTGTACATAGCCGGCCTCGAGACGATGCGTCGTGATCTGGACGAGGTTTTCAGCAAGCGCATGGGCTCCAAGGAGAGATGGGCGCGCCGAAAAGCGGAGTTGGCCGCGGGCAGGCGATGGGTCGAGCTGCTGTACTAGCAGCAGCCGGGCGGAACTCAACTGCCAGGGTTCCAGGCGGTTGAGGATAATGAGAGGGCTGTGTTTCGGTTGCTATTGATCGCTGTGTTCGCCGCAACGCTGGGAGCGCAGACCGATCCGGCGGCGCTGTCGCAGCAAGGAAAACAGGCGATGGCCGAAGGCCGCTTCGCCGAGGCGGCCGCCGTCTACGAGCAGTTGGTCGAGCGGATTCCCAACAATCCGGGGCTGCTGTTGAACCTGGGCATGGCGCTCCATATGACCGGGCGGGACGAGCAGGCAATTCCGCGCTTTGAGCAAGCCCTGGCCATCGCACCCGATCTGTTTCCGGCTCTGTTGTTCTCGAGCGCCAGCCGGCTGCGGCTCGGACAAACACAAAAGGCTCTCGAACCGCTGAGCAAGGCGCTACGCATCGAGCCCAAGGACCCGCAGGTGCGCAGAATGCTCGCCGACGCCTATACCCAGTTGGGACGGCTGCGGGAGGCTCTGCCCCACCGCATCGAGCTGACCAAGTTGGCGCCCGACGATCCCGACGCCTGGGCCGGCCTGGTGCAGACCTACGAGGCGCTGGCCGCCGACGCCTTCGAGGCGCTGGAGCGACAAGCGCCCGAGTCGGCCTGGATGCTGCGTCTGGTCGGCGACCTGCGGGCCTCGCAGCAGCAGTACCCCAGCGCCTTCTACCTCTACAAGGAAGCGCTTGCGCGAGACGACCGGATGCGCGGCTTGCACGCGGGTTTGGCGGCCATCTACGAAAAGACCGGCCGCGCGGACTGGGCGCGCGTGGAAGCGGAGCGCGAGGCCGAAGCCCCGCCGCCGGACTGCTCCGCGGCGCGGCTGGAGTGCGCCGTCGCCGCCGGAGATCTGAGCGCGGTTGCGCAAGCCAAGACCGCGACGCCCGAGGAGCATTTCTGGCGCGCCAAGGCGGCTTCGATGCTGGCTTCGCAGGCTTTCGCGCAGCTCGAATCGCTGCCGGACTCCGCCCTCCAGCAGGAGCTGCTCGCCTCGCTGCTGGCCGAACAGGGCAGGCACGGCGAGTCCGCGGCGGCTTGGCGGCGAGCCCAGGAGTTGGCGCCGGGGAACCCGGTGTACACGCAAGAGCTGGCCACGCGCCTCTACTTCGCGCGGAAGTTGGATGAGGCGCTGCCACTGCTCGAGGAGTTGGCGGAAAAGAACCCCAACGAGGCCCGCTGGAGCTTTCTGCTGGGCGATACGCACTTGCAGCAGCAGCGCGTGGAGCAGGCAATTCCACTGCTCGAACGCGCCGTGCGACAGGCCCCGGATCTGATGCCGGCGCGGCACGCCCTGGGGCGCGCATTCATGCAGGCGGGCGAAGCGCAGAAGGCGATTCCGCATCTGGAAGCGGCGCTCGAGATCGACGCCGACGGAGCCCTGCACTACCAACTGGCGCAGGCCTACATCCGCACCGGCCGCCGCGAAGAAGCCGCGGCGCCGTTGGCCAAGTATCGCGAACTGCAGCAGACCCAGCAGGCGCAGCTCGAGGCGGCGCAGCAGATGGAGATCACGGCTCCCGGACCTTGATCACCCTTCCCGGCGCCGGGTCGGCGATGGTCTGCTCCACCCCGCTGGGCCAGACGACACGGGCGTCGCCGAGTTCCCGGGCCGCGCCCAAGCCAAAGTACACCGGAATCAGGCTCGACGAAGCGTAGCCGACGCTGCTGGTCTTGCAGTTGAATTGTCCGGCGAAGTGGACGCAGGCGCCGATGCCGTCGCGGTTCGAACGGGTCCCTTCGAGGTCGAAAGCGATCCATTCGCCGGCGACTGAGCGGTTGCGCCAAAGCTCCGCCGGCGCCCCCAACGAGGAGACGACAATGTCGATCCGGCCGTCGCCGTCGAAATCCCCAAACCCAGAGCCGCGGTGCGCCCGCTTGCCCGGCAACTCCAAGGCCGCGGTGAACGCGCCTCGCTCGTTGCGCAGGATCAGGTTCTGCTGCAGGTACTCATAGGGCTCGAATTGCTCGACGAGGTCGTTGACGTGGGAGTTGGCGGTGAACAGATCTTTCCAGCCGTCGTTGTCAAAATCCGCGAAGCCGACGCTCCAGCCTCCGAGCCTGGCCACCGCCTTGGCGACGCCGCTCGGGTAGGTGACGTCCTCGAGCAAGCCGTCGCCTACGTTGCGAAACAGCGGGAAGGTCTCGCCGGCGAGCGCGGTGACGATGATGTCCGGCAGCGCGTCGTTGTCAAAATCCCGCGCGTCGGCGCCCATGCTGGCGACGGGCTTGCCGTGGCCGGGCAGGGCGGCGCCGATCAGCAGGGCGTCCTCGACGAACCGGCCGTCGCCGGCATTGCGGAACAGGAAATTCGGCAGATTGTCATTGGTGACAAAGGCGTCCTGGCGGCCGTCGCCGTCGAAATCAGCGAACGCGACGCTCATGCCGCGGCCGGCGTGGGCCCCGATGCCGGACGAATCGCTGACGTCTTCGAAGCGCCCTTCACCCAGGTTGCGGTAGAGCTGGTTGGCGATCGGCTCGAGGTACTTGGGGTGGCAGTAGACGCGGACTTCACGCGCGCGGTCCCCGCAAAAGCGGTCGAACTCCACGGTCCAGTTGGCATAGTTGACCACGAACAGGTCCAGCCGCCCGTCGGAATCATAGTCGAACCAGCCGGCGGCGACCGACCAGCGGTCGCTTGCGATCCCGGCGGCCTCAGCCACCTCCGTGAAGGTCCCATCGCCATTGTTGCGGTAGAGCTGGTTGGAGTAGACGCCGGCGACGAACAGGTCGATGTCGCCGTCATTGTCGTAGTCCGCCGCCGCTGCGCCCATCGCATAGCCGACACCCGTCAGGCCCGCGTCGGCGGTGACATCAGTAAATTTCCAGTCGCCGTCGTTGCGGTAGAGCCGGTTCCAATCCGCGGGGCCGGACTTGCGGAGCGACGGGACTTCGGCCCCGTTGGTGAAGAAGATGTCCGGCCGGCCGTCGCCGTTGTAGTCGAACACGGCGAGCCCGCCCGCCATGGTCTCGATCATCCGTTTTTGGGGAGTGGGGTGATGCTGGAGAGAGAACTCCACCCCTGCCCGGGCGGCCATGTCCTCGAACTCGAACGGCGCCGCTGGAGGGGTTGCCGGCTGCGCTCCCAAGGCCGCAGCAATCAGAACGAAACAACCCGCAAATCGCACGAGAGCCTCACGGTGTGGCATTCCGCTCAGCTTACATCCCCGCCCGCCCCGCTACGCCCGCCATTTGTGGCGAGGAGCGGGTCCTGCGTCGGTGGGATTTCCGGCTGGCGAAAAATCCTCCGGAATTGAAAAGGACATGCGGCACGGTTAGGGTCGCCCTATCCACAACTTGTTGACTTAGTGTCTAGACACTAGGAAAATGGCACAAGGAACATGGTCCCCCCTCCCCAGTCCTTTGGCCGTCCTAGTACGACGTGTTTTCCCGGGGCCTCGCTAGCTGAAAGCGGCGGCTTCGAGCGTTCCGAGTTTTCGAGAGTTGAGTCTCGAGAATGGAGCCTTCCGTGGGGTTGAGGCGACCCAGTTTCTCAAGGAGTTCTATGGTCTCGCAAAAACAATGGATAGCATTAGGGGCTCTCGCCTTGCTTGCAATGGCGTTTGTTTACTCGCCGAGCTTGCAGGCGCAGGTGCTTTACGGCTCGATCGTGGGCACCGTCCAGGACGGATCCGGCGGCGTCATTCCCGGCGCCAGCCTGAAGGTTACGAATCGCGGCACTGCGCAGTCGCTCACCACCACCACCAACGAGAATGGCAGTTACACGTTTTCGAATCTGCTGCCGGGCGTCTACGACTTGGTCGTGCAGGCCGACGGGTTTAGGGGCTACACCGCCGAAGGGGTCGAAGTAGCCGTCAACCGCGTACGGCGCAATGACGTCACGCTGGAGCTGGGTTCGGTGACGGAATCGGTCACCGTAGCCGCCGCAGCGTTGGCGCTGCAGACGCAAAAGACGGACGTCAACGCCGAGTTGACCTCGAAAGAAGTGGTCAACATGCCGTTGCCGAACTACCGCAACTACCAGAGTCTGATGAACCTGGTGCCGGGCGCGACGCCGGGGCGCTTCCAGAACTCGGTCGGCAGTTCGCCGGGACGCTCGCTCAGCGTGAACGTCAACGGCGTGAACCGCAACAACAACGTGACCCGCGTGGACGGCGCGGCCTCGGTGTTCATCTGGCTGCCACACCACGCACAATATATCGCGCCGGTCGAAACGGTGGAAGCGGTGAACATCTCCACCAACAACTTCGACGCCGAACAAGGCATGGCCGGCGGCGCGGCGACGACCGTAACGACCAAGTCCGGTACGAACGAGTTCCACGGCTCAGCGTTTGGTTTCCATGACAACCAGCGGCTGAGGGCGCGGAACTATTTCAGCTCCGGCAAGCCCGTTTCGACCCGCAACATCAACGGCTTCACCGTGGGCGGACCGATTATCAAGAACAAGCTGTTCTTCTTCGGCGGCTGGGAAGGCTACCGCGAGCGGCTGGGCTTTGAGCGTTTGAATGAGACCGTGGCGACTGCGATGCAGCGCGCCGGCGACTTCAGCGATCAGTCGACCACCATCTTCGATCCGCTCACCGGCAATCCGGACGGCAGCGGCCGGACGGCGTTTGCTAACAACCGGCTCCCGATGAGCCGGCAGAGCGCAATTACGCGTCAGATGCAGGACTTGGTCCCGATGCCGAACCGCCCCGGCGTGATTGCCAACTTCGCGGCTGCGGGCTCGCAAAAGCTCGACCGCGACAACTTCGATTCGAAGATCAACTGGAACGTCAACGATTCCTTTGCCCTGTGGGGCCGCTATAGCGCCATGGACGCTCTGTTCAGTTGTGATGCGGCGTTGGGCGCCGCGCAAGGCGTCGGCCTGTGCAACGGAGCGGCCGGCAGCAATAACACGCTCGACCAAACGTCGGCGATCGGCTTCACCAAGACGTTCTCACCGACCTTCCTGTGGGACTCGGTGGTCGGTTGGACCCGCCACACCAACGATAGCGGCGACTTCGTCGGCTTCGGCACGAACTTCGGCAGTGAAGTTCTGGGCATTCCCGGAACGAACGGTCCGGACCCGCGCCAGAGCGGCATCCCGCGGTTCGGCATCAGCGGCTACTCGGTGTTGGGTAACCCCAACGGCTGGCAGCCGAATTTCTACAACGACACGACCTACACGATCAACCAGAACTTCAGCTACATCAAGGGGTCGCACAACATCCGCTTCGGTTTCGAAGGCATTCGTCACCACTTGAACCACTGGCAGCCGGAGATCGGCGGCGGCCCGCGCGGCCGGTTCGACTTCACTGACGGCGTCACGGCGCTGAATGCGCCGGGCGCACCGCGTCCCAACCAGTTCAACGCCTATGCGTCCTACCTGCTGGGGCTGCCGCAACAGGTTGGCAAGAGCCTGCAGTGGGAGAAGATGAGCGCGTTCAACAACCAGATCGGGCTGTATGTGCGCGATACCTGGCAGGCAACGAACAAGCTGACCTTCACTTTGGGGATGCGGTGGGAAAAGTTCCCCATGCAGACCCGCGGCGGTCGCGGCGGCATCGAATGGTGGAACCCGGAGACGAACATCGTGTCGCTCGGCGGCGCCGGCGGCAACCCGAAGGATCTGGGCATCACCACCAGCAACCTGATGTTCGCGCCTCGCATCGGACTGGCCTACCGCGCCACCAACAAGATGGTGATTCGCTCCGGTTACGGCATCACCAACAACCCGATGCCGTTTGCACGGCCTCTGCGCGGGTTCTTCCCGCTGGTGGTCGCGCAGGACTTCCCCGGACCAAACTCGTTCACTGCGGTCAATCCCATCGAACAGGGCATTCCTGAGTTCTCAGGTCCCGATCCGGGAGTGGGCGAAGTGGAACTGCCCGGTACGGCGCTGAACCGTTCGATCTCCGGCGACAAGGTCAACCGCGGCTATGTGCAGTCGTGGAACATGATCGTCGAACGCGAACTGCCGTCCGGCTTCATCGGCTCGATCGGCTACGTCGGCACGCAGACCACGCGCGCCTTCGCCGATATCGACATCAACGCCGCTCAACCGGGCGCCGGCGCCGCCGGCCGTCCGCTGGCCCAGCGCTTCGGCCGCACTGTGCCGACGCTGGACTGGAACGGCCGCCTCAGCGCGAACTACCACTCGCTGCAGGCGACCATCAACCGCCGCGCGGCGGATGGCCTGACCATCAAGGGCGCCTACACCTACGGTGCAGCCATCAACGTGACCGACGATGACGGCTGGGCCGGCGTCACCTGGAACATCCCGGAGCAGTTCGACCGTAACCGCGCCCGCGCCGGCTATGACCAGAACCACATCTTCCAGATTGGGTTCGTCTATGAGCTGCCGTTCGGACCGGGCAAGGCGATGGCCAACCAGGGCATCGCGCGTTGGTTGCTGGGAGACTGGCAGGTCAACGGCGTCACGGCCGCCTTCCAGGGCCGTCGCTTCACGCCGAGCGCTTCCGGCGCTTCGGTCAACGCGCCCGGCAACAGCCAGACGCCGGACTTGGTGAAGGATGTCGAGAAGCTGGGCAATATTGGCCCCGGCCAGTTCTTCTTCGATCCGACAGCCTTCGCTCAGCCCACGGGAACTCGGTTCGGCACCGCTGGACGCAACATCTTGCGGGCCCCTGCTTGGTTCAACATGGACCTGGGCGTCTTCCGGCGTTTCCCCATCAAGGAACGTCTGGCGCTCGAGTTCCGAGCCGAGGCGCACAACGCCACCAACACGCCGCACTTCCTGGCGCCGGGCGGCAATATCGCCGCATCCAACTTCATGCAAGTCACCAGCGCGGAGCAGGACCAGCGGCAATTCCGCTTCGGTCTGCGTCTGCAATGGTAGACAGGCTGAATCCACTCTGACCCAACCCGACCGGCGAGCGCGCACCCCGCGCTCGCCGGTCTTTGTTTTGACCCGTGCGAGAGAATAGGAAAATGGTCCGGCGAATCGGCGTCAGCGCGACCATGGCGCTTGCGATCCTGGCCGCGTGTGGGGAAGAGCCCCCGCCGGTTGCGGCGCTTCCGCCCGTGCCCGAGATCCGGCTGGAGGCCTTCCCGCCGGAAACCCGCACCGAGATCGGGCGGTTCCTTACGGCCTTGCAGGCGTCTCCTGACAGCGCCCAAGCCGCGGGAGATCTGGCGATGCTGCTGCACGCCAATAAGCAGCTCGAGTCCGCCGCGGCGCTCTACCGCCGGGCGGCGGCGCTGGAGCCCGGCTCGCTGCGCTGGCGCTACTATGCCGGCGTCGTCCAGGCGCAGCTCGGGGCCGCCGACGCAGCCGCATCGTCCCTGCAATCCGCGCTCGAAGTCGACCCGAAGTTCCTGCCGGCGCAACGGCGCCTGGCCGGCTTGTTGCTCGAGCTCAACCGGGTTGACGAGGCGGCCGAGGGCTACCGAACGGCGCTGCGAGCCGAGCCCAACGACCCGGAATCCCATTTCGGCCTGGGGCGGGCGCTGGCGCTCCAGGGCAAGACCGCCGAGGCGATCGAAGCGCTCGGCGAAGCGGTGAAGCTGGCCCCCGACTACGGCGCCGCGCACTATGAACTCTCGCTGGCCTATCGCGACGCCGGTCAGCCCGAGCAGTCGCGTCTGCATCTCAATCTCTATGAGCAGCGCAAGGGCGCGCCGCGCAGCCCCGATCCCTTGATGGATGCCGTCGACAAGCTGGCTCGCGGCGCCGGCGACCATATCCGCCGAGGCATCGAGATGGAAGCGCGCGGCGACTTGCAGAGTGCGATCGAAGAGCACTTGCGCGCCTTGGAAGTCGATGCGGACGTGGCGCAGGCGCACGTGAACCTGGTCGCGCTCTACGGCCGGATCGGCGAAGCCGACAAAGCCGCCGAGCACTACCGTCGGGCGACAGAGCTGAACCCCGGGCAAGCCGATCTGCACTACAACTACGGCGTGATGCTGTTCGAGCAAGGCCGCTTGCCGCAGGCCCGCCAAGCATTCGAAAGGGCGCTCGAGGCGAACCCCGACTACGCCGCGGCGCACAACAATTTGGGCCAGACTCTGGAGGCCGAGCAGCGTTTCAACGAAGCGACCGCGCACTACCGCGCGGCGGTCGAGGCGCAGCCACAGTTCCGGCTGGCGCGCTTCCACCTGGGCCGCATGCTGCTGGCGCAACGGCAGCCCCGACAGGCCGCCGAACAGCTCGAGCGGGCGCTGGAGCCGCGCGATGAGATGACCCCGCAGGTGCTGTTCGCGCTGGCGGCGGCCAACGCGCAGGCGGGGGATCGCGCCGCGGCCCTGCGGTTCGGACAGGAGGCCCGGGCGCTCGCCGCTCGGATGGGCCAGCAGGAGTTGGCGGACCGCATCGAGCAAGACCTTGCCAAACTGCGCTGAGATGCCGGCTCGAATCCTAGGGGCCGCGCTTGCGGCGATCTTGCTGACAGCAGGCTGCGGCGAGCCGCCGGCGCCCGAACAGCTTGCAGCCGCCGAGGATGCGTTGTTTGTCGAGGCCGCCGAAGCAAGCGGACTGAGCTTTCGGCATTTCATCGGCGCCACCGGCGAGTACTTCATTCCCGAGATCATGGGCGCCGGTGTCGCGTTGCTGGACTACGACGGCGACGGCGATCTGGACGTCTTCCTGCTGCAAGGGGCGCTGCTGGCTCCGGAGGCCTCGCTCGCGGATTCGACTTTTCCGCCGCCAACCCGGGATTGGCCCGGCGGACAGCTCTATCGCAACGAGATCGTCCCCAGCGGCGAGCTGCGCTTCGTCAATGTGACCGAGAGTTCAGGGATTCGGCAACTCGGCTACGGCATGGGCGCGGCAGTCGGCGACTACGACAACGACGGCGATCCTGATCTGTTCCTGACGCAGTTTGGCCCCAATTTGCTGTACCGCAACAACGGGGACGGCACGTTTGATGACGTCACCACGGCCGGCCTGGACGACGCGCGCTGGAGCACGAGCGCGACGTTCCTGGACTACGACCGCGACGGCGACCTGGACCTGTTCTTCACCAACTACATCGATTTCACCATCAACAACAGCAAGCAGTGCTACGACCCGGCCGGCGCCCGCGACTACTGCACGCCGATGGTCCACAACCCTGTGCCCGATCGGCTGCTGCGGAATGACCAGGGCCGGTTCGTGGACGTCACGCGGGCGGTGGGGCTGGAGGGGGCCTATGGCAACGGCCTGGGCGTTGTCGCCGCGGACTTCGACGGCGACGGTTGGATCGACATCTACGTGGCCAACGACGCAGTGGCCAACCAGTTTTGGCGCAACAACCAGCGGGGCGGATTCGTGGACGATGCGCTGCCCTCAGGGACTGCGTTCAACGCCGACGGGCTGGCCGAAGCGGGAATGGGGATCGCCGCCGAGGATTTCGACGGCGACGGCGACATCGACCTCTTCTTGACGCATTTGTCGCGGGAAACGAATACGCTCTACGTCAACAACGGTCAGGGACTGTTTCGTGACGAGACGAACCGCTTCGGACTAGGCTCGATCAGCACGCCGTTCACCGGCTTTGGGACGGCCTGGCTGGACTTCGACCATGACGGCCTGCTGGACCTGTTTGTCGCCAACGGCGACGTCACCACGATGGAGTCGCAGCGCGGGGACGCCTATCCTTTCCGGCAGAAGAATCAGCTTTATCGCCGACGGGGAAACCGCTTTGAAGAGGTCTCCAATGCGGCGGGAGCGGCGTTTGAGTCCGAAGAGGTCAGCCGCGGCGCGGCATTCGGCGACATCGACCAAGACGGCGACACGGACATCGTCGTATCGAACAACAACGGACCGGCGAGGCTGTTGCTGAATCAACGCAACGGCCGCGAGTGGCTCCGGGTGAGGCTGATCGGCGGCAAGGACAACCGCGATGCGATCGGCGCGCGGGTGGCTCTGCTGCAGGACGAAGGCAAGCCGGTGTGGCGGCGCATCCATACCGACGGCAGCTACCTGAGCGCATCGTCCCGAGACGCCCATTTTGCTGTGCCCGAGGGTGTTTCGGCGGCGGCTGCCGGCGTGGAGTGGCCCAACGGAAGCCGGGAGAAGTTTGCGGTCGAGCCCGACCGCGTGAACGAGCTGCGCCAAGGCGGGGGCGAGCCTTGGCCGCACGGAGAGGCCGACCGCAGCGATCGAGAGTGAGGCGTTGGCGCCCGGGGCGGGACTCGAACCCGCACACTCGAGCATGGGATTGGAACGTCGGCGCGTAAGAAGCTGCGAAGGTGATGGTCTTGCGGACGGCCGCCGCCACGAACAGCGGAACACACTGAAAAAAGGGCTCTTATGCGCGGCACGAAGCGCGAATCTCTACAGCCCCCCTGAAAACAGGCGCTCTTGGGCCTTCCGGCCCGTGATCAAAGCCTCTTCTTGCCTTCCGGCGGGTTGGCGCTTCCCGATGAATGTCATGCCGGCGTCCGGCGGCTATCCCTGGACGATCGTGCCGCTCGAGCGCTGCAATGATTAGATGGCCGCGCTGGAATCGGCGGGCGTGGGGCAGGTTATCGTGCCGTTTGGCGCGTTCATTTCCGGGCTGGTTAACTGGCCGGACAACGTCCGAGCGCCACGGCTATGATGAAACTGCCTTTGAACGTGCTGTCCTATGGATTCCTCCATCCTGATCGTGCTGGCCGTCCTGGCCGCCACCGTCGTCCTGCTGGTGTCGGAGTGGGTGCGGATCGACGTGGCGGCCATCAGCTGCATGCTGGCCCTGGCATGGCTGGGAGTGCTCGAGCCGCCCGAGGCGCTGTCAGGCTTCTCGAGCAACGCGGTGATCGCCATGATGGCAGTCATGATCATGGGGCAGGGGGTGGCGCGAACTGGCCTCATGGACCGGCTCTCCCGTGTGGTCGTGGAACTGGCGGGCGCGAGGCGGACACGAATCGTCGCGATGGTCTCAGTGTCGGTTGGCCTCGTGTCGGGCCTGATTCAGAACATTGGGGCGGTGGCGCTCTTTCTGCCGGGCGTGCTCGATATCGCGCGACGCGAGAAGATCGCGGCGTCGTCGTTGATCATGCCCATCGGGTTTGCGGCCATCCTGGGCGGCACCCTGACCATGGTGGGCTCGGGACCGCTGATCCTTACCAACGATCTCCTGCGCGGAGCAAACCTAGCGCCGTACGGACTCTTCAGCGTGACACCCGCCGGCCTCACGCTGCTCGCCTTGGGAATCGGCTATTTCGCACTGGTCGGGCGCATCGTCCTGCCGGACGCGCCGCCGGCCGGCCAACGCCGCTCCGACCAGGAACAGCTCATCGACGCGCTGCGCCTCCCACACGATATCCGCTACTACACGGTTCCTGCGGACAGCCCGTTGCAGGGCAAAACGCCTGATCAAGCCGGCGTATGGGGGGAGTTCCGGCTGAACATTGTCGGACTGTCCTCGGGGGGAACTGTCGAGTACGCCCCCTGGCGCGAGACCACGTTCCAAAGCGACCAGGTCCTGGCCCTGATCGGCGACGAGGACAACATCGCGCGGTTCGGGTCCACCTATGGTCTACGGCGCGAAACACGGGCAACCGGACTCGGCAGGCTCGAAGACCCGGAGCTCTCGGGCTTCGCGGAGGTCGTCATCCCACCGCGTTCAGTCCTGGTAGGTGAGTCGATCCGAAGCTACGGCCTGCGACACCGCCATGCCGTGGAGCCGGTGATGGTCTTCAGCAAGGGACAAGAACTCAGGGGGGACTTCTCAGATCACGAGATCTTGCCGGGCGATACCTTCATCGTGTTCGGCCCGTGGGAGCACATTGACTCCCTGAAGAACAGCACGGACTTCGTGGTGACGACGCCCGTGGCCGTGAAGAAGAACGACCGGGCGAAAGCGGGCGCCGCAAGCGTCTGCTTCGTCCTGGCAATAGGGTTTACCTTCGCTGGCGCGCCCATTTCCATCGCCTTTCTGACGGGAGCCATCGCCATGGTTCTGACGCGCGTGCTGAGCATCCAGGACGCGTACGAGGCAATTGAATGGAAAGTGGTCTTCCTGCTTGCCGGGCTCATTCCGCTTGGGCTTGCGATGGAGAAAACCGGAACCGCGGCGTTCCTCGCGGGCAAAGCGATGGTCGTGCTCGACGGCGCTCATCCCGTGTTCTTCGTGCTCACCGTGGCGGTCCTATCGACGGTCTTCTCCCTGTTCATGTCCAATGTGGGCGCCATTGTCGTGCTCGCGCCTCTGGTGATCAAGATGGCGGCCATCGGCGGTCTCGACCCGCGCCCGCTTGCTCTGATGGCCGCGGTCTGTGCCGCGAATTCGTTCGTCCTACCGACGCACCAAGTCAATGCGATGCTCATGTCCGCGGGGGAGTACCGCAACGTGGACTATCTGAAGGCAGGAAGCGGGCTCACCGTGCTATTCGTTCTGGTGGTCGTGACCCTGTTCTACACGTTCTATTTGTAACGCTACCGTACGGTCAAGCGATGCATGGCGACGAGCACAAGGATCAGCACGGGCAGCCAGATCACCAGGAAGGTTGCGCGTTTCATGCCGAAAAGCTCCGGCAGCGTCAATCTGCCACGGGCGCCCCACGTCTTGATGGTCCGGTCGAACGTCCCGGAGAATTCGGCGAAGAGGTACGAGCCAACCAATAGGCCGACGATACCTCCGATGACGTCCCAGTTTCCCTGACCCAGTGCAGCCGCTCCGGTGCCAGGACAGTAGCCGAGCAGCCCGAAGCCTATGCCGAACAACAGCCCGCCAATGCTGTTTGCCGCGTAGCGGGTCGGCTTGATGCGCAGTTCCACCAGGCCGAGTGCATGCAGGCCGAAGATGCCGAGGCCGCCCACGATGATGGCGGTCAGCATCACCTTCATCACGGTGAAGTCCTCCAGCAGCAGCGCGCCGATCAGGACGTGGTACTTGGCCACGCCTCCCTTCTGTAGCAGGAAGCCGAAGATCACGCCGAACAGCCCACCCCTCGCCAGCTGCCCGGTCGAGACGCCGCCGTTCCCGGCGCCTCGCGCACCTGCCGAGCGGCCGTCGCCGGCCGGCGACGTTGCGGGTTTGTTCGCGTGAGACGACGAAGTCATCGGTTGCTCTCTTCTCCGGGGGTCACAACCGAAATAACAGCCTCGCCGTCACGAAGCCGCTGGCGAAGAAGCAGACGACGGCGATCCAGGAGCCGACCGACAGCTGCAGCGTGCCGCTGATCCCGTGACCGCTCGTGCAACCGCCGGCAAGCCGCGCGCCGAACGCCATGAAGATGCCGCCTGCCACGGCTGCAACGAGGCGCGACACGAGGGCGCCCTCGCCAAATCGCGCGGCCCACATGGGCGGCAGCCACTCGCCGGTGAGCTCGCCGCCCTGCCACGCGGCAAGGAACCCGCCGACGGCCACGCCCAGAAGGAGCATGACCCCCCACTCCACCTCCGGCTTCTTCCTCTGAAAGTACGGCAGGGCGAGTGTGTGCCTCGGCGCGAAGAGGCGCCCGACCATGCCCGCCAGCCGAGCATAGGCCGTGGATGCGCCCAGTGGCTTTCCGGAGAAGTAGAACGTCAGCATCGTCAGTACGCCAATCAACGTACCGACCAGGTAAGGCGACCAAGCGGGGCCGCTATACGCCAACGGGTCTGTCCCTATCTGATCGGCAAACGCGAGCGGCGCGCCGGGCGCCGCCAAGACCGCCGCAACCAGAGCGCGTGCTTTCACCGCACTTCCGCCTCTGTCGTCACTGGCTCGACCGGAAAGCCTGCGCCGACCCATGCCGCCCAGCTTCCCGGCACGTTTCGCACGTCGAAGCCTTCCGCCTTCAGGATGCTCGAAGCAACGCTGGCACGGTAGCCGCTGTTGCAGTACACCGCTACCGGCTTCTGCTTGTCGATCTCGGCCCACCTGGTCTGCACCTCAGGCAGGAAGACATGTGCGGCCCCTGGAATGCGGCCCTGCTTCCATTCATCAGATGAGCGAACGTCGATAATCGCCACATCGTCAGCGTGCGCCTTCAACTCGTGCACGTCCATTTGGTCGATCGCGGCCAACTCGAATCCGGCCTTGGCCCATGCCGCCATCCCGCCGAGCAGGTAGCCAGCGACGTTCGTGAATCCGATGCGCAGCAGCAACGACACCACCGCCGGAGCGTCTTCATCGCGATCCAGCACCAGGAATGCCGGAGTGCCGGGCTCCAGCAGCCACCCGGCCCAGATGGATAGTTCGGGCGAACCGGCGATGTTGAGCGCGCCTGCGATGTGGCCCCCACCGAACGCCAACATCGAGCGGGTATCCACCACGACGACATCGTCCGTGCCGATCGACGCCCTGAAGGCGGCTGGCGGAAGACCACGAGGGACCGGCAGGCGGCCCAGTACCTCGGGCCCGGCGGCATTGATCCGCTTCATCCGCTTGTAATACGTCGGCTCGGGCGGGGGGGTGGACATGACGTAGTCCTTGAACGCCGTCCGATCCGGGAGCTGAAGAAACGGGTTGAACCGCCGCTCGTAACCGATAGTGCTCGTCAGCCGGTCGCCGATCTCGGCTCCGCACGGTGATCCCTGCCCGTGGCCCGGGTAGATGATCACGTCATCCTCGAGTCCCAGGAAAAACGAGTACAGCGTGTCGTGCAGTTGTTCCGCCAAGCTCTCGACCTGGTCGTGACCCATCAGATCCGGCCGGCCCGCCGAATTCACAAACAACGAGTCGCCGGTGAACACGCCCCAGGGAGTTCGGGGGCGCTTTTTCTCGCAAGCCACATACGACATGTGCTCGGGGGTATGACCGGGCGTGTGCCGGGCTGTAAGCGTCATCTGGCCGAATTCGAACCTCGCTCCGTCCTCGATCGGCTCGTGCTCGAAGGCGTACGTTGCTCCTCCTTCGACGCTGACGTAAATCCTCGCAGTCTTCACGCGGTCGGCGAGTTCCCGCGAACCGCTCAGAAAATCGGCGTGGATGTGCGTCTCGAGGATGTGGGTAATGGCCAGGCCCCATTTCCTCGCGATCTCGACATACACCTCGACATCCGGACGCGGATCAATAACCGCGGCTGTGCCGGACCCATCGTCGCCAATCAGATACGACAGCTGGGCGATACCCTCTGTTTGGATGGTTTCAAGAATTAGTGACACGACTCGCCTCTCAGATGCGCTCTGCCATGCCGGCGTCGCGAATCTCCTTGACCGGCCTCAGAGTATAGCTCATCGTACCTGCCCGTTCTTGAGAGCCTCGGGCTTTGCTGCAAACCGACACCGCACAGGCTTCGGTACGAAGTTGTCCGGTTGTAAACAACCCTTCGGTTCAACGCGGCGCCTTCGGCGGTCAGGTTTGGTCAAACAGGCAACAAATTGGCATACGTCGCATCTTGTGACCGGCAGTCTTTTCGGCCTCGAAGCAAGGAAAGGGAATGTGTGGTGCGGGCGGAGGGACTTGAACCCTCACGGACCTTGCGGTCCAACGGATTTTCGTACCCGGCTACGGCTTTCGCCGCCCCCGTCCACTCTGTGGCGAGGTTTGGGGTCTGGACTATCCCTTCACCGTGTCCCGGCGGCTGCCGGGGTTTAGGTGCTGCCCGTCTAGTCTCTACACCTTCCCGGCCAATGCTGTTGGCCGGGCTTGGCTCGGGATTGCCATTTCACAGGTTCCCCCGACTTTGAGCAGTTCTGCATCGCCGGTTTCCCGGCGAGCACTCAAAATTTGTCTTAAGTCCGGTGCGTCTGCCAATTCCGCCACGCCCGCACGCTTTCAAAGGTAGCACGAAGCCACGACTAACCCGATCGGACTTTCAACTCCCCTGCGTCTGCCAATTTCGCCACCCGGGCGCGGGCCGCTTTGCTCGGCTTACAGCGGTAATTTGGCGCGCGCGTAGTCGATGCAGCGGTCGTTGAGTTCGTCTTCGAGAGCCAGTCTCTGCCGCGGCGTCAGCCCGCTGATGCGCGGCAGCGGCTGCTTCGGTGGATGCTTGCGCACCCAGTCGATCAACATCGCCAAGTCCCGCGGCGGGACCGGACTATCTTCATCGTAAACATTCCAGTAGGCGTCGGTGAAGATCGGAACTTTGAGCGGATCGCGCGTGATCATCTCGAGTTGGAAGATCATGTCCGGGTCCTGGCGCTGCATCTTGGCCACAAAGGCGGGCAGGTCGATGTGGCCGTCTCCAAAGGCAACTTCCGACAGCAGAATGCCGTCTTCGTAGAAGTCCACGCCGACGTCCTTGAAGCTGACGAACAGCGTGTAGGGCGCGAGCGTCTCGATGGTCTGCTCCGGCGTCTCGATCAGCGACACGTTGTTGACCATGTCGAGGCAAACGCCTACGTATTCGCTGCCCGTGGAGCGCACCCAGGCGGCGAGTTCGTCCGAGCGCCAGCCCTTGTGATTCTCGATGGCCAGAGGCATCTTGTAGCGGCGCAGAATCGGCTCGGCGCGTTGGACAGCGGTTTTGCACATCGAGTCGAACTCGTGAAACTCCGCCGCCGATTTGAACTGCTCGTAGCGCCGTCCTGAAAACGGGTCATGGATGCAGCGGATGCGGCCGTCCATCTCCGAGAGAGTCTTGACGGTCGCCTCGTATTCGGGCAGGTCGTCATCAGTGCGCGGCGTGCGGACGGCAACGGTCATCCGCATGTCGTAGCGGTTGAGCTTCTCATGCATCGCCCTGAGCGCCGCTGGATCGAAGCCGCCTCGCAGGTAGGTATGCGGACAGGCGAGGCCTTTTTCGCGGCAGTATTCGATGATGTCGAATTCTTCGCCGGCGTCCCGGGCGGCTTGACGGCGCGCGCCGAGTCCGGGCGTGGCGGAGCCCATGTTTTTGAGCACGCGCGGCGGGGCGGCTGCAGCCGTGGCCGTGGCGCCCGCCAGTGCGGCGGCGCCGAGGAGTTTACGTCGGGTCATCGTGGATCCGTGCATGGTGTGTTGACAGGGCGGGACTGCCGCTCGACAGGTTACCAGTTTGAACCGGGGCGTCTCACACGCCGCCTCGGCGGGAATGGCCGGCAGGCGGGTCCGCATGAGCCGATCCGTGCAGTCCGACTGCTGGGAAGCGCTGGTAAGCTTTGGTGATCCGGATAGATCGTCTGCCTACACCGCGGCCATAGCACCACCCTTGATGCGTACGTCGCTAACTGCCGTTGCTCGTTCGAGCGCCCTGACGTCCACTCGACGGGGGCGGCTGACGCTGTTTTTTCTGCTCTATCTCGCCGAGGGTCTGCCCCTCGGGTTGAACATCTACGCCCTCAGCGCTTATTTTCGAATCGAAGGCATTGGGGTAGCCGACATCGGGGCCCTTTCGGCGGCGCTCGTCGCTCCTTGGGGACTCAAGGTCGTCTGGTCGCCTTTGGTCGACTTGATTCGCGTCCGGCGGTTCGGGCCCAATCGCTTCTGGATCGTCCTGACGCAGACGATGATGGCGGCGACGTTGGCGCCTTTGTTCTTCGTCGAGCCAAGCCAAGGGTTTGGGTGGATTGCGGCTTTGCTCGTCCTGCACAACGTCTTCGCGGCGACACAAGACATCGCCATCGACGGCTTTGCCGCCCGCATCTTGCCTGAGGACGAACTGACGTGGGCCCATGGGCTGATGTTCGCCGGCCAGAACGTCGGAATGGCGGTGGGTGGAGGAGGCTCTCTCTTCCTTGCAGGCAAGTATGGCTTCAAGGCGTCATTCGGACTGGTGGTCGTCGCCCTGCTGTGTATTCTGCTGGCCGTATCGAGGCGCATCCGAGAGGACAAAGAGGAGCCGTCGCTACAACCGGCGAAGCGGGCTCCTCGCTGGGCTGTCCTCCACTCTCGCTTGGCGCGTTTCAGCCGAGAACTCTACATCGGCTTTTTCCGTTCCGGCCGAGGACCGCGGGTAGGTGCGCTTTTCTGTTTGTTGCCAGGCGGAGCAATGGCGCTGGCTTTCGGGATCGCAGGCGCGCTGCAAGTGGACCTGGGCTTCACCGAGGAGCAGATCTCGATCTCCACCACCACCATGCTGCTGGCCGGGGCTGCTGGTTGCGGCTTGGCCGGCGCCTTAGGGGACCGCATCGGTTTGAAGAGACTCTTGGCCTTGGGATACGCCCTCACCGCGGCGCCGACAGCTTGCCTGGGCTGGGTGATTCATGGGAGTGGGCTGGGCGGCGTATCGTTCGAGCAGTACCTTGTCTATGCCGTGCTGTACCGCTTCGCCTTTGGGATCTGTTTCGGCGCTCGAGGGGCGATTTGCATGGCGATGACCAATCCGATCGTCGGCGCGACCCAATTTACCGCTTACAACAGCCTGGGCAACATCGCAATCGCCTACTCAGGCTACTGGCAGGGAATGGCTGCGTCGCGCTGGGGCTATGGTGCGACGCTCGGAATTGATGCGGCCGCGGGCATGGCCGGCGTCGTACTGATCCCGTGGCTGTCGCAGTCAAAAACGAGGGCTCGGGCGATGAATCGCTTCGTTGCCGGGACGGACTCCGAATCAAAGACCGCCGCCGGGCGAACATTGCAAAAGCCGGAGTAGCTCAGTCCGCCGGCCACATCGACAGATCCCAGCGCGCAACGCCCATATGGTAGCGCTGATGCCAGGGTAATCCGTGGGCGGCGAACTCGGGCCTCTTGGGGCCGAAGTAGTAGGCCGTCACCAGCGAGCCGTCGTCGAGTTGCACCACAGAGGGATAGCCGCAGTCGGTCTTGTGCCAGTCGCGGGCCGGCGACGACAGCAGCACCGCCGGCATGGACCAGGTTTCGCCGCCGTCTTCGCTCAGCCGCATCACCACGCCGAACAGGCCCGGGATGCGGCTGGTGAAAGAGCACAGCAGGCGGCCGTCGGACAGCTCGAGCAGGTGCGCGTTCTCCTGCCCCTGCGGCGAGATCAGTTTCGGTTCGGACCAGGTCTTGCCCTCGTCGTGGGAGAACAGCAGCGCTTCGCCGGCGCCGTGCGGGAGCGCGCCGTCCATGACGTCCACGCAATTGGTCCGGGCGGCTGCGAGCCAGACGCCGTCCGAGCGTCGCAGCACGTGGGTCTCGCTGGCGTCGGCCACCTTGCGCTCATCTCCCCAGGTGCGGCCGCCGTCGGAGCTAAAGAACACGGCCGAGCGCGACCGTTTAGGCTGCTGACTGACGCGCTTGTAGGTGGGACAAACCAAGCGACCGTCGGGCAGCAGCAGGATATCGCCGTGGGGGACTTCATCGAAGTCGAGCAGTTCGCGCCGCCAGCTCTTACCGTGGTCGCTCGAAACGCACAGCTGCGTCGGCAGCACCGGCCGCTTTTGCCCTTCGTGGTAGCCGCTGACCAGCGCCACGAGTTCGCCGTCGGCGTTGAGCCCCACCGCGTGGTTCATGCGGATCGCGTTGGGCTCCTCGGGGTGGTCGGTCATCCGGCTGCGGAAAGACCAGCTGACGCCGTTATCGGCGCTGACCCACAGCTCGACATCGCTGTTGTTGCCATAGCCGTGGCTGGGGTGATTGTAGATCGCCGCCGCAATTTCGCCATTGGGCAGCCGGGTGAGATTGGGCCACAGGCCCTTGTTGTCGATCGAGACGTAGAATTCCGCGCCCGGCAACAGTTGGCAGCCGTGGAACCCGGCGCCGGCGACCGGCGAGGCCGACGCCGCGCCCCCGGCCAGGAGGGAGCCTGCGGCGGCCTTGCGCAGAAGCTGGCGACGGTTCATCGCGGATTCGTACTGAACTCTCTAGCTGAACAGTTCGCGCACCGGCTCGCCGGTGGAGTCCTCGAACGAGTTGGCGATCTTGATCGGGCGGCCGATCGGCGTCATGTACTCGCGGTGCCAGTCGATGCCCATCGCCTTGTAGACGGTGGCGAACAGGTCGCCGATGCTGGTGGGCTTGGTCAGCACGTTGGCGGCGCGCTCGTCGCTCTCGCCCACGGCCAAGCCGGTGTTGAGACCGCCGCCACCCAAAGCCAGCGACCAGCACTGCGGCCAGTGGTCGCGGCCCAGCCCCGGGTTGATGTCCGGGGTGCGGCCGAACTCGCCCATGGCAATGATGATCGTTTCGTCGTACAAGCCGCGGTCGACCAGATCGTCGATCAGCGCCGACAGGGCGCGGTCCATCGGCGGCGTCAGCCGGTCGCGGTGGCCTTTGTCATTGTCCGAATGGGTATCCCACGAGTTGCCGTGGTAGCCGGCGGCGGTGACGAAGCGCGTGCCGGATTCCACCAGGCGGCGGGCCAGCAGCAGGCTCTGCCCGACCGAGTCGCGGCCGTAGGCGTCCTTGGTCTTGTCCGATTCCTTCGACAGGTCGAAAGCCTTCTGCACGCCGGGGGCGAGCAACATCTCCCAAGCTTTCTGGGTGAAGGCGTCCATCTTGGCATGCTCGGCGCTTTCGACCTTGTTGCGGTAGTTGTTGTCAACGATGTCAAGGAAGGAGCGGCGATTCTCGACCGCCTGCTCGGAGAGCGACTTGGGCAGGCTCAGGTCGGTGACTTTGAAGTCGTCCTTCGAGGGATCGCCGACCAGCATCGGGTCGTAGTCGGCGCCCAGGAAGGCCGAGCGGAAATAGTCTTCGTACTGGCGTCCGGACTCCCAGCGCGGCACGATCGCATAGGGCGGCATCGCGTTGGTCGAGCCGAGTTCCTTACCGACGACCGCTCCCAGGCTCGGGAACTGCATCGCCGGGTTGAACAGGTGACCGGTGGCGGCATAGTGGACCGCCTGCGGGTGGTCGTCGCCGAACGAACTCATCGAACGGATCAGAGCGAGCTTGTCCATGCGCTTCGCCAGCGAAGGAAGCAACTCGGAGACCTGGATGCCGGGGACGTTGGTGGAGATGGGACGGAACGAGCTGTTGGGTTTCGGATCCCAGGTGTCCATCTGGGCCGGACCGCCCTCGAGCCACAGCAGGATGCAGCTCTTGGCTTTGGCCTTAGATTTGAGCGTGGAGGGAGTCGCCGCTTCCAGCCGCAGCGTCTCGCCCAGGGTCATGCCCAAAAAGCCGAGCGAGCCGACCTTGAGGAAGTCCCTCCGCGCCGTCTGCTCAGCGGATTCGCACAGGCATCCCAGTCTTTTGTAAGCCATCGTCTTCGTCCCTCTAGTGATTCTCGGCGAGCTCGCGCGAACTCAGTATGGCCCATTGCAGATCCTGCAGGGCCTGCTCGCGCGATCCCGTCGCTGCGATTTGCTCTTGGATCGCCTGCTGCTCGGCGGGCGTGGGCGGGCGCGTGAACGCCGCCAAGTAGAGCTCCTCAATGATTTCCTTGTCCGACGCCCCGGCCTGGACCATGTCGTAGACGCGGCCGCCCGGCTTCCAAAGCTTGTCGTTGTAGGTCGTGCCGGCCAGCATATGCAGCGCCTGCGTCAATTTCGGCGAGGGGTCGCGCTCCGGCACGGAGAAGCGATTGGGGCGGCCATAGGCGTCGAAGAACGCCGTCGGATAAAGATCGCCTTCCTTGAGTTGGACCGCGCGACCGCCGACCGGCGTTTTGCCGCCTTTCCACTGGCCGCGATTCGTGCCGACTTCGAACCGCTCGTGCACGCCGCTGACGTCGGCGATCGCGTCCAGCAGGATTTCGGCATCGAGCGCCCGCGGCCACGAGTGCGAGTAGTTGATGCGGTCCGCCGCATTGGTCTCGTTGGCCTCGCTCGAGAGCTGGTAGGTGCGCGACGTGACGATGCGCTTCATCAGCGGCTTGAGCCGGTAGCCCTTCTCGACGAATTCGTCGGCCAGCTTGGCCAGCAGTTGCGGATGCGTCGGCGGGTTGGTTGCACGGAAGTCGTCGACCGGATCGACGATGCCGCGGCCAAAGAAGTGGCTCCAGATGCGGTTGGCCGTCGCTTGGGCGAAGAACTCGTGAGAGGTCATCCACTCGGCCAACTCGCGACGCGGGAATTCGCTCTCGTTGAACGGCACGGTGCGACCGTCCAGGAACGCCGGCTGGACCCGCTCTTTCGTGCGCGGGTGGAACACGCCCAGCTCTTTCGGCGCCGGGACGTCAGCGGCGATCTCCTTGCCGTCGGGGAAATCGAAGACCACTGACTCGGTGTTGCCGCCGAGCTTGAACATCGGGCCGAAGAACGCGGTCAAGCCCCAGAACTGGTCCTGTGTCCATTCTTCGTAGGGGTGATCGTGGCACTGGGCGCAATCGAAGCGACGGCCCAGGAACACGCGCATCTCCTCGCCCATCATGTTCTCGGCGGGCGGAATCACCATATAGGGCAGGTAGTGGCGCGAGACCGGGCTGTAGCCCTGCGCGGCGATGCGCTCGCGGGCGACCTCGTCATACGGCCGGTCGGTCTCGACGAACTCGCGGATCCACTCGTAGTATTCCTGCGTCCACTTCGGGTTGATGCCGATCTGGAACATCGAGACGCGGAACAGGTCGGCGAAGCGGAAGGTCCAGTAATCGACGTACTCCGGCGAGGCGAGCAGTGCATCGACGACCTTCTCACGCTTGTCAGCGGACTTGTCGGAGAGGAAGGCGCGGACCTGAGCCGGGGGCGGCAACCGGCCCGTCAGATCCAGGCAGACGCGGCGCAGGAACTCGGCATCGGAAGCCAACCCCGAGGGCACGATGTTGAACTTGCGCAGCTTCGAGAAGACCTCTTCGTCGACGTAGCTCTCGGTCGGAACGGTCGGATAGTTGTCGACCTCGGCGCCGACCACGCCCACGCCGATGCGGGCGTTGCGGCCGGCGGCTTTGATGAGCACGGCCGTCTCGCCCGGTTGGCGGGCCTCGACACGCCCGTCCGCCGAAACCGCGGCGATGTCGGAGTCGTTGATCTCGAAGAGGACCTGGTGCGTGAAATCCTCGCTGCGGCCGTCGTCGTAGTGCGCGGTGACCAGAACGCGGCGCGCCTGGCCCCGGTCGAGCACCAGTTGGCTGGGGTAGGTTTCGAGGCGAACGATCTTGGCCTCGTCGTCGCCCGCTTCTTCGCCGAAGGGCGCGCCGTCCTTCACCCAATCGAGAATCACGTTGTAGTCGTCGGAGCCTTTCTCGAACCGAGGACCGCCGCCGTGCGCGATCTCCATGGTGGCTTTCTGCAGCAGCAAACTGGCTTCGGGGTTGTCGACGTTGATGCGCGACTCCGCCGGACCGCCGGACTCATCGGTCAAGACCTGAAATACGCCGCCCTCGACGATCCATTTGTAGTCGTCATGCGGGTGGATGGCGTTCTTGGAGAGCTTGAAGCCTGCCTGCCCCTTGACGCCGCCGTGGCAGCCCGCGCCGTTGCAGCCGCGCCGCGTAAAGATGCCGCCGATATCGCGGCCGAAACTGAAGGGCTTCGTATCCGCCGACCCGGCCACCTGGATGGCGGCTTTGGCGGAATGCCCGTCCAGGCTGGCCGTCACCGCGGTCTCGCCGTCAGCGACCGGAAACGCCCGCGAGCCGTCCAGCCGCGCCAGCTTGCCGTCGGCCAACGCCCATTTCGCCTGATCGGTGAGATCGACTTCGGTCCCTTCGCTGGTCTTTCCGACCAAGAGAAACTGCTGCGAGGCGCCGCTGCCTTGGAGGCGGGCGACGGCGGGAACGATTTCGACCGATACGATCTTGGTTTCGGCTGCGCTCGCCGTAGCGGAGAGAAGCAGGGTCAGCGCACTCAAAACAAAGATGGTTTTCATTGTCGGCATAGGGATTCAGGCGCCTCTCGATTATCTCGTATCCGTCAAGACGGTCGTCTCCGTGGCGGCCGGGAGATCGGCGACGACCATCATCAAAATCTCTTTCGCCAAAATTTTGCGCCCTAGTTTCCCATCGACGGCCGGGCGGGCGTAGATGCGGGCGGCGACCGGAGTTTTGGTCAGCGGCGTGTCTTCACTCGACAGCAGCACGAAGGTCGCCTTCTGCTTCTTGGAGGTGAAGCGCTCGATTTTGCCGGGGTTCAGCATCGGCTGGGTGTCCGGATCGACTTCGGCGCCCATCACGGCTTCGACGCCTTCCGGCAACCCCTCGATCGAGAAGATCGCCAAGCCCTCAAAGCCCTCTTCCTGGTCGATGGTGATGCTGAGTTCCTGCGCGCGGCCCGCCACCAGATTGACGTGTTCCTTGCTGACGCGCGCCTCGCCCAGGTGCGGCACCCAGGGCCGGATGAGCACCTTGTACTGCATCTCCGGGCCGCCGTAGGAGGCGGTAATGTCGCGAATCTCGAGCGTGAAGTCGCCCTTGCGCGGGAAGGCGTACTGCGTCTTGGGGTGAATCTGCTTCGAGGTGTTGCCGTTGGAGTTGACGCGCGTCCAGATGTTGGTGAGCGCCTCGCCGCCGTCGGCGTCGAAGACGCGGAGCAGCGGATTGAGCAGCGGTATCGTCTTCTCCGGCGTCTCGATCTCGAAGCTGAGCTTGTCGCCCTCTTCAACCGAGAAGCGCACGGTGTCAATATCGCCGGGACGCTCGATCGTCCCGGTTACCAGGGTAGGCCCGGAGATCTGCGGCGGCTCCACGGGGAATTTCGTCGGCTCGGCGTCGGCGTCGAGTACGACCAGAGCCGGCGGCTCTTCTTTGAGAACCGAGCGGCCCGCCAGACGGGACATGCGGTCCTCGTCGATCGGGCGCGTCCAACTGCGCTCTTCCCACAGCGGCGCCGGCTGCGGCAGCGGCCACTCGACTTCACCCTCGGGCGCTTCGTCGATCAGTAGCGTGTACGACTGGCCGTCGCCGCCATAGCCCCAAAAGCCGTTGACGCGGATCAAGTATTCGCCCGCTTCTTCAAAGCGATAGCGCAGCATGGCTTCCACCGGCGCGCCGGGATAGGTCGAGGCCTCGTCGACGAACGCCAGCCGCGTGGGACGGCCCGGGTCGAACCAGCTGCCGGTGAGTTGCCAGACGGACAGGCCCGGGTCGAGCGCAGCGCTCGAATGGGTTCGAAACAGCAGTTCCTGGCCGGCTTCGACCTCGAAGGAATAGAAGTCGACCTGACCGACTTCGTCGATGGCGCCCTGGACGGCGACGGGCCAGGACTCGAGCTTCTGCGCCGTTACGGCGGTATCCCGCGATCCGTCGGCCTCGAGCACCGGGGGCTGCCTGTGAGCGAGTAGCGTGACCGCGTTCGACAGGCCGCCCGCAGTGATCACCCGCAGGTCGTGCAGCCCTTCGCTGAGGGCGGCGTCGAACTGGAGCCGCACGCGCAGCAGGTCCGGATCTTTCTTTTCGCCCGGCTCCACCGACAGGACTTCACCGGTGATTTCGGCATCCGGCGACCAAAGTCCGGTAGCCTTCCCGAGGTTCTTACCGCGGATCACGGCCTCGAAGCTCGTTCCGGGCGAGCCGCCTAGAGGCGATATAGCGGTCAGATTGGGTGCAGCCGGCGATTCCGCCGCCCAGGCGGGCAGCGACGTCAAGAGAATCAAGCCGAGAAGTGTGCTTCTCATCGAGAATCGATCGGCGACCGATGGGCGAGATTATAACGCAGCCGAACAAGAACCGCCGCGCACCGGATTTCGGTGCGCGGCGGCGATGGTTCGAGTGACTGTTGGAATGAGCGGCCGCTTACCAGATGAAGCGCGCGCTGTACTGGAACTCGCGGCCCGACGATGTGTTGAGCTGCGAGTTGACCTGGCCGAAGCTACCCGAGTTGACGTCCGTATTCGGGTTGGCGCCCATGAACGAGTTCGTCAGGTTGTAGGCCTCCATGCGGATCTCGAGGTCGAGCCGCTCGGTGATCCCGATCTTCTTGTTCAGGGTCAGATCGAGGTTCGAGAAATACGTCCCTCGCACGCCGTCGATGAACCACGGGTTCGTGCGGCGGGTGAAGGCCGGCAACCGCGCGAAAGCGGCGGTGTTGAACCACTGCTGCCGCGTCTGGTTATCGAGTTTCACGTCCGAGCCGTCGTACAGCTGTCCGGGGAACTGCAAGAGCGAGCCGGTGTTGTAGCGGTAGATGCCCGAAGTTGACCAGCCGCCCAGGACGTAGTCCAGCGCCTTGGGAATGTCCGAGCCGAACTTGCGTCCGACGCCGAACGGCAACTCATAAATGCTGCCCAAGGTGAAGGTCTGGCCCTGTTGGGGGTCGCGCTGCAGGCTTGGCGCCTGGTCGAACATGTCGACGTCGTCATAATACGCACTGCCCTGACCGCGGTTGTAGTTGTAGCCGAACAGGAAATTGAAGCCGTTGGCGAAGGGCCGCTGGACCTTCAACTGGAACGCCTTGTAGCGAACATCCCGGACAGGGATCGAGAGCTGCTCGACGTTGTTGTAAAACGGGTACGGCCGCAGCAGTTGGCTGACCGGAACGTTGCGGCTGTTGCGCAATTCGCCCGGCATGATGTTGTTGGCCAGGCCGAAGTACGGGTTCGGAACGCTCTGCGTGGTGGCCGCCTGTGCGGCGAAGCCGATCCGCGGGTCGGCATTGTTGATCTGCGTGTCGAGCGAGTGATCGCGGCCAAGGTTCATGAAAAACGTAGCGTCCATCATGATGCGGCTGATGAGCTCGCGCTGTAGCGAGAAGTTGATGCGGTCGTTGATGCCCTGCTTGTAGTCCTGCGTCTGGAAGACGCCTTCGCCGGTTCCCAAAACTGAGTAGATGCCGGCTGACTTGCCGCGAGGAATGATCAGCGGATTCGAATTGGCGCCACCCGACGGGAACGGGTTGGAGAGCTGCGTCCGCGGAATGCCCTGGATGACCGACAGCGGGTTGGTGGTGCCGGTGAAGCCGGGGTAAGGCGTGGAGCCGAGCGGATCGACCGAGCTGCGGTCCTGGATGGGCGGAACGGCGTAGCGCGCCCAGCCGATGCGCAGGGCGGTCTTGTTGTCGATCCGGTAGGCCAATCCGAAGCGCGGCAGGATGATGTTCGCCGGGGCTTTGTAGTAGCCGCGTTGGTTGCTATTGGTAAAGGCCCAGGCGCCGTTGTAGAGCAGCGGGGTGTTGCGCAGAGCGGCTGCCTGCGCCGGGAACGCCCCGGCGGCGGCGGCCAGGTCGGGCAGCGGCTGCGAGAAGTCCGGTCCGATCGAGAGCCGGTCCTCCGGATCGCGCAAGGGCGTCTCGTACTCATAGCGCACGCCGATGTTCAGAGTCACCCGCTGGTTGACCTTGAAGTCGTCGTGGATGTAGAAGCCGTAGACGTCGGCGTGACCGCGGTTGATCGGCACCGTCTGCGTGATGCCGCCGTTGACGGCGCCCAGCACCATCGAAGCCCAGGCGTGTCCGACCTCGGCCGTCTTCGGAGCGAAGAAGGTGTCCGCCGTTTCATTGGGCTCGAAGACGAACTGGATGCCGCGCGGGCGGGCCGCCTCAATGCGCTGGGCGCGGTACTGGTGGCCGATCTTGAGGTAGTGGCGCCCGACCTGCTTGGAGACCTTGGCGTCCCAGTTGTAAGTCTTGGGCACCTGGTACCAGAAGCCGTAGCGGCCCAACTGCGTCCGCGTGTCGGCGCGCACGTCGAGTTGGGGGTGGAAAACGGCCGGGATGTCAGCGACGTGCGAGGCGTACCAGTTGTTGCCGGGCCAGAGCTCGGCCAGGCCCGCTTCGCCGATCTCCACATCCGGCGCCGCGAAGGAATCGTTGATCTTCGACCAAGAACCGCGCACGCTGAACACGGTCGTCGGGTTGATGGTCCAGACGACGTCGCCTGAGGTCTGCCAGGTGTTGCGGGCGCTGCCGGCTTTGGGCTGCAAGGGCGAGCCGTTGGTGAAATCCGGGTCGCTTTGGGTGGTGTGGATACGGCTCAGGCGACCGAAGATCTTGACCGAGTCGCTGACGTTCCAGTCAGTGCGATTGTTGAAGTTGTAGTACTTGAACGTTTGCGGGTAGGTGAAGCGGAAGTTGTTGGCGCCGGAGGCGTTGTCGCCCGGCTGGTTGGGCTGCCAAAGCGTCGACAGCATCCGCTGGCCGGTCGGATCCAGGCGAGTGCCGGGAATCACGTTGTTGGCGAACGGAGTCCGCGAAGACGTATTGGAGCCGGTGACAACCGTCGTGAACGGGTCATAGATCGACCGCAGCCCGCCGTTGCGATTGAAGCTGTTGGAGAAGTCGCCGCCACGCTCCGCATTGGTCGGCAGGGTCCATGCCGAGGTGCGCGGCTCGCGAGTGTTCTGCCCCTCGTACGCGAAAAAGTTGAAGACTTTGTTCTTCACGAACGGGTTGCCGGAGGTGACGCCCCATACGTTGCGGCGCACGACGGAGGCTTGCGAGGTCAACGCGTTCGGACGGGCGTTGAAGACCGGGTTGCGGCCGAAGTAGTAGGCCGAGCCGTGAAAGTCATTCGAGCCCGACTTCATCTGCACTGACAACACGCCGCCGGCGGAGTGGCCGTACTCGGCGTCCACCGAGTTCTGCTGGACGTTGACTTCCGAGACCGCGTCCATGGCGGGAACGTAAGTGCCCTTGGCGCCCACCAACTGGGGCACGCCGTCAACCAGCACGCTGTTCTTATAGGCGGTGTCGCCGCCGACGTCCATCTGGCTGGCCGCCCAGTGGTGATACGGGCTGGTTTCAGCGCCGCCGCGGTACTGCACCGCCGGGTCGAGCTGCGCCAGCAGGAACGGGTTGCGATGGATGATCGGCAGCTCGTTGGCCATCTTGGTGTCGAGCGTGGTTTCCATCGTGGTCGAGTTGAACTGCACGGCGACGGGCGCTTCTTCGACCGTGACGACTTCGGCGATCGCGCCGATCTCGAGAGCCGCATTCACCGAGATGTCGGCGCGCGTCTGCACGAGGATGTTCTGTTGAACAAATCCGCGGAACCCTTCGACTTCGACGCGAAGCTCGTAGGTTCCCGGCGAAACGAAATCAAAGAGGTAGCGGCCGGCTTCGCCGGTCTGGGTTTCGACGGCAACGTTGGTATTGACGTTGCGAAGCGTGACATTGGCGGCGGGAATGACCGCGCCGGTGCTGTCGGTCACTGTCCCCTGCACTTTGCCGCGCAAGTCCTGTGCGGCGAGCGGAAGTGAACCTAGAAAGAGAAAAGCAGCGGCCAAAACTAGAGCCGCCGGGTGCAAGAACTGTCTGTATGGATTCTTCAAGCGAGTTGCCTCCACAACGTTGTGAGACTGACGGGGCAGGCCGAAGCGAATAGTCAGACATGCGGGTCGCGTTGACGTCCGCACCGGAACCCATGGTTCGGATCCGAAGAGAAAGGACCAAACTACAAACCCCAAAAAACCCCGTAGCTGGAAAGCAATGCTATGAAACCATTCACCGATCGACAATCCCCCGAGGAATGGACTTGTCCGCCCCAATGTGGGGGGCGCCCGGGGAAATTGAGCAGTTTCGTCGATAGCCGAAACCAAAGATTGCGCCTAGCAAAAACAAACCGCCGCAGGCCCTGTGACCTGCGGCGGTTGTTGTGTTCTATGGACCTACGAGCGCTTGCTACCAGATGAAGCGTGCGCTGTATTGCCACTCGCGCCCTGAAGAGGTCGAGAGCTGCGAAGTGATCTGGCCGAAGTTGCCCGATCCGGGGTCAACACTTGGGTTGGCGCCCATGAAGCTGTTGGTGAGGTTGTACGCCTCCATGCGCAGCTCGAGGGCCAGGTCTTCCATCACCTGGAACTTCTTGTTGATGGTCATGTCAAGGTTCGAGAAGTACGGTCCCCGAATGTTGTCGTAGTTGATCGGATTGGTGCGCCGTGTAAACGCCGGCAGCACATCGAAGACGTCTGTGTTGAACCACTGTTGCCGCGTCCTTTTATCGACCCGCGGATCTCCGCTGACCAGCGCGCCGGGGAAGCTGAGCTTCTGGCCGCTGAGGTAGCTGTAGATGCCGCTGATCGACCAGCCGCCCAAGACTGCGTCCACGCCCTTGGGCATGTCGGAGCCGAACTTGCGGCCGCGGCCGAAGGGCAACTCGTAGATGCTGGCGAGCGTGAGCTTATGGCCGCTGTCCGGATCCGCCCAGCGGGTCAGGTTGCGGTCGAACATATCGACGTTGTCGTAGAACAGGTCGCTCTGGCTCCAAACATGGCTGTAGCCCATGAGGAAGTTGAAGCCGTTGGCGAAGGGTCGCTGGAGCTTGAACTGGAGCGACTTGTAGCGCTGGTCGCGAATGCTGACAGCGCGCTCGGTCAAACCAGTGAAGTGCGGATACGGCGACAGCAAGCTGCCCACCGTCACCTGGCGGTTGTTGCACAGCGCGCCCGGGCAGTACTGCTGCGGGACGCCGAAGAACGGATTATCAACGCGCTGATTGAGCGCCGACTTGGCTTCGAACCCAATCCGCGGATCCGCCAGATTCGTGTTGATGTTCGTCGCGTGATTGAAGCCGAAGTTCATGAAGAAAGTGGCGTCGACGACGATGCGGCTGACAATCTCCCGCTGCACGGTCAAGTTGATGCGGTCGTTCATGCCGGCCTTCCAATCTTGTTGGAAGTAGACGCCCTCGCTCGAACCGACCACGGCATATTCGCCGTAGGTCTTGCCAAACGGCTCAATGAGAGGATTGCCATTCTGGCCGCCCGAGGGGAACGGGTCGGAGAACAGTGTTCTCGGCACGCCTTCCAGCGGACCGAGCGGATTGGTTGTGGCGGTAAAGCCGGGATAAGGAGTGCTGCCGAGGATGGCGAGCGAGTCGCGCTCCTGAATCGGCGGCACTGCATAACGGGCATAGCCGATCCGCAATGCCGTGCGGTCATTGATCCTGTAGGCGATACCGGCCCGCGGCAGGATCACGTTCTTCTGCGCATTCCAAGCCCCGCGGTTGTTTGCGTCGGTGAATCTCCAGGCGCCGTTGATGTTGAGCGGCTGATTGCGGAGCGCGAGAGCTTGCTGCGGAAACTCGCCCATGGCGGCTGCGAGTTCGGGCAAGGGCTGCGAGAAGTCGATGGTCCGCGAGAGCCGGTTTTCCGGATCGCGCATCGGCGTCTCGTATTCGTAGCGCACGCCCAGGTTCAAGGTGATGCGCCGGTTGACCTTGAAATCGTCATGGACGAAGAAGCCGAATACGTCCAGGTGCGGCCGGTTGACCGGAACGGTTTGTACGCGGCTGCTGGCGTCGCTGACCGTACCCAGCATCGTCGACGCCCAGGCGTGACCGACAAGTTGTGTCTGCGGCGCGAAGATCGTGTCAGCCGTCTCGTCGGGATCGAAGCGGAACAGCATGCCGCGCGGACGAGCCGCCTCGACGCGCTGTGCGCGGTACTGGTGGCCGAACTTGATGCTGTGCCGTCCGACGACCTTGGAAAGCTTCATGTCCCAGTTGTAGGTTTTCGGCGTCTGGAACCAGTAGCCGGAGCGCCCAAAGCGCGAACGGCTGTCGGCTCGAACGTCGAGCTCGGGATGGTAGACGACCGGGATGTCGCGAACGTGCGAAGCGTACCAGTTGTTGCCGGGCCACAGATTCGCCAGCCCTTCCTCCCCGATCTCAACCTCAGGGGCGTCGAAGGAATCGTCGATCTTCGACCAGGATCCTCGAACGCTGAACACTGTGGTGGGGTTGATGGTCCAGACGACGTCGCCCGAGCCCTGCCACGTATTGCGGGCCGAGCCGGCGCGCGGCTGCAGCACCGAGCCGTTGGTGAAGTCGGCGTCGCTTTGCGTCGTATGGAAGCGGCTGATGCGGCCGAACACCTTCACCGAATCACTCACATTCCAGTCAGCGCGATTGGAGAAGTTGTAGTACTTGAACGTCTGCGGGTAGGTGAAGCGAAAGTTGTTTTGCCCGCTCGGGTTGTCGCCCGGATTGTTGGGGTCGAACATCGATTGCATCACCGTCTGCGTAGACGGGTCCAGCCGCGTGGACGGGATGACATTGTTAGCGAACTGTTGCCGCGAAGAAGTGTCCGGACCGGTAATGATCGTCGTGAACGGGTCGTAGATGGCGCGAAGTCCGCCGTTGCGATTCAAGCTGTTGGAGAAGTCGCCGGCGCGCTCGAGGTTGGTCGGCAGGGTCAATGCCGTCGACCGCGGCTCGCGCGTGTTCTGCCCTTCGTAGGCGAAGTAGTTGAACAGCTTGTCTTTTACGATCGGATTGCCGGAGGTCACGCCCCACACGTTGCGGCGGACAACCGATTCCTGGGCCGTCAGGGGGTTAGGCCGTGCATTCAACGCCGGGTTGCGGCCGAAGTAGTAAGCCGTACCGTGCCAATCGTTGGTCCCTGACTTCATCTGCACCGAGAGAACGCCTCCGGCGGAGTGGCCGTATTCGGCGTCCACGGCGTTCTGCTGCACGTTGACTTCGCTCACCGCGTCCATGGCGGGAACGTAAGTGCCTTTCGCGCCCACGAGCTGCGGCACGCCGTCCATCAAGACGGTGTTCTTGTAGGCCGTATCGCCGCCGACGTCCATCTGGCTGGCCGCCCAGTGATGGTACGGGCTGTTTTCCTGACCGCCCCGGTAGTTGACCGCCGGATCGAGCGCCGCCAGCAGGAACGGGTTGCGGTGGATGATCGGCAGCTCGCTCGACATCTTCGTGTCCAGCGTCGTCTCGAGAGTCGTGTCGTTGAAGCTGACCGCGACCGGCGCTTCCTCCACTGTGACGACTTCGGCGATGGCGCCGATCTCGAGCGACGCGTTCACCGTGATATCAGCGCGCGTCTGCACCAGGATGTTCTGCTGCACAAACGTTCGAAACCCCTCTGTCCCGACACGCAACTCATAGGTTCCCGGCAGGACGAAGTCGAACATGTAACGGCCGGCGGCGCCGGTCTGGCGTTCGACTGCGACATTCGTATTCACATTCCGAAGAGTGACGGTAGCGGCCGGGATGACCGCTCCGGTGGTGTCGGTAACGACCCCCTGTACACGGCCGCGGATATCCTGGGCGGATGCCGCGACAACTAGCAGGGCGAGCGGCAACAAGACCCTCGCCATGGCTGACAGCACATTGCGCACTGCCGCCGCCGGCCTCTCGGCTCCGGCGATCATTCGTTCCATGCATGCCTCCTCTAAGCTGTTTTGTGACTTTGCGGGCAGCGGCTGAGACCCCTACGCTCGTCGACCGCTCCCGAACCGGCTATGAGCGTAGACGAGCTAGCACACCCTGTCAAATAGGGCGCCAGGAATCCCGCAAATCTTGGAGGTCCAAATAGTATTACATATTACAGTTCCAGTGTTTCTTACACCTCCGAAGCCAGGTCGTTGCATTGCGGGGGGTTGTGCATTTTCGAGTGATGAGGCGATTGGCGTCCTGCTTTTTCTAGATTTCTAATATTCTTGTTTTCAGTAGCTTGAAGAAACCGCAGCATCGAATCCCTTGTCTTCGCTCCCTACGCTGGAGTTGAGAGAGCGCAGCCCGCAGAGTCGGGCTTCGACGTGGCAGGAGCGGGGCGACGGAGAAACGATGCGGAAGCCAAAGAGTTGGACACTAAATTTGATTTTGTACGCCGCGGCATGGACGCTCGCGGCGTCTCTAGCCTCCGGACAAGCGGGTCCGACGATGACCCGCATCGAAGATGTCCTCTACAACGCCGACGGCACGACCGTAGAGGGCTCGGCGAAGATCAGTTGGAGGCAGTTCACCGCGGTCGACGGCTCGACGATCGCCAACAGCAGCATCACGGCGCAGATCGTGCAGGGCATCGTGACCGTGGATCTGACGCCCAACGAAGGCGCTACGCCGACCGGCACCAGCTACCGGGTGGACTACACGCTCGACAACGGCAATCAGTACACCGAGACCTGGGTGGTGCCGGCAAGCTCGACCCCGCTGGCCGTCTCAACCGTACGCGTCGGACTGCCGCCGCAACCGAGCGGGACGATCAGCCAGTCGCAGGTCGAGGGTCTGGTGGCCGTCCTGGAGGACAAACCCGACGTCGACGCCGCCAATGTCTTCACCCAGCAGCAGACGCTGCGCGAGAGCTTCGACGGCCAGAGCTTGCTCGGCTTCGAGAAGACCGGCGGCGAGGACGGCGTGTACTTCAAGCTGCCCGCGCTCGAAGACAGCACGACCTACACCCTGCCGGTCTCCGACGGCCTGCCCAATCAGCAGCTGACCACGGACGGCGACGGGCGGCTGTTCTGGTCGGCGGTGAGCGCGGGCTCCGGCGGCTCGGCGCTCGAGGTGGTGCAGAGCAGCGGCTTCACCTTGACGCAGCGCAACGTGATCAACTTCGCCAACGGCCTGATGGCGTTCGACGAGAGCGAGAACACCCGGACGACGGTGCAGCCTGTCTACGGATTCACAGCCGGAACGATAGCGCAGGGCAACGACTTTCGCCTCTCGAACGCACGCACGCCGCTGGCGCACAAGTCCACCCACCAGATCGGCGGCAGCGACCCGATTGATCCGGTCCAGATCGGGGCGGTCCAGCGCAACAACGACTTCATGCTCAGCGCGAACGGGTCGCAGGCGGTGCTGATGCTCCAAGGCGCCGCTAACCAGTCCGCGGCCCTGCAAGAATGGCGCAACGGCAACGGCCAGCTCGTGGCCTCGGTCACGCCGGGCGGCAGCGCCTTCTTCCGCGAGTTCGGCTTGGCGGCGCAGATCGGCCAGACCACGGCGACGCAGTTCTTTCAGATCGACGGGCTGAGCCGCTTCGGGTTGTCGTCCACCTCAGGCGCACTGGACGTCTTACGCTATACCGACGCCGGCCTGTTCAAGGACCGCGCCTTCCGCATCTTCCGCAACGGCGGCGCCGAGTTCAACACAACCCTGTCAGTAGGAGACGCCGCGGTCGGGGCGGCGCGCACGATTCTCAGTGGCCCCTGGTTGGAGATGACGGCGACGTCCACGCCGGCGAACCCGATCGCCGGCGCCGCACGCATGTTCCTCGACTCGGCCACCGGCGAGCTGTCGGTGCGCAAGTCCAGCGGCGCCATCGTCTCACTCGAGAGCGGCGCTGGCGAGACCGGAGGAGGCGGCGGCGGAAGCGGCGGTACGTTCGGCCAGTTCGTCGACAACGAGACGCCGAGCGGAGCGGTGAACGGCTCGAACGCCAACTTCACCCTGGCCTCCGTCCCGGACCCGCCGGAGAGCTTGACCCTGACGCGCAACGGCGTGGTGCAAGAACTGGGGGTGAAGTACACCCTCGCCGGCGAGGCCATCACCTTCCTCGCCGGCTCGATCCCGCAGTCCGGAGACATCCTGCGCGCCAACTACCGTGTGGGCGCATCGACGGCGAGCGGAGACCTGTCGGGCGAGTACCCGTTCCCCACCGTCAGCGGCATCCAGGGACGTTTCGTCAGTCCCAACGCTCCGTTCAACGGCGAGTGCCTGGCCTGGAACGACATCACCAACTTCTGGGAGCCCGGCCCCTGCGCGGTGGTCACCGATCAGCTCACCTGGACCTTTTCAGGAACGCCCGGCACAGGCGTGCAGCCATTGTCTCTGACAATTCCCGAAGGCGTCGTGGCTGTCACTCTGCGGGACGTGCGGATCGTGACCGGATCGACCGGTTCCACGCCCACGACGTACAACATCGAGCGGTGTGTCGCGAACTGCTCCACCGGAGCGGCCGTGTTCTCGCCGATCTTCGACAACGCGCCGGCGCTGGGTCCGACTTTGCGCACGAATCTGGCGGGAACGCCGACGACCGTGGCGGTCGAGCCGGGCGATCAGTTTCGCGTCAACTTCCTGTCGGTCGGCACAGGCGTCTCGAACGTCACCATCACTCTGATCTTCGAGCATCAGGCTTACGCGGCGCTCGAGGGCCAGAGCCCGCTCAACTGCACCAGCTACTGCGCCGAGCTGTGGGACGTCGCCCAGTTGGAGGAGTTCCCTTTCGGCCCGCCCCGGCGAGTGGGCGACGCGTGCGTCTGCTTCGGTCCGCAGTTGCCCGAGCGCATCGGCTAACGCGGCGGGTCGTAGCGGCGAAGCTCGAGCTTGGCCAGGGCCTCGAGGTGGACCTCGTCCGGGCCGTCGACAATCCGCATCGTTCTCTCATTGGCCCAGGCGGCGGCGAGGAAAAAGTCTGACGAGACTCCCGCCCCGCCATGGGCCTGGATGGCCCGATCGAGCACTGCCAGAGCCACGTTCGGAGCGACGACTTTGATGGCGGCGATCTCCTTGCGCGCCGCCTTGGCGCCGGCCTTGTCCATGCGGTCGGCGGCGTGCAGCACCAGCAGTCGCGCCTGATCGATCTCCACGCGCGAGCGGGCGATATCAGCCCGGATCGTGCCGTGTTCGGCCAGCGGCTTGCCGAAAGCGACGCGGTCCCGCACCCTCCGGCACATCGCCTCGAGAGCCCGCTCGGCCATGCCGATCGAGCGCATGCAGTGGTGAATCCGGCCCGGCCCCAGCCGGCCTTGAGCGATTTCAAACCCCCTCCCCTCCCCCAACAACAGGTTTGACGCCGGTACGCGCGCATCCCGAAACTCGATCTCGCCATGCCCGTGCGGGGCGTGGTCATAGCCAAAGACCGTCAGTGTTCGCAGCACCTGTACCCCCGGCGTGTCGAGTGGCACGAGGATCATCGACTGCTGCCGGTGGCGTTCGGCGGCGGGGTCAGTCCGGCCCATCACGATGGCGATGCGGCAGCGCGGGTCGCCGGCGCCGGTCGACCACCATTTGCGGCCGTTGATGACGTAGTCGTCGCCGTCGCGGACGATGCTCGTGCGGATGTTGGTGGCGTCGGAGGAGGCCACGTCGGGCTCGGTCATCGAAAAGCACGAGCGAATCTCGGCGCTGAGCAGCGGGTCAAGCCACCGTTGCTGCTGCTCGGGACTGCCGTAGCGCGCCAGCGTCTCCATGTTGCCCACGTCCGGCGCGGAGCAGTTGAAGATTTCCGGCGCCATCAGCGAGCGGCCCATGATCTCGCACAGCGGGGCGTATTCAAGGTTCGTCAGGCCGGCGGCGCGGTCCGGATCGGAAAGAAAGAGGGTCCACAACCCCTGCTCGCGGGCTTCCTGCTTGAGCTGTTCGACGATGGCGGGCGGCTGCCAGCGGTCGGCCGCGATCTGGTCCGCCCAGACCTGCTCGTTGGGGTAGACCCGTTGCTCCATGAACGACAGAAGCCGCTCCCGGAGCCGTTCGACTTTGGGGGAAAACTCAAAGGACACGGCTCGCTATTCTAGCGCGCCGGAGCGGCGGGCGAATCAGTCGCGCTCGGCGCGCCGGCGCTCGGCGCCGCGCACTTCGTCCTCGTCCATGCCCAAGTGATGGGCCAACTCGTGCCACAGCGTGTCATAGATGATGCCGGGGATCTCGCGGGCCGAACGGGCCGAACGCTCGATCGGCCCTTGGAACAGCGTCACCTGGTCCGGCAGCGCCATGTTGTAGCCCCAGCCGCGCTGATCCAGCGGAATCCCCTGGTAGAGACCCAGCAGCGTGTGACCGGCCGGCGTTCCGGTGGAGCGCAAATGCTCGGCGCTGGGCTCATCTTGCACGAAGATGGCCACGTTCGAGAACCGGTTTCGGAAACCCTCGGGGATCCTCTCCCAGGCTTCATCCGCCAGTTGCTGAAACTCGTCCCTGTTCATACTTGATTCGGGGGCGCGAATCCTTCGCTTACTAAAGCACCGAAAAGGGCTTGGCGTCCACTACGTGAACCGCTGCCGGGCTTGATTGAGACAGTTAACAAGTCGGTCGACATCACCCTTGCGCGTTCGGAAATTCGTGACGCAGGCCCGTAGAGCGGCCTGTTCGCCGCCCAGGCGGGTGGTGGAGATCCAGGCTTCTCCGGAAGCGAAAACATGGGCGCGGATGGCTTCGAGCGCAGCCGCGTCGGCCGGGTCCTGAGTGGCGAAACAGACGATCGGCAGCGGCGTATCGTTGAGCACCAGCCAGCCGTCGGCGCGCAGCCGCTCCTCGAGGTAGTCGCCGACCCGCCGCATGTTCTCCACCGCCGCGCGGTATCCCTCCCAGCCGTGGATGCGCAGCGACAGCCACAGCTTGAGCCCGATGAACCGGCGCGACCACTGCAGCCCCTGCTGATACTGATCCGTCGTGTCCCCCGACGCCGCTTCGCGCGGCATGTAGGGGTTCTCGATGCGGAACGCCCGTTCGAGGGCGCCGGCTCGCTGCGTGAGGAAGACTCCCGCTCCCATCGGGGCGGACAGCCATTTGTGGGCGTCGATGGTGGCCGAGTCAGCGTGCTGAGCCCCGTCGAGCAGGCTAAGTAGCGCAGGATCGAGCGCAGCCGCTCCGGCCCAGGCGGCGTCGACGTGGAACCACAAGCCGTGGCGACGCGCGATGGGGCCCACTGCCGCCAGCGGATCGACCGCGCCGGCGTTGGTCGTCCCGACGGTCCCCACCACAAGAAACGGCGCCTTGCCCCGCCCCAAGTCCCGCTCGATCATCGCTTCAAGCGCTTCGGGCGCGATCCGCAGACGCTTGTCCACGGGGACCGCCCGCAAGGCCTCCGAGCCCAGCCCGCAGACCCGCGCGGCCCGATGGAACGAGTGGTGGCACTCCGCCGATACATAGAAGACCGGATCAGAGTCGAGTCCGCGCAGCCCTTTCTCTCCGAACTTGGGAAAGGCGGCGCTCAAGGCGGTCAGGACGGCGGAATGATTGGCCTCCATTCCCCCGGCGGTGAAGGTTCCGCTGATCGCATCCGCCTCCCAGCCGAACAATCCGCCCAACTCCCGCACCAACCGTTGCTCGATCTCGGTGGCGAACGGGCTGTGGCTCCACGCGGCCACGTTCGGGTTGAACAGAGCCGTCAGCGTGTCGCCGGCGACGCCGGCTTCGGTCGCCGCCGGGTTGAACAGCCCGAAATAGCGGGGATGAGGCGGGTGGACCTGATGCTCGTAGAGCGCTTCGGCGACCTGGGAGAGCGCCTCGTCCGGCGGCGTCGGCGACTCGAGGTCGAAGCCGTCGACCAGACTGCGCATCGCCGCCGGGTCCAACTCCGCCGGCGTCGCGCGGCCCGCATCCAGCCGCTCGGGATGCGCGGCGACCAGACGCCGCAACGCCTCCCACAGCTTCTCGCTTTCCGCCGCCGTCAGATCGAGCATTCAACGCATTGTAGGCATGGGCAAGCTTGCTAGAATTGCCGCGTCATGCCGTCCGTGATCGAGCGTCGCACCTTCCTGCTGGCCGCCGGAGCCGCCGCCGCTTTCGCCCAGAGCCCCAACGCGCAGATTCGCCTGGGACTGATCGGCGCCGGCGGCCGCGGCCGTAACGTGATGAAGGAGTTCCTCAACGACCCGGCGTTGAAGGTGCACGGCGTTTGCGACGTCTACGAACCCAATCTCGAGGCCGGCCTCTCCGTCGCCGGCCCCGGGACCCAAGCCTACCGCGACTACCGCCAATTGCTCGACAGCCCGGATATCGATGCGGTGCTCATCGCCACCCCCGAGCACTGGCACCACCGCATGGTGCTCGACGCGCTGGCAGCCGGCAAGGACATCTACGTCGAGAAACCGCTCTGTCATACACCCGAGGAAGGCAAGGAACTCGTCGAAGCGGTGAGGAAATCCGACCGCATCGTGCAGGTCGGCATGCAACGGCGCAGTTACCGGCTCTACCACGAGGCGCGCGACCTGCGACGCGCCGGACGCATCGGAGACGTCCGCATGGTGCGCACCTACTGGCTCAACACCCAGACCTCGGCGCGCGCCGGCGAATTCAAGGGCCCCATCGACTGGAAGCAGTGGCTCGGGCCGGCGGCCGAGCGCGTCGGCCAGATTCCGCCGAATGCGACCCACTTCTTCAACTGGCGGCATCTGTCCGACTACGCCGGCGGCATCGTCATCGACCAGGGCGCTCACATCTACGACTCGATCCACATGATCATGGACGCCGGCTATCCCACCGCCGTCAACGCCTCAGCCGGAGCGGCGGACATCGAAGGCATCGACCAGCCGCTTTCGGTGGTCGTGATCGCGGAATACCCGCAGAAGTTTCTGGCAACGTTCACCATCAACTACCACGCGATGAAGTACCCGCAGCCCGACGATCAGATGCACTCCTACGACGGCGACAAGGCGCGCATGGACGTGGGACGGGAGTTCCTGAGGATCTACGACGCGGCCAACCCGAGCGAAGCCGCCTACTCCAAACAGCAGCCGGGCGGCTTCGGCCAGGCCACCACGTCGCACGTGGAAAACTTCCTGCACTGCGTGCGGACGCGCGAGCAACCGCTGGCGCCGATCGAGAAGGGGTTTCAGGCGGCCTTGGTGCTGCAGTTGGCCAACCGGTCGCTCGCAACCGGACGCCGCGTGCAGTGGGACGCCAACACCCTGACAGCCTACGCTTAGAAAACACCAAGGGGAACAAGAATGTTCGTCCCACTGCTGTCGCGTTCTTCGGTGGGGCCGGACATTCCTGTCCGGCGCGCCTAACCGATGCCGTCGAACAAAGCGCTCGACAGGTAGCGCTCGCCGGCGTCGGGCAGGATGGTCACGATGGTCTTGCCGGCCATCTCGGGTTCCTTGGCGAGCCTGCAGGCGACCGCAGCCGCGGCCCCGCAGGAGATGCCGCACAGGATGCCTTCTTCGCGGGCGAGGCGATGAGCGTACTCGATGGCCTCTTCGTCTTCGACCGGCTCGATGCGGTCCACCAGCGACAGGTCCAGCACGTCGGGCAGGAAGCCGGCCCCGATGCCCTGGATGCCGCTGTAGCCCGGCTTCATCTCTTTGCCCTCGCGATACTGCGCCAGCACCGGGCTGCGCGCCGGCTCCACCGCCACCGAAATCATCGGGTGGTTCTTGTGCTCTTTGATGAAGCGCGAGACGCCGGTGATGGTGCCGCCGGTGCCGACGCCCGCGACGAACATGTCCACTTCGCCGTCGGTGTCGTCCCAGATTTCGGGGCCGGTGGTCTCCACGTGGATGCGCGGGTTGGCGGGATTCTTGAACTGCTGCGGCAGGATGTAGTGGTCGGGGTCGGAGGCCACGATCTGCTCGGCGCGCTCGATCGCCCCGTACATGCCCTCTTCGCCCGGGGTGAGCTCGAGGTTGGCGCCCAACATCTTGAGCACGCGCCGACGCTCGATGCTCATCGTCACCGGCATGGTCAGCGTGACTTTGTAGCCGCGGGCCGCTCCGACAAACGCCAGCGCAATCCCGGTGTTGCCCGAGGTCGGCTCCACGATCTCCATGCCCGGTTTGAGCACGCCGCGCTTCTCGGCGTCCCAGATCATCGAAGCGCCAATGCGGCACTTGACCGAGTAGGCCGGGTTGCGGCCTTCGATCTTGGCCAACACGCGGGCCTTCGCGCCGTCGGTGATGCGGTTGAGCTTGACGAGGGGGGTCCGGCCGATTGCCAGCGAGTTGTCTGCGTAGATACGAGCCATGGCTTCTACGAAGAGTCTCTCAAATCTGCCAGTTGACCACTCGTTTGGCGCGCTTTTCTTTCCAGCGGGTCACCAGGTCGGCGAAGCTGGTGCGGTCGACGACGCTCGACAGAGCCCGCTCGACGCGCTCCCACAGCTCGGGAAACGGGGAATCCTCCGAGGGCTCGCCCTTTTCAGTGCGGCGCGGCGGCGCGATCGGGCCGTCCACGTGCCGCAGGATGTCGCCAATCATGATGCCTTCGGCCGGCCGCGCCAAAAAATATCCGCCCTCGGCGCCGCGGCGCGAACCCAGAAAGCCGCCTTGCTTGAGCTGTGAAAGAATCAGCTCCAGAAATTTCTGCGGGATCTGCTGACGTTCGGCGATTTTGGCGATCTTGATCGGCTGTTCGCTCTGGTGACAGGCCAGATCGAAGACGGCGCGCAGGGCGTATTCGCCTTTGACGGAAACTTCCATGTCGATTCTCTACTAATCTACTAGAGATTGGGGTGATGCGCGAGCCCCCGGTGCGGCTTGACAGCGGATCGGCGGGACTGATACCCAAGAGTCGCCTATGATCCGCTCCCTTCTCGCAGGTCTCGTTTGCCTCTCGGCGCTGTCGGCGCAGCAGTGGCCCTCTTACGGCGGCGATCCGGGGGGCAAAAAGTATTCGCCGCTCGATCAGATTCACCGCGGCAACGTCGCCAAGCTCGAGCCGGCTTGGAGTTTTAACAGCGGCGACTGGGCGGACGGCAAGCCCCCCTACCCTTACCAGTCCGCCTTCGAATCGACCCCGCTGGTCGTGGACGGCGTGATGTACCTGACCACGCCGTTCCATCGCCTGATCGCGCTCGTGCCCGAAACCGGCAAGCAGCTGTGGGCCTACGATTCCGACTTCGACCGCAGCCGCCGCATCGGGCTCTACATCAACCGCGGCGCCAGCTACTGGAGCAAGGGCGACAAGAAGCGTCTGTTTCTGGGCAACCAGGACGGCTACCTGCATTCGGTGGACGCCGCCACCGGCGAGGCCGACGCAAACTTCGGCGAGAACGGCCGCATCTACATCGAAGAGCTCGCGCTCGAGGGCGAAGACCGCGAAGGCCGCTACGGCCTGACCTCGCCGGTGGCGGTCTGCCGCGACACCGTCGTCGCCGGCGGCTGGGTGACCGACGGCCGCACCAAGGGCCCCGCCGGCGACATTCGCGGCTTCGACGCCGCCACCGGCAAGCTCAAGTGGACCTTCCACACCGTCCCCCGGCCCGGCGAGTTCGGACACGATACCTGGGAAGGCGAGTCCTGGAAGGAGCGCAGCGGGACCAACGCCTGGTCGATCATCTCCGCCGATCCGGAAAACGGGCTGGCGTTCGTGCCGCTCACCTCGGCCTCGATCGACTTCTACGGCGGCGATCGCAAGGGCGCGAATCTTTTTTCCGATTCCGTGGTCGCGTTGAACTGCGAGACAGGCGAGCGCCGCTGGCATTTCCAGACTATCCACCACGACCTGTGGGACTGGGACCTGCCCTCGCAGCCCGTGCTGGTCGATGTCGTCCGCGACGGCAAGAGCGTGCCGGCTGTGGTGCAGGTCGCGAAAACAGGCTTCATCTTTGTGCTCGACCGGCTGACCGGCGAGCCGTTGTTCCCCGTGGAGGAGCGGCCGGTTCCGCCCAGCCCGATCCCCGGCGAGGAGTCTTGGCCGACGCAGCCGCACCCGGTGAAGCCGCCTCCGGTGGCGCGCCAGTCGATCACACGCGCCGACATCACCAACGTCACCCCCGAGTCGCGCGCCGAGTGCCTGGAGATGATCGAGGACGCCATCGTCGAAGGGGACGTTTTCCGGCCGATCCAGGAGAAGCTGACCGTGATGTTCCCCGGCACCAACGGCGGGCCGAACTGGGGCGGCGGCTCGTTCGATCCTGAAAACCATACGCTGTACGTGAACTCGATGGACGTCGGCGCCTTCGTGCAGATGATCGAGACCGGCGGCGACCCGGAGTGGCGTCAGCGCGGCACGAAGTGGGGACGCTTTTGGGATTCCAACCAGTACCCCTGCCAGAAACCGCCCTGGGGACATTTGACCGCGGTGGACTTGAACTCGGGCGAGTTTCGCTGGCGCGTCGTGCTGGGCGAGTATGATGAGCTGACGGCCAAGGGCGTGGCCAAGACCGGCGCTTCGAACCTGGGCGGCTCGGTGGTCACCAAGGGCGGGCTGATTTTCATCGCCGCGACCAACGACAAGCGCTTTCGGGCGTTTGACAAGGATTCGGGCGAGCAGCTGTGGGAGTACCGCATGCCCGGCAGCGGCCACGCCACGCCGATGACGTATATGGGTAAAGACGGACGGCAATACGTAGCCATCGCTTCCGGCGGCGGCAACAAGTACAACGACAACTACCTGGCGACACTGCTGGTCTTCGCCCTGCCGGAGGGCGCGGAATGAACAGCCGATTGATCGCGGTGGGCCTGCTGCTGGCCGCGCTGCTGCCCGCGCAGGAGGCGACCGAGTACGTCAGCCCGCCGGAGAACCTGCCCCGCCAGGTCGACCCCCAGCCGGTGGCCTTCAGCCACAAGGCCCACAGCGGGGCGGGCATGAACTGCCAGGACTGCCACGTGAACGTCAAACGCAAGGCCCAGGCCGGGCTGCCCGGGCTGGGAGATTGCATGATCTGCCACACCACCATCGCCGTGGACCGGCCGGAGGTGCAGAAGCTGACCATGCTCACCCAGCAGCGGATGAAGGTGCAGTGGACGCGCGTCTACGAAGTGCCCGAGTTCGTCTTCTTCAACCACAAAAAGCACATGGCCGCCGGCCTCCAGTGCGTCCAGTGCCACGGACCGGTCGAGACGCGCGAAGTGCTCGCGCAAGAGATCTCTGTCTCGATGACGGCTTGCATGAACTGCCACGCCGAGCGCGGCGTCGCCAACCACTGCTACTTCTGCCATGACCTCGGACAATAATCGAATCACCCGGCGGGCCATCCTGGCCGCCGCCGCGGCCGCAACCGCCGCTTCCGCGCAGAAGACCACGGTCTACAACGGCCGCAAGTCGCTCGTGCTCGAAGGCGCCAAAGCCTCGCTCACGATCGACGTGCTCGGCGGCTCGTTCGTCGACTTCCGGCTGAATCACATCGATCTCAACCCGCTGGTGTGGGCCAACGACGGGCCGGCGAACGAGCCGCGCTCGATGAGCCATTTTCTGTGTCTGGACCGCTGGGGACAGCCCTCCGAAGCCGAGCGCGCCAACGGCATGCAGGGCCATGGCGAAGCGACGAAGATCGAGTGGGAGACCACCAGCGGGCCTTCCACCAAGGGCGGCGTCGCCGAGGCGTCCCAGACCGCGCTGCTGCCGATGGCCGGTATTCGCGTGCGCCGCACCGTGCGCGTCTCAGGCGCGGCGTTCCACGTGGAAGAGACGGTGACGAACGAGAACAAGCTGGGCCGGATCTACAACATGGTGCAGCACCCCACCGTCGGGCCGCCGTTTCTGGACGTCGATACCGTCGTCGATTCCAACGCCCGCCAGGGCTTCATGCAGTCCAGTCCGATGCCCAACCCCGAGCATCCGACAGTCGTCTGGCCGCAGGCCCTCGAAGGCGCGAACCCGGTCGACCTGCGCCGTCTCGACGACGACGACCTGCCCAAGGTCTGCTCCTACGTCATCGACGAAGAGATGGGCTGGGTGACGGCGGCCACGCCGTCGAAAGAGCTGCTGGTCGGCTATGTCTGGAAGACCGCCGAGTACCCGTGGCTGAACATCTGGCGGCACGTGGTGGACGGCAAGCCGCTGGCGCGCGGACTCGAATTCGGCACCACCGGCCTGCACCAGCCCTACGGAACGCTGGTGAAGAAGGGGCGGATTTTTGGCCGCCAGCTGTTCGACCACCTCGACACGGGCGAGAGCAAGACGCGCAGTTTCGTCGGTTTTTTGGCACAGGTCCCGAAGAATTTCCAGGGCGTGCAGAGTGTGGTCCGCAGCGGCGACAAGGTGACGATTACGCCGCTCGGCGAAGCGCGGCCGATCACCGTGCAGTTGTGAGGGCCGGCCCCAGGCGGGGCCGGACATTCTTGTGCCGGCGTAAACTCAGCGCGACGCCAGCACGATGAAGGCGACGACGATCACGGCCAGCACGACCAGGACGAAGATCTTCCAGAAACTTTTCGGATACTCGCCCGCGATCTTTCCGGTGTGGCCGTTGACGACCACCTGGAAAGACCGGGCGCCGTAGTTGTAAACCAGCATCCAGACGGGGACGAGGATGTGCTTGAACGTCTCTCCCCGGTACTGCGCCTGCACCCGCAGGTTGCGGTGCGTGTCGCCCGGCACCTGCATCGCGCAGAGTTGCCGCAGCTTGGCGTCCATCTGCTCGCGGCCATGGCGGGCTGCATCGATCAGCACGACTTGATAGTGCTCCACCACGAACCCTGACAGATAGGCCGTATCGTAAGGCACGAGGTCGCCGTTCGGGAACGGCTCGACGGCCCGCAGCAGGTCCTGCCGCACGCCGCGCGTGCCGGGGATCGGCTCGTCGTCGAAGAAGTGATCGACGTGGCCGGCGGCCGGCGTCCAGCGCACGTGGCGCACTTGCCGGGTCCGGGTGTGGCCTTTCGAGTCGCGGTAGGTCTCGGTCGTGTAGTAGTACGTACCCGAGTCAGCCCGCCAGTCGGCGGAGACTTGGGCGTCAAAAGTCCAGTAGGGCAGGTAGACGCCGTGCACGGTGTCCACCAGGGCCTTCGACTTGAGCTTGCCGGGCGCGAGCCACTTCGACCCGTACCATTTGCGAATCAGCTCGCGGACGCGGACCTGGTCGACCTTGAACGGCAGCACGCTCTGCGGCCGGATGGGCGACTGGATTTCCTCGTAGTCCACCAGCGCCGGGGAGCCGCAGAAATCGCAGTTCTTCGCGACCTTCCCCGCGTCAAAAACACTGACGGCGTGGCAGTTGCGGCATTTGACCGTCTTCTTGGCGCTCTTCCAGCCGCGAAGCTCCTCGGGCATCTCGCGCAGCGTCTTGACCAGGTCGATCTCCTGGATCTCGCCGGTTTTCGCGTCGAGTTCCATCGGCGCTTCGGTGCCGCAGTAGGAGCAGACCAGAGCCTGCTTGGACGGCGTCCATACAGCCTGGGCGCCGCAGGCCGGACAGGCGTCTTTACGTATGGCCTCGATGGGCCGATCCGGATGGGAGGGCTGTTCGCTCAACGGGTCTCTCTTGCGGACGGGCCGGCGGCGTTCTAGTCCGCCAGAAAGGCGTCCAGGTCGGAGCGTTTGATGCGCACCGCCGAGCCGATCTTCTTGGCCTTGAGCTCGCCGGATTCGACGATCGCCAGCACGTCGGTTTCGGAGACGCCAAGCGCTTCGGCCACCTGCGCCGGGTTCATCAGCTCGGGCAGGCCGGTCGAGGCGGTGGTCGTCCCCGGAGGCGCCGCGCCCGCCAGGGGCGCCGACGTCACCGGCGCCGCCGGAGCCGTCGCTTGCGAGCCCAGGATGCCGCCGTGCTGCTGCATCATCTGCTGCGCCATGGCCAGACCCACGGCCATCTCGGTGGCCATGCCGCCGGCGCCGCCGCTGCCGCCCTCGCCCATGCCTTGCGCCATCTGGAACTTCACATAGTCATTCAGATTGCCGACCGCCGCCATCGAGCTGCGCTTGTCGATCGCCTCCTCGACTTCCTTGGGCAACGACACGTTCTCGACGATGAAGCTCGAGATCTCCATGCCGTACTTGGTCCCCACCACCGGGTTGATCAGCGGCAGCAGCGCCTCGCCGACCTCGGTGTACTTGGCGGCCACGTCGAGCACGGGGATCTGCGCGGTCGCCAGCGCGTCGGAGAAGACGCTGACGATGCGGGAGCGCATCGTCTCGGCAAACTCATCCAGCCGGAAGGTGTGATCCGAGCCGGCGACCTCCTTGAGAAATGTCTTGACGTCGAGGATGCGGAAATCGAAGGTCCCGAAGGCGCGCGCCCGCACGATGCCGAAATCGTTGTCGCGCATCATGATCGGGTTGGAGGTTCCCCATTTATTCCCCGTAAACAGCCGCGTGTTGACGTAGTAGACGTCCACCTTGAAGGGCGACTCGAGGCCGTATTTCCAGGACTTCAGGCGCGTCAGGATCGGGATGTTCTCGGTCGCCAACGTATGCTTGCCGGGGCCGAACTGGTCGCCGAACTCGCCGACGTACACCAGTTGGACCGCCTGCGACTCGCGCACAATCAGCTGGGCACCGTTCTTGATCGCCTTGTCCTCGTCGGGAAAGCGGTAGGAGAGGATGTCGCGGGAGTCGTCGGTCCACTCGATGATCTCGAGCAGTTCGCCTTTGAGAAAGTCCAGAATGCCCATGGTGTTCGGCCGCTATTGTAGCAGCGCGTCCGGCCGGACCAACCGGCTGGGACGCCCTTGAAACCGAACCGCCACGGGATCGGGGATCACCACCGCAATCGCCCGCCTTGCTAAGCTAGCCCTGCTTCCAGATGGACCTCACAATCATCGCCCTGTACTTCGCCGTAGTTTTTTGGATCGGCTTCGCCCAGGCCCGCAAGCAGAAAACCTCGGAGGATTATTTTCTGGCCGGCCGCACGACAGGCTGGTTCGCCGTCGGCGCTACCTTGTTCGCCACCAACATCGGCAGCGAACACGTCATCGGCCTGGCCGGTTCCGGCGCGGCCACGGGTCTGCCGGTGGGCTGCTATGAGTGGTCGGCGAGTTTCTGTCTGCTCGCGCTGGGTTGGATCTTCATCCCGCACTACCTGCGCGCGAAGGTCTTTACGATGCCGGAGTTCCTGGAGCAGCGCTTCAGTCCCGGCTCGCGCTACTACCTGACGACGGTTTCGATCCTGGCCTACATCCTCACCAAGATTTCGGTGGCGCTGTTCGCCGGCGGCATCCTGATCCGCGAACTCTTCGGCTGGGACTACATGACGACCGCGATCCTGCTGGTCATCGCCACCGGCGTCTATACGATCGCCGGCGGCTTGTCGGCTGTGATCTACACCGACCTGTTCCAGGCGTTCGTGATGATTGCCGGCGCGGTGCTGATCACCGTGCTGGGGCTGGGAGAGGTCGGCGGCTTCGCGGGCCTGCGCGAGGCGCTGCCGGCGGACTACTTCCACATGATCCGTCCGATTGACGATCCCGCCTATCCCTGGCTCGGCACAACCGTGGGCACGTTGATCCTGGGTACTTGGTATTGGTGCACCGACCAGGTGATCGTGCAAAAGACGCTCGCAGCCAAAGACCTGCCCAACGCGCGCGGCGGCGCGATTTTTGCTTCAGCGCTCAAAATCCTGCCGGTCTTTATCCTGGTGCTGCCAGGGCTCGTCGCCAAGGCCCTGTGGCCGGACGAAGTCACCGGCGACAACGCCATTCCGTTGCTGGTGCAAAATTTGCTGCCGGCCGGGCTGCGCGGTCTGATGATCGCAGCGATGCTGGCCGCGCTGATGTCGTCGCTGAGCTCGGTCTTCAACTCCTGCTCGACGCTGATTACGGTGGACATCTACAAGAAAATCCACCCCGAAGCCTCCGAAAAGCGGCTGGTCTTCATCGGCCGGGCCAATACGGCGATCATCGTCGGGCTGAGCATCGCCTGGATCCCGCTGATCCGGTACATGAACGCCGAGGTCTACCAGTATCTGCAGAGCGTGCAGGCGTCGATCGGGGCTCCGATCACGGCGGTCTTCCTGTGCGGCGTGCTGTGGAAGAGAGCGACGGCGCGGGCCGCGCTGACGACGCTGATCATCGGCGGCGTGCTCGGCTTTGGACGCTTCTTCCTCGACGTGGCGCACTCTGCGTTCGGGAAGGATTTGGGCCCGACGCTCAACGGCGTGGTCGAATACAGTTTTCTCAATTTCAGCGTCTTTGTCTTCGCATTCTGCCTGCTCTTGATGGCGGCGATCAGCCTGCTGGGCGAACAGCCGCTGGCGGCGCGCGTCGAGAAGCTGACGGTGAGCTGGCAAGCGGTGCAGCAGGGAGACGGTCAGGCGACCGCGGCGCAGCAACGGCTGCTCACCGCGGCAAGCCTGTCGGTGGCGGCGGTCATTCTCACCCTTTGGTTCCATTTTCGTTAGCCGGTTTTCCCGAATCGATGCGATAGGGCCATCCTCATTTCTCCGCCCGTAGGTCGACTCCCATCAGGCATCTAGGGAAAGGTTCCTATTGAGGGATTTCCATCTCGCGCCGACACTCCTGTATGAGGCGTGGTGCGGGCGCATGAGCGTCGCAGTCCCCGTTTCGAGAAGCGGCTGCGGAGGGAAGAACCTTGTCGAAACAGATCGAGACGCCTGCCACTGAAGAGCAGGGTTCACAGTACGAAAAAACAGGCGCGCACGACAGCGGGGAGACGGCGCTGCCTCCGTTTCCGCCTCGGCCCGACCAAGGCCAGAGCCATGCCAACGGTTGGGACGTGGCCAGCCAGTACCGTGCGATTCAGGAAGCGCAGCGGCTGCACGAAGAGACGATCAAGCAGCTTCGCGAAGAGGTGCAGTACCAGAAGGAGCGCCTGAGCGAGCTGTCAGAGTCCGCCGGTTCGGGCCGCACCCCGCAGCTCGACGCCGTTTTCCTGCGGCTGTCCGAGCTCGAGCGCAAGATCGGCCAGGACGCCCCCGACCCCCTCCTCAACGAGATCGTCCACCGCCTTGCCGCCCTCGAAAACTCTCCGCACCAAAAGCAGTCTGGAAAGGACAGCCGCGTCGACGATCTCGTCGAGCAGGTCGAAAAGCTCCGACGCCGCGCCGCCGAGCCGGCCGGCGACGCCCGCGTCGACGACGTGGTGCTGCGCATCGCCTCGCTCGAAAGCGCCAACAAGCGCGGCAACTACGCGCTGGAGATCGAAGGCCTCGCGAATCGCCTGCAAGAGGCCCGGACCGAACTCGAGCAGAGCCGTCGGGCGGACCTGAGCGTTTTCCAGCAAGAGCTGCAGAGCCTGGCCGAACGCGTGGGGGAGCTGTCGGAGTCCGCCGACCAGAGCGCCCGCTTCGAAGCCGTCGACAAGCGGATCGAAGAGTTCCAGCAGGCCTCGCTCGAAGCGCGCGCCGAGCTCGAAGCCAAGTTGGACGGCGTAGCGGAAAAGATACCGGCCCCGGTCGATCCGGAACAGGAGCGGCAGCGCTGGCAGGCGCTCGAGAGCCGTCTGGAGGCGCTCGAGGACAGGCCGGCCCCGGCGACGCCGGAAGCGCTGGAGGAACTCGCGGAATCCGTCGCCGGGCTGCGCGAGCAGCTCGAAGCGCTGCGTGAGCGCAGCGACGACATCCCCGCTCCGCAGCGGCTGCTCGACCTCGACGCCCGGCTTGATGAGCTTGGCGAAAAGATCGCCAACCCCGAAGCGGCCCCGGAAACAGCGGCTCTGCGCACGCGGGTCGAAGCCCTCGAAGACCGCTCGGCGGATACGCAGGAGCTGACCGGTCGGCTGACGGCGCTTGAACAGGCGGCCGCCGAACCGGCTCCCCTGCCCGCCGAGTGGGCGGACAAGGTGGAGCGCATCGCCGAGCGCCTCGACGGCCTCGAGGATCTCGCCGAGCGCGTCGCCAAGGTCGAGGAATTTAACGAAGAGTCCAACCAGGCGGGGCTGCTCGAGCTGACTTCGCGCATGCGGGCCCTCGAGATCACCGTCGAGGATCTGGGCGACATCAGCGGGCTGGCGACGGGCCTGCGGGAAGAGATCGCCGAGTTACGCCAGGGCGGTTCAGTGGGCGAATTGCGCACCGAACTTGAAGCGCTGCGGGAGCAGTCGGCCAGGGACGAGTCCGAAGAGCTGCGCACGCGCATCGCCGAGGCCGAGTCACGCTTGTCCGACATCGAGTCGCTCAACCGCATCGAAGGCGCCAGCCCGCGGTTGGACGCGCTCGAGGAGAAGCTCCGCGGACTCGACGACCTCAGCGACGTTCGCCGTCGCCTGACCGTTCTCGAGATGGAGTCGCGCGAAGAAGGATCGACGCGCAACGAAGAGCTCGTCGCCCGGCTGGAGGCTCTCGAAGCGCGCCCGGCCGCCGCCGAGTCGTCTGCGACCGAAAGCGCCGAAACGGCTGATCGACTCGCCGCGGTTCAGTCTCGTGTGGCCGACGTCGAAGGCCGCTTGGAGGCGATCGCCGACGTCAGCGTCGACGCCGATACGCGAGCCCGTCTGGATTCGCTCGTCGACGAGATCGAACTGCTCAAGCAGAATGCAGCTTCGATCGGGTCGACCGGCGCTGTCGCCGATCCGCGCATCAGCGAGATGATCGATCGGCTGGACTGGATGGAGCGCTCCGCGTCCGGCTCCGGCGTGGATCTCGAGCCGCTGCGGCTGCGGATCGAAGCGCTCGAACAACGCCCCGAAGCCGGCGACGGCGGCGACAGCGGCGTACGCCATCGGATGCAGGAAGTGCTCGACCGGCTCGACCAGTTGGAGAACCTGCCGCCCGGCGACGCCGGCGTCGCGTTGCAGAAGGAAAGCGAGCGCTGGAGCCAGTGGGCGCGCAGTACGCTCGAGGAGATCGGCGAGCTCCGCCGGCAAGTCGAGGAGGCGCAGAAGAAGGCCGCCGTAGCGCCCAACGGCGGCGCGGCCGGACTCGACGCCGAGACCATCGAGGCGCTGGGGCTGACCATCTCGAGCGGGTTGGCCAAGGGAGAGGTGCGCAATCTCCGCCAGCAGATGTACTTCATCTACTTCGCCATCGGCACGCTGCTGGCGCTGGCCGTCCTGTTCCTGTTCATGAACCTGACCAGCTAGCCTGGGGGCCGGACCGCCGATAAAGAGTCCGTAAAGAGTGCCTTTTCGGTCCACTACCGCGGATTAGCCATGCTAAGCTCGCGGCAGCAAACCGCGCCTTTTCGTTTGCGCCCAACCAGATGGACTGGGCGGACCAACTCGTACTGGAGTGGCTCACTCCTCTCGCCCTGTGGGTGCTGCTCAACGGCGTCGACGACTTGTTCGTGGATGCGGCCGGGGTCTGGTTTCGCCTGTGCGAGCGCGTCCGGCACGCCCCCCCGCTTCCCGCCCTGGCGTCGCAGCCGCGGACGGCGCTGCTGATTCCCTGCTGGCGCGAAGCCGATGTGATCGAGTCGATGCTCGAACGCAACCTGGCCGCCATCGAGTACGACAACTACGACATCTGGCTGGGCTTGTACCCCAACGACCCCGAATCCATCGAGCGTGTACGGGCCTGCGCTTCCCGCCACCAGCGGGTGCGCTACGTGGTCGGCCCTGACCCGGGACCGACCACCAAAGCCGACTGCCTCAACCACGTCATCGAAGGGCTGCTGCAGCACGAACGCCTCACCGGCGACCGCTATGAGCTATTTCTGCAGCACGACGCCGAAGACCTGATCGATCCGCTCGCGCTCGCGCTCGCCGCGCGCTGGAGCCGCCGCTACGATATGGTGCAGATTCCGGTCTTTCCTCTGCCCACGCCGGTTTCGAACCCGACGCACGGCGTCTATTGCGACGATTTTGCCGACGGGCACCAGCGCGAACTGCCGGTGCGTTGGAGGCTCGGCGGCTTCATCCCCTCGGCCGGCGTCGGAACGGCGATCCGTCGGGAGGCGCTCGACCAGCTGCGCATCAGCTACGGCGCGGAAGTCTTCGACCCGGGCAGCCTCACCGAAGACTATTTCCTGGGCCTGCGGTTGCAGCAGCTCGGCTTCCGGCAGGCGTTCGCGCTCGATCGCTCGGGGACGGACGGCGGACTCACCGCGACGCGCGCTTACTTCCCGCGGACGCCCTGGGCGGCGATCAAGCAGCGCACGCGCTGGACCATCGGCAACGTGCTGCAGTCGTGGGAGCGCTTCGGCTGGGCGCTGGGGGGACGGTTGCCGCGGCGCAACCTCTACTGGCTCTGGCGTGACCGCAAGGGCCTGGTCAACCACCCGCTGGCGTTGTGGGCCAACTTATTGCTGGTGGCGGGATTGACCGGGGCGGCGGCCGCGGCGTGGCGGGGAGAGACGTGGGCGTTGGGCGCGGCGATCAGCGCCAGCCCCTGGCTGTCGAGCCTGCTGCTGGCCAACGCGGTTCTGCTGGTATGGCGGCAGGGGGTGCGGGCTTGGTGGACGAGCCGCATCTACGGTTGGGGCTTTGCGGTCTGGGCTCCGTTGCGAACGGTCTGGGCGAACTGGATCAACGCCGTAGCCGGGGCGCGGGCGCTGGCGATCTTCCTCCACGCCAAGTGGCGCCGGCGTCCGTTGCGCTGGGCCAAGACGCAACACGCCTATCCGACCGCCGCCTCCGTGCGACTCGAAGTCGATCCGGCCGCCGCCTGTCTGGTCAACTGGGAGGAGTCGCAGATGCTCGAGGCGATCCCGCTGCGCCTGGAGGGCGACCGGCTGCTGCTGGCTTCCCTCGCGTTGCCGTCACGCGACGCCGAGCGCCGAGCAAGGCTGGTCCTGGGCCGTCCGTCCCAACTCATTCACGTGAGTGCGGAGGATTTCGCCAACCTGCGAGCGCAGTTCCAAGCCTTGGCGCGACGCGCGGAGGCGGCCGCTAGCCGCGCATGAGCTTGTCGATGCGTTCGAGCGCCTCGACGATCTTTTCGTAGGCGGTGGCGTAGCTGAAACGCAGGTAGCCCGCTCCGTAGCGTCCAAAAGAGTCGCCGGCCAGGCAGGCGACGCCCGCCTCCTGCAAGATCTTTTCCGCCAGGGTCTTCGATTCGAAACCCGTGCCTTCGATGTTGGGGAAGGCATAAAACGCGCCGCCCGGCGTGGCGCAGCGGAAACCTGGAATGCGATTGAAGCCCTCGACGATCAGATCGCGGCGCCGTTTGAACTCAGCCACCATCTCGCGGACGCTGTCTTGCGGGCCTTCGAGTGCGGCGATCGCGGCGCGCTGGGTGAAGCTGGCCGTATGCGAAGCCGAATTGACCATCAGCAAACAGATCGGATCCACCAGCCACTGCGGGAACGCGCCGTAGCCGATGCGCCAACCGGTCATGCGGTAGGCTTTGGAAAATCCGTCGAGCAGGATCGTCTTCTCGGCCATGCCCGGCAGCGAGGCGATCGAGACGGGCTTGTCGTCGAACCAGATCTGCGAGTAGATCTCATCGGCCAGCACCAGCATGTCGCGGTCGCGCACCAGATCGGCGATGGCGGCGATGTCTTCAGCGGGGATCGAGCCGCCGGTCGGGTTCTGCGGCGAGCAGAGAATCAGCAGCTTCGAGCGGTCGGTCAGCTTGTCTTCAAGCGCGTTGAGGTCGATCGAGAAGCCGCGCTCCTCCACCAGCGGCATCGCCACTGGGGTGGCGCCGGTGTAGTGGATCATCGACTCGTAGATCGGAAACCCGGGGTTGGGGTAGAGCGCCTCGTCGCCCGGCTCGAGCAGCGCCAGCATCGAGTAGAACAGGATCGGCTTGGCGCCCGGGGTGACGACGACCTGCTTTTCGTCGAAATCGATGCCGCGGGTGCGGGTGAGTTCGGCGGCGATGGCGGCGCGCAGCTCCGGGTCGCCCTGGGTGGGGCCGTAGCGCGTGAAGCCGGCGTCCAGGGCGGCTTTACCGGCCTCGACCACGTGCGGCGGGGTGGGGAAATCGGGCTCGCCGATCTCCATGTGGATCACATCGCGGCCTTGCGCTTCGAGCGCCCGCGCGCGCACCAGCACTTCAAAGGCGCCTTCGCCGCGAACGTTCTGCATTCTCGAAGAGAGCTTCATGGGCTACTCGACAAGGTACAAGGTTGCCGACGGGCCGCACAAGAGCCCCGCAGGGCTCGGCCGGCCTATTCGCCCTTGTGGCTGTAGCGCCGCCAGGCCTCGCGGCTGATAGTCATGAAGCTCCAGGCGGTGACGCCGGCGAAGGCGCCGGCGATCGCGCCAAACAGCGCCCCCAGGCAGGCGCCGGCCACGGCGCCGCCGCCGGCGGCTTTCGAGCCTTGGCGCGCCAGATCGAGAGGGTGGGATGGTTTTTCGAGCTCAAACATGGTTCTCATCATCGCCGCACTTCGACCGAAAAGCCAGTTGGAGTGCGCCGTGATCGCGCGTAGGCGTGCGGGCATCTGCTCAACCTCCATCAGCATACATTAGAATAATCCTATGAAGAGACATGAATACTGGAGGTCAACCTACTACCTGGAACGCTACATGGCAAGCCTTTCCGACCAGGAACTATTCGACCGGTTCCAGGACTTCGTTTCGGTTATCTCAACCTTGAACGAAGAGGGAAAAGTCTCACTACTGAGCCCAGCCGCCCATGAGGACATATGGGCGCTGTATACCCATGTACTTGAGGAACTCCATTTGCGGGGCCTGGGGCGTCCGCCTGATTTGACTAGGCTCCACGTACCCAAGCCAGGAATCGGGAGCGATATCGCAGCCACCCTAAAGCTACGTAAACTAACTCCAAATCACGCCCCGACCCTCTACCGATATGGAGAAGCACGGTACCTCAGACCACTCTTGGAGAAGGGCGAGTTCCGGCTGCGACCAGCTTCCTCATATGCAGACCCGAGCCTATGCAAAGCGCGACAAGATCTGGAGCTTTCTGTCGTCGCAAACTTGAGAAGACATCACGTTGGCCGTCGAACTTCGTTTGGAAAAATTTCGAAGACTGCATTCAATCTGGGTGCTTCCTATGAAGTACAGGCAAGAACGGATTTCTACATCCTATGCTTCGCTGCCCAGCCAGACTATCGCTTGTTTCGAGATTTTGAATCAGACGCATGTATAATAATATCCGACCGCGAACGATTCATCTCCCAAATAAAGGAAGCAACCGCTGTGGCATTCGGCGACAGTTTTCAAGTGCATACTGGCCACATTAGCTATTTCGATCCGCTGGGTACAGACCTGGAGTCGCTAACTCCAATCTTCTCAAAGCACTTTCGCTTTGCCTACCAGAAGGAGTTCAGAATAGCCTGGATTCCAAGACGTGACTCAGATAGTCTACTACCATCCAACCTAACTATGGGCAGCCTTCGTCAGTATTGTGAAGTGGTTGAAATCGACCGATAGCTTTGCTGGGTCAAGAGCAATTTCTACCAACGCCCGCTGCGCACGGCGTCTCGCGCTTCGTCAATCAAAGCGTCGAGTTCGTCGGCCGTAACGCCGGGGTCGAACTGAGACGCCAGATTGTCCCTTGCCGCTTTCAATTCACGCGCGGCCTTCTTCCTCTCCTCGCCCGTCGGCGCGGGCTTGAGAACGGGGTCGGACTGTACGCCGACGACCTGGCCGTCGCGCAGCTCATGCCCGACCAATTTCTCGAGCACCGCCCGCTCTTGGGCGGACAAAGACAACACCTCATGAACGCGCATTTCGCTCATCACGCCTCATCCTAGCGCTATCGCGCTACCCAAACCAGGTGGGCTCCATCCGCCCGCCGGTCTCGGTCAAGATCCGCTCGATGCGGCCCTCGTAGTCGTGGACGAGGTCGGCGTAGGGGTGATTGCGCTCGGTATAGCGCCGGGTCAGCGGGCCGCCCTGGTTGACCGTGCGGACATCGCCGATCAGGTTCAGCATCTGGTCGGGGTCCTTTTGGATGTCGTAGAGCTCATCCACATCCCAGATGCCGTGGTAGCGCATGTAGCTGTACTGGTCGGTCCGCAGCCCGATCACCGTCGGAGTCTGCGGATAGGCGCGCTCCCAGAAATACTCGTAGACGAACTCGGTGCGCCACTCCACGTTCTTGCCTTCGAGCAGGGGCAGGAACGAACGCCCCTGCACGCTCGGCGGCGGCTCGATGCCGGCCGCCTCGCAGATGGTCGGATAGATGTCGATGTTCAGGCACATCCCGTCGATCGCCTTGCCCTTGCCGAACAGCCCGGGGCAGTGCGCGATCATCGGCACGCGGATCGAGGCCTCGTACATCGTCCGCTTGTCGATCAGCCCATGCTCGCCGTGTTGGAATCCGTTGTCGCCCATGTAGATCACCAGCGTGTCCTCGGCCAGCCCCAGCGTTTCGAGCTCATCCAGAAAGGCCCCGATCGAGCGGTCGAGCGAATGCACGCACTCGCAGTACTCGCGATAGAAGTCTTCGAAGACATACCGGCGGTTGTAGAGGCCGTCCACGCCGTGCCAGCTCATGCGCTGCTCGCGCACCCAGTCCGGTTTGCCGTAGTAATTGAAGTCGGTGTCGGCGAAGGACTTCGGGTACGGGACCGGCTTGTCGGCGTAGATCCCCTTGTCCTGCGGGGCCGGCGAGAAGTTGTCGTGCACGGCTTTGTGCGACAGGTACAGCAGGAACGGACCGTCTTTGTTCTCGCGCAGGAACTTGGCCGCCTCGGCGGTCAAAATGTCTGGATTGTAGCCGTTGACCTTCTTGCGCGTGCCGTTGATATTGAGCGTCGGATCGAAGTAAACCCCCTGCCCGGGAAAGCTTACCCAGTGGTCGAATCCCGGGCGCGGCTCGTCGCTGCCGCCGCCCATGTGCCACTTGCCCACGAAGGCCGTCTTGTAGCCGTTGCGCTGCAGCACTTCCGGGAAGGTCTCCAGATCACCGGTCAGCGGCGTGGAGTTGTCCATTACGCGGTGGGCGTGGCAGTACTGGCCCGACAGCACCGAGGCCCGCGACGGCGAGCACAGCGACGTGGTCACGAAACCGTTTTGGATGTGCACGCCGTTGCGCAGCATGCGGTCGAAATTCGGCGTCTCCAGCCACGGATGCCCCATCGCACCGATCATGTCGAAGCGGTGGTCGTCCGAGAGCAGGAAGACGATGTTGCGCTTCTTGCCTTGCGCGGTGGCCAGAGACGGAGCGGCTGCTGCGCCGGCGGCGGCTGTGGCGGTCTGCAGAAATTGGCGGCGGTTCATGACGAGGGTTGAGATTAGCGGTCGGCCGCGCCAAGCGTCAAGGCGCGCGAATGCTATCTTCTCGTGAAGCGATGCCTCCCACGACGGAGTTGCCGGCCGGCGTCCCCTTCCGCCGCCCCGAGCGCGCTCGCTCGAACCTCGAGAAGATCGCCGCCCGCCTGCCCGAGCCGGACGTAGCGGTGCTGCGGCAGTTGCTGCGCCAGTCGCCCGATCCCGACGCCGCCGTTGACCGCTTGGAGCGCTTCCTGGACCAGGGCCCCGATGCGATCGAGGCGATTCGCGCATCGCCGAAGCGCCTGCACGCCGCCATTACGATTTTCGCCTTCAGCAACTTCCTCACGGACACGCTCGTCAAGCGGCCGCAGCTGTTGATCTGGGCGCTCGAGCCGGTCCGTTTCTACCGCGCGCTCAGCGCCGAGGAGATGCGCACCGACCTGGCCTGGATCGACCCCGACGTACCGGACGAGAAAGCGGCCTTGGTCATGGCGCGCTTCCGCAACATGCAGTTGCTGCGCATAGGGCTGCGCGATCTGCTGGGCGTTGCGGAGCTGGGTGCGGTGACGCTCGAGATCTCGAACCTGGCCGACGCCCTGCTCGAGGGCGCCCATGACCACATCCGCGCCCAACTGGTGCGGCGCTTCGGGCGGCCTCTGCTGCGCGCCGGGGAGGCGGACATCGAAGGCCGCTTCGTCGTCCTGGCGTTGGGCAAACTGGGAGGCCGCGAACTCAACTACTCCTCCGACATCGATCTGCTGTACCTGCACACCGGCGACGGCCTCACCGCCGGCCCGGTCTCGATTCCGAACCACGACTTCTACCAGCAACTCGCCACCCGCATGACCAGGCTGCTGTCGCTGATGACCGCCGAGGGGTTCTGCTACCGCGTCGACCTGCGCCTGCGTCCCGAGGGCGCCGCCGGCGAGCTGGTCTGCTCGCTCGACGGGGCGGTGGCTTACTACAACGGTCGTGCGCGCGACTGGGAGTTGCAGATGCTGATCAAGGCCCGCCCGGCGGCCGGCGACCGCAAGCTCGGCGCGACGCTGCTGAACATGGTGCGGCCGCTGATCTACCACACGACCACGGATTTCTCGTTGATCGAACGGGTGTCGGAGTCGCGCGACCGCATCCAGCTCCGCCGGCGGCAACGCGGCAGGGACAATCGCGTCGACGTCAAGCTCGAGCACGGCGGCATCCGCGACATCGAGTTCCTCGCGCAGTGCCTGCAACGGCTGCATGGCGGCAAAGACCCGTTCGTGCGCAGCGGCGGAACGCTGTTCGCCCTCCATCGGCTGCATGAGAAGGGCCGGCTGTCGTCATCCGACTACGCGACGCTGAGCTCCGCGTACCAGTTTCTGCGCACCTGCGAACACCGCCTGCAGATGCTCGACAACCGCCAGACGCACGAGTTGCCGAGCGACGCGGAGCAGTTACGCCTACTCGAGCGGCGGCTGCAGGGCGTCTCCTACAGCCTCTCGAGCGCCGACGACCTGCTGAGCCAGCTCGAGGCGCATTTCTGCCAGGTAGCCGAAGTCTACGACCGCATCATTCGCTCGCAGCCCCCGTCATTGACCGAAATCGAGCCCTCGCCGAAGGGCGACGCTCCTCCCAGCCCGCAAGACGAGATCGAGCAGTCCCACAAGCCGCAGCTGCGCCAGATTGAACTCAAGCGCCCAACTCTGGCGGCTTCCCTGGCCGCTCTGCCGATCCGCCGGGGCGCAACGCTGTTCGGCCACTGGCTCGAGGAGATCGTCAACCGTGAAGAGACGCTCGAGCTGCTGGAAAGCTCGCCGGAGCTGGTCGATCTGGTCGGCGACCTGTTCGAAACTAGTCCGTATATGGCCGAGCAGATCCTGCGTTTCCCCGACGATCTGCCCTCGCTGTTGCCGGTGGCGGCGAGTTCTCCGGCCGTCGAGGACGAGAGCGATCCTCCCAACATCGCCCGGCTCGAAACGCTACCCGAAGCAGCGGCGTTGCGCGACCCCGCCGTCTCCTACGTCGAGAAATCGATGTGTTTGCGCAGGATCTACAGGCGGCGGTCACAGGCGATTCTCGCTGACAGCATCCACCACGGCCGTCCTGTCTTCGCCACCCTGGCGCAGACCAGCGACCTGGGCGAATGGGTCGTCCGCGAGGCCTACGCGATTGCGATGGAGGCGACCGTCGCCGACCAGGGCGCGAGCGGCCCGCCCGAGCATCCGCTGCAAGTGATCGCCCTAGGGCGGCTGGGGATGCGCGAGCTCGATCTGGGCTCGGACGTGGATGTCGCCTTCGTGATTCCGGACGAAGGAGCCAAGCAGCGACGCTTCTGGAACGCCTTCGTCTCCAAACTCATCGAGGTCATCAGCAGCTATACCGCCGAGGGACGCATTTTCAGCGTCGACGCCCGCCTGCGCCCGCGCGGACGCGACGGCGATCTGGTGCAGACCGAGTCGGCGTTTGAAAACTACTTCGCCGAGCACGCCGAGGCCTGGGAATCGCTCAGCTACATGAAGGCGCGCACCGTCGCCGGCGACCTGGACCGCGGCCGGGAGTTCCTGCAAAAAATCCAGACGCTCGGCTGGGAGCGCTTCGGCCGTCACGCCGACCTGGCCAAGAGCCTGCGCGACATGCGCGCCCGGCTGGTGGCCGAACAAAGCCGCGCCAGCCCCCTCAAAGCCGGCGTCGGCGGCTACTACGACATCGATTTCGTGCTGCTGTATCTGCGGCTGCGCAATGCCGGGGTCTTTTTTGAGTACCTGAGCACGCCGCAGCGCATCGAAATCGTGCGCGCCTTCGGCAGTGTGACCGAGGAGCAAGCCGAGCGGCTGCGGCGCTATGCGGTCTTCTTCCGCGCGCTCGACCACGCGATCCGCGCGGCGACCGGCCGACCTTCGGCGACGCTGCCGGCGTCGCTGGCGCTGCGCGAGACCCTGGTGGAGCTGCTGGGCCGCTGGAGCGCCATCCGTCCGGCGTCGCAGCCGTTGGCGGCGGTCGCGGATCAGGTCCGGCACGGGGCGCGAGAACTGTTTCGCGAAGTGCTGGGAGAATAGCAGTCCTCTACACTGAAGGGTCGCGGAAGCCATTCTCGGCCGGCGCCGGGTGCGGTCTTCAAAACCGTCGTCTGCCGCTTTGGCGTGCAGAGGTGGGTTCGACTCCCACTGGCTTCCGCCAATCTCCCCACCGCTATGATGCGATTGACTCTCCTCCTGCTGGGCTTGGCGGCTCTCGCCCCGGCCCAGAAACCGAACATCCTCTGGATCATCGCCGAGGACATGAGCCCGGACCTGTCGCGGAACGGCACGCCCGAGGTCTTCACGCCCCGGCTGGACGCGCTGGCCGAAGAGGGGGTCTATTTCTCGCGCGCGTTTGCCACCGGGACGGCCTGTTCGCCCAGCCGCTCGGCGCTGTGGACCGGCATCTACCAGACCAGCCTCGGCGCCCAGCACCACCGCCCCGCAGCGGAGTATTTTCCGGCCCTGCCGGCGGGGGTGCGCGTGCTGCCCGAGCTGCTCACCGGCCTCGGCTACACCACCGCCAACATTCGGGCCATCGAGCCCGGCCTGCGCAGCACCGGCAAGATCGACTGGAACTACCAGGCCGACGAAGGCGCCTTCAAGCTCAGCGACTGGAAGGAGTTGAAGGACCACCAGCCGTTCTTCGCCCACGTGAACTTCGCCGAGGCCCATCGCGGCGGGACCTGGGGCGGCAGCGGGTTGAACCGCGCCGACCCGGCCAAGGTCCGGCTGCCGACCTACTACCCGGACCATCCGGTGACGCGGCTCGACTGGGCGCAATACCTTGATTCGATTACGGCGCTCGACGAGAAAGTCGGCCGCGTGCTCGACCGGCTCGAGGCCGACGGGCTGGCCGACAACACGATCGTGGTCTTCTTCTCCGACCACGGCCGGCCGATGCTGCGCGGCAAGCAGTGGAACTATGACAGCGGCCTGCAGATCCCGCTAATCATCCGCGACCCGACCGGAAAGGCGGGCGTCGACGGCGCTGACCCGGATCAGCTTTTCAGCCTGATCGACCTGACGGCCTCGACCCTGGCTTGGGCCGGCGGTTCGCCGCCGTCCTGGATGCATGGCGAAGTTCTACTGGGGCAGGGGAAGAAGCGCCCGCGCGAGTACGTTTTCGGCGCAACCGACCGCAACGGCGGCCTGCTGCTGCGCTCACGCACCGTTCGCGGGAAGCGCTTCCGCTACATCCGCAACGATTTCGCGGACGAGCCGCTGACCGCCGCTTCGGCTTACCGCAAGGAAACCCATCCGCTCTGGCATCTGGTGGAGATTTTGGGCGCTCAGGGACGCCTCAGCCCCATCCCCGCCCAGCTCACCCAGCCGCGCGGCGCCGAAGAACTGTATGACACCGCCAATGATCCGTATGAGATCCACAATCTCGCCGGGACCCCGGAGTACGCTGACGTGTTGCGACGGATGCGGCGCGAACTCGACGGCTGGGTGAAGTGGAGCGGCGACACCGGCCCGCAGGGCGACTCGCCGGAACTCGAGGAGTTCTTCCGGCGCTACGCAGAGGAAGGCATCGCCAATCGCGAGGCGAAGATCAATGCTCTGCGCCGGGAGATCGAGGCGACAGACGAGGCCTACCTTAGACTGCTACGTTCGCGGTAGCGCGGACGAACAGGAATGTTCGTCCCACCGGGGCTGCGAGTCTTCAGTGGGGCCGGATATTCTTGTCCGGCCCGTCTTTCTTGTCAGTAAATCTCGCGCCGTCCGGGCTTGCTGGTCAAATCCGGAGTGACGCCTTCGGCCAGCAGGGCCTTCGAGATCGCGTCAACGGTCACCTGCGACGGCTTGAAGTTGCCGAAGCGGTAGCCGCGGGCGATCACCAGCGGCGTCCAGCCGAAATTGTTTTCCTTGTTCCAGACCGCGATGTCGGCGCCGCGCGCCACCAGCAATTTCACCGTGCCGGGCGCGTTCTTGTAGGCCGCCCCATGCATGGCCGTCTCGCCGTCCTGGTTGACCGCGTTGATGTCCGCGCCCAGATCCAGTAGGTAGGCGACCACTTCCTCCACCTCTTCGAGCGTGCCGGCGTCTTCGCCCGGCGAGCGCGTGCCGATGCCGGCCGCCGCCATCAGCGGCGTCGTGCCCTTGATGTTGGGAATGCTGGGGTCGGCGCCCAGTTCGACCAGCAACTCCAGCAACTGGATGTCGGCGGCATGAGCGGCCAGGAAGAAGGCCGTGGCGCCCTCGCGCTCAATGCGTGTGTTGCCCAGGTCGACGTCTTTGGACATCCGGGCGTTGATGTCCGCACCGGCGGCGACGAGTCGGCGCACGAACTCGAGGCTGGTCAGCGAGCCCGATCCTTCCGGCGACGGGTCATTGTCGCCGACACCGGGGCTGCGGACGTTGACCACGCGGTGCAGCGGCGTGTAGCCGGGTGCGTCGTCGTTGGGGTTGGCCCCCGCGTCGAGCAGGCGGGCGGCCAGCTCATAGTGTGCGTTGCGAACGGCCAGCAACAGCGCGCCGGAGCCGGCGGGCGGCGCTTTTCGGTTGATGCGCTGGGGCGAGAAGGGCGCGTTGACGTCGATGCCCGCCTCGATCAAGGCATTGACCACGCCAATGCGGCCATCGCGCACCGCAAAGAAGAACGGAGTGAAGCCTGACTGCAGCGACGCGTGAGGGTCGGCGCCGCGCGCGATCAGTTCACGTACGACGGCTTCATGCCCGTCAGCGGCGGCCCACATCAGCGGCGTCTGCCCGCCCGGTTCAGCCAGGTTGGGGTCCGCGCCGGCGTCAAGCAGCGCGCGCACGGCGTCGAGCTTGCCGGTGCGGGCGGCCGTCATCAGCGCGGTCTCGCCGCCGGGCAGGGCGCTTTCCGGCGAAACTCCGGCGTCGAGTAGCAGCCGAATCATGGCCGCGTTGCCGTTGCGGGCGGCCAGCGAGAGCGGCGTGATTCCGTAGCGCGTCTGGGCGGTCGGCACGGCGCCGGCTTCGAGCAACACGCGCACGGCTTCCGTCCGGTCGTATTCGGCGGCCCAGTGCAGCGGCTGCATGCCGTCGGGCTCGGCTCGCTTGACGGCCGCCCCTTGCTGGATCAGCGCCGCCATGCGCGCGACATCGCCCTGCATGGCAAGATCGGCCAGAGAGGGACTCAGGGACTCCGCGCCCAGCGACGACGCCAGCAGCAAGCACAAGACCGCGAACCGAAATCGCATCACAACGCGACCGGATCGGTCAGCTCGGCCAGCTTGCCGGTGCTGTCCTGGAAGGAGTCGAGCCGCACGCCGACGCGGTCGAGCAGCGTCAGGTGGAGATTCGCCAGCGGCTCGGGCTCTTCGTAGCGGATGTGGCGGCCGCCCGGAGCGCCCACGCCGCCGCCGGCCACGATGATCGGCAGATTGATGTGGTCATGGACGTTCGGGTTGCCCATGCCGCTGCCATACAGCAGCGTCACGTGGTCGAGCAACGTGCCGTCGCCGTCGGGCGTCGCCTTGAGCCGCTCCAGGTAGTAAGCGAACAGCGAAACGTGGAAGGCGTTGATCTTGGCGACCTTGGCGATCTTCTCCTCGTCGCCGCCGTGGTGCGTGAGCGGGTGATGCGGCTCGGCGACGCCGATTTCCGGGTAGGTGCGCGTACTGGTCTCGCGGGCGAGTTGGAACGTGATCACGCGCGTGACATCGCCTTGCATCGCCAGCGCTTGCAGATCGAACATCAGCCGCGCATGGTCGGCGTAGGCCGCGGGGACGCCGACCGGCCGCTCGAGGTCGGGCAACTCGCTCTGCTCGATGCCGGCTTCGGCCTTCTGGATGCGCCGTTCGACCTCGCGGACGGTGTCGAGATACTGCTCGACCTTCACGCGATCCTGCGAGCCAAGCTCGTTGCGCAGCCGCGCGATATCGTCACGTACCCAGTCGAGCAGGCTGGCGCGCTTCTCGAGCGCCGCGCGCCGCTGCTCGGGCCCGCCGCCTTCGCCAAACAGCCGCTCGAAGACGATCCGCGGATGCGCTTCCGACGGCAGCGGCGTGGTGGGCGACGACCACGACAAATTGTTCTGGTAGACACAGGCGAAGCCGTTGTCGCATTGGCCGACCATCGAGACCAAGTCCATCGCCAGTTCGAGCGACGGCAACTGCGTCGCCTGGCCCATCTGCTTGGCCGCGATCTGGTCGACGGTCGTGCCCAGGTAATAGTCGGTCGATTCGGTCCACTTGGCTTTGGCGGCGCTCAGGAAGGCGGCGTTCGAGGTGGCGTGCGTGCCGGGGTAGGCGTTGCGCAGCTCCATGTTGGAGAGCACGGTCACGTTGTCGACGAACGGGGCGAGCGACTGCAGGCTGGGCGAGAGTTCGGAGAGGTCGTTGTCGCTGCGGGGCGTCCAACGGGTGATGTCCGACCCCATCGGCATGTAGACGAAGCCGAGGCGGCGCGGCGCCTGCGCGGCCGTGCGCGGCTGCGCCGTGAGCGCCGGAACCATCGCGTCGAGCAGCGGCAGCGCCATGGCGGCGCCGGCCCCTCGCAGAAACGTGCGTCGTGGCAACGCCTTCTTGGTGATGATCATCTCGCTCTCCTCATCTGAAACGGCGCGCTGCGGGCGATGCCCGCGATCAGCGCCGAGAAACGGTAATCGTCCTCGCCCGCCTCGCGGATGATGCGGCGCACCGCCGGCGCATCATAGTACTCCACGCCCCTGCCCAATCCGTAGACCAGCAGCTTCTCGGTCAGCGCGCCCACAAAGACCTCGGGACGCGCCAGAATCGCCTCTTGCAGCCCCTCGACGCCTTCAAACTCGCTGCCATCGGGCAGCCCGCCCGAGGCGTCAATCGGTTTGCCTTCTTCCATGCCGCGCCAGCGGCCGACCGCGTCATAGGTTTCCAGCGCAAATCCGACCGGATCCATCAACTGATGGCAACCCTGGCAGGCCGGGTTCTTGCGGTGCTCGGCCAGCCGCTCGCGGACCGAGAGGCCGCGAATCGCCACGCCCTCTTCCTCGAGCGCCGGCACGTCGGCAGGCGGCGGAGGCGGCGGAATCCCCAGGATGTTGTCCAGAATCCACTTGCCGCGGATCACCGGCGAGGTCCTGGTGGCGTAGGAGGTGACGGTCAGCACGCTCGCCTGGCGCAGCAGACCGCCGCGCCGCGAATCTTCGTCGAGCGCAATCCGCCGGAAGCGGCTGCCGTAGATCGAGTCGAATCCGTAGTGTTTGGCCAGCCGTTCGTTCACAAAGGTGTAATCGGCGTCGAGCAGGTCGAGCACGCTGCGATCTTCGCGCTGGACGCTCTCCACGAACAGCTCCGTCTCACGACGCATCGCCTGGCGCAGGTTGTCGTCGAAATCCGGAAAACGGCGCATGTCCGGCCGGATCGAGTCCAGATTGCGCAGATAAAGCCACTGCGAGGCGAAATTGGTGACCAACGAGCTCGAGCGCTCATCGGCCAGCATGCGCCGCACCTGCGCCTCGAGTACGTCGGGCTCGTGCAGCTTGCCGGCTTCGGCCAAACCAAGCAACTCGTCGTCGGGAATGCTGCTCCACAAGAAGAACGACAGCCGTGACGCCAGCTCCAGATCCGTGAGCCGATAGGCCTCGCCTGATTCGACGCCCTGCGGGTCGCGCTCCACCCGGAACAGGAATTCCGGACTCACCAGCACCGCCGCCAACGCCATCTCGACCCCGGCTTCAAACCCTTCGGCGCTGCTGACCGCCTGGTAAAGCTCCAGCGGCCGCGCCAGATCACTCTCATCGACGGGACGGCGGTAGGCGCGCCGCATCAGCTTCGCCAGAATCTCGCGAGCGCAGGCGTCGCCCTCGTTCTCGCCGTTCGGGCGGCAGGTGAGCACGCGCCGGCGGCTGGGCGAATCGCCGGGTCCATGGACTTCGAACGGCCCCAGCATTGACACTGAATAGACCGCCGGCTGCAGGCGCGGGTGGCGGTAGTAGTTGAAGTGCGCCTCGTAGGGCTGACGCTCAGTCTCGAGCAGCGTCGTGGGCTTTTTCGGGAAGGCGACGCCGATCTCGTGCGGCCCGGCGGTGATCTCGATTTTTGCGCGCAGGTGCAGGTCCGCCGAGGCGTGCTCGGTGATGGTGCGCGGCGGTTTGACCTCAAAGAGGCGGATGCGCTCGCGGTCGAGCATCAGCTCGATTTCATGCGGCTCGCGCAGCCCTTCGATCTGCTCGTTGCGGTCGCGCGCCAGCCGAATCTGGATTTCGTAGACGCCGTCCACCGGGAAGGTGTAGGGAACCAGCGCGCCGCCGCGGGTGCCCAGCGGCAGTCCGGCGATGTGCTTCTCCTGCGTCAGGTCCGGCGGAATGTTGACCGTGTGGCCGCCGGGCGAATTCCCTACGCGACCGATCGCCAAGCGGCTGACCTTCTCCGCGGCGGAAATATAGCGGTCCAGCAGCGTGGGCGAGAGGTCGCCGACGGTGATGTTGTCAAAGCCGTGGCTGGACTCGTCGACCGGTAGCAGCGCGGCGACGTCGACCTCGAGGTCGAGCAGGTCGCGCACGGCGTTGTGGTACTCGGTGCGGGTCAGGCGGCGAAAGGTGTCGCTGCGGCCTGGGTTGGGATGGGCTGCCGACGCGGCGTCGAGGCTGGAGGTCAGCTTGGCGAGTACGGCTTCGTAGGCGGCCTCGTCAGGCTTGGGCAGCGGCAAGGGCGGCATCTGCCGGGCGCGCAGGCGGCGCACCACCTTCTCCCAGATTTCCGGGTGCTGCTCGATGGGGTCGGCGACAATCGCGTCCAGCGCCAGCCCGCCGGCATTAGCCGAGCCGTTGTGGCAGGCGACGCAGTTGTCTTCAGCAAATTGGCGGGGCGAAGGCGGATCCGCCCCGGCCGCGCCCAGGGCGCAACTCACGGCCAACAACGCGGGACGCAGACGGCCGGCGAGGGATCTGGAAAAGCTTTTCAACACAAACCCACTGGAGATTATAGTGGGTCGTGCGGCGATGTCACGCCGCCGGGCGTTCGATCAGCGCAGAAAACTCGGCTTCCACGCGCGCCCGCACTTTTTCGGCCGACGCTTCCTTCACTTCTTCGTAGCCGCGGATGTCTTCCGGGGCGCGGGCGATCACGATCGCCTGCGCCCGGTTGGCGGCGGTGAGATTCGTCAGCAAGCGGTCCAGCAAATCGCGATACCAGCCGATCAACTCGCGCTCGAGCTTACGCGCCGGCATCCTGCCGAACGGGTCGAAGGCCGTGCCCCGCAGGCCCTTGCAGGCGGCCAGCATCTTCAGCAGCGGCCGGCTCCAGGCGCCGAGACGGATTTTTTTGTTGACGCCGAAGCGGCGCAGCAGCGGCGGGTGCAGTCGGTAGGCAAAGCTTTTTGGCTTGTCGAACGTCTCCGCCATCTGCCGTTCGAAGGCCGGGTCAACCAGCAAACGCGCTACCTCGTACTCGTCCTTGTAGGCCATCAGCTTGAAGAGCTGGCGCGCGACGGCAGCGGCGAGCGCTTCGTCCGCAGCCCCCAGGCGGCGCTCGGCCTCGCGCACCTTGTCCACCGTGCGGCGGTACTCAGCGGCGTAGGCGGCGCTTTGGTACTCGGTGAGCTCAGCCTCCCGTCGCTCGATGAGCTGGTCGAGCGATTCCGGCGGTTTCGGAGGCGGAGCGCCGCTCGCCAGCGCTTCCACGCGGGCGGGGTCTTCGGCGTAAGCGCGGCCCCAGGAAAAAGCCTGGATATTGCGCTCGACGGCGACGCCGTTGAGGCGAATGGCGCTTTCGATCGCCGCCGCCGACAGCGGGATCAGCCCGCGCTGCCAAGCCGCGCCCACCAGGAACAGGTTCGCCTGCAGGTGACTGCCAAACAGATCCTCGGCCAGGCGGGTGGCGTCGAGGTAGAGGTTTTCGCGAACGCGGGTCCAGTCGGCGATGCGGCCTTCCAGACCGCCCGGCGGCGCCAGCTCCACCAGCCCGGCGCGGATGCTCTTGCCGGTCGGCGTCTGGTGCGAGTTGACCACGGCGACGGTGCGCTCGGGGTCGCAGCGCTCGAGGTTGCCGGGCGCGGCGGCGCCGAGCGAGTCGAAGCCCAGCAGCAGGTCCGCCGCGCCGTAGCTGATGCGTTGCGAAGCCTCGAACGGCTCGCGGCTCAACGCCAGGTGTGAAACCACCGCGCCGCCCTTTTGCGCCAGCCCTGTCTGGTCGAGCGTGACCACATTCAGGCCGTCGAGCACCGCCGCGGTCGACAGCAGCGCGTTGATGGTGACCACGCCGGTTCCGCCGACGCCCGGCATGAGGATGTGATAGGCGCCGGGCCCCCACTCGACCGCCGCCGGCGCCGGGACCTCGGCCGCGGGCAGCTCCGGCGGTTTGCGCCGCTTGAGCCCCGAGCCCTCTTCGATCTCGACCTCGATGAACGAGGGGCACTCTCCCAGCAGGCAGGACTCGTCCACATTGCACGACGACTGCAGGATGCGCGTCTTGGGGCCGTACTCGGTGGCGAATGGTTCGAGCGAGACGCAGTTGGACTTGCGGATGCAGTCGCCGCAGCCCTCGCAGACGCGCTCGTGGATCATCAGCCGCCGGGTGGGCTGCGGCATCTTGCCGCGGCTGCGACGGCGGCGCTTCTCGTTCGCGCACATCTGGTCGTAGAGCAGCGCGGTCGCCCCGGGAATTTTTTCCAGCTCGCGCAGGCTCTGCTCGAGCGTGTCTCGGTCGCGGATCTCGACGTTCGCCGCCAGGCCCTCGACGCCCTGGTACTTCCCGGGCTCGTCGCTCAGGATCAGCGTGCGCTGGATGCCGCAGGCTTCGAGCTCGCGCGTCATCGCCGGGATCGGCAGCCCGCCGGCGGCGTCTTGACCGCCGGTCATCGCGACGACGCCGTTGTGCAGGATCTTGAAAGTGATGTTAACGTCGGCCTGTGCGGCGGCCAGCACGCCCTGGCGGCCTGAGTGGAAGTAGGTGCCGTCGCCGATGTTCTGGAACAGGTGCGGGTGCTCGGTGAACGGCGACAGGCCGATCCAGTGGCCGCCTTCCGACCCCATCTGCCCCAGCCAGGCGACTCCTCGGCCGGCGTCGGCCATGCGCGCCGACATCCCGTGGCAGCCGATGCCGCCGCCGGCGATCTGGCCTTCGAGCACGATGGTCGAACGGTTGTGCGGGCAGCCGGAGCAGTAGCTGGCCGTGCGGGCCAGGGGCGGGTTGACCATCGCGTGCTGGAAGCGCGCCGCAATGGCGTCGAGCCGCTCGAGGCGCTGCCGCACGCCCGGCAGATCGCCCAGGAACCGCGACAGCGCCCGCGTGATGACTTCGGCGTCGAACTCACCGTGCCCGGGCAGCAGCTGTTCGCCGTCCGGGCCCTGCTTGCCAAAGATTCTGGGGCGGCGGTCGCGGTTGAACAGCAGCTCGCGCAGTTGCAGCTCCACGAAGCTGCGTTTCTCCTCCACCACCAGCACGGTGTCGAGTCCTTCGACGAACTCTTCGATGATCCGCGGCTCGAGCGGATAGACCATCCCGAGCTTGAGGATGCGAACGCCCGCCTGCGCCAGCGCCTCTTCATCGAGCGCCATGTTGCGCAGGGCGGTCTGCAGGTCGGCGTAGGCCTTGCCGCAAGCGAGGATGCCGACGCGGTCGCCCGCGTGCCGCGACTGGAACTGGTTGAGCCGGTTCTCGCGGGCAAACAGCTTGGCCGCTTCCAGGCGATTCTCGAAAAGATCGCGTTCGGCGTCGAGCGAGCCGGGCGAGATCAGCAGCGGGTGAATCGTTTTCTGCCACGGACGGCCGCCGACCTCGAAGACGGGTTCAACGATCGGCGAGCGCTCGGGCGAGACCTCGATGGTCGCGCCGCCGTCGCAGACGTCGGTAGCCAGCTTGAGCGCCGCCCAGGCCCCACAGTAGCGGCTCAGTGCGATGCCGTAGAGGCCGTAGTCGAGCGCGTCCTGCACCGATGAGGCCGCGAGCGTGGGGATGCCCACGTTGTACAGCGACAGCTCGCTCTGGTGCGGGATGGTCGAGCTCTTGGAGACGTGGTCGTCGCCGGCCAGCGCGAGCGCTCCGCAATTCTTGCCGGTTCCGGCGAGATTGGCATGGCGCAGGGCGTCGCCGGAGCGGTCCACGCCGGGACCCTTGCCGTACCAGATGCCGACCACACCGTCGACCTTGGGCCGCGGCAGAGTTTCCACGAGCTGGCTGCCGGCGACCGCGGTGGCGGCCAGGTCTTCGTTGACGCCGGGGCGGAAGACGATGTTGTGCTCGTTGAGGAGCGGACTGATCCGCTGCAGAGCCAGGTCATAGCCGCCCAGCGGCGAGCCTTCATAGCCGGAGATGAAGCAGCCGGTATTGAGACCCGCGCGCCGGTCGCGGCGCATCTGGTCCAGCGGCAGACGCACCAGTGCCTGCACCCCGGTCAGGTAGACCTGCCCGGACTCGAGCGTGTATTTGTCGTCGAGCGTATAGCCGCTTCGCAAAACCGGAGCCTCCGCGCGTATCGTAGCAGCGCCGCCGCTAGGGCGCTGCCGGAGCCGTGGCGATGGCGCCGTTGAAATAGAGTACGTGGCGATCGTTGCGCCGGAGTTGGTAGTCCGCGCCGATCTTCTCCATCACCCCCATGACCGCCTCGGGGTCGTCGGGCAGGTGATGGATGCAGGCGGCGACGTCCGGTGCGAAACGGCGGATCGTCTCTTTCGCGCCGGCGAGAGCGTGACGTTCGGAACCCTCGATGTCCATCTCAATCAGATCGACCCGCTCGAGGCCCAGCTCGGCGACGATCTCGTCGATGGTCATTGCGCGCACTTCGAGGTCGCCCTCGGGCGCGACGTTCCAGCCTTCGCTGCCGCCGGTGAAGTTGTTGGGTCCCTGCTGCTTCATGCGGACCGTCCCGGACTCGCTCCAGGCCGCCGCCTCGACGATCTCCACGCGGCCGGCGGCGATTCCCTCGGCCAGAGTCCGGCGCATACACTCCACGTTGTCGGGGACCGGCTCGATGGCGATGACCCGGGCGGCGCCGTAGCGCAGCGCGGCTTTCGCGAAAATTCCCACCCAGGCCCCGGTCTCAATGACCACGTCGCCGGGCTCGATTGTCGGCATCAGGCCGTCCATCGTCTGTTTCTTGTGCAGTCCGATCGCCTTGTCGACGAACCACTCGATGTCGAACTCGTCCTCGAGCGGCGCATGGACATCTCCGATCGGAGTGTGGAAGACGGCTTCGCAGGGAGCCTCGCCGCTGGCGTGGGCGAGCGTGACCGTACCCATCACCCAGCGCCCGCCGTTTTGGTCCCGCTCGAATGAGGTCAGGCGCTTCAGCAAATCGACGGTGGAAACGGAGGCCAAGCGACCGGTAGCTTTGAGCCCGAGCACGCTCAGCCGCCAGTTCACCGCCGGGTGCAACGCCGCGGCGCACGCCAGCAGGGCGCCGAGTGCGACGGCTGCGGCCCAAGGGAGGAACCTCATCGGCCCGCGCCGGCGAACGCCGCCTCTTCGAGCCGCAGTCGCCGGCGGATCTCCGCCTGATCTTCGGGGTCCAGCAAGTTCAGTCCAGCCAGTGTGCGCTGATACTCCTTTTCGGCCTTTTCGATGTCGGCCATGACCCGCGACCGCATCTCGGCGACCAGGTTGCGGCCGTCCGTCGCCGCCGCTTCGCAGGCGCGGCGCATCTCGGCCAGAAACGAGCTGTGCAGCTCGGCGATCAGGTGGTTCATCTCCTGCACGCGGTAGCGCGCCCAGGCGATTTTTTGGTTGGCGCGGGCGATGCGCGAATCGTGGTCGCGTCCCGGCGCCAGCCGCGGAGTAGCCAGCCAGTGCTCCAGCAGCCACTGAAGCCGGCGGTGGTCTTTATTGCGATAGGCGCGCGAAGCCTCGGCCATGAACTCATGGCGGCGCAGGCGGTCTTCGGAGTCTGCGGCGCGGTCGGGATGGACGCGGCGCGCCAGGTCGCGAAACAGCTTGCGCAACTCGTCTTCAGGGCGGAAAACCTGCTGCGGGGCCTCGACCGAAGACTCCTCGGATCCGCCGCGCAGCTTCCCGGCTTCGGCCAACCGGATCAGCCGGCGCACGCGGACGGTGTTGTCCTTGATGCGTTCCAGTTCGAGGTAGCGGGCGCCGACGGCCGGCTTCCAGCGCTTCTCAAACAGCCGGATCGCCTCGCGAGCCTCTTCGTATTCGGCTTCGAGGGCGTCGGCCTGGGCCTGCATCCGGCCCAACTGGGCCAGCCGCGCCTGCAGCTCGCGCGTCGGCGGCGGCTGGTAGAGCACCAGCGCCATGCCGCTCATGCCGCCTGGTCCTGAGAGAGGATTCCCAACCTTTGATCTTAACGCGGGCGTAGCCGGCGGACCCTGGTCGTCCAAGCCTGAACCGCGGCCGAGTGCTATCATCGCGAGTATTCGGGGGAAGTTTCTTTCCAGGATTCGATTCCCTCGATTCCCATCATGATTACGACCCTGTTTTCGGCGCCGCCGCCGAAGCCGACTCTCTACGAACGCTTCAAGAAGGCGGTCGAGAAGACGCGCGACAACCTCGTCGAGCAGATGGACGACATCTTCCAAGGAAGGAAGGTGATCGACGAAGAGCTGCTCGAGGAACTCGAGATGACGCTCATCTCGTCGGACCTGGGCGTCGGCACCACCGAAGAGATCATTGACCAGATTCGCCGGCAGTTGAGCCGTAAGGAACTCTCCGACCCGCAGCAGCTCAAGGAATCCATCGCCAGGCACATGATGGAGATCCTGCAAAAAGCCGGCGACGGCAAGCCGACCGTCGCGGGCTCGCCGCAGGTCTTCCTGGTGGTAGGGGTCAACGGCACCGGCAAGACGACCACCATCGGCAAGCTGACGCACCGCTTCAAGACCCAGGGTAAGAGCGTGCTGCTGGCGGCCGGCGACACCTTTCGCGCCGCTGCGGTGGAGCAGTTGGACGTGTGGGGCGAGCGCAACGGCGTCGAAGTCATCAAGCAGAAGGCCGGCGCCGACCCCAGCGCGGTGCTCTATGACGCGCTCAACGCCGCCAAAGCGCGCGGCGTGGACATCGTGATCGTCGATACGGCCGGGCGCCTGCACAACAAGGCCGGGCTGATGTCCGAGCTCGAGAAGATCCGACGCACCGCCGGCCGCTTGGTCGACGGCGCCCCGCACGAGACGCTGCTGGTGCTCGACGCCGTCACCGGGCAAAACGGTCTCGAGCAGGCGCGCCAGTTCACCGAGACCGCCGGCGTCACCGGGCTGGTGCTGACCAAGCTAGACGGCACCGCCAAGGGCGGCATCGTTGTTGCCATTGCGCGCGAGCTGAAGCTGCCCATTCGCTACGTCGGCGTCGGCGAACAGATCGGCGACCTCGAGGAGTTCGACGCGGAAAGCTTCGTGAGGGCTTTGTTTCAGGGATGAGCTTGACCGATCCAGATCGCAGCCGGCTGCGCGAAGCGCTGGACCTGGCCGCCCGGGGCGTCGCCCTGGTCAGTCCGAACCCGCTGGTGGGAGCCGTCGTGGTGGACGCCGACGGCGCCAAGGTCGGCGAAGGCTTCCACACCTACGAGGGACTTCAGCACGCCGAAACCCTGGCGCTCGAGCAGGCCGGCGACCGCGCCCGGGGCGGCACGCTGTATGTGACGCTCGAGCCGTGCAGCCACTACGGCCGCACCGCGCCTTGCGCCGATTCGATCATCGAAGCCGGGGTGCGGCGCGTGGTCTGCCCGATCGAGGACGGCAACCCGGAGGTCGACGGCGCGGGTTTCGCGAAGCTGCGCGCGGCCGGCATCGAGGTCGAACTCGCCGAGGAGTTGCGCGAAGAAGCGCATCGGCTCAACGAGGCGTTCTTCCACTACATCCGCACCGAGCGGCCTTTCGTCACGCTCAAGACGGCGGCGACCCTCGACGGCAAGATCGCCGCCCCGGACGACAATTCCGGCTGGATCACCTCCGAGACCGCCCGCGCCCACGTGCAGCAGGTGCGCCACGCGCACGACGCCATCCTCACCGGGATCGGGACGGTCTTGCAGGACGATCCGCTGCTCAACGACCGCTCAGGCCTGCCGCGGCGCCGTCCGCTGCTGCGCGTGCTGGCCGACTCGCTGTGCCGGCTGCCGCTCGAATCGAAGCTGGTGGAGTCGTTCCAGGACGATCTGGTGGTGATCACCACCTCGGCCGCGGTTCCCAAACGGCGCGAGGCGCTCGAGCAGCGCGGCATTCCGGTCTATGTGATGGACGCGCCCAAGGGCCGCGTCGATCTGCGCGCCCTCATCGACTGGCTGGGCAAGCAGCAGATGACCTCGCTGATGATCGAGGCCGGCGCCAAGCTCAACTGGGGCGCTCTGGACGAGCAGATCGTCGACAAGATGCTCATCTACTACGCGCCGAAGATCCTGGGCGGGCTCGAGTCTTTGCCGATGGCCGGCGGCGTCGGCCGGCGCAGCCGCGCCGGAGCCATTCGCCTGCACGGCCTGCGGACCTTCATGGTCGGCCCCGACGAGTTCGCCGTGGAAGCTTACACCTGATGTTTACCGGCATCGTGGAAGAAGTAGGACGCGTCGCCGCCTTCGAGCCGAGCGAAGCCGGGGCGCGGCTCGTGATCGAGGCCGGCGTCGTGCTGGCGGATCTCGAGATCGGCGGCTCGATTGCCGTCAACGGCTGCTGCCTGACGGCGGTGGAGATCACGCCCGACGGTTTCACGGCCGACATTTCGCCGGAAACGCTCGACAAGACGAACCTGGGCGAGCTTGCCGTCGGCGCCCGCGTGAACCTCGAGCGGCCGCTGCTGCCGACATCGCGGCTGAGCGGGCATTTCGTGCAGGGGCACGTGGACGCCACCGGCGAGCTGGTCGGGCTCGACGAGCTAGGCGACGGCAACTGGCGGCTGCGCGTGAAGACGCCGCCGTCGATGCGGCCGCATCTGGTCTACAAAGGCAGCATTGCCATCGACGGCATCAGTCTGACCATCGCCCGGCTCGACAGCGACATCGTCGAGGTCGCCATCATTCCGCATACCTACCAGGAGACGAACCTGTCGGTGCGGCGCATGGGCGACAAGGTGAATCTCGAGGCGGACATGATCGCCAAGCACGTGGCGCGACTGCTGGAGCTGCAGCAAGTTCCGTCGACGGACCCAGGCTAGCGGCGGGCATCGCCGACTTCAAACGGTTCGTTGGCCATATCGGGCGGTAGCGGCGCGCGATTTGGCGTCACGTCGGCGGGATAGCGTTTCCGCTGGGCGGCCCGGAAGCCCAGACGGTACTCCCAAACCAAGAAAACCATCCGCCAGCCCAGCTTCCAGGTTTTTCGGAAATCGCCGGTGACCGACGACTCGCCCACCCGCTCGCGGTAGTTGAGCGGGATCTCTACGAATGGGATCTCGTGCGCAATCACTTCGAGCAGAATCTGCGGCCCGAAATGCGACCCGCCGATGGTGAGGTGCGGCCGAATCAGGTCGATCGCTTCCCGCCGCAACAGCCGGTAGGTGCAGCCCATATCGGTGAGGATGGTGGTGTTGAACAGGACTTCCGTCATCTTCGCCACCGCCCAGTTGCCCCAGCGCAAGAACCAACCCATGTTCGCTCCGGCCCAGATGAACTGCGGGCTGGTGCGCGTGCCGAACACGACCGGCTTGTCGTAGGAGTAGGCCAGCAGCTTGTGGATGTCGCGCGGACTGAAAGTCCCGTCGGGCTCGCACAGCACCAGGATGTCGGCGTCGGTCGAATCGATGCCGCACAGCAGGGCGTTGCCATAGCCTTGTTTGGTCTCGAAAATCTCGCGGGCGCCGGCGCCGGCGACCTCTTCGGACGTTCCCGGGGCGGCGTTGTTGTTGACGACGATGACTTCGTCGATCTCCGGGATCGAGCTGAACTCCAGGCACGTCGCGCGGATCGAGTCCTTCTCATTGTAGGTCGGTAGGATGACGGCGACTTTTTGACCGTGGTACATCGTTGGACCTCCCTAAAGCCGTCCGGGCCGCTCGGCGACCGCCAAAAACTGCCCGGCCATGGGACGCCAGGGCAGCGCCAGATACGCTTTCACCAGCCAGCTCGATGTCGGCAGGCGCGACTTCATCGTGAACGGCAGAAAGCGCCCCTCGGCGTGCCTCAGCCGCCAGCCCTGGGCCTGCACGAAGTCGGCGAAGCTGCCGTCGGTGTAGATGGCCTTGTGGGTATAGTCGTCGAAGTAGCGCCGCGGCTCCAGCCGAAAGTTGGGCTGCACCACGATCAACCGCCCGCCGGGCGCCAGCGCTCGCGCTGCCTGCGCGAGAATCGCTTCGCCCTGCTCGATGGTGAAGTGCTCGAAGAAGTTCGAGGCGAACACCGTCTGCAGGCTGCCGTCTTCGATCGGCCAGGGGTCGAGGGCCGACTGGATCAACGGCTGCACCTCCGGCGGCCAGCTCGCGACCAGGTCCGGGTTCAAGTCGAGCGCCCACTTGCGGCCGGCGCGGATGAAGCGGCTGAACTCGCCGTATCCCGCTCCCAACTCGAGCAGCTCGCCTTCGGGATCGACGAAGCGCTGCAAATAGCCGCAGACCACCCGCCACACCTTCTCACGGCGCGGATCGTGGGTAAAGCGGACGGCGTGGTACGCCCTCGCCCGCTCTGTCTCCTCAGCGGCCACCAACAAAGTAGAACTCATTGAACACCCCGAGCGTAAGGTCCCGCCCCGTCGTTGGGCCATCGGGAGCTCGCCTTAGTCCGACCCAGGTTCATTCGTAAACTCGGCTCCTGCAAGCCCGCCGGAGCGGGCGCATCCCCCGCTCGCTCATAGACATAGACGCCGTTGGCCAACGGACCCGGCACATGCGCGGTCAGGCGATAGCGCTCCCTCATGGTCTCCAGGTGTGCGGCCGGCAGGGACGGCAGCTCCGGATTGGCTTCCCGGGTCGCCGGATCGGTGACGTCCTGGTACAGGAAAACCGTGGCGAATGCGCCGCCGTCGAGGTCGCGCTGGACCGGGGCGGGGTCGGTGACGCCCGCGTCGACGAGCAGGGTGTAGATCAGGGGTTCGACCTCGAGCGGCCGGCCGGCGTGCAGCAGCGGGTCGATCTCCACCGAAAGCAGCCGCCCGCGTGAGGGGTCGAGCCAGGGCTTGAGGTCCTGCGTGAGCTGCTGCGCCATGCGGTCGCGCACGATCCGGGTGAGGCTCGATTGAACGGCCACGCCGGTGTTGAGCACGAGGTGCAGCAGCAGCGGAATCTGCAGCAGCGTGACCCAGCCCGGGTCGCGGCGCGCCAGCAGATCGAAGAAGCGCAGACGGTCCAGCGACCAGGCGGCCGTCAGACAGAGCGCCAGGGTCGGTTCGAGTTGATAGTTCAAGTCCGAGCCGATTTTCGGAGCAGTCAGCAGCCACATACCCGCCGAAAGCGCCGTATATAGATGCAGCGGCGGCAGGAGGCCGCCGCGCTGAGCGAAGCCGCTCAACGCCACCAGCGTCAGACTGCCGCTGACCGGCAAGAACCATTCCAGGTGCAGCGCGAGCTTCGACCAGGCGAACGGATTGAGGTTGGCCAGCAAGGCATTCTCGAGATAGCCGCCGCCGGTCAGTGCGTTGACACCCAGCGCCGTCGCGATCCCGACCACCGTCATGACGCCGGTGAAGACCAGGCCGCGGCGGGCTTCACGCAGCAACAGCGATGCAGTGATCGCGGCGCCGGCGGCCAGGAAACTCTGCTTGGTGAGGATTGCGAGCAGAATCAGCGCGCCGGAGGCGACCAAGGCGGCCGGGCGACGCGACTTGTCGTACGCCACGTAACGCTCGAGCGCCGCCACTGAAAACATCAGGGCGAGCGAATCCGACTGCGCCACGACTCCCCAGTTGCCGATCACGCCGGCCGAGGCCAGCAGCGCCAGGCCGGTCCGGCGCTCGAGCAAGCCGACTCCCCAGTGGCCGAGCAGTCTCCAGGCCAGCCACAGCGTCATGGCCAGCGCAAAGATCGAGATCAGCCGCCCCGAGAGCAGCACGGGCAGTCCGGCTTTCTGCAGCAGCGCCCAAGTGCAGTACAGGATCGGTCCGTAGGGAGAGACGGTGTAGGGATAGCTGTTGAGGTCCCAGTACAGGCCTTCGCCGCGCGCCAGCATGCTGGCCTGGATGGCGATGATCGACTCCACCTGCGTGATCGAGTGCGAGGCGGTTAGCGCCACGCCTGCGTGCAGCGCCAGCGCCAGGAACGCGATTCCCAGCGCCACGGAAACGGAGATCCCGATTCCGCGAGGCATCGGCGAGTTCGAGGGTTCTTGCATCCCTGTCCTCATAGAATCGTCCGCTCACCGATAGCGGTCCATACAGTGATCGCCCGATTCCGGCGTCGCATCGTACGGGCGAGCGATACAATGGCGGGCGTCATGCGCCTTTCGCACATCCTCGCTCTGCTCGGCTTGGTCGCGGCTTCCCTGCCCGCGGCCGACAGGCCGGTCGATCCGACCTTCCTGTTCCGGCAACTCGATCAGGTTGGCTTCGCGGAGTCGGGTCTCACCACGCCGACCTGCCGCTACCGCCCGCTGTTCGGCGAAGGCGACAGCCAGACCTCGATCGTCAAGGGCGTGGCCCGCTACGGCGAGATCGTCGTCGCGCCGGGCGGCGAGTGCAAAACGGTCTCCTATGAAAACGAAGAGCAGATCTACTACGTGCTCGAGGGCGGCGGCGCGGTCATCTACCGCGGCGAACTCAACGCCGTGCGCAAGGGCGACTTCCTCTACCTCGCGCCGACCACGGAGCACTCCGCCCGTAATCCTTCAGCGGAGCCGTTGCGGCTGATCGTGATGGGCTTCAAGACGCCCGCCGATCTCGACGATTTCGGAGCGCCCGTCAAGCTGCCGATCGCGCATGAAAGCGAAGCGCAGAAACAGGTCGTTGGCAACCACCCGCCGTCCACGCTCTACCAGCTGCTGCTCGGGTCGACGACCAGCAAACGCGACCTGCTCGCGGTCGGCCACACCGTCACCAGCCTGTTCATCATGGAGTTCACGCCGGGCGGCACGAATCACCCGCACCACCACCCCACTGAAGAAGAGGTCTATTTGCTGCTGGAAGGCTCGGGCGAGATGGTCGCCGGCGGCGGCATGGACGGCGTCGAAGGCCGCCACCCGGCCAAGCCCGGCGACGCCTATTTCTACCGGCTCAACGCGACAGTCGGGTTTTACTCCGACCCGAGCCCCAACGCCGGCAAGGCGCGGATTCTGGCCGTGCGGTCGCGCTATCCGGGGATGGGCCGCTGAGCGCTCGCGCGGACAGTATGGAAATAGTAGGTCCAGACGACCGGTTGGAACTGTTGCGCCACGAGGCTCAGGTCGCAACCTCGCAAGCCCCATCCGCGGTCGAGCAGACGTAGATCTGCGGGGCCCGTCCGAAGCGGCGCTGATAGGCTTGGCTCACCGCCGTCCGGAATCCGTCGACCGACTCCGGCCGCACCAGATTCACCGTACAGCCGCCAAAGCCGCCGCCGGTCATGCGGCAACCGACCACGCCTTCGAGGTCCGAGGCGGCGTCGATCAGGTAGTCGAGCTCCACGCAGCTGACCTCATAGTCCAGGGCCAGGCTGCGGTGGGAGGCGGCCATGAGCGCGCCCAACGCGTCGAGGTCGTTCTTCTTGCACGCCGCCGCGAAGTCGAGCACCCGCTGGTTTTCAAAGACGACGTGGCGCGCTCGGCGACGCAGCGGCTCCGGCAGAGACTCCTCGACCGACGGCCACTCCTCCACCGAGATGTCCCGCAACGATCGCCCCAGCCGGCGCACGGCTGCGCAACTCTCACGGCTGCGCTCGTTGTAGGCCGTCAGCGCGAGTTCATGGAGAACGCCGCTGTTGACCAGCACGATCTCCACGCCCTCGGGCATCGGAACCAGCCGGTGCTCGAGCGAGCGGCAATCGAGCAGCACGGCGTACCCTTTCCGGCCGAAAACGGCGACGAACTGATCCATGATGCCGCACTGCAGGCCCACGAACCCGGCTTCGGCCTCGCGACAGGCTTTGGCGATCTCGGCGCCCCCCAACTTGCCGCCGTCGAAAGCGGACAGGGCCATCGCCAGAGCCACCTCGAGCGCGGCCGACGAACTCAGCCCGGCTCCCATCGGCACCTGGCTCTCGATCTCGATGTCGAGCCCGCGTAGACGGACTCCGCGCAGCGCCATCTGCTGCGCCGTCCCGGCGACATAGTCCGACCAGTCCCCTCGGGGATGCGCCGAAACAAAATCCCGGACGTCCCACGATGCGGACTGCCCAAGATTGAGAGCGCTTGCATTCAAGAGCGAGTCAAGGCGCGAAGCTACTCGAATCTCGCAGTACAGATCCAGCGCGGCAGGCAGGACCAATCCCTCGTTGTAGTCGGTATGCTCGCCGATCAGATTCACCCGCCCGGGCGCACGAAAGATCCGATCCGCCATGAGCCTTTATGATTGCATCCTCCGGGGTTGCAGCGTCACAATAGGCGCGGTGCGCCTCAAACTCCAGCGAATTTCGCTCCTGCTGTTGACGGGCGCGATGATAGTGGGGTGCTCGTCGGCTCCGGACGCCCAAGAGCGCGCCAAGCTGGAGGCGGAGTTCGAGCGGTCCATGCGGAACGTGGTCATGGAGGGATTCTTCACCGTGACCGGCAGGGGAGACGATGGAAAACTCCGTCCGGAACGCTATGAAGTCGAAAAGGCGGTGAAGGTCGCCGGCGACCTGTGGACGATCCATGCTCGCATCCAGTATGGCGATAATGACTACACTGCGCCGGTCCCCGTATTGTTGCGGTGGGCGGGCGACACGCCGGTTGTTTCGCTGACTGATGTCGAGTTGCCTGGAGTCAAGGGCTCGTTCACGGCCCGCGTCGTGTTCTATCGTGACCACTATTCTGGAATGTGGTGGCATGGAGAGACCGGCGGCAATCAATTTGGCAGAATCATTCGATCCGAGACCGCGGCCGAGGCGCCGTGACCTTCCCCCTCGGCTCTGTACGTCCCCCGCAGGGCAGTGACTTTCGCGAAGCAAGGGCGGCTGATGGTGCGCCCACGGACTAGGTAAAGACAAGCAATGACCAGACGAGGTTTATACCAAGGCGCAATCTTTGTTCTAGGCGGAATTGTGGGCGCCGGACTCAGCATCCCCGCCGCCGCCTACTTGCTGCTGGGCCCCAAAAAGGAGGAAGGCGCCGACGGTTGGGCCGACGCCGGCTCATTGGGCTCACTGCCCGAGGGCGAGCCGACTCGGCTGCTCGTCGAGCGGGAGCGCCAGGACGCCTGGAACCGCGAGACGGAAAAACTAGTCGTCTGGGCCGTCCGCGGAGGCGACAGTGTCACCGCCTATTCCTCGAAGTGTCCTCACCTGGGCTGCGGCGTCAGCTGGAACGGCGAGTCGGGCCAGTTCGACTGCCCTTGTCACGACTCATCGTTCTCGCAAGACGGCGCCGTGCTCGGCGGCCCCTCGCCGCGAGGGTTGGACGAGTATGAAACCCGCATCGAGGGCGATCGCCTCTGGCTGGGCCCCGTCCGCGAGGGGGATGCGGCCTGATGCTCGACAAACTGCTCGCTTGGGTTGACGACCGAACCGGGCTCGTCAGCGGGGTACAGAGTTTTTTTGACGAAGAGATCCCGGCCTCCAGCGGCTGGCATCAGGTCTTCGGCAGCGTGGCGTTGTTCGCGCTGATGGTGCAGTTCGGCACCGGCCTGCTGCTGGCGATCAACTACGCGCCGCAGCCGGGCGACGCCTGGCTGAGCCTGCAATACATCGTCAACGAAGTCACCGCCGGCCGGCTGATCCGCGGTCTGCACCACTTCGGCGCCAGCCTTGCGGTGATCATCGTGGTGCTCCACATGGTGCAGGTCATCATCTGGGGCGCGTACAAGAAGCCGCGCGAGGCGACATGGCTCGCCGGCGTGGGCTTGCTGCTGCTGACGCTGGCGTTTGGGCTGACCGGTTATCTGTTGCCGTGGGACAACCGCGCTTATTGGTCCACCGTGGTCACTTTGCAGATCGCGAGTCTGCCGCCGGTGATGGGCGACCTGACGCTGCGCATGCTCGGCAGCCAGGGCGGGGCGGTCGGCGCGGCGACGTTCTCGCGATTCTACACGCTGCACACGATGCTGCTGCCCGCCATCACGGCCGCGTTGGCCATCTTCCACGTCGCATTGGTGCGGCGGCACGGCGTGGCGCCCCAGCCGGGCGATGAGACGCAGCCGAAGAAGAAGTTCTATCCCGAGCAGGTCTTCAAAGACACCGTCGCCGTCTTCGTACTCTTCTCGGTGCTGTTCGGGCTGGCCGCCTTCGTGGATGTGCCGCTGGGACAGATGGCCGACCCGACCGACATCTCTTTCGTTCCCCGGCCGGAATGGTACTTCCTGTTTCTGTTCCAGATGTTGAAGTTTTTCGAAGGTTCGATGGAGATCGTCGGCGCGGTGGTGCTGCCGGGGCTCGCAGTCGCCTGCCTGGCTCTGCTGCCTTGGCTCGATCGCGGCGCCGCGAAGAAGGTGGGCCGGCGTTTGACCGCCATGGGCGGCGTCTCTCTGGCGGCGATCGGTTGGGCCGCGCTGACCTTTGCCGCTTACAGCTCGACGCCTCCTGAGGCCGAGGCGTTGGCGGGGACCTCCGTTGCCGCCGAGGCCGATTGGGCTTCGCTGACGCCGGCGCAGCTGGCCGGCTACGCGTATTTCCAGCAGAACCAGTGCTCGAACTGCCACAACCTGGCGACCGGCGAACCGAAATCCGGCCCGACGCTGGCCACGCTGGCCGATAAGCCCACCGAAGCGTCGATCCGCAAACACGTCAAGGAGTACGGCGAGCTGTCGAGCGGGGAAGTCTCGGCGCTGGCGGCGATGAGCGCGGATTTGGCGCCGGCGACGGCGGCGGCGCTCGATCTGGCGCCGGATTACGCTCTCAGCGGCGCCAAGGTCTACCACGAGAACAACTGTGCGATGTGCCACATGGTCAACGGCGTGGGCGGCGAGCTCGGGCCGGCGCTGGAAGCCGTGCGCGCGCACCGCGACGCCGAGTGGCTCACCGGACATTTCCGCGAGCCGTCAGCCTTCGTCGAAGGTTCGACCATGCCGCCGTATGACTTCCCCGAGGAGCAGATGCAGGCGATCGTGGAGTACATGCTGGCTTTGTAGGGGAACAAAACGCCCCGCTCGTGCGTCTCTGCCTGCGAGCATGCGGCTGGTTTCGGTTTGGGCGCTGAGCGCTTTGTGGGCGGCGGCGATGTCGGGTCAGACATCGCCGCCGCCGTCGTTTGAAGCTCGCGATGTGCGTCCGCACGGGGCGTCCGAGCCGCATCCGCTGCTGCCCGGCATGCGGGTCTGGATCTTTGGTTTGGACCTCGGCCCCAGCCCCGGTTGCGCTACCGAAAACACCTCCGACCCGCGGACATACCGGCCCGAATTGTGCGGCGTGCGGGTTCTCGCCGGGGGACTCACGGCGCAGCTGATCTTTGTCAGCCCACGACAGATCAACCTAGTGTTGCCGTCCCACCCCTGGCAGAACGAGGACATCGAGATCCAGGTGATCCGGGAGGGCGTGAGCAGCGCCGCGGTCCCTGTCCATGTCGGAGAGGACCGACCGATTGTTTCGTTGGCTGAACCCGCCTATGCCGGCATGCCGTTGTGGCTGCGGGTCGAGATGCCGTGGGGCGTCGGGCGACTTCGCTACCCCTTCCATACCGAGCCTTGGGACTTGGGGCCCGGATGGGTGGAGATGCGCTTCGAAGGCCGCGAACTCCCGCCGCTGCCGCTGCCCACCGTCGGACCAATGCCGGACATGGGGAGCGTCGCCCTGCTCGAGGAGCCGACCGAACGGCAGCTCGATCGCATCCCGCTGCACCTCCTGTATCCGCTGCACCAGCCCGGTCGCTACGAGGTGCGCTATGTCGAACTGCTGTGGAAGAAGCGCAAGTCGGAGTGGACCGAAATCGAGATCAAGCCCTCGACCGCGGCGCAGAGGACGGATTGGTTCGAGGAGCTGACGCAAGGGCCGCCGGAAGACGTGGCGTCTCTCGTTGCCGACTATCTGCCGAACGTGCTCGCCCGCCGGGACGCCGCGGCGCTGCTGGCTCTAGGCCCGTATCTGGACCATCCGAATCCGGTCGTCCGGCGCTACGCCGGCTACGGGCTGTACTACTTTGATGTTGAACTGAGGAAGCGCGTGCTGCCGGGCAAAGGGCCGCCGCGCGGCTTCGTACGTTGAACAAGGAGCCGCCGGGTTCCACCCGGCGGTCAATCCGGTGCTGCCCGGTACGGTCTGAGCAATGCGGCAACCGCCGTCTCGAGACCGCACAGCGAACACCCGGGTCAAACCCGGGCGCTCATAACCCCAGGACGTCGCGGGCATGAATGATGCCCTTGCGCACGTTGTCGTCCTCGAGCCGGATCTGCTCTTCCTTCGACAACGCGCTGATCTTGGCGAACGGCTCTTTCGGCTGCGTCGCTTTCACCGTCATCACCGTGTGCGCCAAATCGCGGCCGGCCAGATCATCGGGGCCGAAGGTCGCCCAGTAGCGCTCGGTGAGCCAGGGGACGTCGAGCGCATCCCGCGTCATCGTCTCCAGCGTGAACTTGATCGACGGCTGGGCGCCGCGCAGGATGTTGATCACCTGCTTCAGGTCGACGATCCCTTCGCCGAGCGGCACGTCGAGCAGCCGGAAGCCGTCTTCGTACTCCTGCAATTGGTGGTCTTTGATGTGGCTCGAGTAGGCGTACGGCGCGAAGGCTTCAGCCACCTGGATGGGGTCTTCCATCAGCGTGTAGTTGTTGCCGAAGTCGACCGTCACGCCCACGTACTCGCTCTGTAGCCGCTTCAGCAGGCTGAGCATGTCGGGGATGCGCAGGTTCTTGTGGTTCTCGATCGCCGCCTTCAAGCCCATCTTGCGCAACGTCGGCTCGGCGAGCGTCAGCTTGCGCCAAGCCTGCTTTTCGGCCTGCTCAAAGGTCTCCTTCGAGGCATGGTTCTCATAGCGCCGGCCCGGGAAGAGCACCGTGCGGATGACTTTCGCGCCGCTGTTGCGCACCGTCTTGCAGAAATCCTTGAACTGGTCGATCTCGGTGTCGTCGTTCGGCAGCGAGCCCGAAGCCTCGAAGTACATCCCGTACTCTTCGCACTTGGACTGGATTTTGCGGGCGTAGGAGTTCGAGATCTCGCTGACGCCGCACTGCACGCCGCCGGCGCCGAGCTCGTGGCCGTAGTCGAGGAAGGTCAGCGTCTCCGTCAGCGGCGGCTTGTTGGCCTGGCGGTCATAGCGCGAGCGCAGGTGGTACGACGCCGAGCCGACGCCCATGTTGGTCTGCCGAGCGGCGCCGAGGCCTGTGGCGGCCAGAGCCGAAGCCGCGCCGACGGTGCGTGCGAAATGGCGTCGAGTCAAATTCATGCTCCAATTCCCAGGGCGCGCAGTTCCCGGTCCCAAGGCGCCCGGTACGGTCTCACCAGCATACTGGACGCCTCGTGGTCGTTGAGGATCTCTTCGGTGTCGGGATCCCACTCCAGGCGTCTCCCCAGCCGCAACGACAGGTTCGCAAGGTGGCAATGGGTCGCCACGCGGTGGCCGGCCTCGAGGTCGCTGACCGGCTGGCGGCGCGAGCGGATCGCTTCCAAGAAATCCGCCACGTGCAGCTTGAACTGCTCGCGCGAGTCGCCGCTGGAGTCATCGAGGTCCTCGGTCCAGTTCTGTCGAGGACCTTTCTCCTCGACCCGTTCGGGGCCGCCGGAGGGATGGTCGCCGGTGAACTGCGGCACCGTGTTCGAGGGCGGGATGATCTCGTCCGGCTCGGTCTGAAAGCCGCCGCGGCCGATCGACAAACTGCCCTTCGGCCCGTAGAACGACAGCCCCGGGGCGCCGTCGCCGCGCGAGACTTCGCGGTCGGTCCAGGTCATTACGAGCTTCTCGTCGGGAAACTCAAAAATCGCCTCCTGTACGTCCGGCGTCTCGCCGAGATCGTCGAGCGTCCAGCGGCCGCCAAAGCTGGTCACCGCGCGCGGCCCCTTCACATCGAGGAAGTAGTAGGCGATGTCGAAGGAGTGCTGGCCGAGGTTTGTCATCTGGCCGCCGGAGTAGTCCCAGAACCAGCGGAAGTGATAGATGGCGCGTTTGGGGTTGTAGGGAACCTTGGGAGCGGGGCCGAGCAGCATCTCCCAATCCAGGTAGGGCGGCGGCTCATCGCCTTCGGGAGTGCCGTAGCCGGGCATGATGTTGCGCGCCGAGCCGGCCTTCACCGAAAAAACCTTGCCCAGGTGGCCGTCGCGAATCAACTGGCGGGCCTTCTTGTAGTGCGGGCCGGAGCGTTGCTGCGTGCCGACCTGCACCACGCGCTTGTAGCGGTCGCGAACGTCGATCATCCAGCGGCCTTCGCGGATGAACAGCGTCATCGGCTTCTCGACGTAGACATCCTTGCCGGCGGCGCAGGCCATCATCGTCATCAGGGCGTGCCAGTGGTCGGCGGTCGAGATGCAGACGGCGTCCACGTCCTTGCTGTCGTACATCTCACGGAAGTCTTTGTAGCCCTTGCAGCCGCCGCCGATGTAGGTCAGCGCCTCATCGAGCCGGCCCTGGTGCGCCTCGGCCATGGCGGCCATGTTGACGTCGGGGCGCTCTTTGAAGTCGACCACGTGACGCTTGCCGATCAGCCCGTAGCCGATGAAGCCCATGTTGACGCGGTCGTTCGCGCCGAGGACGCGATTGTACTGGGCTGCGGTCAGGGCGGCCGCGGTGACGGCGGTGGTCTTGACGAAGCGGCGGCGGTTGACGTCGCCGGACGGGGGCGGGGTGGTGTTCGGGTCGGACATGCCGCCAGTATCCTAGCAGGCCCGAGAAGCAAGCAGAAGCCCCTAATGCGCTGGAAAGCCGAAGGGGCGGACGCTTGCGCGCCCGCCCCCGGGGTTGTTGGTTGTCGAGTGCGATCAGAAGCGGTACTTCAGACCGAATTGGATCACGCGCGCTTCGTTGGGCACGCCGGCGGCGCCCTGGCCCGCGGTGGTGATCACGCCGAACGATTCCGGCGCGGTGACCGACAGGCCCGGAGCGCCCAGGTTGACCACGTTGAAGGCGTTGAAGAACTCAGCGCGGAATTGCAGCGAGTGCCCTTCCACAATCTGGATGTCCTTGATGGCCGACAGGTCGACGTTGTCCATGCCCGGCAGGTAGATCGGCATGCGCGAAGCATTGCCGAACTGACCGAGCGGGGTGACGAAGAACGCATCGGTGTTGAACCAACGGTCACGCGAACGATCGTCGCGGCCGGGGAAGCCGACCTGGCCGGGAACGACGCTCGCGCGGGAGCTGACGCCAGTGCCGGTCGTATCGCCCACGCCGTTGAGGCGCGAAGCGAAACCGGTCGACATGGTGGCGATGGCGCCGATCTGCCAGCCGCCCAGCACCCGCCGGGCGACCGCATTGTTGAGCGGTCCGGTTGGGATCTGGTACATCGCGGCCAGCGAGAAGCGGTGCCGAATATCAAACGTCGACGGAGCGAACTCCGCGTTGAGGTCATAGATATTCTGCACGCCGCCCAGGAACGAGCCGCCGCCCACGGTGGAGATGTCAGCATTGCTGAGCGTCTTGCCGTAGGTGTACGAGGCCAGCAGGTTGAGGCCTTGCGCCAGCCGACGCTCCGCCTTCATCTGCAGCGAGTGGTAGAACGAGCGGCCAATCGACTTGGCGGCGTTCACCGAAGCAAAGCCGTCGAGCGGCCGGCGAGAGGCGACCGACGGCGCGCCCGCACCGGGCACGATCGGATCGATCGGACGGTTGGCGTCAAAGCCGAGCGTCAGATTGTTGCCCTTCGAGCCGACGTAGGCCACGTCGAAGATCACAGCGGCCGGCAGCTTCTTCTGGATGGTGAAGTTCCACTGCTGGTTGTAGCTGTCGCGCAGGTTCGGGTCCACGGTGAAGGCGCCGAAACGGCCGCGAGCGGAGCCTTGGCCGGTGAAAGCCGTGGAAACCTGCAGCGGATCGTCGAAGGTGCCCTGGAACTCGAACGTATTCACGATCGGGGCGTTGAGCGTCATCACCGTCCAAGAGTTGGTGATCTCGGGGGTGAAGTAGATGCCGTAGCCGCCGCGCACCACCATGCCGCTGTCAAACGTCGGCTGCCAGGCGAAGCCGATGCGCGGACCGAAGTTGTTCCTGTCGGGGTTGACCATGTCCTCCGAAGGAGCGCCGGCCAGATTGTCGGCGTAGCCGGGAACGTCACGCAACCACTGCTGCGATGCGACGAAGCCGGGGACGGCGCCGAGCATCTCAAAGTTGGCCACCGGACCGTTCTGGCTCGGTACCGAGAAGTACTCGTAGCGCATGCCCATGTTGAGGGTGAAGTTCGGCTTCACCTTCCAGTCGTCCTGAATGTAGTAGCCCTGCCACCAGTTCGACATGCGGGTTGCAAAAGGCTCCACGCTGATCTCGGCCCCGGTGGCCAGACCCAGCAGGAACGAAGCGAACTGGTGCTCGCGCACCGGCGAGGCGCCGCCCGAGGTCGTCCGGCCGTCAAAGCTGAACGAACCGCGCGGGTTGACCGACTCGTCGAAGGTCCACTTGCGGCGGGCGATCATGCCGCCGGCCTTGATGAAGTGGCTGCCGCGGCGCACTGACAGGTTGTCGGTGAACTGGTAGATCTCGTTCAACCGGTCGCGCGGACCGATGCCGCGAACGCTCGGCAGCGAGAAGCCGGCGCTGAAGGTCGGCGGGCCGTAGTTGCGAGGGTCGGTCGAGACGCCGGGGATGCCAATGATGTTGGCGATGTCCAGAGCCGGATCGTCGGTGGTGCCGAAGAACTCATGCTCGAAGAAACGGTGCCAGCCAAAGCGCGCCTCATTGACGATCGACGCCCCGAAGACGTGCGTGTCGGCCAACGAGAAGTTGCGGCCGCGCGCCTGGTTGCCGCGCTGCTGATCCCACTCGGTGAGCAGGCCGACGTTGTTGTCTTCCTGCTTGTTGAACATGAAGCTGCCGTAAATGTTGTTCTTGTCGGAGAGGCGGTAGTCGCCGCGGCCGATGAACTGGTCCTGATCGATCGGCGCCGATCCGGACGGTGCGTTGAAGTTGAACGCCGTGGCGGTCGCGTTCGGGGCCGGCGTGAACTGATCCAGGAACGTGCGCGCATAGTTTTGGATGCGGTTCGTCGGGATGATGTTGTTCGGGAACGGGTTGCCGGTGGCCGGGTCGACGATGGTGACGTTCGCGCCCGAAAAGTCGCCGCTGCGATAGGGCGTCGGCGGCACGAAAGCCGTACGAACGGACTGGCCGGCGACCTGACGGCCGGTCTCCCAGTTGAAGAAGAAGAACGCCTTGTCCTTGATCACCGGGCCGCCGACGTTGGCGCCGAACTGGTTGCGGTTCAGCTTCGGGGGCTTGGCGTCGGGCGAGTACGGCGTGAACGGCGGCACCGCCGAGAGGGCGTCGTTGCGGTTGAACAGCCATGCGCCGCCGTGCCAATCGTTCGAGCCGGCCTTGGTGGTCAGGTTGACCTGGCCGCCCGGAGCGCCGCCGACTTCGGCGGAGTAGGTGCTGGCCTGAACCTTGAACTGGTCAATGGCGTCGATCGAGGGCGAGAAGCTGAAGCTGTAGCTGTCCAGATCCATCGCCTCGATGCCGTCGAAGTAGAAACGGTTCTGCGTGTCGCGGGCGCCGTTGGCGGACATGCCCACGGCCTGACCCAGCGAGCCGCGCTGACGGCGAACCGTGATCGAGCCCGGGGTGCCGGGATTCACGCCCGGCGTCAGCTGCGCCAGCTGCACGAACGAGCGGCCGTTGAGCGGCAACTCGACCACCTGCTGGGAGTCGATGACGGTTCCCACCGACGAGTCTTCGGTCTGCAACGTAACCGCGTCGGCGGCGACGCTGATCGTCTCGGTGATCTCGCCGATCGTCAGTGTCACGTTGACGCGGGCGACTTGGTCGACCGCCAGGTTGAAGCTGCTGACTTCAGCGGTTTGGAAGCCTTCCGACTCGACGGTCAATACGTACTGACCGACCGGAAGGAAGGAAAATTCATAGCTGCCCGTCTCATTCGCCGAAGCGGTGCGGGTCAGATTCGTCGCGGTATTGCGAACAGTCACGGAAGCCCCAGGGACGGCGGCTCCGCTCGGATCAGTAATGGCGCCCACGACCTTGGCCGTGATCGCCTGGCCGGCGGCATTGCCGGCAAACACAGAAAACGCCAGCAACAGGGCCAGAAGCCCGCCACTGACTCTCAACCTATCGAACAGCATCGATAGACCTCCTGAAAGTACCCTTATGTAGTCAGGGAACGGCGGAAGAGCATGCTTCCATACTCCCCCCTATTCCGCCAAGCCGCCGGCCTGAGCCAGCCCCCCACCCTAGAGGATTGCCTGACGGAGAGACTCGACTCGGAGAGTCCGCGCCTCATGACAAAACGGGCTCTACGCGACGCCCGTCTCAACGATAACGATAGCACTTGTCGCTTCGAAAATGAAATCATTCCCGATGGGCTTATGTGCCTTTACGACCGGAAATACGGGTATTACGGGGATATGTTTTTTGTCTGTCGAAATGACTTGGGCTCTTCATCGCCGAGCGAGGATCGACTCGGCGTAGAGCAGATCGCCAGTGAAGCCGTCGTAGTACTGGAGCACCATCTGCGGCACGGCGAAGGCGGCCTCGATGTCCGGTCCGGCCCCGTCGGCGGGGACGCGGAAGGTGTTGTTGATCTGCACGACGGTGTAGACCGGCCGGCGCTTGCGCTCGCCCGCCTCGTCGGGCACGAAGGTCGACCAGCGGATCTCGCACTCCCGGCCGCGGGAGGTGAATTTTCCGTTGGTCGGGCGGCCGGCTTCTTCGCGCAGAAAGTGGTTGGTCGAGTTGTGGGGCCCGGAGGCGAACTCCCAGACGTTGTCGGTGATCTTGATGGCGAAGCTGTTGTGCAGGTCGCCGGTGAGCACCATCACCGGCTTGCCGAGCGAGTCCCAGAACTCGATCAACTCCTCACGCTCGGCGGCGACGGCGGTCCAAGCCTCGTCCTTGTTGCTCGGCCGGTCGGCGCGACCCAGAATGTGCGGCACCATCAGGTTGACCGAGCTGACGACGAACAGAAAATCCGCCTCGCTCCCGCGCATGCCCTCCTTGAGCCAGGCTTTCTGCGGATCGCCCAGGATCGAGACGCCTTCGCGCATTGGGTCCTCGATGTCGTGCATCTCACGATGGCCGCGGGTGTCGATGAAGAAGAACTCGGCGTTCGACACCGGCATCCGGAAGTGATGGAAGCGTCCGATCGAGTAGGACTGCTCGCCATCGGCCTTGGCTGCCGGAGAGATGCGCAGGCGGTTGCGGCCGAGCACTTCGACGACCTCGTAGACGGCGGCGTTCGGGTCGCCGCCCTCGTCGTCATCCGCTCGGGGAGTGCCGGCGTCCGGCGTTCCCCAGTGCACGGTCAGCGTGCCCATTTGGTCGAGCTTCAGTTCGCGGAAATCCGCCGACTCGTCGACCAAAACATCGCTGCCGGCTTCGAATCGGGCGCGCCCCAAATGGATCGGCTGCTCCCACTGGTTGGGATTGGCCCAGCCGAGGTAGTCTTCCCAGGCGGTCAGCCCGATGTCGCGGAAGCTGGCGCGACGGTTGACGCGACCGGGCGTCCCGGCGCCGTTGATGTCGTTGAGGATTTCGTGGTCGTCGAACATGAAGAAGTTCGGGACCTCGCGGTGCCACCGGGCGAGGTTGCGGCCGCGCGAGAGGTAGGTCTTGTAGTTCTCCCAAACGCCCACGATCGTTGGCGCAAGATCGACGATTCGGGGCGGCCGCGCCAGCCCGACCTGGCTGAGCCACGAGGCGGCGGGGTAGTCACGGTTTTCTTCATAGAGCCAGTCGCCGTCGAGGATTGCAAAGTCGATCTTGTCCTCGATCTTCTGGAGCATCGTGCGAAACGTCGGCAGCCCGGGGTCGACCTGCTGCTGGTTGCCGCAGGCGTACTCGAAGGAGAAGTTGAACAGGCCTTGCGGGTTGAGCGTGGCGTGGCGGTGGGTTTCGCGGTCGGGGAGGGTGCGGAAGGAGCCGCCCAACTCGTCCGGCTGCCGATCGCCCGGCTCGCCCTCGACCTGGTAGTAATACATCGTCGCCGGCTCGAGACCGGTGATGTGGACCCAGCCGGTGTTGTCGTCGTCGGAAAGAGTGCGCACGCTCACGCTGACCTCGCTGAGGTCGGTCGGGTTGGTCCCGTAGCGCACCCGGAACTCGCCGGCGCGGGCCGTGCGCGCCCAGACGGCGACGCCGTCGGAAGTCAGGCGCCCTAGCATCGGGCCGTGCGAGATTTCGGCGGCCGGGGCCAGGGCGGCCGCCAGCAACAGACAGAGGAGGAGGCGAATAGGCTGCATGTCGCCGCCTATTCTAGCCGCCGCCCCGAGAAGTTTGGTTTCTTTTTTGATCCGGCGCGCCGCTATTGCCGGCCGCCGAACAGTTCAGCCGGCTCTTGCTCGCAGACGCCGATCACGCCCCGAAACTCGCCCGGCTCTTCGAAGCTCATCTCGACCCGGCCCCAGGAGGCCATGCCGCGCTTGACGGTTTCGCACTTCGTCTCGCCGTCCGCCTCGGCCCAATAGCCGTCGAGCACGCCGCCCGTGACGGTTCCGAAAAGTTGCCCGAAGCGGCCGTTGCGGTAGTAGTAACCTTCGGCGCGGCCGCTGTCATCGACCGCGAAGACCAGATAGCCCCCGTCGGCCAAGCGATACTTGGCGCTCAGCGAGGTCGGCTCGGAGCCGATGTCGCCGATCGATTTTTTGGCGAAGCTTACCGGCGCAAGCAGCAACAAGGCGACCAGCGCGGTGGCTACAGATAGACCCCAGTTCCGCATCTGTTTTCACCCTCTGGTGGTGAATACGAATGAGGATTCAGCAGGGTTTCGCCGAAACACTTATTGGATGAAAACGAATTCGGCCGAGTTCAGCAGCACATGCGCCAGGTCCGTCCAGGCATGGCTTTCGGCATCGCCGGCGGAAGCGCCGTAACGGGCCGCTTGTTGTGCGAGAAAAGCCCGAGTCTGCCGCAATTCACGCGCATTCGGCGTGCGGCCGAAGGCCCGCAAGAACATCGCTCGGATCCGCCCGCTGTCGTCGGAGGAGGACTCGACCTCGCGCTGCGCCCACTTCGCCGCCTGGTCCTGAATCAGCTCGTTGTTGAGCAGGATCAGCGCCTGCGAAGGAACCGCCGAGACGCCGCGCCGGCCGATGGTGGTAAACGGCTGCGGGTAATCGAAGGCCAAGAACAGCGGCGTCAGGAAGTTCCTGCGCGGCTGGATGTAGATCGAGCGGCGCCCGTCGCCGTCGAGCGGACCCGACTCGGGCTTGCCCCGGCCGTCCTGGTAAGCGGAGATGTGCGGCGGCACACTGGGGCCGCCGACATCCAGCCGCAGCGTTCCGGCCACCGAGAGCACGGCGTCGCGGATCGCCTCGGCCTCCAGGCGCCGTACCGGCATGTGGGAGAGGAGCCGGTTGTCGGGGTCGACGCTGCGCGCCTTCTCCGACACCTGACTCTGCCGGCGATAGGCGCTCGACAGCAGGATGCGGCGGTGCAGGTTCTTGATCGACCAGCCATGCTCGACAAAGTCGGCGGCGAGCCAGTCGAGCAGTTCGGGATGCGTCGGACGCTCGCCCGTCTTGCCAAAGTTGTCCGGAGTGTTGACGAGTCCGGTCCCGAAGTGATGCTTCCAGACGCGGTTCGCCATCACGCGGGCGGTGAGCGGGTTTTCCGGGCTCGCAGCCCATTCCGCCAACTCGAGCCGCCCGGACCCTTCGACCACCGGCGGCTGGTTCTCGCCCGCGATGACGGTGAGGAACCGCCGCGGGACTTCCGCGCCGAGGTTTTTGTGGTTGCCGCGGTTGTGGATGCGGATGTCGTGCGGAGTGTGGTCGCGGCTGGACATCGCATACTGCGAGACCGGCAGGGCATTCGCGATCACATCCCGCTGGGCAAGCAGTTCAGCCGGCGGGGCGGGGGCGGATGGGATCTTCGCCGGGTCGGCGGGCGGCTCTTCGTGCTCAGAAAACACGATCCGGTCGACCGCGATCCAGCCCTCGCGCGAACGGTCAACAATCTGGAAGTAGCCGACGCGGCCCTTCTCCTTGACCAGTTTGATGGTGGCCCACTCGAAGCCGTCCGCGCCCGGCGCGGGTAGATTCTGCGAGGGGTGGTCATCGGCCCACAGCGTCACCCGCACCGGCTCTTTCTCTTTGAGCCGCTTCTCGCCCGCCGTGCCGGCCATCCGCACGTGTAGGTAGGTCGAGGGAATCTTGAATTTCTGCGTGGTGAGAATGCCGGTGAACTCCGTCGCCCCGGCCGGCGCCGAATGCGCCAGCGGCGAGCCCAGATCACCCTTCAAGGGCGCGAGCGCCGGGGCTCCTATCGACGGCGCCGAACCGAAGGCCGCGCCGGCGACGTCCCACTTGCCGTAGCCGCTGGAAAAATCCTCAAAGACTTGGTCGTCGGCTCGCAGTTCGGCATTCGGCGCCGCCGCGACAGGGCCGCCGGCCTTGCGGTCCAGCGACGTAAGCTGCGCACGGGCCTCCTCGATCCGCCGGACGCGCTCCGGTGAGTCGATCCATTTCTCGCTGATGTGGGTGGAGTGCATCACGCCGGCGATGGCGTAGTAGTCGGCGGTGGGGATCGGGTCGAACTTGTGGTCGTGGCAACGCGCGCACGCCACCGTCAGCCCAAAGAAGGCCTTGCCGAAAACGTCGATCTGGTTGTCCACCTGGTCGGCGCGCGCCTTCACCGAGTCGGTCGGCGAATTGAGCACCTCCCACAGCCAGTAGAACCCGGAAGCGATCGGGGTGTCGTAGCCGGAGCCGTCGGGCTTGAGTCGCGGGTTCGGCAGCAGGTCGCCGGCGATGTGCTCGCGGACGAAACGGTCGTAGGGCAGGTCCTGGTTGAAGGCTCGGACGACGTAGTCGCGGTAGCGCCAGGCGTCGAGTTTGTCATTGTCGAACTCGTGGCCGTTGGTCTCGGCGTAGCGCACCAGGTCGAGCCAGTGCCGCGCCCAGCGTTCGCCGTAGTGCGGTGAAGCGAGCAGCCGCTCCACCAGCCGCGGGTACGCCTCGGGCGAGTCGTCGGCGAGGAAGGCGTCGATTTCGGCCGGCGTCGGCGGCAGGCCGGTCAGGTCGAAGGTGACGCGGCGGATGAGCGTGCGCTTGTCGGCTGCCGGCGCCGGCTCGAGCCCCTCTTGTTCCAGGCGCGCGAGCAGGAAGGCGTCGACGGGCGTGGCCACCTGATCGGCTTGGGCGATGGTCGGCGGCGCCGGCTGTTGCACCGACCGGAACGACCAGAACCGGCGCGCCTCGTTCCAGTCGTAGGCGGCCGCCGTGGCCGGAGCGGTCGCAGCCTCGGCCTGGCGCGGATCGGGAGCGCCCATCTCGATCCATTGCCGAAACGCCGCGATCTCGTCGTCGGACAGCTTGCCGGTCGGCGGCATTTTCAGGTCGAGGTCGGCGTACGTGATCGCCTCGAGCAGCACGCTGTTGGCCGGGTCGCCGGGCGAAACCGCAGGGCCGCGAGAGCCGCCGCGCCGCGTGGCCTCGCGGTCGTCGAGGCGCAAGTCAGCCATCGCCATCGTCTCGGCGCTGTGGCACTGGTAGCACTGAGTAGCCAGCACGGGCCGGATCTTTTTCTCAAAAAACTCGATCTGTTCCGGAGTCTCCGCGGCGATCGCGGCGACGGCGAAAACGAGGCTGAGCAGAAGCGGACGCATGAGCCGTTTACATTCTAAGGCGCCGGGCGCGAGCGGCCGCGAACCGGTTATCGTGACGGAATGGTCGTCTCGCGGCTGTTGCTCGTTCTAATAACCGCCTGCGGCGCTGCGGCGCAGGTCGATCCCGGTTCGCGCCCGCTCGAGCTGGCGCGGCGATTGCCCGACGGCGAGCTGAAAACCGCCCTACTGGCCTGCGCCGAAGGGCCGTTCGAGAAGACCAGGTTCGCCATCGCCCATCGCGGCGCGCCGCTGCGCTTCGCCGAGCACACCCGCGAGTCCTACCTGGCGGCAGCCAAGCAGGGCGCCGGGGTGATCGAGTGCGACGTGACCTTCACCCGTGACGGCGAGCTCGTCTGCCGGCACTCGCAGTGCGACCTGCACACGACGACCAACATTCTCGCCACGCCCCTGGCCTCGAAATGCTCGCAGCCGTTCACGCCGTTTGACGCCGCCAGCGGGCGCGACGCCTCGGCGCGCTGCTGCACCAGCGACATCACCCTTTCCGAGTTCAAGAGCCTGTGCGGCAAGATGGACGGCTTCAACCCCAAGGCTTCCTCGCCCCAGGAGTACGTCGGCGCCGACGCCTGCTCAGGCGCGCTGATGACACACGCCGAAAGCATCGCCCTGTTCGAGGAGTTGGACGTGGACATGACGCCGGAGATCAAGTCGCCGCGGGCGCCGATGCCGTTCCGCGGCATGAGCCAACACGACTTCATCGACAAGGTCATCGCCGAGTACCGCGAGGCCGGCATTTCGGCCGAGCGCGTCCGCGTGCAGTCGTTCCAACTCGAAGACGTGCTCTACCTGCTGGAGAAAGAGCCCGCGTTCGGCAGCCGGGCGGTCTACCTGGACGGCGTCAGCAAGCCCGAAGACCAGGCCGCCTCCATGGCGCGGTTTCCGGAGCTGGTGGAAAAAGGCGTGACCGTACTGGCGCCGCCGCTGTGGGCGCTACTGACGCTCAACCCCGACGGCAAGCGCGTCCCGTCGGACTACGCGCGCGCCGCCCGGGCGGCCGGACTGGCAATCATCCCGTGGACGCTCGAGCGTTCCGGCGATCTGACCGACGGCGGAGGCTTCTACTTCCAGTCCGTCGCCGCCGTCACCCGCGACGAGAGCGACTACCTCGAGACGCTCGACGTTTTGGCCCGAGAAGTCGGCGCCCTCGCGGTTTTCTCCGACTGGCCGGCGACGGTAGTCTACTACGCCAACTGCCTGGGTCCGGGCTCTACTTCGGCTCGAAGATGAACTTCGACAGCGCGATCTGATCCTTGTCGCCGACCTGGAAGCCCCAGCGGCCCTTGTCGAAGCCGGCGCCGGCGATCTCCAGCCGGTCGGCGGCGACTTGCTTGCCGTCCTGGAAGACGACGGTGACGACCAGCCCCGGCTCAACCCGGATCTCCACATCGAAAGCCTGATTGCGGCCGACGCCGCCGTCGTGCTGCGTCTCAGGCTCGCGCGCCGATCCTTTGTAGCGTTCCAGGCGGCGGGTGCCTTGTTGGAAATACCAATAATCCTGCTCGCCGCCGAGCCGGATGAACCAGCGCACCGGGTCGCCGGCCTGGCGCATGGCGGTGAAGCGATAGACGCCCGCCTGCGGCCGCACCGGGCTGTAGACGAAGCCGCCGCCCTTGCGGACCAGGCGGTCGCCCTGGCGCGTCCAGCCGCCGCTCTCTTCGTAGAGGCTCAAATAGTCCACCGGACCGGTCGGCGCCGCTTTCTGCTCAACGATCTTCACCAGCTGGATTTTGGCCTCTGCGGTAGCGGCCGGCTGCACGCGCACGTTGGCGATCACGGGTTGATAGCCTTCGGCGCGCGCTTCGATGCTGTAGGAGCCGGGCTCGAGTTCCAGCGTCCCCGGGTTGATCTTGCGTTCGCCGGGCTTGCCGCTGGTGCGCAACAGCAATTCCGGGTTGACGCCAGCCGGGGAGACCGACACGGTCAGCTTACCGTCGGCGGGCTCGAGCGAGGCTTCCTGCTGGACCGTCTGGCCGGCTTCGAGATTGACCGTCAACTGCCGCGGCTGGAAGCCCGCCCGGCTGATGCTGAGCTGATGGCGTCCGGCTTCCAGGCCCGACAGCGTCAACCGGCCGTCTTCGCCGATGCGTCCCGCCGCCTTGCCGTCGATCTGGACGTCGGCGCCGGCGGGAGCCGATGTCAGTTGCAGGGTCGCGCGCTTGGGCTGCGGTTTGAGCTCGAACTCCACCCGCGAAGTGCGACCCTTCTGGATGGTGACCTCTTGCGCCGGAGGGGAAACAAAACCCTCTTTCTCCACGCGCACCGAGATCTTGCCCGGCATCGGGTCGATGCGGACGCGGCCGCGGTAGATCTTGCGGCGGGTGTAGGGCTCGTCGTTGAGATAGACGGTCGCGTCGTCCTGGTTGGCGCTCACGTAGAGTGTGCCGGTCGGCAGGTCCGAAGAGACCATCACCGCCAGCACCGGACGCGTGGAGGCCTCGAAGCCGATGCTGGTGGTCCGGCCGTCGGGCTCGCCGACGGAAACCTCGTGGAAGCCGTCGTTGAGTCCGGTCAGCGATAGCCCCTCCGGCGTCATCGGACCCGGCGCGGGCTGGCCGTCGAGGCGCGCGGGCACGGCGTTGCGGTTGGTGTGGATGCGAGCGCTGTCGCCCATTACTGACGCCAGCACGAGGTCGACGTTGACGGCCCGTAAGCTGAGCACTTCCGGCGCCTGCGCCGATGCGACTCGCACCTGGAAGTTCGACTCGGTGGCGGCGTCTCGAATGCGGATCTCGTGCTCGCCTTCCGGCAGCAGCGGCAGTTGGAACTCGTTGTCGGCGATATCGCCGATCTTCTCGCCATTCAGATAAACCGCGCCGCTGGGCCGGTTGGTCTGCACCACCAGCGACGGTTGCCACGGCGCCAGGTTGAGGTTGACTTCAAGCGGCGGCGTCTCGCCGTCGGCGCCGCCCACGTTGGGCGGCTCCACCTGCAGCGTCTGAAAACCGGTTTCATAGCCGGCCAGACGCGCCGTCACGCGGTGCGAGCCGGCCGCCAGTTCCACATCGCACGAGCCGACGCCGCAGCGCTCCCCGTTGATGAGGATTTCGGCTGTCGCCGGGATCACAGTCACCTGCACCGGCGTCTGCTCGCCCGAGCCGGAGGCCAACTTCGGTTCGGAACCGCCGGACGGCCCGAACATCATCCACAGCAAGGCCAGCATCAGCACCACGATGAACCCGCCGACCATCGCGACGATCGCTTTGCGGTCGCCGCCCGCTGCAGCGCTCTTGCCGGCAGCCTTCGCCTTCTCCGGGGCCTTCTTGGGGGGCTGGGCTTCCGCCGGCTTGGCCGCGGCCGCGGGGGGCGGCGCGGGAGCGGGCTTCGAAGCTTGCTTCTGGGCAGCTTGCTTCGGCTCGAAGACCGCGTCGCCGAGTGCGGTCGGCGCCTCGGCGCCCGCCGGCGGCGCAGGCGGTTTCTCTGCGGGCTCTTCCGGCGCGGGCGGCGCCGCCGCGGCGGACATCGCCACTGGGTCGCGGCGCAGGTCTTCGGGCTTGATGACCGCCGTACGATTGCCCGAGCCGAGCAGATCGCGCAGCTTCTCCGCCAGCCGCGCTTCATTCGGATACAGCGACAGCGACTTGCGCATCACCGCGATCGCTTCTTCCGACTTGCCTTCTTTCACGAGCGCATCGGCGCGCTCGAGGAACTGCTCCACGAACTGCCCTTCCTTGCTTGACTCCAGACCTTTGCGCAGCGTCGGCAACTCGGGGTGGTCGGGCTGGCACTCGGTGAGCTCGTCCACCAGCGGAGCGGCCAGGTTCCAGTCCTTCTTCGCCAGCTCCTTCGCCTGCTCCACCAGAGCGCCGGCGAGAGCGCCGCGCACCATGGCGTTGGAGCCGTCCACGCGCCGGGCCTCGCGCAGGCGATCCAGCCGCTCCTGAGCGCGTCCGGCCGCGCCGGCCTCCTCGGCCTGCGCGAGCAGTTGGCGGATCTCCTTCTGTGTGGCCGCGCGCTGCGCGGCGGTCGCGCGGAGCTCCTCGAGTTCGGCGTCGCCGTCGCCGTTCCACGAATCCTGGCAGAGCCGCAGCGCCGCTTCCACCGAATCGTCGGCCAGCAACGCCCGGATCTCGCCGATCCTCTCGGCGCGTTCGGCGTTGGCCAAGTGCTGCTCGGCGCGCTTGTCGAGCCGCTCAATCTCATGCTCGAGCCCCGGGTAGGGCGGGTGGATCGAGCGCAACATGCGCCACTGGCCCTGCGCCTCAGCGATCTGCCCCTGCTCTTCGAGATAGCGCGCCTTGGTGACGATCGACTCGACCAGATCGTTCTTCTCACGGGCCAGAGCCAGCGCCCGCTCGAAATGCGTTTCGCCCGGGTGCGCCTCGATCGCCTCCTGCAGGATGGCGATCTTGCGCTGCAGGTCAGGCTCCTGCTCGACCTTGCGGTCGGTTTCCGCAATCGTCTGCGAGAGCTTCAGCCGGCCGCGTTCTTCGATGTCGAATTGCAGCGACTGGAACAGGGCGTTGGCCGGATACTTCGCCAGGAATTTCTTGCAAATCGCCGCCGCTTCGTCCAGCCGGTCGTCGGCGAGCGCCCGGCGCGCCTGCTCGTGTCCATTCTCGATCGACTCGTGCTCGGAGCGGACCTCCTGAAACAGTTTCTGGTAAGTCCCGGCGCGGTCGCCGTCGGCGTCGGGCCGCCCCTGCTGCAGAGCCATCAGGCTCTCCATGCGGGTCAGCGCGTGCGAGACGTCGCCGCGGTTCCAGGCCTCGAGCGCGGTCTGGTAGATCTCTTCCTTACGTTGGCGGGCGCGCTCCGCCTCGCGCTCGACGCTGCCGATCTCGCTGCGCAGCTCGAGCGAGTCCACGTCATCGGGTTTGAGCTCGAGCGCACGGTCGACGGCTTCGCGGGCGCGGTCGTAGGCGCCATTGGCGAGGTGCTCGCGGGCGACGCGCAGCCAGCCGTCGCGCTTTTCGCCGCGGCGTTCTTTTTCGATCTCGGCCCGCAGCGCCAGCGCGTCGGAATTCTTCGGGTCGAGGTCGAGCGCTTCGCTGACTTTCTTGAGGGCCACCGGCGCTTCGCCGGCCTCGCGGAAACGCCGTGCGCTCGACAGCAGTTTCTGGATGCGGCCCTGGCGCATCGTCTGGTCGACGCGCTTACGGAGCTGCGTCAGCTCGGAGCTCTGTACGCCTTCGCCTTCGAGATCGCGCACGACCTCAGCGGCAAAATCGTGGTCGCCCTCGTCGAAAGCCAATTTTGCCCGGTCGATCCGCTTTCGCACCTGCTCGTTGTCAAACAGCTCCACCGGCTGACCGGCCATCGCGCGGCCGAGCGCGTCGGCCAGATCCTGCGCTTTGGAGAAGCGGTGCCAGGGGTGTTTGGCCATCCCCTTGTGGACCGTCTGGCTGACGACTTCGGGAATGTTCGGGTTCAGCTCGGCCAGCGGCGGCGGCGTGCGCTCGCGGATCGCCTCGGCCAACTCGTGCGACGACAGCCCGTCGAACGGCAGCCGGCCTCCAAGCGCCTCGTAGCCGACCACCGACAGCGAATAGATGTCGGACATCGCCGTCGGCTGCTTCATGTCAAGCAACTCCGGAGCGAGATAGTGCAGCGTGCCCTTCAACAGCGTCTGCTTGCCCGATTCGGCGGCGTGGGCGATGCCGAAGTCGATCAGCTTGACCGAGTCGTCCGGCATCACAAAGATGTTCGCGGGCTTCAGGTCGCGGTGGATGAGGCCGTGATCGTGCGCGGCCTGCAATCCGCGGCAGGCGCTGCGCAGAATGCCGATCGAGCGCTCGGGCGTCAGCCGGACCGATTTCTCGTCCAGCAACTGGCGCAGCGTCTTGCCCGGCAGCAGCGGCATCGTGTAGAACGGCCGCAGCACGCCCTCTTCGTCGGTGAACTCGCCGATGTCGAAAATCTCGACGATGTTGGGGTGGACGATCTTCGACTGCGACGAGCACTCTTTGCGAAACAGCTCACGCGAGGTCTCGTCATCGACATCGAGGACGGTCTTGAGCGCGACCTCGCGATCCAGCAGCCGGTCGTAGGCGCGGTAGACGACGCCCATGCCGCCGCGGCCCAGCGTCTCCCTCAGCTCATAGCGATCTTCCAGACTCCTGGCTGCCATTGCTCGTCCTCGAACCCAATTGTAGTGCCGGTTTCAGCGCTCGCGGGCCTGTCTGCGAATCCTTTCCGCCCGGTCCAGCGCGACCGCCGCTTCGGCATCGCGTTTTCGCAGCCGCAACAAGGCGGCGTAGTCCTCCAGAACAGGCGCCAGCACGACCGGCTCTTTGCCGTAGGCCCCCTCGATGGTCTCCATGGCCTGCTCGTAGAGCCGCTGCGCCTCAGCCAGCTTACCCTGTGTGGCCTTCACTGTGGCCAGGTAACTCAGCGTGCGCGCTGCGCTCGGATGCCCCGGGCCCAACCGCTTGCGGCCGACGGCCAGTGACCGCTCCAGGGCCTGCTCGGCCGGCGAATACTTCTTCTGGGCGAAGTAGGCCTTGGCGAGCTGATCGAGCGTGGCCGGCAGCCGCTCCAGCCCCGCCTCGCCCGCCTGGTCGAGGATACCCACGGCTCGCTGGAGCAGATCCTCGGCGCGAAAATATTCGCCGGCCTCGAGCGCGGTCTCGGCCAGATTGCTCAGCGCCGCGGCGACCTCGGGGTCGTCCGGGCCCAGCCGGCGTTCGAGCACGGCCAGGCTCTTGCGATAGAGATTCGTCGCGTCGCCGTACTTGCCCCGCAGGCGGTAGACGGTGGCGAGGTTGTTGCGCGCCAGCGGCAGATCGGCGCCGTCTTGTCCCTGGGCTTCGAGGATCGCGACGGCTTTTTGGAAAAGCTGCTCGGCTTCGAGCAGGCGGCCCTGGTCGCGGTAGAAGCGGCCCGCGCCGTCGAGCGACGAGACCCGCCGCACATCGGCTGCGCCATAGCGCTCGGCGGCCAAGTCGACGGCGTTGCGAAACAGCGTCTCCGCTTCGTCCAGACGGCTCTGGTTGGCGAGCGACCCGGCGAGGCCCAGCAGCAGGTCGGGTTCGAGAGCCCGGGCCGGCGCACCCAGCTCGCGCGCTTCTTCGAGGGCCTTGTCGAAGGCCGCCTCGGCTTGGGTGAAGCGGCCGAGGTCAGCATAGAGTTCGCCGAGTGACTGGCGAATCTCCACGCGCCGCACGTCCAGCGGCAACGGATCGCGCGCCCGTAGCGCCTGCACCAGATGCGGCTCGGCTTCGCGCGGACGGCCCGCGTCGGCTTCGAGCGAGCCCCAGGCGAACAGTGCGTCGCTGCGCTCGGCCGGCGCGAGGTCCTTCTCTTCCAGGATTGCGGAATAGAGCCGGGAGGCGGCCGCGTCGTCCCGCATCAGGCGCTCCGCCCGCGCCAACAGCAGCCGGGTGCGGGCGGACCGATCCCCGCGCTCGACAGCGCCACGCAACAACGAGCGGGCCTCTTCGCGCTTGGCCGGCTGTTCGAGCAGGCTCTCCCCCAGCAGCGCCTCGGCTTCGGCCAACTCCAGCGTCGGCGTCTGGTGGGCGCGCATCCACTCGACCGACTCGCGCAACAGGCTCTCGGCCTGCTCGTAGCGGCGCTGCCGCAGCCGCAGAGCGCCCAGCCGGCGGCGAGAGGTCATCGTCGCCGGGGCCTGTGAACCCAGTCGCTCGATCTGGCGCGGCAACAGCTCTTCCACCAGAGCGATCGCGGCCCCGTCGTCGCCTTGGTCGACCCGCAGCGCCGCCAGCCCGGCGGTGATCCGCAGCGTTTCGGGATGGTTTTGGCCGAACGAGCCTCCAAGCGCCGCCAGCGCTTTTTCGTAATACGGCAGCGCCTCGTCGTAGCGGCCTTGCTGATGCAGCAGCGACGCCATGCCGCCCAGCGCCTCTGCCATCGCTCCGCTTTCCGGCCCGAACGCCTTGGCGCGAATCTCCAGGCACTGTTTGAAGAGCTTCTCCGCTTCGGCGAACGAGCGCTTCTGTTGGGCCAGACGGGCGAGGCTCAGCAGGCTGCCGGCATAGTCGGGATGGCCATCGCCCAGCAGCTTTTGGCGCATCTCGGCGGCGCGCGTCAGACGCTTCTCGGCCGTTTCCAAATCGCCGCGCGCCTGCTCGAAGCGGCCGACCTCTTCATAGATGGCCGCCACCTCGGGGTGTTCGCCGCCCAGAAAGGCCTCGGCCATATCGAGCGCCTGCTGGTAGAGCTTGCCGGCTTCGTCGAGCCGGCCCTGGGCGCTGAGCAGCCCGGCGAGCCCGGCCTGCGAGCGCGCGACTTCCAGGCTGACCTCGCCGAAAACCTGGCGTCGCAACTCCAGGCTACGGCGGAACATCCGTTCGGCCTGCTCGAAGTCGGCGCGCGCCTCGAGAGCCGCTGCCAATTCCTCGAGCGCGTCGGCTCGCTCGGCGTCGGTGGCGCTCAGCTCGAGGGCTTCACGAAACAGCTCTTCGGCGTCGGCGTAGCGGCCTTCGAGCTGCGCCAGTCGGCCCTGATGCAGGATCACGCTGCGGGGAGATTGCTGGGTCTGGCCGAGCATTCCGCGGGCGCTTTCGAACAACGTCGCAGCAGTGCGGTAGCCGCCGCGCGCCATCTGCGCCTCGCCCAGGGAGTCGAGCCCCCGCGCCCGTTCGGCAACGTCACCTGGACCTTCTTCCAGGCTCAACGCTTCGGTCAGCACCGGCTCGGCTTCGGCATAACGGCCTTGCGCCAGATAGAGCCGCCCCAGCGCCCACAACGTCGGCGCCTTGGCCGGATGGCGACCGCTCCACAGCGCCTCGTCGGCTTCGAGCGCTGCCAGCAGATGCTCCTCGGCTTCGGCAAACCGCCCCTGCCGCTGGATCGAATCGGCGAGCGTCCGTAGCACCGCCGGCTGCAACTCGCCCGCAGCCTGGGGCAGCGCTCCGAGCAACAGCGCCTCCGCGTCGACAGGCTGCTGCCGGGCCAGTCGCAGCCGTCCCAGTTCGAGCAGCGAGCGGACGCGGGCTTCCGGCTCCGTGGCCGCATCGCGGGCCGCGGTCAGGTTCGCTTCGGCGGCGGTCAGATCGCCGGAGGCGAGCGCACGGACGCCGGCGTCGAAGTAGGTCGACCACAGCGCCTGCTGCGCCGTCGCCAGCCATACCGTCGCCAAGCCGAGAAGCAGGATCCGCATAAGGGCGCTACGGCTACGCAGTTTACCAGCCGTTTCGATCGGCCAACCGTCCGCCAAGGCTGGGGTCAGAAGCGGTAATAGAGCCCCAGTTGGATGCGGCGCGAGTCGTAGGCGACCCTTGTGATCCGCCCGAATTGGGGGCTGTTGATGTTCTGATCGCCGACCACCCAACTGGTGTTGTTGAACACGTTGGCGGCCTCGCCCCGGAACTCGATCCGGCGCGCCTCGCTCAGCCGGAAGGTCTTCAGAACGGCGAAGTCGAGGTTAAAGGTCCAGGGCCCCGACAGGATTCTGCGCTGCAGGGCGCCGGGCAGGCCGGGCTCCGGGTTCCCGAAAAGGCTCCTGGAACCCAACCCGTCCGGCCCGATCGCCTCGGCGGCGAAGATCGACGGCCCTGTCCCGGTCGACCGGACCGCCCGCAGTTCTTCGAGGGCGTTCTTGTCCAGCGCTGTGTCGACGGTGTTGAGCATTGAATAAGACGAGGTGTTCGTCGTCGCGCGCTCGGAGACGATCGAAAAAGGCGCGCCCGACTGGAAGGTGAGCATGCCGCTCAACGACCAGCCGCCCAACCATAGGGCGGCGGCGCGGTCCTGCTTGTTCTCCGGCCAAAGCGGCAGCTCCCAGATGAAGTTCGACTTGATGGCGTGGTTCAGGTCGAAGGCGGCGCGAGCTTTTTCGATTGAGCCGTTGCGCGGGTCGAGATAGGGATCGAAGCGAGTGGCGTCCGTCCCTTGCGCGTCGGTCAAGACCTTCGAGAAGACGTAGTTGCCCTGGTATTGCAGTCCGCGCCGCAAGCGCCGCCGAACGTCAAGATGGAAAGCGTGATAGCTGGAGCTGCTGGCGTTGGTCAGATAGTAGGCGGACAGCGCCAGCGGATTCGGGACGAACTGCACCGGCCCATTCAGGCCCAACACGGAGTAGAAGAAGGCCAGATCGCCGGGCTGGCCGGTTTGAATCAGCTCACGGACCGTCGGATTCGTCAAAGCGCCTCCCGCGCCGAGTTGCGCGAAGAACGGCAACGGCCGGCTGCCTGGAATCAGAGGATCGTAGGTTGGGTCGAAGAAGCCGGTCGCGTTCTGGGCCAGGCGGCCGTTCGAACGCGCCAACAAGAAAGCGTCCAGGAAGCCGTTCTCACGCAGGATCGGCGCGTTGAAGTCCAGCGTGCGCGCCAAGCCGATCCCCCGGTTGCCGACGTAGCGGGCCTCCACGACCATGTCGGCGACCTTCTGCTGCACCCCAAAGTTCCACTCCATGACGAAGGGCGCGCGGAATTGGGGGTCGACCGCGCCGATGGTCTGCGCTTGGGAGCCCTCGGACAGCGTTCGCGGGATGCGAAGCTCGGGAGTCTCGATCGGCGTCGCGCTGATCTCCGACAGAGTGGTCGAGCCTTGATTGGGCGCGCGCACCGTCGCGTCGATGAACAGGCCCTCCGTGCTCTCGGTGACGAACGAGGCGGAACGCAAGATTTCGTCGTTGACGAAGTGCGTGGAAAAACCTCCCCGCAAGACAGTCTGGGCGGTCCCGAACAAGTCCCACGCAAACCCCAACCGCGGGGCGAAGTTATTGCGATCCAGCTCGTGGAACGGGCGGTCCAACGAGCGTCCGGCAAAGTCGAGGGTCGAGTTCGACAGCAGCGCTCGCAGCGGATCGTCTTCGGCCCCGACCGGCAGCAGAGCCAGCCCGTCGGACTCATCGCCTTGCTTCCACAGCTCGTAGCGGACCCCGAGGTTGAGCGTGAAGCGCGGCGCGACCCGCCAGGCGTCCTGCAGGTAGAGCGAATGGGCCGCCGTGCGGTACCGCCGCACGCGCGGCTGCCGGGGCAGCAGGCCGGACTGCCGGTCGCGCACGTTGAACCTCTGCGTCACCGAGTTGACGTTCCCGAACAGCGCAGCGTAGAGAAACGCCGCGGTGTTCGCCTGCTCGACCGTCAGGCCCGGGACCACATCGGTGATCGAGACGCCGCGCAGATTGACCGCCGGCGTGATGTTGATCTCGTCGAACGACTCCACCTGCACGGCCATCGTCTGGTAGCCGAACTCGACATGGTGCTTGCCGGCGAACCAACTGCCGTTGTCGAGCAGGTGGTAAGTGCCGACGTCGCGAGCCTCAGTGGCATACAGATTCACCGGGTTCGAGAACAGCAGCGTGTCCGGGTTGATCACGAAGTCCTGGGGGGCTTCCTGCGACTCGAAACGGATCGGCGCCAGGTTAAACGCTCCCCGCACTTCGTTGGTGAACGAGGGGAAGGGATTCCAGCGCCAGTTCCCCGAGACCAGCTTGGGCGCGTTGGTGTTGACGACGGAAGCCTCCTCGGAATAGTCGTTGGCCAGCTCGGGCGCGTCATTCTGCAGACGGCTGAAGTTGAGCGAGACCGTAAAAGCGTGGCGTGCGGAGAGGATATAGTCGATCCGCGAGGTGGAGTTGATGCGACGCAGATCGTCGTCGGCGAAGAACGAGTAGCCGGCGGTGTTGAGCAGTCGGCCCTCGCTACTGTCTCCGAAGCGGAAGTTATTGATCGCACTCGGCCCGGGAACCTGATCCAGCAGGCCCTGGGCGACCGGATCGAGGAAATCGTCCAGCGGCAAGCCGGCTTCCCGCGGATCGAATTTGCGGATCGCGCCGCCCGCATCGACGTAGGAGAAGATCCCGCGCCGGGCGTCTTCGGTCAGAATCGTGCGGAACCGCTGCCGGCGGCCGGGCAGCCGAAAGATCTCGAAGGACTGGAAGAACAGCAACTTGTCTTTGCGGATCGGGCCGCTCAGAGTGCCGCCCCACTGGTTCTGGGCCAGGTTCGGCCGCTCGAGCCCGTCGGCGTTGGCAAACCAGTCATTCGCGGCCAGCTTGTTGTTGCGGTGCGACCAGTAAGCCGTTCCATGGAACGAGTTCGTTCCTGACGGAGAGACGTAGTTGACCTGCGAGGCGCCGCCGCCCACCGAGGAATCGGAGTTGGACGTCGTCACCGTCAGCTCGGCGACCTGATCGAGCACCAGGAAGTTCGGCGTGAAGTCGACGCCGTTGGAGCGCGCGAAGTTGTCCTGGATGTTCACACCGTCAAAAGTGATGTTGGTGAACGAGGAGCGCTGACCGTTGATCACCGTGTTGGCGCTGTGGTTGTTCCCCACGCCGGCCTGGGTGGCGATCAGCCGCAGCGGGTTGCGGTCCAGCAGGGGCAGGCGGCGAATCTGCTCACTGTCGATGGTTACCGAGACGGACGAGGAGTTCAACTGCAAATTGTCGATCTCGGCGTTGACTTCGACGGCCAGCGTGACCGCGCCGACTTCGAGCGTGATGCGCGGCAGCGAGGTCTCGCGGGCGGCGTCGACCTTCACGCCGCGGATGGTTTCGGTCTGAAAGCCCGGCGCGGCGACCTCCAGGTCATACAGCTGCGGACGCAGGCCGGTGAGCGCAAAAATGCCCTCGCTGCTGGTTCGCGTCTGCGCGATCGGCTCTTCGCCGGCGGGCAGAAACAGCCGGATCGACGCGCCTGGAATCACGCTCAACTGTGCGTCGACGACGGAGCTGGCGATCGAGCCGTTGGTCTGGGCGCTCGCCGCGGCGGCGAAGACGAGCAATAGCCAGGAAAAGCAAAGGGCGCGCTTCACAGAACAGTTATCGCGCAACGGCCGAAATAGTTGCACCCCGGCGCCGCGAGCGGCGGCCGAACGGCGCTGGGCTACAATCGCACCAGATGCCGCCCGGCGCCCAAAACATCGGCCGCTACGAGGTTGTGGAGATGATCGGCCAGGGCGGCATGGGACGCGTCTACCGCGCCCGCGATCCCCTCATCGACCGCGTCGTCGCCATCAAGACGATCGAGCTGTCGGCCGGCGGCGGCAAGCAGGACGAGCTGCGCCAGCGCATCCTGCGCGAGGTCCGCGCCGCCGGACGCCTGCTGCATCCCAACATCGTGCAGGTGTTCGACGTCGGCGAATTGCCCGACAAGGCCTACATCGTCATGGAGATGGTGGAGGGACGCACGCTGTGGGACCTCTACGACGCCGACGAGCGCCCCGCGCCCGCCGAGGCCGTCAAGATCCTGCGGCAGATTGCCGATGCGCTCGACTACGCCCACCAGCAGGGCATCATCCACCGCGACGTCAAGCCGGGCAACATCCTGATCGACGGCCAGGGCGCGGCCAAGATCACTGATTTCGGCATCGCGCGCATTCTGACCGACGAGCGGCTGACCCAGACCGGCATGATCGTCGGTACGCCGCACTACATGGCGCCGGAGCAGTTGCAGGAGGCCGGCGTCGGGCCGGAAGCCGACCAGTTCGCCCTGGCCGTGAACGCGTACGAGCTGCTCGCCGGCGCGAAGCCGTTCGACGGCGAGAGCTTCTCGTCGCTGCTCTACATGGTGCTGAACGAGGAGCCGCCCTCGATCACGGAATTGCGGCCGGAGTTGCCCGCCGCAGTAGAGAAAGCGTTGGCGAAGGGACTGGCCAAAGACCGCGGCGGGCGCTATCCGAGCTGCCGGGCGATGGCGGACGCGCTCGAGGCGGCGCTGGGGAGCGGCGAGCCCACGCGCGTAGGGCCGTCGGTGGCGCCGCCCGCCGAGCGAAGTGCGAAGCCGTGGGCGATTGGAGGAGGCGCGCTCGTGCTGGCGGCTCTGGCCGGCGTGCTGCTGTTCCGCCCCCAGCCGCAGCCGGACCCGCCGCCCGCCGCGGCGCCGGCGGTGGAAGCGCCGGCGGAGACGCCTGCCCCGGAGCCGCCGCCGGTCGAGTCCGCCGAGCCGGCCCCAACTCCGATTCCGACTCCAGCCGCGAGAGTCGTCACGCCGCCAAAGTCCCAGTCGCCGCCTCCCGAGCAGCCGCCGGCGCCGCCTCCCGCCGCTGTGGAAGAACCCACGGCGATGGCCGCCGCCGCCGGCCCCACCGTCACCGTCGTCTGGCGCGGCCGACTGGACGCAGGCGAGACGCTGCTGATCGACGCCGGCAAGCCCTCAGCGGGAACCCTCAGCCGGCCCTTACCGAGCGAGCCGATCGCGGTGGAGGTGAGCCCTTCGGCCGTCGAAGTGCTCGAGGCGCCCAGCGCCCAGAACGGCTGGTCGAAGCTGCGCGTCCGCAACGCCGAACATGAGCGGACGATGTTCTTCGTTCGTTACAGACGGCTGGAGGCGGCGCGGTGAGACGGGACTCCGCAACGGTCGCTCCACGATCGTTGTAGTAGGCTGTAAACTCCGTATTGAGACCTCCGCGTCCGAGGTTTCCAGTTCCCCGTTTATGGAGGTCGCCTTCCGCTCCGTCGATGAAATACACGTCGATTGGTAGAGATGCCCGACAACCGCCAACAAAGTTATGCTCGATTCCGACACTCGCCAGCAACTCTCGACACACCAAAAAGCGCTGAGGATCAACCTCGACGCAGGACGCTACGGAACATTCGCCGAGATCGGCGCCGGCCAGGAAGTCGCCCGCTGGTTCTTCAAGGTGGGGGCGGCGGCTGGAACCATCTCGAAGACCATGTCGGCCTATGACATGGCCGTCAGCGACGCCATCTACGGTAAGACCCAGCGCTACGTCTCGCGCGATCGCCTGCAGTCGATGCTCGACTACGAGCACGGCTTGAACCTCGAGCGCCTGCAGGGCACGCGCGGCAGTTCGACGGCGTTTTTCGCCTTTGCCGATACGGTTTCGGCGCGCAACTTCAAGGGCACCAACGAGTGCCACGGCTGGATGGGCGTAAAGTACCAGGCCCATCCGCGCGACGAGGATTCGCAGATCACGATCCACGTGAGGATGCTCGATCACGAGAACTCGCTGCAGCAGGAGGCGCTGGGAATCGTCGGCGTGAACCTGCTCTACGGCGCGTTCTTCCTGCACCACAAGCCGGACCTGCTGCTCGAATCGCTGCTCGACAATTTGACCACCGAGCGCATCGAGATCGACATGATCGAGTTCTCCGGCATTGAGTACCGGCACGTCGACAACCGCGTGATGAGCCTGAAGCTGGTGCAACTGGGGCTGACCGGCGCGGCGATGTTCGCCGCTTCGGGCGAGGTGTTGCAGCCGTCCGAGGTGCTGCGCAAACGGCCGATCCTGGTGGAGCGCGGCAGCTTCCGGCCCGTGACCAAGGTCAACATCGACATGATCGACGGAGCAAGCAAGCAGTTTGCCGCCGAGAAAGAGGTGGAGGAAGGGCAGGTCGTCGAGTTGATGGAGATCACCATGACGAACCTGCTGGCGACGGGCAAGATCGATCTCTCTGACTTTCTCGCCCGCGCTGATGTGCTGGCCGCGGCCGGCCGCACGGTGCTGATCTCCGACTACTTCGAGTACTACCGTCTGGCCGGCTATCTCACCCGCTATACCAACAAGCCGATCGCGCTGACGATGGGGCTGTCGAGCATCCTCGAACTGTTCAACGAGCACTACTACGAAACTTTGGAGGGCGGCATTCTCGAGGCGTTCGGCAAGCTGTTCACCAAGGACCTGCGCATCTACGTCTATCCGCTGCGCGACTCGAAGACGGGCGAGCTGGGGACGGTGGAAAACTTGGAGATGCCGCCGGAGATGCAGCAACTGTTCCGCCACCTGGTGGACCGCGGCCGGATCAAGTCCATGAAATACTTTGACGAGTCGGTGCTGCACATCTTTTCACGCGACGTGCTGCGGCGCATCAAGGACGGCGATGCGACCTGGGAAGCGATGGTCCCGCCGCAGATTGCCGAAGTCATCAAGCAGCGCGGCTTCTTCGGCTATTGCGAAGCCGAAACCTACGCCTGAACTCAGGAATCGGGGCCGGCGATCCGGCCCCGATATGGGTTATAAGCCCCAACTTGCTCCCCGTTCATGGGGTTCAGCGCTTCATTTCAAAGACCACGTAGTGCGCCGTGGTCTTGCCGATGTTTTCCACGAAGTGATTGTCGGCTTCGTGGAAATGCGCCATCCCGGCCCCAAAGGCGCTCTCTTTGTCGCCCATCCGAATCTCGTACGCATTCAAGGAGTAGATGACGCGGTTGAGGCCGCAGTGCGCGGGTTGCGCTTGCCCGGCCGGCAGGGTCACCTCGGTGACTCGGCCGTCACGGTTGTTGAGCAGCGTCTTGGCCGTACCGGCAGCCGCCACTTCTTCCAGCGGACAGCCATGCTCCACCGGCTTGGGGGGCATGACGCTGCTGCGCCTCGCCACCACCAGGTAGCGAGCTGTGGCCGTACCGCGGTTGACGACTGCATGCGGCTCAAAGGGATGCCACTGGACCTGCCCGGCCATCATGCGCATGATCTCCGGCTCATGGTTGGGGATCAGCAGCAGGTTGGCGTCCGTCAGCGCATAGAGGAAGAAGTCCCCCGTGCGATGGGCTGCCAGCCGGTCGCCGGGCTGGAGCGCGATCTCGTAGACCCAGACATGGTCGTTTTCAAGCAGCACCCGGACGTTGTTCGGGTACTCGGCAACCAACCCGTCCAGATCCAAGACCATCGCCTCCTTCGGAGCGGACGGCGCAGAGGCGACGAACACAACAACCAGGACGCATAACAACGTCCAACGAATACTTGCGGACAGCATGGCTCACCTCCTGAAATTCGTTGATTCCAGTTGCACGCAGGGCGCCGCTTGCTCGGTGTCAGTTCTGCGGGGGCGCCGCAAGCAGAGTCACTGCCTCTTCGACCCAGCCGCTCTCCCAGTGGTGCTCGCGCTGGGGGCCGTCGCGGTAGACGTGGGCGATGCCGAGCGATTCGAGCAGCGCGCGGGTGGCTTCATGCTGTTCGCGGAAGCTGCCGTAGCCGGTCAGGATCAGGCGCGGCTGGTCTTGCAACAAGATGCGGCGGCCTTGCAGCAGCCGGCGGATGGAGTATTTTTCGAAGTTCGCCTGCGTGCCGAAGATAGGCCCCATGCCAAACCGGTCCGGCGCCCGCTGGTCGAGCGGGGCGTCCCAGGCCGCGGCGGCGGCGAACAGGTCGGGGTGGCGCAACAACAGCGACCACGCTCCCCAACCGGACTTGCTGAAGCCCAGCAGCAGCCGACTCTGCGCAACGGGTTCGACCGGATACGCGGCTTCGATCAGCGGCAACACGTCTTCGAGAAAATAGCGCTCCTGCGCCAGATCGGCCCGCTCGGGGTGGTCGGCGTACCAAGGCAGCTCAGAAAACTCCGGGGCGACGCAGAGCAGTTGGAAGCGGTTGTGCAGATCGAGCTGGCGGATGTGCTCGAGCCCGTCACCCCAACGCTCGCCTTTGCCGGCTTCGACCGGGAGCACATAAAGCACGCGGTACGGGCCCTCGGCGTCCGGCCGGAGCACGCGAACGCGGGTCGGGGCGGACTGGCGCGTCGACTCGATCTCATGGACGAGGAAATCGCCCGATTGAGCCGGAAACGCCGGCGCCAGGGCCAGCGCGATCACGATCCATCCGAGTCTCATGGGCGTTCGCCGAAACAGTACAGCGCCTCGTCAGTCCGCAGGAAGATCCGGCCGTCCGACAGCGCCGGCGTGGCGAAAATCCCTTCGCCGAAATCGCCGGTCGACAAAACTTCCCAGTCGCCGCCGGCGGCGAGGACGCTGACCTTGCCGTCTTCGTTGGCGAAGTAGATTTTGCCGTCGGCCGCGACCGGCGAGGAGGAGTAGCCGCCGATCGCCTCGCGCAGGCGTCCGCGCTTGAGGGATTCGCCGCTGACGGCGTCGAGCGTTTCGAGGATGCCGCCGTTCTTGATCAGGTAGATCACGTCCTCATACACCAAGGCCGTGGGAATGACGCCCTCGAAGCTGCGCTCATGCCGCCATAGCTCCGTGGGCGGCGCGGCCGGGTCGGCTTGGAGCCGGAAGGCCACCAGCGTCGACGGAGCGATGACTGTTGCCACCGCGTCCATGTATTCCTGCTTCGAGAGAACGCCGTCGCGGTCACCGTCGTACTTGGCGACGCCGGCCATGTACGCGCTGCCTTGGTACTCGGCGGGCGTGAGCGAGCCGTCGCCGTCGAGGTCGCGCTTGTTGAAGCCGCTGTCGTAGCCGTCGGCCGAAGCGCGCCCGTAGCCGAAAGCATAGACGCGGTCGCCGGCCAGCACCGGGCTGGCAACGATCGCCGGACTCAGGCTCTGCAGTCCCCAGTAGCGCCGACCGTCCGCGGAGGCGTGGGCGCCGATCCAGCCGCGGCTGATGGTCAGCAGCCCCTCGTTGTAGGCCAGCGGGGTCGCCCAACCTTCGCCCTCTACGCGGTCGGTCTTCCAGGCGATCTCGCCGTTTTTCTGATCAAAGGCGGCGATGTAAGAGCCCATCTTCTGGTCGGCCTGCAGAATCACGCGTCCGCCGGAGAGAATCGGCGAGGAGGCGTGGCCCATGACGTTGGCAAACGGTTCGAGCGGCGTCGACCACAGCAATTCGCCGCCGGAATCGTAGGCGAACAGCCCGATGTCGCGAAAGAGTACGTAGACGTTCTCGCCGTCGGTGACGGGCGTGATGGCGGCCGGCTCGTTGAGCGCGTTGAGGTCGGCTTCGCGGTTGCGCTCGACGGCTCGCTCCCACACCAGCGCGCCGGTGTCGCGCCGGAAGCACTGGGTGTAGAGCCGCCCTTCGTCGAATGCAGTGAGAAAGATGTGGTCGCGGGTGAGGACCGGCGAAGATTTGCCCGGCCGCACCGGCATCCGCCAATTTGCGGTCGCCGGTTCGAGCGCAGCCGGATAGTTCGACCCTGCGGCAACGCCGGAGCCGTTGGGGCCTCGGAAGCGCGTCCAGTCTTCCGCCGCCGCGGACGCCGCGAGGCTCAGCGCCAAAGCCGATAACGCCAGGAATGACGCCGGGACCGTCATCGGTCGCTCTTCGAAGGCTGGGGCGGTCGAGGCGGGGGCGGAGGGGGAGGCGGAGGCTTGTGAACGGGAGGCCACTCCCGATTCGTCTGCGGCCCGCTCATGCCGCCTCAGGCTGATAGCGAGAGTAGACAAAAGACTCCCATTTCTCGATCCTGGCCGGTTCGTAGGGGGCTTCCGTTCTGCTCTCTGAAACTGTTCGAGCTCGGCGAAGCAGGTCGGCCAACGTCGCCTGCGCATCGTCTTCGTACCAGTGCCGCCAAAGCCTCTCGTAGTCGTCCGCCAAATGGTTCCATTCGCCGTGCAGCTTCGACATCATAAGCGCCCGCCGGTCCAGATTGACGGCGATGGAATAGCCAGTCAGGATCGCGACGATAATGGAGAGGACCACAGGAAACAGAGCCGATACGCTCGCCAAAGATGTGACGACCGCACCGGAGGAACACACAAAGGCTGAGCCGGCGATCCATTGCTTGCGAGTTGTGAACCTCGAAGCGAGTTCGCCAAAATACAGCGCACGAACCTCAGCCTCGGCCATCTTCTCCCAGGCTCGATCCGCCTCTTCTCGCGTCAGTGCGGCCATCTGCTGGTTATTATCGCCGACCGCTAGCCGCGCTGGCCGTCGAGGACGCCGCGCATGTAGGCGAACGACTCCGCCATGCCGTGCTGCGGGGCGTCGGCGTTGATCTCGTACTCGAGCCCCACCACGCCGGGGTAGCGGACCTTCTTGAGCGTCTGGAAAATCTTCGCGACCGGAATCTTGCCCTTGCCGACTTCGGTCTGGCTGGCCTTGTCGTCGAAGCTGCGCAAGTCCTTCACGTGCATGTCGTGCAAGCGGTCGCCGGCCATTTCGATCTCTTCGATCACGTCGGCGCCGGTGCGCGCGGCGTGGCCGACGTCGTAGCACAGGCCCATCAGCGGATCCATGTTCTTGACCCGGTCGATGACGCTCTTGCCGTCGGGGTAGTACTCGTCCTCGGGGCCGTGGTTGTGGATGGCGATTTTCAGGCCCAGCCGCTTGGCGTGCTTCTCGATCGTGCCCAGGTTCGTGTGCAGCGGGGCGCAGACGACGGTTTTGAGGCCGCCGTTGGCGGCGTACTCGAGGTGGTACTTGATGTAGTCCTCGTCGTCTTTGCGCAGCGAGATGTTGCCGCCGGAGACGATTTCCAGCCCGGCCTTTTTGAATTCGTTGTGCGCCGCCGTCAGCTCTTCTTTCGACAGGTAGTAGGGCATGTGGAACGCCTTCACGTTCACGTAGCGGATGCCCAGGCCCTTGATGATGTCGATGGCCTGATCGCGGCTGAACTTGCGCAGCGAATAGGTGGCCACCGCCAGCCGCACGTCGTCCCAGTGGTGCTCGGCCATGGTCGGGGCTGCCGGCATCGGCGAAGCCGAGGCCGCGGCGGGTGAAGCGGCCAGAGCGGCTGCGGAAGCGAAGAAATGGCGGCGTGTCGAACTCATGATCGAAATGGAACCTCTCGTCGGCGCAGTTTAGCAGGCCCGAGCCGCGGATGGCAGCGAAAACGGTCTGGTAGCGCGCATTCGGCGGCAGCCGCTAACCGGCGACCGGCTCCTCGAGCCCTTCGATCGAGCGTGCAATCTCTTCTGCAGTCAACTTGTGGCTTTCGAGCTTCCCTGCGAAATAGGCCTCATAGGCCGCCATGTCGAAGTGGCCGTGGCCGCACAGGTTGAACAGGATCGTGCGCGCCTTGCCCTCTTGTTTCGCCTGCTGGGCCTGCCGGATCGCGCCGGCGACGGCGTGGTTGGCCTCCGGGGCGGGAATGATGCCTTCGGTCTGCGCGAACAGGACGCCGGCCTCGAAGGTTTCGAGCTGCTCCACCGCTTCGGCGTCGATCAGACCGTCCTTGAGCAACTGGCTGACCAGCACGCCGGCACCGTGGTAGCGCAGCCCGCCGGCGTGGATTTTCGCCGGTACAAAATTGTGGCCCAGCGTGTACATCGGCAACAGCGGCGTCATGCCGATGCTATCGCCGAAGTCGTAGCGAAACGCGCCGCGGGTGAGCTTGGGACACGACGCCGGCTCGATCGCCAGACAGCGGATCGAGGCGCCTTCGGTGAGGTTTTGGCGCAGAAACGGAAACGACAGACCGGCGAAGTTCGAGCCGCCGCCGAAGGGAGCGATCACGACGTCGGGCCTCTCGCCCGCCATCTCCATCTGCTGCGCCGCCTCCTGCCCGATCACGGTCTGGTGCATCAGCACGTGGTTGAGCACGCTGCCCAGCGAGTACTTGGTCGACTCGTCCTGCACGGCCCGCTCGACGGCTTCGGAGATCGCGATGCCGAGGCTGCCGGGCGAATCCGGGTCTTGAGCGAGGATCTGGCGGCCGGCGGCAGTGCGGTCCGACGGCGAGGCGATGACCTCGGCGCCCCAGGTCTGCATCATCAGCTTGCGGTAGGGTTTCTGGTCATAGCTGATGCGGACCATGTAGACCTCGCACCCGAGGCCCATCATCTTGCACGCCAGCGAGAGCGCGCTGCCCCACTGCCCCGCTCCGGTCTCGGTGGTGATGCGCTTCACCCCGGCCTGGGCGTTGTAGTAGGCCTGCGCGATGGCGGTATTGGGCTTGTGCGAGCCGGCCGGGCTGACGCCTTCGTACTTGTAGAAGATCTTCGCCGGCGTATCGAGAGCTTTCTCGAGGCGTCGGGCGCGGTAGAGCGGCGTCGGCCGCCACAGCTTGTAGATCTCGCGGACCTCTTCGGGGATGTCGATCCACGGGTCGCGGCTGACCTCCTGCTCGATGAGCGCCATCGGGAACAGGGGCGCCAGCGCATCCGGTCCGATCGGCTGCTTCGTCGCCGGGTGCAGCGGCGGCGGAGGCTGGTTAGGCATGTGCGCCTGGATGTTGTACCAGCGCTCGGGAATCTCGTTCTCAGAAAGGAGGTATTTGGTGGAGCCGCTCATCGTGACCGGGGAGAATAGCACAGGCCGCCCCGCGAGCTAAAGCGTCCTTGAAGGCGAGCGCCTAACCGGCGGTCTTGGAGGTCGGCCGCAGCAAGCGCGCTTCCGTCTGCGGCTGTGACTGCAACTGGTCACTCGGAGGCGCCAGCAATCGCGCCGAAGCCGCGGCCAGCGCCAGCAACGCCCCCAGCGAAGTCGCAAAGACCGTGGCCAGCTCAAAGGATGTCGACACTCCGAGAGCCGCCACCGCAAAAATCACCATCGCGGCGATCAGAACGTATTCGCCGACAGATGGGGAGCCCTTCGTGTTTTCAGCCGGATTCGGCAAACGTTCGGATTGGTTCATTGGAAATCCCCTCCTGCTATTTCTCTATCGCTATCAGATTGCGCCACAACAAGTTCACGAACCATGGTCCTGTCGGGTCAAAACAGCAGCCGGTCTTCCCCTGGGCGCCACTGGTACTTTCGGAGACCTGGGGGGAGGGGTTCTCCCGAGGCGCTGGCCCGCGCCTGCGGTGCGCTAGGATACCTTCGATGCCGCGCCGCCGCCGCTCGACGCTCGAGCTTGCCTACAGCCCAGTCCCGTTCGGGCTGGGACAGACCAAGCCCCACCACTACCTGGACATGCTGCGGATCGTGTGGACGAACCGCGACAACCTCCCCTACGCCTGGAAGGTCCTCACCAAAGGGGTCTGCGACGGCTGCGCGCTCGGCACCACCGGCCTGCGCGACTGGACCATCAGCGGCACGCACCTGTGCATGGTGCGGCTGGAGTTGCTACGCCTGAACACGATGGGCGAGCTCGACCATGCGCAGCTCGGCGACGTCTCCGCGCTTGAGGGGCGCTCGTCAAAAGAACTGCGCGAGATGGGCCGCCTGGCCTATCCCATGCGGCGCCGCAAGGGCGAAAAAGGCTTCTCGCGCGTCGGCTGGCAGGAGCTTTGGAGCGACGTGGGCGAGCGCTGGGGATCGTGTGATCCGGCGCGGACGTTCCTCTACCTCACCAGCCGCGGCATCACCAACGAGGTCTACTACGTCGCCCAAAAGGTGATGCGCTACCTGGGTTCGCCGCATGTGGACAACTCCGCGCGGCTGTGCCACTCGCCATCCACGGCCGGCTTGAAAACCACGCTCGGCGTGGCCGCGACCACCTGCTCCTACAAGGACTGGTACGAGTCGGATCTGATCGTGTTTTTCGGCTCAAACCCGGCCAACGACCAGCCGGTTTCGCTCAAATACCTGCACGAATCGCGCAAGCGGGGCGCCCGCGCTTTGATGGTCAACGCCTACCGCGAGCCGGGCATGGAGCGCTACTGGATTCCGTCCAACGCCGACGCCGCGGTTTTTGGGGCCAAGCTCACCGACCGCACGTTCCTGGTGAAGGTCGGCGGCGATCTGGCCTTCCTCAATGCGGTCCAAAAAATCATCATCGACCGCGGCTGGGCCAAAAAGGAGTTTCTCGAAAAGGCAACGGTCGGCTTCACGGCCTTGAAGGCCAACCTGGACGAGCAGCCGATGGAAGACCTGCTCGGCCGCGCCGGAGTCTCACTGGCTGAGGCCGAGGCCTTTGCCAAGGAAGTGGCCGAGGCGGACACGGGCGTCTTCGTGTGGTCGATGGGCATTACGCAGCACGCGCACGGCGCGGATACGGTGGCCGGCATCGTCAATCTGGGTCTGCTGCGCGAGTTCGTGGGCCGGCCCGGCTGCGGCATGATGCCGATTCGCGGCCACTCCGGCGTGCAGGGCGGCGCGGAGATGGGCGCCTACTCGACGGCTCTTCCAGGCGGGCTGGCGGTCAACCCGGAGAACGCGGCCCACTTTGAGGAGCTTTGGGGCTTCCCCGTTCCCTCCGAACCCGGCTGGACGACCGTCGACGCGCTCGAGGCCGGCCGCCGCGGCGAGATCGACGCCATGTACTGCATCGGCGGCAATTTTCTGGAGACCATGCCGCAGCCGAACCGAATCCGCGAGAGCCTCGCCAAGATGCCGCTGCGGCTGCACAGTGACATCGTGCTGACCTCGCAGATGCTGGTCGAGCCGGCCGACACGGTCTACCTGCTGCCGACCAAGACGCGCTACGAACAGCGCGACGGCGGCACCGAGACCAGCACCGAGCGGCGCGTGATCTTTTCGCCGGAAATTCCCGGCCACCAGGTGGGCGAGGCGCGCTCGGAGTGGGAGATGCTGCTCGATCTGGCGCGTGCGGCAAAGCCCGACGGCTACGAGCGGGTCCACTTCCAGTCCGGCGCTGAGATTCGCGACGATATCGCACGCGCCGTTCCCGCTTACCAGGGCATCGAAAAACTCGCCAAACAGGGCGACCAGTTCCAGTGGGGCGGAGAGCGGTTGTGCGCCGACCGTCGCTTCGCCACGCACGACGGCAAGGCGCACTTTGCGATCGTGCGGCCGCCGGATCTCGGCGTCGTGGAGCCGGCCGGGGCGTTCATCATCGCCACCCGGCGCGGCAAGCAGTTCAACTCGATGATCCAGTTCGACCGCGATCCGCTCACCGGCGCCGGGCGCGACCACATTTTCGTGGCCAACGCCGATGCGAAACGGTTGGGACTCGAAAAGAATGACGCCGTGGCGGTCCGCAACGAGTACGGCGAGTACCGCGGGCGCGCGTTCCCGGCCGATGTCGCCATCGGCACACTGCAAGGCCACTGGCCGGAGTTGCTGCCGTTGATCCCGCACGGCCGCGTGGACCCTCAGGGCGGCGTGCCGGACTACAATGCGCGGGTGGAGTTGGTGAAGTTGTAGGTCATCCGCTTGGACGAACAAGAATGTTCGTCCTACTGCCGCTGCGATCTTGAGTGGGGCCGGACATTCCTGTCCGGCGCAGAGGGCGTTTAGAAAGCGCTACTCCGCCGTCTTGTGCGCGCCGGGGAAGTCCGGGTGGCTCAGGATCGCCTCGATCTGGCGGATGTGGCGTTCGCGGTGATAGGCGATGTAGTAGAACCACTGCATGGCGTTGAGTTCGCCGATCTTGTCGAGCGGGTGCGTGTAGAGGTGGTCGCCCATCTTGCGTTCCTGGCTCTGCTCCCACAGCGCGATCAGCTTCTTGTGCACCAGCGGAAAGTACTCCATCAGCTCCGCTTTGTTGGCGATCTTGTTGGGCGACTTGAAGTTCTCGGCCTTGTCGTCGCCCAGGATCACCTCGTAGATCTTCTTCTCTTTGCCGGCCAGCCGCTCGGCCGATCCTTCCACCGGCGCGGCCTGCATGGCTTGCAGGATGACTGACTGCAGGTCGTTCTCCGACAGCGCGATGTGCTCGGCCTCCTCGCCGATCGAGTGGGGAATCAGCGGAACCTTCGCGTTCCACTGCTCGGGCGAGAGGCCCTCGACCAGAGCCAGGAAGCGCTCAGCCCCGCCGCGCAGCAGTTTGTCGGCCTCGGCGATCTCGGCCTTGGTCTGCGCCGATAGCGCGACGGCGCACAGCAGGGCCAGGCTCAGCAGACGGGGGAGTGCAAACTTCGACATTCCCTTCAGATTAGCAGCAGCGCCGGCCGGGGCCGAGACCACCGGAGAAGGCCCGCTCGCCCTTGCGATAATGAGGACTTATGCCCCGACCTCAACCCGTCGTTCTCACCATCATGGACGGCGTCGGCCACAACCCCGACCCGCTCAACAACGCCGTCGCGATGGCGCACAAGCCGAACCTCGACCGCTACTGGAAGACCTACCCGTCGACCGACATTCGCACCGACGGCAACTATGTCGGTTTGCCCGAAGGGCAGTTTGGCAACAGCGAGGTCGGGCACTTGAACATCGGCTCGGGCCGCGTCGTCAAGATGGACATCACGCGCATCGACGACATGGTCGCCCAGGGGACCTTTGACGACAATCCTGCGCTGCAAGGCGCGATGGAGCACGGCCGCCTGCACCGGCTGCACATCATGGGGCTGTGCAGCATGGGCGGCGTCCATGCGCAGCTCACCCACATCATGGGACTGGTGGCCATGGCGAAGGCCGCCGGAGTCCGCGAGATCTTTGTGCACTGCTTCACCGACGGGCGCGACACCCCGCCGCGATCCGGCGCGGGCTACCTGGAGCAATTACAGGCGAAGCTCAACCGGATCGGCGCGGGCAAGATCGCCACCGTCATCGGCCGCTACTACGCCATGGATCGCGACAAGCGCTGGGAGCGCACCGAGCGCGCCTTCAACGCCATCGTGCTCGGCGACGGCCGCAAGGCGGCCGACCCGGTCGAGGCGCTGCGGCAGTCGTACGAGGTCACCGACTCCGACGGCAAGAAGCTCACCGACGAGTTCGTCGATCCGATCGTGATCGTCGACGACTTGGGCGAGCCGGTCGGGAAGATCCGTGACGAGGACGCCGTCATCTTCGCCAACTTTCGCGCCGACCGCGCCCGGCAGCTCACGCTGGCGCTGACCTCGCCCGATCTCGAGCGCCCGTCTCGCGACAACGCGCCGAAGAATCTGCACTACGTGACGATGACCGAATACGACAAGGACTACGCGTTCCCGGTCGTCGTTCCGAAGATCTTCCCGAAGAACGTGCTCGGCGCGGTCTGCGAGGCGCAGCGCTGGCGCAACCTGCGCGTGGCGGAGACGGAAAAGTATCCGCACGTCACCTACTTCTTCAACGGCGGCGTCGAAAAGCCTTACCAGGGCGAAGAGCGCGAGATGGTTGCGTCGCCGAAGGTGTCCACGTACGACCTCCAGCCCGAGATGAGCGCCGAGGGCGTCTGCGACGTGGTGGTGAACGCCATCGAGAAGGGCGACTTCGACCTGATCGTGGTCAACTTCGCCAACGGCGACATGGTGGGCCACACCGGCGTAATTCCGGCGGCGGTAAAGGCGGTGGAGACCGTGGACTTCTGCCTGGGCCGCATCGAGGAAGCGCTCAAGCCGAAGGACTTCGCCTGGCTCATCACCGCCGACCACGGCAACGCCGATTTGATGGTCAACCCCGAAACCGGCGAGCCGCACACCTACCACACCACGTTCCCGGTGCCGTTCATCCTGGCTTCGAACTGGAAGGGAGAGCTGCGCGCCGACGGCTCGCTGCAAGACATCGCGCCGACCATTCTGGGGCTGCTGGGCGTGGAGCCGCCGCCGGAGATGACGGGCCGGGATCTGCGGGTGCTACCGTAGCGCGCGCCTCCAGGCGAGCAGCGTGGGCCGGCCCGGCCCACGTTCCGGAAGGTCCGCGCTACTGCTGGGCGTACCGAAAAGGCTTGCTCAGCACGACCTCACGCAGCAGCGTCCGCGTCTTGTAGCCGTCCTCGGTCAACCGGTCCGCCAGCCGCTGGATCACGCATTGGTCCTGGTCGAGCAGGCTGCGCCCGAGCGCGTAGCCCAAGACCTTGCCGGTCAGATGGCGCACGAACTCGTCCTTGCGCTGCATCAAGATCGCGCGCAGTTCGGCCGGTCCGTCGAAGCTTTCGCCGGTCGGCATCACGCCCGCCGCATCCACCGGCTGGCCGTTGTCTTCTATCCGCCAGCGGCCGAGCCAGTCGAAGTTTTCGAGCCCGAAGCCGATTGGGTCGATCATGTTGTGGCAGGACGAACACGACGGGTCGGCGCGGTGCCGGGCCAGCATCTGGCGCACCGTGAGGCCCTTCTCGGAATTGTCCTTCGTTTCGAGCGGGGGCACGTCCGGCGGCGGACTCGGCACGCGCGCGCCCAACAGGGTCTCCAGCACGTAGGCCCCGCGCAGCACCGGGCTAGTCTGCTGGAAGTGCGACGTCATCGCCAGCACGCCGCCCAGCCCCAACACGCCGCCGCGACGCGCATTCGGCCATTTCACGTATTGGAAGCCGTTGCCGCGGACGCCGGGGAGTTCCTTTTCCAGCTCATAGAACTTCACCAGCCGCTCCGTGACAAAGCCGTAGTCGGCGTCGAGCAGGTCGAGCAGGCTGCGGTCTTCCCCGATCATGTGGGCGAACAGCAACACCGGCTCCTCGCGCATGTCTCGGGCCACGTCCGGCGTGTAGAAATGCTGCACGGCGTTGACGGTCGGCGCCACCCGGCCGCCGATGTCCTTCGTTCCCAGCCATTGGCCGATGAAAGTTTCCGCAAAGACCCTGGAGCGCGGGTCGTCGAGCATCCTCTCGACCTCGGCCGTGAGCGTCTGCTCGTCCCGGAGCCGGCCTTCCGACGCCAGCCGCAACAGCCGCGCGTCCGGCATGGTCGACCACAGGAAATACGACAGCCGCGTGGCGAGTTCGTAGTCGCCCACCGGGTGCAGGCCGAGCTGTTTCGGCGCCGTCTCGTTTTTGAACAGGAAGTCCGGGGCCACCAGCACGCCGCGAAGCATCAGCTTCACCGCCTCTTCGTAGGGGTCGCCGCGCTCGGCGGCGCGGTCGAACAATTTGAGGAATTTCTCGACCTCGGCCTCTTCCACCGGACGACGGAAGGCCCGCGGGAGGAACTCTTCGAGCAGAGTGCGGGCGTGGCGCCGCGGCTGGAGCGCGGGCTGGTCAGGCTCCATGCGGAACAACCGGTAGTGCACGGCTCGCTTCTCCGCGCTGGGCTCCTCGGCCTGCTGGGTGATCTGCATGGAGTAGATCGGCAGCGGCAGTTGCGCGTCGCCAATGACGGAGATGCGGTGGACGCCGCGCGACAGCCTCACCTTTTGGGACCGCGCCGTCGCTCCGCCGTTGGAATCCTTGGCGACTTCGAGCCGGCCGACCTCCAGCCCGTCCACCTTCAGCGGCAGCGTGCGAGGCGCGTCCCCCTGGCGCTCGTAGGAGACGCGCACGTCGTACTCGCCGGAGACGAAGACGGAAACTTCGGCCGTCAGCTCCGCGCCGGGCTCGAGCGAGCGCGTCCTGTCTTCGGCGGCCGGACTGGCCGGTTCCAACTGGTCGGCGTCGAACTTTTTGTTCAGCGGCGGGGTGATGATGGCGCGGTCGAGCACCTGCTGCGCGGCCTCCATGTAGCGCTCGAGCAGCATCGGCGGCAGAAAGAGCGTCTCGCCGTTGTTGTCGAACCCTTCGCCGCCGGAGTTGTCGACCGGAAAGATCTCGGAAACCATCAGATCGACGCCCAGCAGGTCGCGAACCGTGTTGCGGTATTCGCGGCGGTTCAGCCGCCGCAGCGTAACTTCGCCGGCAAACTCACCGACCTCGCAGGCGGTCTCGCGCAACGTTTCGCGAATCCAACTCGCCGCGCGAAAGCGATCTTCGTCGCTGAGCTTCGACGCCGTGGGCGGCATCGTACGGTTGTGGAGCTGCTCGGCGACGTTGGCCCACAGGCTGCGCTGCTTGGCGACGTCCGCGGCGGTCCGGGCGCGCAGGAACGGGATCTTCTGCTTGGGGTCGTCAGGGTTATGGCAGCCGGCGCAGTTCTCGGCCAGCACCGGCCGGATCGAATCCCGAAACTCGTCCGCTCCCGAAACAGCGGCGGCAAAGCTGAGCAAAAGGAGGAAGTGACAAGCACGCGGCCACATCGGCTGGAACCCCTGGCTATTCTACGCCATGCCCGACGCGGGCTCCGAGGCGCTATCTCTGTCCATCGGGCAAAAAGTTATACAGCTTTCACCCTACTGCTAGCATCCCGAAAGGAGTAGTAGAGAGGAGGAAAATTTTTATGAAACAAATCGTACTCAAGACGCTCTCGGGAGGTCTGCCCGCTCTCGTCGTTCTATTGGGTCTGGCCGCCAATTCCGCGCCTGCGGTTCCTCTGGCCGGCGGTCAAACTGACGTCACCCTTGACGGCGGCTTCCTGAGCACGCTCACCGGCGCCGGCATCACGCCCAGCATCATCGCTCCCGGGACTCTCAACGGCGTGGTCGCAACCTTCCCGATCAGCGGCGGCACGGACGTGCTGATCGAGCACACCGGCGGACTCAGCTTTTCCGGCGCCGGCAACGTCGTCGACATCGAGAATTTCTTGATCGACGTCAACCAGCTCACCGTGTTCGGCGACGTGAGCGTGAACAGCTCGTTTGTGACGAATGCCGACTTGTTCAACGTCAATGCCGGCGATCTTTCACTAACGCTGACCTCGGCAGCTTCGGGCGTGTTCTCCGGGCAATTCGGCACTCCGGATCTGTCCGGCGCCTTGGTGGGCGTCGCCAGTCCGATGCCGCAGCCTGTTCCGGAGCCCACAACGACGGCGCTGCTGGGCGCAGGTTTGCTGGCGTTCGCCTTTCTGCGGCGCCGCCGGTCCTGACTGAGTCAGCCGACGGCTCGACCTTCGGAACGACGACCCGATGGCCTCCAAGCCACCGGGTCGTTTTGTTATTGCGTAAGGCTTTGAGCGACGCTCAGGGGCCACCGCGCAGCCGGCTATACCCGCTCGGCGCCCGGCTTACCTTCCTCGACCCGGAACGAGGCGCGCGTGACCTTCGGGGCGCCTGGCTTCGAGACGTACTCGACCACCTGGTAATCCGCTTTCCACTCCTGCGGCGTGACCGTGCACGAGACGTAGCCGCGCTCGCGGTTGAAGAACTTCACTCCGGCGTTTTCGCTCCGCATCGCCTGGGCGTACTCGAGATCCTGCGAGCCGTCGCCGGCCGAGCTGATGGAGGTGCCGATCAACTCCGTGCCCACCACCGGCGAGTCGTCGCGCGTCAGGTCGGCAGGCAGGTCGCACACCCAGTTCGAATGGATGTCGCCGGTGAGCACCACCGGGTTCGACGGCTTGGCTTCGTCGAGGAATTTGAGGAAACGGTCGAGCATCGGACGATACGCCGACCATTTGTCCATCGAGTATTCTTGGGCGGGTCCCACCGTGCGGTCGACGTGGGCGACCATCACCTGCTGCGCGATGCAGTTCCACACCGAAGGCGACTGCTTCAGCGTCTTGTACAGCCACTCCTCCTGGCGGGGGCCCAGAATGGTCGCCTTCTCCTCAAAAACGCCTTCGCAGTCCGGACCGTTCTTGTCGCCGCAAGGCTGATCAGTGCGGTACTGCCGCGTGTCGAGCACCTGGAAGTCGAGCAGCCGTCCGAACGGCACGCGCCGGTAGAGCTGCATCTTTTCGCCCACCGGCTTGGCGTAGTGCCGCAGCGGCATGTGCTCGTAGTAGGCCTGGTAGGCGTGGGCGCGACGGGTGAGGAAGTCGTCGGGCGAGACGTCGAGTTCTTCGGACCAGCGGTCGGCGTAGTTGTTGTCGACCTCGTGGTCGTCCCACGTCACCAGCCAGGGGCAGAGGTGATGCGCGGCCTGGAGCTGCTTGTCCGAGCGGTAGAGGGCATGCCGGTTGCGGTAGTCCTCCAGGCTCATGATCTCGTCGCCGGTATGCTTGCGGACCTGGCCGTCGCGGCCCTTGCCTTCATAGATGTAGTCGCCGAGGTGGACGATCAGGTCCAGGTCTTCGGCGGCCATGTGCTCGAAGGCGGTGTAGTAGCCGGTCTCGTAGTGCTGGCAGGAGGCGAAAGCGAAGCGCACCTGATCGCTCAGAGTCCCGGCCGCGGGTGAGGTGCGGGCGCGGGCGACAGGCGACGTCTCCGAGCCGGCGTGGAAGCGGTAGTAATACCAGCGGTCGGGCTGGAGGCCGTCGACCTCCACGTGGACCGCGTGCGCCAACGCGCGCTTGGCGTCGGTCTCGCCCTGCTTCGCGATCTTCGAGAAGCCTTCATCGTCGGCCACTTCCCAGCGCACGCGCACGTCGTCGCCGGGCATGCCGCCGCCGGTCAGGGGCTTGGGCGCGAGGCGCGTCCACAGCACGAAGCCGTGCGGGTCGGGGTCGCCCGAAGCGACGCCGAGCTGGAAGGGGTAGTCGGAGAATTTCGGCGCCGCGGCGGCCAGGCGGGCCGGCGTCAGGGCCAGGGTGGGAAGCGAGGCCATCGCGGCCAGAAGCTCACGTCGCGTCATGTCGATACACAGCATAGCGCCGCCGCGAAACAGAAGGGTTACGATAGGCGCTATGGACCGCTCCGAGCAGGATCGCCGCATCGACTACATCGAGTTTCCAGCGGTCGATTTCGGCGTCACGAAGTCGTTCTACACGGACGTTTTTGGTTGGAGTTTCCAGGACTGGGGCCCGGAGTACATGTCGTTCGAGGACGGACGCCTCGAAGGCGGCTTTGCCCGGGTGGACGCGATGCCCGAAGGCGAGGGCGGGGCGCTGGTGATCGTCTACGCGCTCGACATCGAGGCCGTCGGGCAGGCCGTGGTCGATTCCGGCGGCGAGATCACCAAGCCGATTTTTGAGTTCCCCGGCGGCCGGCGCTTTCACTTCGCCGACCCGAACGGGAATGAGCTGGGCGTTTGGACCGACCAGCCGGCCAAATCCTAGCCCATGAAGATCGGCCGGATGTGTCGATCGTAGAGGTTGCGCGTCACGTTGCGGACGATCGATTCGCGCGCCTCGGTCAGCATCGCCCGGTAGCGGCCGCCCATCTGTGCGGCGACCTTGAACCCGACGTGCAGCAGCTGCCGCAAATGCTGGTTGTAGGCAGGGTTGTCTTGATCATGCCGCAGGGCGCTGACGTAGTCCTCCGATGACCAGCCGCTGACCTCGTCCGGACTAGGCAGCTTCGACTCGTCGATGTCGATCACCGATGCGTACGGCGCGCACAGCGCTTCGCGCTGGGCGTAGGCGTCGCGGTAGACTTCGCAGGCCAGCCCCAACCCCTCGCCGCCGTCTTCGGCCAGGCCGATGAGCTCTTCGAGCCAGGTGGTTCCCGCGGTCTTGACGTGGACGCCGGCGCCGCTGTCCTGCAAGGCGCGGCGAATCGGCTCATAGATGGAGAACTTGTCACTGCCCGAGTGGACGCTCAGCTTGAGGTTCGCGGGCAGCCCGTAAGCGGCGACGGCGTGCGCGATCACGGCCAGATCGTCGCGGAACTCGGTCTCGAACTGCGCCACGTCGCCCACGTAGTCCACGCCCTTGTTGAAGCGGCCGGTGAATTTCGGCGCAATCGTCTGCAGCGGGATCTCTTCGTCGGCGATGGCGGCCAGGATCACCAGCAGCTCGGGCGGAGTCTGCGGCAGGTCGGTCTCGTCCATCGAGACCTCGGTGATGAAGCTGCCGGCCTCCTTGCCGGCGGCGATGTGGCGATAGATGCGGCCGGCTTGCCGGACCGCCGCCAAGTACTTGCCGACGGTAGCGCGCACATCGTCTTCGGTTGAACTGAGCGCGCGGTCGATGCCCGGAATCTCGAGCTCGCCGATCAGTTCCGGGTGGCGCTTGAGGAAAGCGTCCACGTCGCTGTCGGGGGAGTGCCGGCCGATCTCGTCGGCGACGTCGATGGTGAAGAAGTCGGCGGTCTCGATGTAGCCGTCCACCGTTTTGAGGTTGATGTGGTCGGCGTCGACGTAGTACGAGCGCTTCCAGCCCAGCGCCGCGACGGCGGCGTCGGCTTCGTAGCGGACGGAGTCGGGGGCGCTGCCGACGATGGTGTGCTCGCGGTGCGATTTGTTCCACACCGGCACGACCTCCACGCCGTGACGCGCGGCCAGAACGCAGGCTTGCAGCTGCGCCACGGCCTCATGGGCGAAGCGGTCGCCGACGCCGATCGAGAAGCGTTCGAGTTGTTTGCTCATGCAGGTTGGTCTCAGGGAGTCCGAACCCCAGATTGTACACTGGAGGTTGGTTGCCCATGCCTGTTGAGCAGCAAGAGCTCTCGGACCTCCACCAGATCATCCAGCGAGAATTGCAGCCGCGCTTCCCCGAACTGGCGCAATTGCAGTCGACCCCGGAGTTGGAAGCGAGCGCGGCGTATCGCGAGATCGAGCCGCTGGTGCGGCGCGTGCTCGACACGCCCGAGGCCGGCGATTTCACCTCCGGCGCGGCTGCGCAAAAGGAGCAGTACCGCGTCGTCGGCTGGAATCTCGAGCGCGGCATCTTCTACGAGGAGCAGCTCGAACAGTTCCGCACGCACCCCTATCTCTCGTCGGCCGACATCCTGCTGCTGACCGAAACCGACGTCGGCATGGCGCGCTCGGGCAACCGCAACATCGCCCGCGAACTCGCCCGCGAGCTGGGCATGCACTACGCTTTCACGCCCTGCTACCTGAACCTGGCCAAGGGCTCCGGCGTGGAGTACGACATGGAGGGCGAGAACGAGCTGGGCTTGCACGGCAACGCAATCCTGAGCCGCTACCCGCTCAAAGATCAGCGTCCGATCGCGCTCGAGAACGGTAAAGACAAGATGAAAGGGCGCGAAAAGCGCCTGGGCCGCCAGACCGCCACCGTGGCGACCGTCGAGTTGCCGCAGGGCGACGTACCGATCGTCTCCGTGCACCTGGACGCCAATTCGAGCCAGATCCATCGCGCCAACCAGATGCGCGACGTGCTCAACGGCCTGCCGTCGGACGGTCCCGCCATCATCGGCGGCGACTGGAACACGACGACCTTCAATTCCTCGAGCGCCACGCACGCGATCCTGGGGTTTTGGGTGCGGGTCTTCCTTGGCCCGGACAACACGATCCGCAACCACTTCCTGCACCCCTACAACCGCTTCGAGCGCGAGTTGTTCGATCGGCTCAAGGCCGCCGGTTTCGATTACGAGCGCTGCAATCTGCCCGCCGAGCGCACGACTTCCTACGACGTCGACGACGCCAAGACCCACAAGAACCTGCGGGAGTGGGTGCCGAACTGGTGCTTTGACTTCATCCGCTGGGCCTTGCGCGACCACGACGGCAAGTGCCCGCTCAAGATCGACTGGTTTGCGGTCCGCGGGCTCGAGGCCGGCAACCCGGTCGTGATGCATGAGTTCCGGGAAGGGCGCAAGCCGCCGCTGTCGGACCACGACGCGATCGGCGTGGACGTGCGATGGTAGACGTCCGGCGCTCAGCCGGCCTTAGCTGGTCGAATTTCCGCCTCTATTCCTCGCCCGGATCTTCCCTTTTTTCCACAATCTAAATAGTTAACCCAAGAATCGATCCGGGGCCGGCGACGAACTCGCAAGTCCCGCTGCGGCTGCACATCGGCCCATCCAAGAAGTCGCCGCTCCTCCCGGAGACCGCTCGGCCAAGGCGGCGCAAGGCGGCGCCAGGCCGACGAACAACCCCACTCATCAATGCTGAATGACTGGAGCGCTGAAGGACTGGGGCCCAGCCGACGCCGGCCCTCGCCCGCGCTTATGCCTGTAGTCATTTGGTCACAGGAGTATGATTCCTAACATCAACCGTGTCCAGGTGGAATCAGAGGCTCATCCGAGCGACCGGCTTAGCGGCTCGGATCTGCGCAGAAGACGGCTGCGGCGACGTGCAAATAGCGGCTAGCGCGGCCTCGGGCCGACTTTCTCAATGTCTAGCAGCTGCCGGGGGAGGGGTTGTAGTCCTTGCGATGCAGTAGTTTCGGCATTTCCCTTAGAGGATTTTTGCCCCGGGCGGGGCCGAAACTCGACGACGGACCCTTCCATTTCTGTAGCGCTCGGCGTACACTAGCAGTGGCTTCTCAAATCATCTAGAGGTCTGGAGATCTCCATGCGCCCTGTTTGTATCATTCTCGCCCTCATTCTGTCGGCCGGGGTTGCCCCCGGCTCTCAGTACACGCCTATCCTGTCCAACCCAAACTCAGAACCGGACTTGATGACGAGTCTGGATCTGATCTACGGTCCCGGCGGCTACACGCGTGTGAGTGACAACAATGACCAGCTGTGGAAAATCCTCAACAACGGGTTTTCGGCCACCGCTGTGAGCAGTTTCGCCTACGGCGTGATCAGCTTCGGCCTGTGTATGATTTGTGACGGGTCCGACGACATCACTTTCACTCCGCCGGTTGTCACCGACGGAGCCCCGCTGAACATGTCGCTGTCGCCAAACGCGATCGTCGGCGACGGCATCTACAACCTGTTCATCGATTCGCTGATCAGCGATCCCGTTTATCAGAATGATGTCGGACGGGTCTTTTCGAGTCCGATTTGGAACGCCGGCAACACCGACCACATGGTGACGTTCGCGGTCGTCGGCATGCCCAACACCTACATCATCGCCTTTGAAGACGTGCTCTCCACCGCCAACATCGTGCAGGATCGCGACTTCAACGATGTCGCCATCCAGGTCACGTCTCTGCACCCGGTGCCTGAGCCTGGCACGTTGACGCTGCTGGGCGGCAGCTTGTTGCTCGGTCTGGGCCTGGCCCGCCGGCGGCGCCGTTCAGAATCTTGCTAGTTCGGCAATGAGCGCTTGCAACCCCTGGCTGCGGTAGACCGCGGCCAGTCGACTTTCTTCGCTCGAAAGGGGCTCGACGTCGAGCAGCGAAGCCCTGTCCAGCGCCTCGCGCGACGGGGCCCACAGCGTTCCGTCGGCAAACTCCACCCGGCGCACATACCCGCTCATCCCGCCAATCTCAAACGGCTCTGGGCCGCGCAGGCGGAACTCGAACAACCGTTGCGCCTCAACCGACCCCACCCGGCCGGCCTCGAGCTGTCCGCCGGTGGAAGGCACGGCCCCGGCGGCGTAGCGACGTCCTTCGACGTCGTGCACCAGCCAACCCACCTCGAAGTCCCGGATCGCCTTGCCGGAGCGGTTGCGCACCTCGATCGACGGCGAAACCGCCCGCCTTCCGCCGGCCAGCGCCGACCCGTCCAGCAACTCGAGGGGCGTTTCGTCCACATCGAGAAACGCCAGCTCCACCGGACGCATGCCGGCCCGAACCGTCGGCGAGACGCTGCGGCCGTCTCCGCCGGCCAGCCGGACCTCGAAGTCCGGCCGGGAGGCTTGGCGTTCGAGAACGTCGAGAACCTGAGCGCGCAAGGCTTCCGGGCCTTGGGCGGCCAGCGTCTGCGAGAGGCGTTTGCGGTCCTGGCGCGCTTCGAGCTCGAGCAGCGTCATGCGGCGCCGCGAAGACAGCTCATCCGGGCCGCGGAAACTCAGATCTGCATACAGCACTCCATCGACGACGATTTCGGCGAGCGGCTGCCCGGCTGAGGGCAGCGGACGCACCAGGCGGAGATTCACATCCACTAGCGCCTGCTCTCCCGGTCCGGCCGAGAGCGAGGGAGAGACCACAACGGCCTTGCCGCCGGGCGCCCCGGGAGCCGAATGCACCGCCAGCGTCACCGCACGCAACGTCCGGGAGCTGCTGTTGGTCAGGGTCAGACGGCAACGCAACTCCACCACCGCGGCCGGCCCGCGAACGCTGATCTCGGTGCGCGAGAAATCCTTCTCCGCCAACTCGATCGAGGTCTCCGCCGGCGCCCGAAACCTCACCGCATCAGCCGGGTTCGCCCAGGGGGAGGAGACCTGCGCCGGGGCCGCCAGCGCACAAGCCAGCAGGATCGCGCCGCGCCAACTAAGGTGCGTAGACATCGGTGATCGTCACCCTCCCTTCCGCACTGATCGAGCGGACGCTGATCCAACCGTCGGAGGCGACGCGCACATCCGAAGACCGATCGAACAGCGGTTGAATATCGAGCGCGGTCTTGCCCGCGATAGTGGCGACTTCAGTCGCCGCGCGCCCGCCCTCCGCAGCCGCGGGGCCGGCGCCCGCGGAGGAGCGCAGCATCTGCAGGCCGCTCGGCGCCGGCGGAGGCGGCGGCGCCATCTCATCAGCAAGCGCCATCTCGACCGGCGCTTCGGCTGCGGCGGCGCGGGCCGGCTCCGCCGCCGATGGCTTGGCGGACGACAAGACCTGCTCAGCCGCAACGACCGGCTCCGGCTCCGGTTCCGTCTGTCCCAACTCTTGAACCCGGTCCGTCTCGGCAAACGTCGCGAGATCTTGCGGCGCGGACTCCTGCGGAGCCGCCGCGCTCTCCATGGTCACGGCTTGCTCGGCCGGGGCTGACGACGGCTGCTGCCGCATCACCACCACGCCGCTGATCACGGCCGCCGCCGCCAGACCGGCCGCCCAGGCCATGGCCGGCACGCGCCCCCGGACCGCCTCGGCCGGCTCTTCGGCGGCCAGTCGCCGTTCGATGCCGCGCGCCATCGCGTCCCAGTTCAAGTCCGGGACTTCAGCCAGCGGCTGCAGCTCTTCGCTCAAGTGAAAGTATTCGGCAACCAGGGCTTCGCACTCCGCGCAGCCTTCGATGTGGCGCTCGATCCGCCAGCGCGACAGCGGTCCCAGCTCGCCCCCGGCGAACAGCGCCAGGTCGGTTTCTTTCGGATGTCCGATGAAGAAAGCGCTCATCGCTTCCTCCCCTCCGCGTACTTGCGGAACTTCACGCGCGCGTTGGCGATGTGGGAGCGGACGGTGGCCGGCGAACAGTCCAGGCGGGCGGCCACTTCGACCGCCGGCAACCCCTCGATGTCACGCAGAATCAGCGCGGCGCGCTCCCGCTCAGAGAGGAGGCGCAACCCGTCTTCGATGTAGCGCCGCTTCTCGTCCCGCAGCACGCTCTGCTCGGGACTCTCCACCGGCGCCTCGGGCGCCTTTTCGATCTCCTCGAAATGCACCCGCTTGTTGCGCCGCACAAAATCGAGCGCGGTGTTGACGGCGATGCGCCCCAGCCACTGCGCCGCTTTGTCGGGGTCCTTGAGCTGGTCGCGCCGCTTGAGCGCTTTGACGAAGGCGTCCTGGGTCAGGTCCTGCGCGTCCGGAACATTGCCGACCACGCGGTAAATGAGGCGGAAGACCCGCCGCATGTGGGTCTGGATGAGCTCAGCGTCCGTGGCGGCGCCCTGCGCTTCGAGAGTCTGTGGCCCCTCGGTCTGCATCATCGTCGTCGCGATCGCCGCATCCATTCCTGCGCACCTACACTAGGAATGACGACGGTTCGCCCAGATCGTGCAAATCATCGTCGCGCAAATTCTCTCCTCATGCGAGAAGTCGCCGTCATCTCCACCGGTTTGACCGCTTTCGGGGCGTTCCCCGAGAGGTCGATTCGCGACCTGGGCGCGGAAGCCGGGCGCGAATGCCTCGACGCCTGCGACGCGCCGCCCGAGGCCGTCGATGGCTTCTATCTGGGCTGTTTCGCCGGACCGGCCTTCACCGGCCAGAACCACTTAGCGCCATGGGTGGCCGCGGCGATCGGCCTGAATGGCGTGCCCGCCACCCGCTTCGAAGCCGCCTGCGCCTCGAGCGGCGCCGCCTTCGCCCACGCCTGGGCGGCGGTGGCGGGCGGGCTACAGGATCTGGCGCTGGTGGTCGGCGTGGAGCAGATGACGACGCAGACGACCGCCCGGACCACCGAAATTCTCGCCTCGGCCGGCGAGGTCGACAGCGAAGTCGCCGCCGGCGCGAACTTCCCCGCGCTGTTCGCGTTGATCGCCCGCCGCCACATGCACGAGCTGGGCACGACGCGCGAGCACCTGGCCGCCGTGGCGGTCAAAAACCACGCCAACGGAGCGCTCAACCCCAAGGCGCATCTGCGCAAGCCGATCACCCTCGAAAAGGCGCTCGCCGGCCGCCCGGTGTGCGATCCGCTCACGCTCTACGACTGCTCGCTGATCAGCGACGGCGCGGCGGCGCTGCTGCTGGCGCCGGTCGAGCAGGCGGCTCGCTGGACCGACCGGCCCGTCCGCGTGTTGGGCGTCGGTCAGGCTTCGGATCGGCTGGCCCTGGCTGACAAGGCCGACATCACGACGTTCCCGGCCGTGCGGCGGGCGGCTCAAAAAGCTTACGCGATGGCAGGCGTTGGGCCGCGCGACATCGACTTCGCCGAGGTCCACGACTGCTTCACCATCGCCGAGCTCATCGCGCTCGAGGACCTTGGGTTCTTCCAGCGCGGCCAAGCCGGCCCCGCCTCGCTCGCGGGAAAGACGGCGCTGACAGGCGAGTTGCCGATCAACCCCAGCGGCGGTCTCAAGTCGAAAGGCCATCCGGTCGGCGCGACCGGCGCGGCGCAGATCGTCGAAGTCGTGCGCCAGTTGCGCGGCGCATGCGGCCAGCGGCAGCTCGAAGAAGCGTCGATCGGCCTGACGCAGAACCTGGGAGGCTCCGGCGCCAGCGCCGTGGTGGGAGTTTTCGGCAAATGAGCGACCAAACACAGATGGCAGGTGTGGTCTACTCGTCCACGACCGTTCATGCCGAGCCCGCCCCTTACCAGATCGCGCTGATCGACTTCGCCGACGGCTCCCGGCGCCTCGTGCGGGTGGAGGGCGCAACGGTCGCCATTGGAGACGCCGTCGAGCGGATCGGGGACGACAAGGACATCTATCGCCGCAAGGCTTGAAAACGGCGATTGGGGGATCTCGGGGCCGTTCTGGGATGGACGAACAGGAATGTCCGTCCCACTTCGGGGACGCCGCGTTCCGATCCGGCCCCGATCCGCTACGATGCAAGAGCCATGGCCGGCTTCTTCCAACCCCCTGAGCCGCCTCCCGGAGTCCGGCCGGAAACCCTGCAGGTTGTCCCCGAATCCGCCCCGACGCGCATCGCACTGATCTCCTACGACCTGCACGGCGCCCAGGAGCGCCGCATCGTCGACGCCTTCGACCTCGACGAACTCGATGAGCGGGTGCACTGGATCCACGTGCAAGGCATGCGCGACCGGCTGCTGCTCGAAGAGCTCGGCCGCGAACTCGAGCTGCATGCGCTGACTGTGGAAGACATCACCACCACGCCGCAGCGTCCCAAGACGGAATGGCTGGACAACCGCGCCCTCATCATCCTGCGCGTGCCCTTCATCGACGCCGCCGGGGAAGTCGATGTCGAGCAGGTCAGCCTGGTCGTCAGCCAACAGTATGTTCTGTCGATCGAAGAGCGCACCTCGTCGCGCTTTCAGCCGGTGTGGGACCGCATCATGCAGGGCTTGGGGTCGATCCGCGAGTTCGGGTCGGACTATCTGGCCTACTCGCTGCTCGACGCCGCCATCGACAGCTTTTTTCCGGTTCTCGAAGCGCTCGGCGACCGGCTCGAGGAACTCGAGGCCGAGGCCATGGAGTCGCCGACCGAGGCCACCTTGGTGCGCACCAACCATGTCCGCAACTCGCTCGTGCTGCTGCGGCGCGTGATCTGGCCGCAGCGCGAAGCGCTGCAACTGCTGCTGCGCAACGACCAGAAATTCTTCGCGCCCGAGACGGCCGCCTACCTGCGAGACGCCTATGAGCACTGTCTGCAAGTGTCGGAAATCATTGAGTCTTACCGCGAACTCGTCGGCGCGGTGAACAACACCTATCTCTCCGCGGTCAGCAACCGCACCAACGAGGTGATGCGCGTGCTCACCATTATGTCGAGCGTGTTCATCCCGGTCACTTTCGTGGCGGGCATCTACGGCATGAACTTCGACTACATGCCCGAACTGCACTTCCGCTACGGCTATTTCGCGGCGTGGGGCGTGATCCTGGCGACGGTCGCCGCGATGACCACCTTCTTCGTCCGCAAGGGCTGGATCGGCGGCGGGCGCAAAGGCCAGGGCTAATCGTTGTTGGCGGGCTCGGCGGATTCGGCTGGCGGAGCGGGCTCCAGCCGCTCGGCCAGCGGCGCATGGAGGGCCTTCATCTTCTCGAGCCGGAGACGGTGGACGCGGCCGACGACCCGCCGAAAGCCGTCGTCGGACAGTCTGGCGAGCAAAACGGCGGAGCGCCCGTCCGAAGCCTGCTCGATCACGCCGGCGGCCGTGCCGATGTCCATTGCTTCGAGCAACTGAGCCGCGTCGGCGGGTTCCGCCTCTTCGAGAACTTCAGCAACCTCAGCGGGGAACCCCTCAGCGTAGGCGCCCACCAGCTCGAGCAACGACCGCTCGCCGATCTTACGCGCCATCTTCGTCCTCGGGGCGATGCAGTACCGCGACCGCCACGTCGACGGCGGCGGCGTAGCCGGACCAGATCAGGTCGCTGGCGTCAACCAGCGGAGAGGCCAGCATCGCCGGCGCTTTGTCTTTAGTCTCCGCCCTCGCGCGCAAGGCGCGGTGCGCGAGCGCGCCGAGCATCAGACCGGACGGGTCGACGATAGGGAGCGTGTCATAGCGCTGCCACAGCGGGTCGTGCAGCAGCGAGCGGATCGGCGTCCGCAGCGCCAGAGACGCCGGCTTGGGCTGCATCAGGCCGGTGAGAGGCCGAACGGTGGGCGACTTGTGGATCTCCGCCAGGTCGGTCCGCCCGGAAAGCCGCCCGGCGCGATCGACGACGAAGATCTCGAAGCTCAGTTGGCCGGGACGACGGCGCAGATGCTCGATCGCCTCGCCGACGGTGAGGTCTTCCGGCAGCGCCGGCGCGTGACGCGTCATGAAGGCGCCGGCTGAGTGAGGAGGCGTCAGCAGGGCGCGTTCGAGGTTCTTGTTCCAAGGCGCGGGGACGGCGCTGAGCAGGGCTTCCTGGGTCGCCCACGACAGCCGCATCACCCGCTGGGCCGCCGGCCCCGAGGGCATCCGCGTAAGCAGCGCGACCGCCGAGCGGATCTCCATGCCCTGCAGCGCCTCGGCTGAGGCCGCGGGCGACAGCGCCCGCAGGACCTGCACGGCGCTGTCGGGCGGCTCGTCGGCGAGGATGTCGGCTCGTTCCTCGGCGCTGACCGATTCCAGCGCCCGGGCCGCCTCCGCCGGGTGTTCCCGCAGGAAACGGCGCAGCAGCTCCAGGGCGAGGTCGATCAATCCGGCGCCCCTGTCTGGATGCTGCTCGCTTCTTCCATGAAGCGGCGGGCCGGCACGAGGATTTCGCCGTTCTCGGTCCGGAGAATGACGAACGTGGCCGTGATCTCTGCGATCAGCCCTTCGCTCGATCCGATCTTGGCGTGTTGGCCTTTCTCGAAGCGCTTTGCAACGTAGTGCGCCGCCACGACGTTGCCCACGATCGGGCCGCAGCCGATCGCAAACGCCAACGCTACTCCGCCCAAGGTCACCGCCAAGGCGATGCCCAGCGCCAACATCAAGAACGCGCTCTCGATGCCAACCTGATCGGCGGCCACGACGACGGCGATGGCGACGATGACGACCTGTAGAACGCGGCCAACCGCCTGCGACTGCGCGACGCCCGCCGGCGCCAGCGCCGCCGACGCCCACTGGGCTGCAAAATCGCCGGCGATCATGCCGACCGCAACGATCGCCAGCCCCACCAGCAGCCGCGGCAGGAAGTAAGCCGCGTCCTGCAGCAGGGCGGAGACCGCGGAGACGCCCAACTGCTCGATGCCCGCGCCAATGAACAGCAGCAGCACCGCCCAGTAGATGACGTAGGCCGCAATCGACGGCAGCCGGTCATGGAGGCCGCCCGGTTCGAGGCCGCGCTGCAGGTCTGCACGCTGCGAGAGCTTCTCGACGATCACGCTGACGACGCGGCGCACGATCGCGCGCGCCAGCATAGCCAGCAGCCAGCCGACCAGGATGATCAGCGCGGCGGCGGCGAGGTTGGGCGCCAGCGCCACCAGCCTTTCGATCTGCGCTTCCACCGTGCGGTTGACGACCGAAGCCCATTCGCTAGCATTCATTCGGTAAAAGGAACCTCCGGCGGCGCTTGAGTGTAGCATGGCAAGCGCCGTCGGCCGGGCGCTGTGCAACCGTGCCTATGTGCTAGTCTAACCACTGAAAATCGAGGTTCTTCCAGCCATGCAGCGACGCGACTTTCTGAAGCACTCCCTGGCCCTTGGCGGCGCTCTGACGATGGGGGTCCGCGGCGTCAAGGCCGCTCCGGCGGAAGCCTTTGCGGCGCCGACGCGCAAGTTCGCCTTCGACCAGATTGAACTTGGCCCGGACAAGATCAAGCTGTCGCGGCTGGCGATGGGCACCGGCACTTCCGGCACGCTGGGCTCTTCGAACCAGACGCGCAAGCTGGGGGTGCCCGGCATCGTCGACCTCTACCGCTACGGCTTCGACAACGGCGTCACGTTTTGGGACACGGCTGACCAGTACGGCTCACACCCGCACTGCGCGGCGGCGCTCAAGCATATCCCGCGCGAAAAGGTCGCCATCATGACCAAGTCGCGCGCCACCAACGCCGCCGACATGCGCGCCGACATCGAGCGTTTCCGCAAGGAACTCAACACCGACTACATCGACATGGTCATGCTGCACGCGGTGACCGACGGGAATTGGGTGGAGAACTACGCCGGCGCGATGGACGTGGTGAACGAGTACAAGCAGAAAGGGATCGTCACCAGCCGAGGCATCTCCTGCCACTCGCTGCCGGCGCTGAAGCGGGTGGCGACCTCGAACTACATTGACGTCGATCTGGCGCGCATCAACCCGATCGGCACCGCCATGGACGCCGATCCGGCGACGGTGGTTGAAGAGTTGATGAAGATCAAAGCGGCCGGCATCGGCGTGATCGGCATGAAGATCCTCGGCGCCGGCTCGCTGCGCCACCGCGTCGACTACGCGCTGCAGCATGCGCTGGCGTTGAAGTGCGTGGATTGCTTTACGATCGGCGCCGAGAGCGAAAGCGAACTCACCGACCTGATCAAGCGCATGCCCGAGGCTTCCAGCCACGGCTGGCAGGCTTAGACGGGTTCCAGCTACTGCTTGTTGGGGATCTTGACGATGATCTCGCCGGGTCGGGCCACGCCCAGAACGCCGCGGGCCTCGATCAGGATCGCTTCGCCGTCTTCGGGCTCGAGATCCTCGACGCTCTCTTCGAGTTCGGCGATGCGCGCCTTCAACTCGGAAACCTCGGCTTCGAGTTCAGCTTCCTGCTGCCAAGCCTTGCGCAGATCGAGAAACGTCTGGAAGCCGGAGATCTGCAACCACGCCAGGATGGCGAAACCGCCCAGCCCCCACAGAGCCAAACGTCGTTTCCGCCGTCTCGTTTCCGCCGTCATGGACTGTAGGATAGTGCAAGAATAGGCGCTTTGGCGAGAAGAATGACGGATAAACGCATCGCCCTGACCACCTGTGACGGTATGGACTCCGCCGCCCGGCTGGCGCGCGCCCTGGTGGAGCGCGGGCTGGTGGCCTGCGTCAATCTCATCCCCGGCATGCGCTCGATTTATCGCTGGAAAGGCGAGATCCAGGACGACGGCGAAGCGCTGTTGGTGATGAAGACCGACCTCGCGCATCTGCCCGCCTTGACCGCCGCGGTCGAAGAGTTGCACGACTACGACACGCCCGAGTTGGTCGTGCTGCCCGTCGAATCCGGTTCGCAGGCCTATCTGGACTGGATCAGCGAGAGCCTGGCTTAGAGCCCATGGCCACCTACATCCTCGGCTTGTCGGCCTACTATCACGACTCGGCGGCGGCGCTCGTCCGAGACGGCGAAATCGTAGCCGCGGCCCAGGAAGAGCGCTTCACCCGCAAGAAGCACGATCACAACTTCCCGTCGAACGCCGTCGACTACTGTCTGCGCGAAGCGGGCATCGGCCCGGAGAAGCTCGACTACGCCGTCTTCTATGACAAGCCGCTGCAAAAGTTCGACCGTCTGCTCGAGACCTATCTCGACTATGCGCCGTCGGGCATCCGCTCGTTCCTACAAGCGATGCCGCTGTGGTTGCGCGAAAAACTCTGGATGCGGGAGCGCATCGCCGAGCAGTTCGGCGACTCGACCAAGCTGCTGTTCACCGAGCACCACGAAGCCCACGCCGCCAGCGCCTTCTACCCCTCGCCGTTCGACTCCGCCGCGATCCTGACGATCGACGGAGTCGGCGAGTGGGCGACCTCGTCTTGGGGCTTCGGCCGTGGCTCGGAGGTGCATCTGGAGGCCGAGACCCGCTTCCCGCACTCGCTCGGCCTGCTGTACTCGGCGTTCACCTACTACACCGGGTTCAAGGTGAACTCTGGCGAATACAAGGTGATGGGGCTGGCGCCGTACGGCGAGCCGAAGTACGTCCAGAAAATTCTCGATGAGCTGATCGACCTGAAGGAAGACGGCTCGCTCCGGCTCAACATGCGGTACTTCAACTACTGCCAGGGGCTGACGATGACCAACCGGGCCTTCGACCGGCTCTTTGGCGGCCCGCCGCGCAAAGCCGAGTCGCAGCTGACCCAGCGCGAGATGGACCTGGCGCGCTCGGTACAGGAGGTCGTCGAAGAAGCGATGCTGCGCATGGCGCGCTTCGTCCATCAGCAGACCGGCGAGAAGAATCTTTGCATGGCCGGCGGCGTGGCGCTCAACTGCGTCGGCAACGGACGCGTGCTGCGCGAGGGGCCGTTCGAGAATCTGTGGATCCAGCCCGCGGCGGGAGACGCCGGCGGCGCGCTGGGCGCAGCGCTGTCGGCTTGGCACCAGTATCTGGACAACCCGCGCAGGCCCACACCCGGCGACTCGATGCGGGGCTCCTATCTGGGGCCGTCGTACTCGAATGACGAGATTGCCGCCGCGCTCGACGGCGTGGGCGCGCGCTACCGCCGGTTGAGCCGAACCGAATTGATCGAGCAGACCGCGCGGGCGCTGGCGGACGAAAGGGTCGTCGGCTGGATGCACGGTCGCATGGAGTTCGGACCGAGGGCCCTGGGCGCGCGCAGCATTTTGGGCGATCCGCGCTCGCCAAAAATGCAGTCGGTGATGAACCTGAAGATCAAGTACCGCGAGAGCTTTCGCCCCTTCGCGCCGTCGGTGCTGCGCGAGCATGTCTCCGAGTACTTCGAGCTCGACTCGGATTCGCCCTACATGCTGCTGGTGGCGCCGGTCCAGGAAGCCGTCCGCATCCCGATGACGGCGGAGCAAGAGGAGCTTTTCGGCATCGCCAAGCTCAACGTCCCGCGCTCGAAGATTCCCGCGGTGACCCACGTCGACTATTCGGCGCGGGTCCAGACCGTGCGTCCCGAGGTCCACGGCGCCTACTACGAGTTGATCGCGGAGTTCCACCGGCTCACCGGCTGCCCGGTGGTCGTCAACACCTCATTCAACGTACGCGGCGAGCCGATCGTCTGCACGCCTGAGGACGCCTACCGCTGCTTCATGCGCACCGAGATGGATGTGCTGATCTGCGGCGACTTTTTGCTCGAGAAAGAGGCGCAGGAGCCGGCGGTCCGCGACGAGTCCTGGCAGCAGGAGTTCCAGCTTGACTGAAACTCTCGACTCCCAGGCCCGCAAATCGGCGGTATCGGTCGCGCTGGTCTTCCTCGCGATCGCCGGCTGGAACTTCTATCGGGATCGGCCCAACCTTTGGATGGGGTTCGGTGCGGCCGGCCTTTTGCTGCTGCTGACGGGTTTGCTCTTCCCGCCCGGCGCACGGGCTTTTCACAAGGGCTGGATGAAGGTCGCCCACGTGCTGGGAGCGATCAACAGCCGCATCATCCTCTCGATTGCGTTCTACCTGGTGATGACGCCGATGGGCCTGCTGACCCGCCTGCTGGGCCGCGACCCGCTCGACCGCCGGGGCAAGGCGCGAACGACCTACTGGGTTCCGCGCAAGCGCAGCCGGCAGACGCGCGAAGGCTTCGAGCGACTTTTCTAGCCTACTTTCCCGCCCGCTCGAGTTCGCGGTCGATGACCTGCTCGAAAGCATCGAGCGGCTGCGCGCCGGAGAGCAGCACGCCGTTGATCAAGAACGCTGGCGTTCCGCTGATTCCCATTGCGGCGGCTTCCTCGCTGTCGGCCTGCACCGCCTCGGCGTAGCGGCCCGATTCCAAGCACTCCTGAAACTTGGGCTGATCGAGCGCCAACTCCTCAGCCGTCTGCGTGTGAAGCGCCGAGTTGATGTCGTTGTTCGCGAACATCTTGGCGCGGTACTCCCAGAACTTGTCCTGGTCGCCGGCGCAGCGGGCGGCTTCGGCGGCCTTTTGGGCTTCGGGGTGGATGCTCACCAGCGGCAGGTCCTTGAACGACCAGCGGAGCTTGTCGCCGTACTTGGCCTGCAACTCGTCGATCGTCGGCTGCACGCGGCGGCAGAACGGGCACTGGAAGTCCGAGAACTCGACGATCGTCACGGGCGCGTCCTTGGGGCCCTTCATCGGCGCGCCGTCGAGGTTGACCGGCAGGCGCGGCGCGTCGAGCAGCACCCGCACCTCGGCGGATTCCCGCAGAGTATCAACGAAACCCATGCGCAGATCGCGCTGCTGGATGTTGGCGAGCAGCTCCTTCACCTGCGGGCGCACCGCTTCGAGCGGCTGCCGAATGCGAGCCTTCTGCTGCTCATAGAAGGCCTCGACCTGGAGGTCGGACGGCTCCTTGACCTTGCTGTTGATCTCGGTCTGCTCGAGTTCTTCGACGGAGACGCCGCGCTTGGCGGCCTCCTGCTCAATGAGTTTCGTCGCAATCGCCTCTGCGAGCGCCTCGCTCTTGAGTTGATACTCCTCCTGCTCCAGGCGGATGAGCTCGCCGCGGATGTCAAGATCGTCTTCTGTGATTTCGACGCCTCCGACGACGGCAAGCGGGCCGGATGACCCCTTGGAGGCGGGCGTCGAGGCGCCGGACTGCTGCGGAGCTCCCTGGGTGGAGCAGGCCAGCGCAAAGATGATCGAGGCGACGCCGAGGCCGCGGAGGGAAAGCTGCATGTCGTCTTCATTGTACGCGGCGGAAGGTTGCCTTGCGCTTTTGCGTATCGCTCCTGCTGGATGTACAATCAAACCGGTCGGAAGCGGCTACAAATCGTTATGCCTGAACACGTTCGCTGGAATCTCAACCGCCGGGACTTCATCCGGGATTCATTTGCGGGATTTGGCTCCCTGGCCTTTTCGCATATGGCCCTGACCGACGCTCTGCGCGCCGCGCCCAAGGGCGTCGAAGACCCGCTGGCGCCGAAGAAGCCCCATAAGCCGGCGACGGCGAAAGCGGTGATTTTCCTGTTCATGGCCGGCGGCCCGTCGCACCTGGAAACCTTCGACCCCAAACCGCTGCTCAATAAGCTCCACGGCCAGCCGCGGCCCAAGGAGTTTGGCGAGGCGAAGTACCAGTTCGTCAAAGGCGACGCCAAGATTCTGGGCACCAAGCGCACGTTCAAGAAATACGGCCAGGCCGGCATTGAGGTCTCCGACCTGTTGCCGAAGACCGGCGAGATGATTGACGACATCGCCGTGCTGCGCTCCTGCCACGGCGACATGGTCGTGCACTCGGCGGCCCAGTATGAGCTGTTTTCGGGCCGCGTCATTCCCGGCTTTCCATCGATGGGGTCGTGGATCGTCTATGGACTCGGTTCCGAGGCCGAGTCGTTGCCGTCGTATGTGGTGATGCCCGATCCGGACGGCGCGCTCGAAGCCGGTCAGCCGATGTACATGAACGGCTTCCTGCCGGCGGTCTATCAGCCGACGACGTTCCGCGCCGGCGACCAGCCGGTATTGAACCTGGATCTGCCCAAGGGCGTCTCGTTCGACGACCGCAAGGGCACCGTCGATCTGATCAAGGCGCTCAATGAGGCGACGATGGGGCCGGAGGACTACGAGTTCGACGCTCGCGTCCGCGCCTACGATCTCGCCTTCAAAATGCAGACCGAGGCTCCGGAAGTGCTCGACATCTCCAACGAACCGCAGGAGACGCTCGATCTCTACGGCGTGGGCAAAGAACCGACCGACGACTACGGCCGCCGCTGCCTGCTTGCCCGCCGGCTGGTGGAGAAGGGCACGCGCTTCGTCTGCGTGGTCTCCGGCGGAGGCCCCGGCAACCTGCAGTGGGACGCCCACAACGACATCGAAGAGAACCACCTGCGCATGGCGGCGCAGACCGATGTGCCGGTGGCGGGCCTGCTCAAGGACCTCAAGCGGCGCGGAATGCTCGACGATACGCTGGTGGTGTGGGGAGGCGAGTTCGGCCGCTCGCCCGAAGCGCAGGGCGGCGAAGGCCGCGATCACCACAACCTCGGCTTCACCATGTGGATGGCCGGCGGCGGCGTGAAGGGCGGCCAAGTGGTCGGCGCCACCGACGACATCGGCCTGCGGGCTGTCGAGAAGCCGTATCACTTCCGCGACATCCACACGACCATGCTGCACTTCCTGGGCCTGGACCAGGATGCGCTGAGCTACTTGCACCTGGGCCGCAACGAGCGGTTGACGCAGGTGCACGGCTCAGTGATCCAAGAGATCGTCGCCTGACAAACAGAACCGCGCCCGTGAGGGCGCGGGCCCGCAGGCTGACGCCTGCGGCTCTGTAGCGGCGTTATGCGCCCGCCTCAGACGAGGGCGCGGGCCCGCAGGCTGACGCCTGCG